>Ga0209375_1003178_pt1 | contig 11493 bp, 9 predicted proteins | sample GraSoiAngelo_131_FD_185888 | JGI IMG/M metagenome (GOLD analysis project Ga0209375, IMG submission 185888) | Grasslands soil microbial communities from the Angelo Coastal Reserve, California, USA - 14_0929_02_30cm (SPAdes) (version 2) | ecosystem: Environmental > Terrestrial > Soil > Grasslands ...
CCGGTGAGCACGATCACCCTCGCCGGGACGCAGGGAGCCGCGGGCTGGTACCGCTCCTCCGTCTCCGCGACGATTGGAGCGACGGACGTCGGATCGGGCGTCGCTTCGATCCACCTCCGAATTGACGGGGGTTCCTGGACGGTCTACCAATCTCCCGCGACGATCGCGGGCACGGGCTCCCACACTCTCGAGTTCTATGCGACGGACGTGGCCGGCAACCAGGAGGCCACGCACTCCTCATCGTTCAAGATCGACACGAGTTCCCCCGCGTCCACGGCCGCCGTGAGCGGCACATCCGGATCAGGGACCTGGTATCGCTCGTCGGTGACCGTCACGCTGAGCGCGACGGATTCCGGTTCCGGCCTCGCGGGCATCCACACCCGGACGGATGGCGCGGCGTGGGCCTCGTATTCCTCTCCTCTCGGGATCTCCGGCGAAGGATCCCACACCGTCGACTTCTACGCGACGGACGTCGCGGGGAACACGGAGTCGACGCAAACGCGGACGATCGGGATCGACGCGACCTTGCCCACTTCCACGGCCCAGGTCCAAGGGACTCCCTCCGGGAGCGGCTATCTGTCGCCTGTCACCGTGAGCCTCGCGGGTTCCGACGCAACGAGCGGCCTCCAAGCCCTTTCCTATCGGATCGATGGCGGGGCCGACTGGACCTACACGACTCCCTTCCACGTCGCGGGGAACGGGTCCTACCGCCTCGAGTACTTCGCGACGGACCAAGCCGGGAATCGGGAAGTCGCGCACTCGATCACGCTCCAACTCGTTGGAAACAGCGGTGGAGGGGGCACCCATGCTCCGCCGGTCACGACGTCCAATAGGGGCGGGACAAAAGGTGCGAACGGATGGTACGTGTCGCGCGTGGACGTCACGCTGACCGCCTCGAGTCCCGCCGGCAGTCCCACGATGATCGCATACCGCATCGACGGCGGGAACTGGGCCGGCTACACGAGCTCCTTCTCCCTGACCGGAGGCCGTCGCACGGTCGACTTCCAAGCTTCCGATGCGGATGGTTTCCTGTCGCCCCTTCAGACCCTGACCGTCGACGTGGACTACACGCCTCCCACGATCACGAGCGCGACGGGTGACGTGATCGCCCCCGATGGGACGCTTTCGTGGACGGGCACGGATGACGTCGCCGGCGTGGCCCAATACGAGGTCAGCATCGACGGCGGTCCGTTCGTGTCGATGGGGACCGGGACCAGCGTCCGGCAGACGTGGACGATCGGGTCGCACACCGCGAACGTCCGGGCCCTCGACAACGCCGGCAACATGGCGACGAAATCGATTTCCTTCCGGGTCCAGGCCGGCGGCGCTCCGTCGGATCCGGGACTCGATCTCGTCGGACCGTTCCAAGCGGCGCCCCCGGGATCCCTCTACCTGACGATTGGCTTCATCATGATCATCGTGGGCCTCCTGCTCATCAACCGTCAGCAGATGGACCGCCGGGCCCGAATGCGGCCGCGGCGGAGCGCCTACTGAGCGAGCTTCTCGAGAGCGGCGGTTCCCTCCGGTTCATGCCACCCGCGGACCGCGATCACGCACATCGTGAGGGCCAAGGCCCCCGCGATTCCCATGGTCACCATGGTCACCCCGGCGAGGGGTCCGCTGCCGATGGCCGTCTGCGTCGCGAGCATTCCTCCGGTCGTCCCGCCCCCGAGGGCGAGCGGGATTCCGAGCGCATCGATCTTCCTCATGGTTCCGTCTCCTGGGTTGTCGAACCTCAAGGAGTCGGACGGCGCGCGAGCCTCTTGGGCGTGTGCCGAGAACCTTCCCGAATCGATCTCCAATCGTTGCGGAATGTCCTGAGGTCCGGGCCCAGGGTCGCTCCGTTAGACGAAGGCGTTCGCTGTGACCCACCGCGAGACCTTCCTCCACGATTAGCGGGTGTGAATCCCCACCGCGATCGCGCGGTCCCCCAAGGCCGCCCACCGATGCCGTCGCACGAGATCAGTGGCGAAGGGGATGTCGGCGGGAATCCCCAGGGGGAGAGGGCAATACACGCACGTTGGGAAGGGATGGAGCAGCAGGTCCCAGGCCGCCTCGACGCGCAAGGCGAGATCCATTCGCGGCGGCGATCGGGTCAGGAGGCCCGAGGTGACCTTCGAGATGACCCACGTCTCGGGGGCGTCCTCGGCGCCGAGGCCATGGAGGATCCCTTGGACGGCCAAGATGAAGACCGCGGCCGCGCCCGAACTCCGCAAGGTGTCCATCTGCGCGTCGATCGAGAACAGCGCGAGCCCTCCCTCGGCGAGGTCCTTCGAATGACCTTCGAGCGCCGCTCGTTCTCGGTACCGTTCGACGTCCTCGGAGGGAAGGAGCGCGACGATCTTGGCCCCGCGCGCGAGGCCCTGACTCACGAAGGCCATCGCCCGCGCCGGTTCATCAAGGGGGGACGCGAAGTCCACCCAGTGATCGCGGGGCCCCAGGTCCTGGATCGCTTCGATCCGGGGTCGCGGTCCCCGCATCCGCGTTTCCGGGCGTACGAGGTCGCCGACCAACCTCGCTTCGGACTCGTAGACCTCGGCTAAGCTCCTCGCCCCCGCCTCCATTCCTTCCCCCCTGACTTCGGCCGGCGTGTCGACTGGGTTCGATCGACTGCTCGATCGACCGGCTCCGTGTTATCAAGGTTGATTCCTAAAGGCTTGGGATGCGGAAGTGCGCAACCCGCATCGACTCCAAACGGCGGCCTAGTAGGGCGTCGACGGACTACAGGAACTGGGCGACGGAGGCCCCATCGCGGTCAAAGCGGACGAGGTGCGTGTGATACCGCAACGCGACCCGCAGCCCGGACACGTCGGCCTCCAGGTCGTCTTCCGGCAGCAAGTAGCTACAGAGGATCGTGCACCGGCCGGCGTCTCGGAACTGGTGCCAGAGGCGTTCGACCGCCCGGCTCGCCCTGCGGCTTCCCGATTCGTGCAGCAGCTCCCCGAGGTTGTTCCACACGCGCAGCGGTCGACCGCTGGGACCCGACGCTTTCCGGAGGAAGGATTCGAACCGTCCCGGGTCGGGCATGCCGTCCACGAAAAATTCGGACCCCAGACCGGAGGCTTCGAAGACCGCGATGTCCCGCTTCCGCCAGGACGGCTGGACGAGGCCGGGGGGCTGTGCCTTCAGCAGGTCCTCGACCCGACGCAGGATGTCGAGGTAGTGCCAGTGGGATCCCACGAGCAGGACCTTCTCTCCGCGGCGGACGCCACCCAGCGCGAACAAGGCCGCAGCTTCCATGTTGTAGTTGATTCGGTTCCCGAAACGCGCCGAGTGGGGGGCGGCGAGTGCGACGTGGGCGGCCTTGGGCGGGTTAGAGACAAACTCCTCCCACGGCCCCCGAGCTCCCCCTCCGCCCTCCGAGCCTTGGTGGAGAGACAGCCGCTGGCTCTGCGAGGCCCACCCGTGTGGCTCTGGAGGCGAGGCAGAGGGCGCATCCCTACTGCCCGACGGTTGGATCGGCATCCGCCACCCCAGCCTACCATCCAGAGAGCGGGCATGAAGAGGTCCCATGCACGTGACACTGTCCGGAAGCAGACGCAAGCAGTGCTAACCGCCTACAACCACTAGCTATTGAATGGCTGCATTATGGCGCTGCTCTTTTTCCATTGATCCGCTTGACCGAGTTCCTCTTCCCGTTCCGGGCCAGGCCGTTCGGCAGGCGATCGCCCGTCACGACCATCGAAAAGGTCAGGGCCACGCTCTGGTCCGTCCGTTGGGTCCTCGCCGTGACGTTCAACGACGCCTCGAGGGCCGAGGCCATGAAGGCCTCCAGGTAGAGGGACCATTTGCTCCCGAGATTGTGGAAGAGCACGAGGGTATGTTGAGCCTCGTCGTGATGTTCGACGTGGAACTGCCCCGAATACCGGGCGTAGTTGTCGACGAACCGGATGAAGTGGTCCGGCGACATGATCCGCCAATTCAGCGTGACGTACTCGCGGGCCTCGACCTCTCCGAGCCGGCGTCCGAGTTCGATGATCTCGTCGTCGGGGAGTTTCTCCAGGATATGTTGGAAGACGCGGTCCCGGACGGTCACGTAGCCGAGTTTGTGTTTCAGCCGGTCCCATTCCGCGTACTGACGCAGTTGGCGGTTCGCCAAGCTGTTAAGGCTGATGCCCTCTTCCGATGCCGCATCGCGGGCGACGTCCATGACGGGAGAACTCACCCGCAGGGTAACGCTGCGGTACTTCTCGACGCCGTTGCTGCGCGCCACTGCCATCTCCCAAATGACTGCCAGGCCCCGACATCGAACCCGGTCCTCCGCTTCCTGCAAACGAAGGCGTGCACCGAGGACAAGCCGGTGCCACCGGATATAGATTCCCCAAGGTAGGATAATTCCCGCGCGACCGTTCGCTCCCGAGCCTTTGTGCTATTCTGGGCCTTTCGGGGCGGGAACGTTAACGTCGGGGAAGGTCAACACGACACTTTCGTCCGTTCGCTCGCTCTCGGCGTGGATCCCGAAGACGCCCTCGAGGGCCGCGAGCATGAAGGCCTCGAGGTAGACCGACCAGTTCTCTCCGAGGGAATGGACGAACACGAGTTCGTGTCCGTCCGCTACGTGGTGCTGCAGCTCGAACTGCGTCGCGAACTTCGCATAGTTCTTGACGAACCGGACGAAGTTGGCCAGGCTGATCGCCTTCCATCGGAGGAGCATGTATTCGGTCGCCTCGACGGGTCCCTGCTCCCGACCTAGGGCGGCGAGATCGGCGGGGGAGACCCGGGCCAACATGTCGCGGAACATCCGATCCCGCAGCGTCATGAAGCCGAATTTCGACTCGAGGCGGTCCCATTCGGTGTACCGCTCCAGCTGACGGTTCGCGAGGCTGTTCGCGCTCAACCCTTCGTCCGCCGAATCTCGGCGAATCGCATCGATGATGGAGGTGTCAAGCCGGAACGTCGGATTTTCGTGCTCCGTGCGGTTCCCTTTCTTGGTCGCCACTGTGGCGCCTGGTACCCCGACCCCAACGATCCGCGAGCGCACGTGCGCCCTAGGAGAGGACGTCACATTAAGCGGCACCGAGGGGATAAGGCCTAGCCGTCCAAGTGGTCGCATCCGATTGCATCTGGGGCGGTCCCGAACGAGCGGGCAATTCTGCCGTCTCGACGATCGAGAGGTCGGCGCCATCCATCCGTTCTCACTTCGATGACCGTGCAATGAGTGTTATCCGGCACCGCGACTTCGCGTCGGATGGAGGCGAATTCCTTTGGGAAACGTTCTGATGGCGTTGCTCGCCTTCGCGGTCGTTTCTGCCGCGGGAGTCGGCGTGGCGTTGCATACCGGCGCCTTGTCCGTCACCCCGCATTCGGGGGAAGCCTGCGGACATGACAACAACGAGTCGGGCGAGGGGAACGAGACGAACGACGACAACGAGACCGCCCAGACGGCCGGGTTCCATCTGTCCGGCGGCGATGGGAACGAGACCGGCGATCACAACGAGACCGGCCACGACCACAACGAGACGGGGGACCACAACGAGACCGGCGAGCACGACGACAAAGAGATGTGCGAGCCGAACGAGACGAGCGACCAGCACGAGTCGAACGAAGCCGGCGACAACGAGACCGACGACTGAGCTTGTCCCGTCTCTACTTTTCTTTCCTCGTCGTTGAGGCAGGGCGCTCGGTCGGCGTTGACTCAATAAAAGATCGGACAGCCCGCCTCCCGGTGCTTCCGGGAACCGGGCCTCCTAAAAACGGTTCTACCGAGCTTTCATGCGCCGTCGGAGGACGTACGCCGTCGAGGTCGCCGCGCCCGCGATGACGATCAGGAGAAGCCACACCCACGGGGACATGCCCGAAGGCACCGACTGGGTCGAGGGGCCCTGGTCTCCCGTCCCGGGGTTCGTGCCAGGGTTCGATCCAGGCTGGTTCCCGGTGTCGCCCGGGCAGCCTTCGTCGCCGTCGTCCGCGTCATGGCCTTGCGCCTGCGCAGGAGCCTGCGCCGGGGCGTCTTGGCCATCGTGGTCGTCGCCTTGGTCGTCGTCGTGGTCTTGCGCGTCGCATGCCTCGTCGTCATCCGTGTCGTTGTGCTTGTCGGACGAGGCGCTCCCATCGCCGGCGTGGGAGCCGTCGTGGGCTCCGTCGTCGCCGTGCTCATCCCCGCCGTCCGCCGGGGTCACGCCCGGGGCGTGGCTCAACGGGGCGAGGTCTCGGTAGGGACTCTTCCCGCCGGGGAAGTCCGCCCGCGCGATCGGGGCGAACAACAGGACGGCGGCCAGCCCGAAGACGAGGGCTAGAGTGCGCTTCACGTGTCCCATCCTCAAAGCCCGGAGGATGCCGCATTTGAGAAATAGGTTTCGCGGCATGAGGCCACATGCATGCGCGTAGGACGACAGTTGTGCGGGGTGGGAACCGGTTCCGTACATTGATAACGTCGAGCCGGATTAACGCTCCCGCCGCTCGCCTTCCGCATCGAACGAATTCGTCGCGTGACGACAAAACGAGCACTTGTGCTCGTTTCAGCGCGGCCGGGCCATATACTTTCTCGGACATCCCTATCTTCGTGGGTCCGGGTTCTCGCGGTGACGTGCCCGGGGGCGACCCAAGGCACGGACGACCCGCGCAGTTCTTCGTGACCCACCTTCCCGATCATTGGAATGATCCCGAACGCCACGCCCCGTTAGGATCCGGTCCGCTCGCGGACGAACGTCCTCCGCCTTTGACCCGACCTTGACGGGAGGCGGATGGGCATCCGACCTCAATCCGGTGCGCGGTCCCGCCGAACGGCCGCCTTGCTCTCCTCCGGCCTGCTGCTCGCGTCGGTCCTGGCTTCCTTCGTCCTCATTGGGAACTTTCCAGCGGAACTGGCCGAAGCGGCCGGGCCCACGGGTCCCAACCCTCCCCTTGGGATCCATCTCAGCTACCTGGACGATCCCACGACGGCCGTCGTGACGTGGCACACGGCGTCGCCGGCGACCTCCCGCGCGGACTGGGGGACGAGCTCCGGCGGCTCCTATCCCTTCTCCTCGAGCGGGGTGGACTACGCCTCTCCGATGGGGACGTTCCTCCATGCCGTGACCCTGTCGAATTTAATTCCATCGAGCCGATATTATTATCGGGTCGGGGACGCCTCGATGAACTCCTCGTACGGCGAGGCGTCGTTCCGGGCCGCGCCGCCGAAAGGATCCACCGAAACCTTCAGCTTCGCCGCGGCGGGCGACTGGGGGAACTCCCAGGCCACCGCGGACACGTCGAACGCGATCAAGGCGGTGGACCCCAACCTGGTCCTCCCGCTGGGCGACCTGTACTATTCGCCGAACGAGACGATCGTCAAGCAGATCTTCCAGAAGTGGCAGGCGTTCGGCCAGAGCTCCTTCGTCGAACCGGCCCTCGGGAACCACGAGCATCCGAGCACGCAGATGTGGCACACGGCCGAGGACATCCACTGCGCGTTCGTGAACCTGCCCGGGAACGAGCGGACCTATGCGTTCACCTTCGGAAACACGCTCTTCCTCTCGATCGACTGGGGACTGTGGTCCAACAACACCTCGGACGGCGTGGACGGGACCGGGACGTCCTGCGGGGGCGTCTCGGGGACCGCGGCGATCCGATCGTGGGTCGACGCGCGCCTCGCCGCGGCCAATCTGGACCCGAACATCACGTGGAAGGTCGTCTTCCAGCACTTCCAATGCTACGACATGACCACGGTCAACTATTTCCCGATGTGTCCGAGCGCCGGGCACCCGCTCGACCAGATGGAGGACATCCTGACGAATCGCGGGGTGGACCTCGTCCTGCAGGCCCACGAGCATACCTATTCCCGGTCCCATCCGGTGAAGTTCCACAACGTCGTCCAGAACGGAAGCGCCTACGATACGCCGGGGGCTCCGGTCTACTTCGTCCTCGGGACCGGCGGGGATCCGCGGACGGCCACGTGCCGGAACGATTCGTGGGTCGCGGTTTGCCGGGCCCCGACGAAGACGACAGGGTTCGGACACTTCACGGTCTCGCCGACGACGATCCAATATGAGTTCCTCGAGAACTCGGCGGGCGTCCTGGACTCCTTCACGCTGACGAAGCGGCCGGCCTCGACCTACACGCTCTCCGTCGACCCGACGTCGGTGGAGATGCGCCGGAATGCGACCGCGACGGCCCTTGTCGACGTGCTCGGATTCTCGCACGATCTGGTGAACCTGACCCTAGGAACGGGACCCCCGGCTTCTCGTCCACGCTCCGGATCGCGACGAGTCCCACGTCTCCGCAGGCGCCCGCGGACCTGGTGATTGCCGCGACCAACGCGAGCGTCTCGAAGACCGTGGCCTTCCACCTGACCGTCACGGACCGCGTGACGCGCACCTTCCGCAAGGGCGACGGCGGGGCCTTCAGCGAGACGGACGACACCTACCTCTACAACGGCACGCCGGACGCGAACTTCGGGACCGATCCGAAGCTGTACGTCGACAACGCGGACTGCATCGCCAAGGCGACGATCTGCAAGGTGCTCATCAAGTTCCCGCAAATCATCGGCCCGGATCCGGCGCAGATCCCGGCGAATTCGACGATTGCCCGCGCGACCCTGGACCTGACGGTCCTCAACGCGGGCGTCAAGCAGGACTTGTACCAGGTCACGGAAGCGTGGAACGAGAGCACGGCGACCTGGAATGGCTTCGCCACGCCGGGCCAGCCGACGACGCGGGCGCGCGAGTATACGTTCTACCCGACGGCCCTCGGCAAGATGTCCCTCAACCTGACGTCGATCGTCCAGCGGTGGACGAACGGGGATTCGAACCAAGGGATCCTCCTGGCCTCGACGCACTGGGACGGCGTCGACTACGGCTCGAGCGAATCGACGACGAAGCCCACGCTCACGGTGGCGTTCGATCCCCCCGCGCCCCCTCCGCCTCCGCCGCCCCCTCCCCCGCCTCCCCCGTTCGACTTCACGGTGTCGGCAAGCCCGTCCTCGAGCTCCGTCGAGGCGGGGAATTCGACGCGAGCGAACGTGACGGCGACCCTGACCTCCGGCTCGCCCCAGGTCATCGAGTTCGCCTGCGAAGACCTTCCGGACGAAGCGACGTGCACCTTCACGCCGACGACCTGCGGCCCCCCGTGCTCGGCGGACCTGATTCTGGGCACCTCGTTGAACACGTCGGAGGGATCGTACGACGTGGTCATCCGCGCATCGGACGGGAATATCTCGCGGACCGCGAACTTCACCCTCAATATCTCGACCCCACCGGCCCCTCCGCCGGAATTCGACTTCACGATGTCCATCGACCCGACGTCCGCCTCCGTCGCGCCGGGCGAATCCGTCAACGCGACCGTGACCGAGACCATCCTATCCGGATCCACGGACGACGTGCAGTACTCGTGTGCCGACCTTCCCGAGGGAGCGTCCTGTGCCTTCAGCCCGCCGGAGTGCGATCCGACGTGCAGCGCGATCTTGACGCTGACGACCTCCGCGGGCACGCCGGACGGAACGACCGTGGTCACGGTCACCGCCGCGGATTCCGACGGCGAAGTCGCCCACAGCGTGGACTTCTCCCTGGTGGTCTCCGGCCCGCACGTACTCACGTTCCGAAAGGGCGACGGGGGCGCGTTCAGCGAGACGGACGACGCGTTCATCTACAACGGGACGCCGAACGGGAATTACGGGACGAATTCGAAGCTGTTCGTGGACGCCGCCGACTGCATCAAGGTCGCGACGATCTGCCGGTCCCTCCTGAAGTTCCCGGACTTCATCGGGCCAAATGCGGGACAGGTCCCTCCCGGCTCGGCCATCGTGTCGGCGATCCTGGAGCTGACGATCACGGACCGCGGCGGGACGCAGTACCTCTATCAGGTCACGGAGGCGTGGACGGAGTCCGGGGTGACGTGGAACGCCTTCGCGACTCCGGGATCCCCGGGCACGAAAGGAAACGCCCTGATGTTCGCCGCGCCGCTCGGGTTGATCCGGTTGAACCTCACGGCGATCGTGCAGAACTGGGTCAACGGAGATCCGAACCACGGGGTCCTGATCCGTTCTCCTTCGGCCGACGGCGTCGATTATTACGCCAGCGAATCAACGGCCCCGCCGACCTTGACCGTGACCTTCCGAAGTCCGAGCTCGAATGCCGAGCCGCCGGGCGAATCGGATTCGGCGCCGCCAGCAAGTTTCTCAAGCCCGCGGACATGGGCGATTCCGGGGACGGCCGGCTCGATCGAAATCTGGACCCGCGAAGCGACATGGGACGAAGCTTTCTAGAAGCGGCGAGGACAAAAGGCGCTGGAGCCGAGGTCCATTTCCTACGGAGGCGGAAGCGGAGGTTCTACGATGACGGCTGGTGCTTCGTCCGGTGGGGGCGCGGGCGCCGCGACCGATTCCACGGCGACCATGCCGAGGCCCTCCGCGGCGTTGCGCGCGTTGGCCTTGCCGGCGGCCTTTCCCCTCTGGTACCCCCGTTCGCGGCCTTGCATGTACAGGAGGAGCGCCACGGCCCCGGCGAACCCCCCGACCGCGAGGAGTCCCTTGATGTAGTCCGGAGGCCAGGGTCGCCAGAATTGCTTGAGCGGTTCCACGTAGATCCCGGCGTAAGCCAGAGGCCCGAGGACCGCCATGATCCCGAGGGGGATGCCGAGGAAGACGAAGACAGCCCAGGCGGCCCGGAGGGCGCGTCCCTTCGCCGGCTTCTTGTCCCGGGCGTACCGCAGCCACGCCCGAGCGGGCATGTGGCGGCTGCTCATGGTCCCCATAAGGAATGTGGAGACTCGCAGGGAGTTGAATAAAGCCCATGGAGAAAATATCAAGGACAATAATTGGACCAGAATCAGAGGTTGGTCTTCACGTTACATCGGCGCAGGCTCGGGTGATTCTCAAACCCGGGACCGAAAGCTTTCAATCGCACGCCCTCTCTGACCGCGGGGAAAACGCAGTGTGCAACGCGGCTTGCATCCTCTTCGGATTTCGTTCGATCTCCGCCTCGGAGGTCGCCGGCAAGAGGGTCCTGGAGATTGGATCCGCGGATCGGAACGGGAGCCTCCGCCCGATCATCGAATCGTATCACCCGCGTGAGTATGTCGGCATCGACGTCGAGCCGGGTCCCGGAGTCGACCGCGTTGTCGAAGCGGGGCAACTAGCCCACGTGTTCGGAGAGGAGAGCTTCGATCTCGTATTGTCGACGGAAACACTGGAACATATCCGAGACTGGCGCGGCGTGGTCTCGAACGTCAAGAGGGTGTGCAAACGAGGCGGAGTCGTCCTCCTGACGACCCGGTCGATCGGATTCCCCTATCACGCGTACCCGTACGATTTCTGGCGGTATGACCCGGGCGATGTGCGAGCCATTTTTTCCGACATGGAGATCGTGACGTTGGAAAAGGACTCCGAGATCACGCCAGGCGTTTTCGCGAAGATCCGCAAACCGCTCGATTTCCGCGAGAACGATCTCTCGAATCACGAGATCTATTCGATCGTCTCGGGAAGGCGTGTGCGCCAGCTCGACGGAGCGCGAACGAGAAAATTCGTCTTCCTGAAGGGAATCGCGTGGAAAGTCGATCAGCTGACCTCGAAGCTGCTCT
>Ga0209375_1003180_pt1 | contig 11493 bp, 12 predicted proteins | sample GraSoiAngelo_131_FD_185888 | JGI IMG/M metagenome (GOLD analysis project Ga0209375, IMG submission 185888) | Grasslands soil microbial communities from the Angelo Coastal Reserve, California, USA - 14_0929_02_30cm (SPAdes) (version 2) | ecosystem: Environmental > Terrestrial > Soil > Grasslands ...
ACTGAGGCAAGGCGATCTTCCTCGCCTGGAGCAATTCCTGCAGAAGCGTCTTCGGGTCTTTACCGAGCGCCTTCGGATCCAGCGAGGCAAGCAGCGGCTCATACAGGCGCCGAATGGTTTTGCGGGCCGCCGAAAAACCCCCGTCGGCAAAGACCGCACCGATCAGAGCTTCGAGCGCATCGGCCAGGATCGAGGGCCGCGCGAACCCGCCGCTCTTCAGCTCGCCTTCGCCCAGTAGCAGGTGATCGCCGATGCCGAGCGTCTGCGCCACCTGATGCAAGGTCTCCTCGCGCACCAGCTGCGCGCGCAGCCGCGACAGGTCTCCCTCGGAAAGCTCGTCGAAGCGTTCGAACAGCTCCGCCGCAACGACGCAGTTGAGAATGCTGTCGCCCAGGAACTCCAGGCGCTCGTTGTGAAGCGCGCCGTGACTGCGGTGCGTGAGTGCCCGCGATAGGAGCTCGGGCCGGGAAAAGCGGTATCCGATCTGCCGCTGAAGACGCTCCCGGTCCACGGACCTTGTCGAAGAGCGGGCCGAGCGCGCGACGGAATCCGATCCCGGCGTGCCGTTAATTGCTGCTGCTCGCGGCAAAATCGAACACGACGCTGACGTTGCCGAACAGCGAGACGCGCCTCGGATAGGCGAACGAGATCACGATGTCGTTGCCTTCCTTGGTGATCTCGAGGTCCCTGCCCGCGATCACGTCGATGTCGTCGATTGCCGCACGGCGATCGAACGCCAGGCGCACCTCCTGGACCGTGCCCCTGCTGTTCGACTGCGCGATGCCGACGATCGCCTTCTTGATCTTGAAGTATTCGATGTAAGCGGGGGCGATCTTCAGGCCGCCTATGGCGACCAGAACAATGACGATGCACACCGCCACCATTCCAATCAGGGTCATGCCTCGCTGATCCTTCATGAATCCCCCTTCACTTAAATGTTCCGAAGCGCCGCGGCTCGCTGAAATTGAACCAGATGAAAAACGCCTTCCCGACGATATTCTCGTCCGGCACGAACCCCCACACTCGGCTGTCCGCCGAGTTATCGCGGTTGTCGCCCATCATGAAATAGTGCCCGGGCGGCACGGTGCAGGTCACACCTTCGCTATTGTAGTTGCAATTTTCGCGAAACGGGAACGGACGCGTGAACGGGACCGCCGCAGGCGCATCACCCTCGAGGAGGATGGCGTGCGCGACCCCGTTCACCGTCTCGACGAACTGTGCCGAGTAGTGGATCCGCTCGCGATTCAGATAGTCGGAGATCTGCTTGCGAGGCTGCGCGACGCCGTTGATGAAGAGTTTCTTGTTCTCGTAGACGATCTTGTCGCCGGGAACTCCGACCACGCGTTTGATGTAATCGAGCGACGGATCCTCCGGAAAGCGAAACACCATCACGTCGCCGCGCTTAGGCTCCCCGACATTGACGATCTTCTTGTTGACGAGCGGGACCCGGATGCCGTAGGCGAACTTGTTGACCAGGATGAAATCCCCGACCACCAGCGTCGGCACCATCGAGCCCGAGGGAATCTTGAAAGGCTCGACCAGGAACGAGCGCAGCAGGAAAACGATGAGAATAACCGGGAAGAAACTCTTCGGATATTCGATCCACCAGGGTTCCTTGTCGTCCTTGCGGCGCTGCTTGGAGAAATAGACTGCGTCGGCGAGCGCAAACGCCCCCGTAATGACCAGCAAGACAAAGAGTATCAGCGCGAAATTCATTTGCTCTCAACCTGCAGTATGGCGAGAAACGCCTCCTGGGGTATTTCCACCGTGCCCACCTGTTTCATGCGCTTTTTCCCCGCTTTCTGCTTTTCCAGTAATTTTCTCTTGCGGCTCACGTCGCCGCCGTAACACTTCGCCAGCACGTTCTTGCGCAGCGCCTTGACGGTCTCTCGCGCAATGACGTGCGCGCCGATCGCAGCCTGCACAGCCACGTCGAACATCTGCCGCGGAATCAGTTCGCGCATCCGCGAAACGAGGTCGCGGCCGCGGTATTGGGAGTTCTCCCTGTGCACCATAAGCGACAAGGCGTCGACGCGCTCTCCGTTGATGAGGATGTCGAGCTTCACCATGTCGGCGGCCCGGTACTCCTTGAATTCGTAGTCGAGCGAGGCGTAGCCGCGGCTCGCGGATTTGAGCTTGTCGAAAAAATCCATCACCACCTCGTTGAGCGGCATCTCGTAGGTCAGCATCACCTGGCGTCCGTGATATTGCATGTTCTTCTGCACTCCGCGCTTTTGCGTGCACAGGGTCATGATCGCCCCGACGTACTCCTGCGGCACGAAAATGACCGTTTCGATGATCGGCTCGCGAATCGCGTCGATTTTCGAAGAATCGGGCATTTTCGCCGGGTTCTCGATGCGCGCGACCGTGCCGTCGCGCAGCTGAATCTCGTAGACGACGGTGGGAGCGGTGGTCACGAGCGCCATGTCGTACTCGCGCTCGAGACGTTCCTGCACGATATCCATGTGCAGCAGGCCCAGAAACCCGCAGCGGAATCCGAAGCCGAGCGCCTGAGAGGTTTCAGGCTCGTAGTGCAGCGATGCATCGTTGAGCTTGAGCTTCTCCAGCGCGTCGCGCAGCGCTTCGTACTCGCTCGCCTCGACCGGATAGAGCCCGGCGAACACCTGCGGTTTGATCTCCTTGAAGCCCGGAAGCGGCGCGGCCGCGGGACGATTTACGAGGGTAATGGTATCGCCGACGCGCGCATGCTGGAGTTCCCTCACTCCGGCAGTGACGAACCCCACCTCTCCGGCCGAAAGCTGCTCGCGGCCTTGCGACTTGGGCGTGAACACGCCGACCTGCTCGCACAGATGGACCGCTTGCGTGGACATCAGCAGCAGCTTGTCCTTTGGCCGGATGACTCCGTCCACCAGCCGCACCAGCATGATCACGCCGACGTAGTTGTCGAACCACGAATCGATGATCAAGGCCTTCAGCGGCGCATCGGGATCCCCCTTGGGGGACGGCATGCGGCGGATCACCGCTTCGAGAACTTCCTCCACCCCTTCGCCGGTCTTGGCGCTGACAAGCAAGGCATCGCTTGCCTTGATGCCGATGACGTCCTCGATTTCCTGGATGGCGCGCTCCGGATTGGCCGAGGGCAGATCGATCTTGTTGAGCACCGGCACGACCTCGACGCCCTGCTCGATGGCGGTGTAGCAATTGGCGACGGTCTGCGCCTCCACTCCCTGGCTTGCGTCCACCACCAGCAGGGCGCCTTCGCACGCGGCAAGCGAGCGCGATACTTCGTAAGAGAAGTCGACGTGACCCGGCGTGTCGATGAGATTCAAGTTGTAGGTCTTTCCGTCGCGCGAAGTGTATTGCAGCGCTGCGGTCTGCGCCTTGATGGTGATGCCCCGCTCGCGCTCCAAATCCATCGAATCGAGCACCTGCTCCGACATTTCGCGCTCCGACAATCCGCCGCAGCGCTGGATGAAGCGGTCTGCGAGCGTCGACTTGCCGTGATCGATATGGGCAATGATCGAAAAATTGCGGATGTGCTGCATTGGCCTACAAAAAAGGGTGCCGTTCAGCACCCTCGTTTCCCGGTTCCAAGACTTTGAATCTTAGCGCAATTAAGCGAGATATGCAGGGCGCGCTAACCGGGCGCACCCTCGCCCTTGACGGTTACGAACAGATTGCTCTCGCCGCGCCGCACGTGAAGCGTCAGAGTAGTGTTGCGCTCCACCTGCGCGAGGAGCTTGTTGAACTGCTCTGTGGACCTCACTTCGGTGGTCTGGCCTTTGCTGGTCACCGCCGTGATCACGTCGCCCGCGCGCACATCCGCGCGGCGATTGTTGCGAACCTCTTCGACGATCACGCCGCCTCCCAGCTTCAGGTCACGCTTTTGCTCCGCGGTAAGATCAACGACCGCGAAACCGAGGCGATTGGCTGCCTGCTCCGGCGGCTTTCCCCGGCGCTCGCTGCGGCTTGCGACTCGATCCTCGGGCAACTCCCCGACCGTGACGGTGAGCTCCCGGGTCACGCCCTTGCGCCACAGTTCGACGTTCGCCTTGATCCCGGGTTTGGTGCTGCCGACGATGCGCGGCAACTCGTTCGAGCTCGATACCGGCTTGCCGTCGAACTTGAGAATGATGTCGCCTGTTTCCACCCCGGCCTTTTCGGCGGGGCCGCCCTTCTCGACCGCATTGACGAGGGCCCCCGCCGGCCTGGAAAGGCCGAACGATTCGGCGAGTTCTTTGGAGACTTCCTGGATCACGACCCCGATTCGTCCGCGGCTGACGCGGCCGAACTGACGCAGCTGGTTCTGCACCTCCATGGCGACGTCGATGGGGATGGCGAATGACAGCCCCATGAAACCGCCGGTGCGGCTGTAGATCTGCGAGTTGATCCCCACGACTTCGCCGCGCATGTTGAACAAGGGCCCGCCGGAATTCCCCGGGTTGATCGCGACGTCGGTCTGAATGAAAGGAACGAAGTTCTCCTGCGGCAGGCTGCGGCCCTTGGCGCTGACGATGCCCGCGGTGACCGTGCTGTCGAAACCGAAGGGTGAGCCGATTGCGACGACCCATTCGCCGACCTTGAGCCGGTTCGGGTCTCCCATGCGTACGGCCGGCAGCCCCGTCGCGTCGATCCTGATCAAGGCGAGATCGGTGCGCCTGTCCGCGCCGATCACGCGAGCCTTGAATTCGCGCTTGTCGTTCAGGCGAACGGTGATCTCATCCGCGGCGTCGACGACGTGCGCGTTGGTGAGAACGTAGCCGTCGGCACTGATGATGAAGCCCGAGCCGAGCGAGCGGCTCTCAAAATCGCGCGGACCCTGGCCACCGGGCCCCGGCGGGCGCGGGATGAATCGCCGGAAGAAATCGTAGAGCGGATCGTCTTCCTCGAGATTCGGAATTTGCGGCGACGCGCGGCGCTCGCGTACCTGAGTGGTGCTGATATTGACGACGGTGGGGCCTTGCCTCTCGGCGAGCTCGGTGAAATCGGGCAGCTCGCGTCCCTGCGCGACCAGCGCCGAGGGCAAGCCGAGCAGCAGACAGATAAATAGTAGTCTCGCCATCAAAATAGTCCTCGGAACCGAGCCGGCAGAAAACCGCGACGGCTGCCGGGAGCCGGACTGATTCAAGGGAGGTCGCCGGGCTCTACTTGCGGTATTCGACCGCGTTGGCGATGTATTTTACGCTCTCTGCGGGCGCTTCGCCGACTACCGTGACCCAGTAGCTGCCCACCGGACGCATGTAGACGTTGATCGCGCCCTGCCGCACCAGGCCCGGCTGCGCCGCCGGCTGCCTGCTCGTCGCGGGCTCGATGAACACCGAGATCGCTGCGAGACCGTCGGACAGGACGATATGGCCGACCCCTCCGGTGCCTCCCATGGTCCGCATCAGCTCGGCGACCGTGCGAAAACCCGCGGGCCTGGAGCGGATCGTCCATCCGGCTTCGGCCAGATTGGCGCGGGTGGCGCCGGAATCCTCGACGCGCCAGTCCCGGCTTTCGCGGAAATAGCGCGCCTTCAGCTGATCCCGGCCGATGTGGCCACCGATCTTGATCTGCGTGAATGCGAACTGCTCCAGCAGCTCGTTCTTCTCATCGAAGGTTTTCGCTTTGAGCAGCATGCCGGTATTGAGATCCGCCCAAAGCCGGTGACCGTATCGCATCCGGTCCCGAGGCTCCAGCGCGAGGACCTGGCAACTGTAGCCTCCGACGCGCTCGATCTCGACTTTCCTGATGGTGTAGTTCTCCGACACGTCCTTGAGTTGCTCCGAAAGGATCGCGGGAAACGGCCGGCGACCGGGCTGCTTGTCGATCTTTACCGTCGAGCTCGCGGGCAGGTAGCACACGACCTCGTCGCCGGTACGGATGATCTCGCGCGGCACCCCGTCCAGGGTTTCCAGCCGCTCGCGCGGTCCCGAAGCCTCGACGACGTGGGTGATGCGGGAGGTTTCGACCTGCTGGCCCTGCTGGTATACGAACGTGCCGGAGTAGCTGAGCTTTTCCGTGGCGGCGTAGATGCGTTGAAGCCATTGCAGCGCGGAGGGTTCGCTCTGGGCTATCGCCGCCGATACCGGGAGCAGGAACAGCGGGATCCTTATTCCCCGCCACACACATGACGCTAAGGGCGGCGTCATTTCCTTGCCGCCCGCTCGTCAGCCACGCTGCGTCCGTAGGGTGCGATTCCTTGCATGGCGCTCGTGTGGGAATAAGGCTGATGGGCGAGCAAGTAGTTCTCGATTTCGACGGGCGCGACGCTGGAGACCAGAGCGACCGGGACCGGGGGCGCGGCCGTGGCTGCGTCCGGACCGCCGGCGAGCTGCGACTCTGCGCGCCAGCCGGGGGAGGCCGTCCATGCGACGAAGACCACGGCGGCGACGCTGGCAGCGGCGCTCATGGCGTACCAGCCGAGGCGCCTGGTGGGGTTTCTTTCCGGCGGCGGGGCAAGCACCGTGGGCTCCTCGCGAAGGCGAGCGACTACGCGATCGGCGATCCCCGGGCTGATCTGGCCCCTGAGCGCATCGCCTATCAGGTGGTAGGTATCCCATGCGCCGCGCAATTCCGGGTCCGCTCGGAGCCGTCCGAGATGCGCGTGAAGACTGTCGCTCTGGAGCTCGCCGTCGATCAGCGCCGATAGTCTTTCCTTCATGGTCACCACCTTTGATCCTTGCGCGTGTCGAGAAGGGGTCGCAGTTTTTCGGCGATTGCCTCGCGCGCACGGAATATTCTCGAACGAACCGTGCCGATCGGGCAATTCATGATGGTCGCAATGTCCTCGTAACTCAAGCCTTCGATCTCGCGCAGCGTGATGGCGTTGCGCAGCTCTTCGGGCAGCTGCTTCAAGGTGTCGTTGACGGTATTCGCGATCTCCCTGGTCATCAGCATGCTCTCGGGCGTGTTGATGTCGCGCAACTGCTCGCCGCCCTCGAACCCTTCCGCGTCCTCGGAATCGAACTCGGTCGTTGTCGGGACGCGCCGCCCCAGCGCCACCAGGTAGTTCTTCGCGGTGTTGATGCCGATCCGGTATAACCACGTATAAAACGCGCTATCGCCCCGGAACGAGGGCAGCGCGCGGTAGGCCTTGATGAACGTTTCCTGTGCGACATCCTCGACCTCTGTCGAGTCCCGGATGAACCGGGACAGCAACCGCGCCAGCTTTCGCTGATATTTCGACACCAGCAGCTCGAAGGCATGCTTGTCGCCTCGCTGGGCTTGCTCGACCAGCTGTTGGTCGAGATCCCGCTCATCCATCCGCCGCCGTCCCTGACGAAGCGGTGTCGCGCTTCTGTTCTAAGATGTCCACAGGCGGCGGCCAGTATACCGCAGTGCGTACGCAGTCCCCGGGACCCTGCCTAAGAGACCCGTCACTTGAAGAATAGTTCAGGCTCCTGCAAGCTTATTCCGTGCTGGCCCGAGTCGGCCTCCTTCCGGATCGGACATCACGGCGCCAGCGCAGCCAGACCCGAAGCCGCCGAAAGTCCTCGGGCAGGGCCGAATCGCCCAAGAGCACCAGCCATTTGCGGCCGCGCCCCGCCAGGTCGAGCCCCAGGACCACGAATGCCGCCGAAACAAAATGGTCGCTGCGAAGCCTGGCCTCGTGCCAAGCGCCGTTACGGTCCCGCCAGGAAGCGCCTCCGTCCTCTCGCAACTCCAGCGACACGGCCGCCCGGGAGGATCGATGCAGGACCTCGGCAAGGCAGCCCGCCCCCGAGAGCAGGATGCCGAAACCGACGAGGACCTGCGGCCAGCCGGCCAAGCTCACCCAGGCGGCCGCGAGCGCGAGACTATGAGCAACGAGAAGCAAAGCCGCAAGCTTGGGCGAGGGCTTGAGATCGAACTGCAGCCTGGACGCTGCCGGCATGAGCGCTCGTCTTCACCCCTTTCGGGATCAAACGCGCTTGAAAATCAGCGTTCCGTTGGTCCCCCCGAACCCAAACGAGTTCGACAGGGCGGTGCGCAGCGACATGCGCCGGGCTGCGTTGGGCACGTAATCGAGATCGCAAGCCGGATCCTGGTTGAACAGGTTCGCAGTCGGGGGCGCGACCTGATCGCGGATCGCCAGCACAGAGAAAATCGCCTCCACTCCTCCGGCCGCGCCGAGCAAGTGCCCGGTCATGGATTTCGTCGAGCTCACGGCGAGCTTCCTCGCATGATCGCCGAAACAGCGTTTGACCGCTATGGTCTCGGCGAGGTCGCCCAGAGGCGTCGAGGTTCCGTGAGCGTTGATGTAGTCGATGTCTTCGCGATTGAGCCGGGCGTTGCGCAAGGCGTTTTCCATGCAGCGGGCGGCCCCCTCTCCGTTCTCCTGCGGCGCGGTCATGTGGTAGGCGTCCCCGCTCATCCCGTAACCGGCGAGCTCCGCGTAAATCTTCGCGCCGCGCCGCTTCGCGTGCTCGAATTCCTCGAGCACCACCACTCCGGCTCCCTCTCCCAGAACGAATCCGTCGCGGTCCCTGTCCCAGGGACGGCTCGCCGTGGCGGGATCGTCGTTGCGGGTCGACAGCGCGCGCGCCGCGGCGAAGCCGCCCACCGTGAGCAGGGTGGTGGTCGCCTCCGCGCCGCCGGCGACCATCGCATCGCAGTCGCCGTATTCGATGAGACGACCGGATTCGCCGATGCAGTGCGCTGAGGTCGTGCAAGCAGTCACCATCGCCAGATTCGGACCCTTCAGTCCGTGCATGATCGACAGATTTCCCGAGATCATGTTGATGATCGTGCTGGGAATGAAGAAGGGCGAAATCTTGCGCGGGCCGCCCTTCAGCACGTCGTTATGCGTCTCCTCGATCATCGGCAGCCCGCCGATGCCCGAGCCGATATTGACGCCGATGCGAGCGGCATTGGCTTCGGTGACCTCGAGGCCGGAGTCCTTCAGCGCCTGAACCCCGGCTGCGATGCCGAGATGGATGAAACGGTCCATGCGGCGCGCCTCCTTCGGCGACAAGTACGCGGCGACGTCGAAGTCCTTTACTTCGCCCGCGATCCGGCTCGAGAGCAAACCCGGGTCGAAGTGGGTGATGCGGCCGATTCCGGACTTGGCGGCGAGGACGCTTGACCAGGCTTCGGCAACAGTGTTGCCGATCGGGCAGACAATTCCTAATCCGGTGATGACAACACGACGGCGGCTCAAATCGGCTCCGGCCGTGGGGAGAAATCAGGTTTTCTTGGTGTGGGCGTTGACGTAGTCGATGGCCTGCTGGACGGTAGTGATCTTTTCAGCCTCCTCATCCGGGATCTCAGTCTCGAATTCTTCTTCGAGGGCCATCACGAGTTCGACGGTGTCGAGCGAGTCCGCGCCTAGGTCGTCGACAAACGAGGATACGTTCTTGATCTCCGCTTCGTTCACGCCGAGCTGTTCCGCGACGATTTTCTTGACGCGCTGTTCAACGTTTTCCATTGCGGACTCCTTCCCCCTTGTTTTACTGCAATCGAAAATCAGAAGGTGCGCATTGTAGCAGAATCGCCTTTGCTCCCGGCAAGCCAATCAGGCCGGAACGGCATTTCCGTCACGGCCATCGATTTCTCGGATCACGGGATCGAAGCAGGGACCCGGCCACCGTTCCGGTCCGGGCCCTCATCGCGCCCGTCAGCTCATATACATGCCGCCGTTGACGTGAAGGGTCGCGCCGGTGATATAGGCGGCCTGCGGTGAAGCGAGAAACGCCACGACCGCGGCCACGTCTTCCGGATTTCCGAGGCGCCCCAGGGGAATTTGCTGCAGCAGCGCCTCGCGCTGCGCGTCCGTGAGCACTCGAGTCATGTCCGTATCGATGAAGCCGGGGGCGACGCAATTGACGGTGATGCCGCGGCTGCCTATCTCCCGAGCGAGCGACCGCGTCAACCCCGCGATTCCGGCCTTTGCCGCCGCATAATTGATTTGGCCGGCGTTGCCGCTCGAGCCGACCACTGAGGTGATGTTGATGATGCGGCCCGAGCGCGCCTTGATCATGCCCCGCATGACGGCTTTGCAAAGCCGGAACACCGATTTGAGATTGGTATCGATCACCGCGTCCCACTCGGCTTCCTTCATGCGCATCGCCACCAGGCGCTCGATGTTCGTCGCGATCCGCACGTCGAGCTGCGCTCCCTTTCCCCGAATCTGCGCCTGGGAGAGGTACGCCGTGATGGATTGCGCGCCGGCATCGGTGGTGGCCGTGCCGACAATGGTCGCGCCTCCGCCGCCCAGCATCAGAGCGATCGACCTGCCGATTCCGCGCGATGCGCCGGTCACCAGCGCAACCTGGCCCCTGAGATCCATCATGCGGCCTTCGACAACTGAGCCCCCTGCTCGAGACCCGCACGGTCGGCGAGCGCAACACCCTGCAGTCCCTCGGCCGTGCGTCTGACGAGCGGCGCGAGAACTTTTCCCGGGCCGCATTCGAAAATCTGCTTCACGCCTTGTGCCGCCATTTCCCTCACGCACTCGACCCAGCGCACCGGATGGTCGGCCTGAGTCACCAGCGCTTCCTTGACTCCTGAGGCGTCGGTGTGGCTCTTCGCATCCACGTTGTGGATGACCGGGATTCGCGGAGAATTCACTGCGACTGTCTCGAGTGCTTCTCTTAGCCTCGCTGCAGCCGGGGCCATCAACGAGGAGTGAAATGGAGCGCTCACCGGCAGTGCCATTGCCCGCTTCGCGCCGCGCGCCTTTGCGGCCTCGATCGCGCGCCGCACGGCGCCCGCGTGTCCAGCGATGACCACCTGTCCGGGCGCATTGAAGTTTACCGCCTCGCAGACATCGCCCTGTGCGGCTTCCGCGCACGCCGACTTCACCCCTTCGTCATCCAGGCCGAGAATGGCCGCCATTGCGCCCGTGCCCTGCGGCACCGCTTCCTGCATCGCCCGGCCGCGCAGGCGCACAAGGGGGAGGCAATCGGCGAAGGAGATTGAACCGGCCACTACAAGCGCGGTGTACTCGCCGAGGCTGTGGCCCGCGAGGAGCGCGGGTTCGGCGCCGCCCGACTCCCGCCACGCGCGCCAGGCACAGATGCCCGCCGTCACCATGACCGGCTGGGTATTGACGGTTCTGTTGAGTTCCTCCGCGGGACCTTCGGCGATCAACTTGGCGAGGTCCTGCTTCAGGACCTCGGATGCTTCGGCAAGCGTCTCACGGATCGCGGGCATGTCGCCGTAGCCGGCGAGCATTCCCGCCGACTGGGATCCTTGGCCTGGAAATACCATGGCGAACTTCACCTCGATTACATCTCCACCAGTGACGCGCCCCAGGTGAAGCCGCCGCCTACGCCTTGGAGCATGACTTTGTGGCCCGGCTTGATGCGCCCGTCTCGGATCGCCAGATCGAGCGCGAGAGGCACCGAGGCGGCCGACGTATTGCCGTGACGATCCACGGTGACGATGAGCTTCGACAATTCGATGCCGAGCTTCCTCGCGGTCGCCTCGAGTATGCGCACGTTGGCCTGGTGCGGAATGAGCCAGTCGAGGTCCGCGGGGGTGAGAGTGCACATGGCCAAAGTCTCGCGCGCGACTTCGTCCAGCACCTTGACCGCGAACTTGAAAACCGCTTGCCCGTCCATCTGCAGA
>Ga0209375_1003186_pt1 | contig 11487 bp, 7 predicted proteins | sample GraSoiAngelo_131_FD_185888 | JGI IMG/M metagenome (GOLD analysis project Ga0209375, IMG submission 185888) | Grasslands soil microbial communities from the Angelo Coastal Reserve, California, USA - 14_0929_02_30cm (SPAdes) (version 2) | ecosystem: Environmental > Terrestrial > Soil > Grasslands ...
CGGGTGGGCGATGGAGCGCTGCAAGCACGAGGTGCCGCAGCTCGCACAGCTCGGAGGGTCCAACCGCGAAGTCGCGTGCTGGCTGCATCGGGACCAGGCGCCCGTTCCCGCCGAGCTATCCCTGCCCGAGCCGTCGCGGACCCTGCAAGAGACCGTCAGCCAGGTGACCGAGCCGTGAACGCGACCATTGGCACGCCCGTGCTGGAAGGCCGTGACCTGGTGAAGCACTTTTCTGTCAAGCAAGGTCGCGGGCTCTTCGCGCGCCGGTCGGCGGTGCACGCGGTCGACAACGTGTCGGTGCGGCTCGACGGCGGCAAGGTGACTGCGCTGGTGGGCGAGAGCGGGGCCGGCAAGACAACCGTCGGACGGCTCCTCGCCAAGATCATCAAACCTGACGGGGGCAGCATCCTCGTCGACGGCCGCCCGGCGCCGGCGGCCCGCCCGCGCTCCTATGCCTCGACCGTCCAGATGGTCTTTCAGGATCCGTTCGCTTCGCTGAACCCGGTGCACCGGATCCGGCACCAGCTCGCCCGCCCGCTCCAGATCCATCATCTCGCCGGCGACGACGTCAACTCTGCCGTGGCCGGCCTTCTCGCCCGCGTGGCTTTGAAGCCGCCGGCGCAGTTCGCGGCCAAGTTCCCGCACGAGCTGTCGGGTGGGCAGCGGCAGCGGGTCGCCATCGCTCGCGCGCTCGCCGTCAGGCCGCGCGTCCTGATCGCGGATGAGCCGGTCTCGATGCTCGACGTGTCGATCCGCCTCGGCGTGCTCAATTTGCTTGCCGACCTACGCGACGAGGAGCGCCTCGCGATCCTCTATGTCACGCACGACATTGCGTCTGCCCGCTACCTTGCCGACACGATCTCGGTCATGTACGCGGGGCAGCTGGTCGAGTCGGCGCCGAGCGTCGAGCTGACCGATCAGCCGGCGCACCCCTACACGCAACTGCTGCTCTCCGCTGCGCCCGATCCGGATCGGGCACAGCAACCCGTGCTCGCGGGACACGGAGCGCCACCCAGCCTGCTCGCGCCGCCGAGCGGCTGCCGGTTTCATCCGCGCTGTCCCTACGCGATGGATGTCTGCAAGCGCGAGGCGCCGCCGAGCGTCACGGTCGGCGCCGGCCACATCGCGGCGTGCTGGCTACATGTCGACCCCGCCGGGCGGCAGGCAAGCGAAAACGGAGTCCCGGCGGCGGAACTCGAGAAGGAGACACAAAAGAGGTGAGGAAGGTTGAGCTGGCGTCTGGCGTCTCGGTACCCGCGGCGGCGTCCCTATCAACAGCGCATTGCGCCGTGCAGTGCATCAACGGAGGTGATTGATCCATGAACTGGCGACCTGTGACAGCCCTGCTCGGCGTGGCGGCTCTTTTGTTCACCGCATGCCAGCAGGGAAACAACACAGTGACGGGCGGGAAAGCGCTCATCGCCGAGCCCACGACCGGGGTCACTTTCTCGCAAGACTTCAACCCATATGACTCCAACTCGGTCTCATCCAGCATGGGCACTCGGAGCATCGTCAACGAACCCCTCGTCGAGTTCGACGAGCTAGACCCGACTGCCGCCGGCACCCACCCCTGGCTGGCGACAGCCTTCCAGTTTGCCAACGGCGGCAAGGACATCCAGCTCACCATCCGCCAGAACGTGAAGTTCAACGACGGCTCGTCATTCGGGCCGGCCGACGTGGCGGCGACGTACAAGGTGGTGGCGAATCCCAAAGCCAACCTTTTTGGCGTCCCCGACCAGGCTTCTGACCCGACGATCTCGGGCAACACAGTCACGCTTCATTTCACGACGCCGCAATACACCTCGCTGTTTACGATCCTCGGCAAGACCTACGTCCTCAAAGAGTCGGTGGCCAAGCAGGTCGCAGCCAACCCGACCCTGACGATCGCCAACCCCGTCGGCACCGGGCCGTTCATGCTCTCGAGCTACTCGAGCTCCCTCATCAAGTGGAAGCCGAATCCCAACTACTGGGGCGGCACGCCGCCGGAGTCCGAGATCGACACGCCGGCCATCGCGACCAACGCAGCCGCGAGCGACGCCCTCATCAGCGGCCAGCTCGACTGGGCCGGCAACGACATCCCGAACGTCTACGAGAACTACGTCAACCTCAACCCGCAGACCAACCACGCTTGGTTTGCGTCAGGTTCCACAGTCACCCTCTATTTCAACCTGAATCCCGGCAACGGCGGCGCGACCGGGATCGGAGACGTGGCGGTCCGCAAAGCCGTCAGCTACGGCATCGACCGCAACGCACTTGCGCTGCTGGGTGAGTCGGGCTACGAGCGAGCAGCGAGCTCCTCGAGCGCCCTCATCCTGCCCAATCAGAAGGCTTTTCTCCCATCTGACGGCAGCCTGGTCGGTGATCTATCGACGAGCGGCAACGTGCCGGATGCAGCCGCCGCCAAGGCGCAAAAGCTGCCGGCTGGAATGGACGTGTACGAGATCCTGAAGAGCGCCGGCTGGGCTCCACCGGCCACCTCGCACTACGACACCGCCGCCGGGACCTTCAAGTCAGGCGGAAATTGCGACGGTTCCAACACCGCGAACTGCTGGACCAAGGGCGGCCAGATCATCAAGTTCTCCGTTTACGATCCGGTTCCTTTCTCCGACTACTGGGAGAATGCCGCACTCATCTCGCAAGAGCTCCAGCCGCTGGGCATGGACGTGACCACCAAGCCGGCGCAGGGCTACTCGGACTGGAACACCACCCTCACCTCGAACCCAGCCGGGTGGCAGACGATGATCCACTGGGGCAACGGCGGCAGCATCCCGTACATCCAGTACTACGACTGGTTCCAGGGCACAGCCGCCAAGCAGGTGGGCTATTCGAACGCAGACACCGCGGCAGCTCTCACGGCTTACGCGAGCACAGATCCCAACGACACCGCCACGCTTTACCCGATCGTGCAGAAGCTCGAGAAGATCATGTCGACCGACGTTCCCTACGCTCCTCTCCTCTATGGCGCGGACTGGAACGTATTCAGCAGTGCGAAATACACGGGCTGGCCGAACCAGTCCCACCCTTACATGAACCCTTCGCCGAGTGACCCGCAGATGGTGTACATCGTCATGCAGCTCAAGCCGCTTTCCTAACACGCTGCGATTGTCGGATCACATCGAGTCCGGCCGGCCTCGCGCCGGCCGGACCCTCCACACGCAATTCCAAGGAGCTCATTCATGAGCAGTGCCGCGGTCGGCGTCACCGGCGATGAATCGGTCCTGGTGGCGCGGCTGAGCCTCGAAGAAAAGGTTCGGCTGCTCACGGGCGCCAACTCCTGGGTGCTGCACGGCGAGCCCGCGATCGGCTTGCGGCCGATCGTGATGTCGGACGGACCCGCCGGAGTGCGCGGCATCCGCTACGACGCTACCAACCCGTCGACCTCGCTTCCATGCCCGGTGGCGCTGGGCGCGACGTGGGATCCGGAGCTCATCGAGGAGCTCACGACCGCGCTGGGGCGCGAGGCGCGCTCGAAGGGCGTCGACGTTGTGCTCGGGCCCACGATCAACATCGTCCGCACGCCTTTGAGCGGCCGCGGATTCGAGTGCTTCTCAGAAGATCCGCTGCTGACATCGCGGATCGCCGTCGCCTACGTGCGCGGGGTGCAGAAGGCCGGCGTGGGTGCGACCGCCAAGCATTACGTCGCGAACGATTCGGAGACGGAACGGCGCACGTACGACGCGCGCATCAGCGAGGGCGTGCTGCGCGAGGTGTACCTCGCCCCGTTCGAGGCTTGCGTCGCGGAGGCCGGCGTCTTTCTGATCATGGCGGCCTACAACTCGGTCAATGGCGCGACCATGACAGCCAACGCTCCGCTTGTGCGCGGCGTGCTCAAGGGCGAGTGGGAGTTTACCGGCGCCGTGGTCTCCGACTGGTCGGCGACGACGTCGACGATCGCGAGCGCAGTCGGCGGTCTCGACCTTGTGATGCCCGGCCCGGAGGGGCCGTGGGGTGAGAAGCTCGTCGAGGCGGTGCGCGCAGGCGCGGTGGCTGAGAGCGATATCGACGACAAGGTGGTGCGGCTCCTGACCCTTGGCAGGCGCCTCGGGGCGTTGAACGGATCCGTCGACGGCGGTGAGCAGGCGTCGCCGGTCTCGCTTGTGGCGCCGCAAGCGGCCTTGATCGACCCGGCGCTGGTGCGCGAGGTCGCGGCGCGCTCGTTCGTGCTGCTCAAGAACGACCGCGGAGTCCTCCCGATCGCCCCTGGCAGTGCGCGGCGAGTCGCGTTGATCGGACCCAATGCGGTTACGCCGCTAATCCAGGGCGGTGGAAGCATCCAGGTCCTGCCGGTCACACGTCCCGGCATCACCGAGGCCCTGGCCGACGCGATCGACGCCGAGGTCACCGTGAACCAGGGCGCGCTCACGAGCGCCATGGTCGCGATTCCACCGGCCGGTACGCTCCACGACCCCGTCAGCGGTAAGCCGGGCGTACGGCTGGAGCTGCGTGACGCGGACGGCACCGTGCTCTACGACGACCCCCATCCGACGAGCGTGCTCACCTGGTGGGACGGTCTTCCAGGCGATCTGCACCTACATGCCTCCGAGATCGTCATGCGCACCCGCTACCGCGCCCAGGTCGACGGCCGCCACGTGATCGGCGCGGCGGGTGTCGGCGAGATCCGCGTCGCGGTAGGGGACACCGTCGTGGCCGAGGCCAGGAGCCTGCAGCCGCGCGACGTCGTCGAGGCGCTCTCGCAACCACCCGAGCTGCGGGTGCCGGTCGAGATGCGCGCCGGCCGCGACGTCGACGTCCGCGTCGAGTTCCGGCCCGAGGCTCGTTTCGTGACGATGCGCCTCGGCATCGCGCCGCAATCCGACGATGCGGTGTTGATCCAGGAAGCGGTCGCCGCCGCGACGGCGGCCGATGTGGCGGTTGTTGTCATCGGCTCCGCGGAGGGCAGCGAGAGCGAGGGCTTCGACCGGCCAGGCATGAGTCTTGTGGGTAGCCAGGACGAGCTGGTCCGCAGGGTCGCGGCCGCCAACTCGAAGACAGTCGTCGTGCTGAACACAGGGATGCCGGTGGTCATGCCCTGGATCGACGACGTGGCGGCTGTCGTCCAGGCGTGGCTGCCCGGCCAGGCGTTCGGCGAAGCGCTGGCGGACGTCCTGAGCGGCGACGCCGAGCCGGGCGGGCGGCTCCCGATCTCGATCCCGCGCGCCGAGGCCGACGCACCGGTGTATCGAGCCCAGCCCGACAATGGCACGCTCGCGTACTCCGAGGGACTGCTGGTCGGCTATCGGGGCTACGACCGCAAGGGGACCGATCCTCTCTTCGCTTTTGGGCACGGCCTCGGCTACACGGAGTGGCAGTTCGATTCGCTGTCCGCGCCGGCGGACGCGGTTCGTGCCGGCGACGATGTCGACGTGACGGTGGCGCTGCGCAACGTGGGGACGCGGGACGGACGCGAGGTCGTCCAGGTTTACCTCGAGGCGCCTGGTGACGACCCGCGCCGGCCTGTGCGCACGCTCGCCGGTTTCGCGCGCGTGTCCGCTGAGCCAGGCGAGACCGTGGAGGCGGCGGTGAGGTTGCGTGCCCGTGCATTCGCGTGCTTCGATGAATCGGCGCGGACCTGGATCACGCCGCCGGGGACGTACACGGTCCGCGCGGGACGTTCGTCGCGCGACCTGAGCGTGCAAGCGAAGGTTGTGCTGCGATGACGTAGAGAGCGAGCTGTGAACGGCTGCTGGGGGTCAGTTTGTGGAGGGAGATGACATGACATTGCGCAGAGTTCGGGCACTGCTGGTGGCGGGGGTGCTCGCGATCGCGGCCTGCGCCACGTCGGTTGCGATGCAGGCGGATGCGGCGCCGCCGGGCACGCCTGACTTCGGACCGAACGTCCACATCTTCAAACCGTCGATGGACCAGGCCGCGATCCAGGCCGATCTGAACGCCATCGCGGTCGCGCAGGTCCACAACGAGTTCGGTACTCGGCGCGACGCAGTGCTCTTCGCGCCTGGCACGTACGGATCCGCCGCGCATCCGCTGGTTTTCCAGGTCGGGTACTACACGAGCGTCGCCGGACTGGGCATTTCGCCCGACGACGTTCACATCAACGGCGCGATCGAGGTTCCCAACCAGTGCAACACCGATGGATGCTTTGCGCTGACGAACTTCTGGCGGTCGCTATCGAACCTGACCATCGACGTCCATACGTCGGGCGCGCCTGCGCTGCCGGCCACGGCGCCGGAGGACCCGGGATGCGTCAGCAGCAACGACCTGTACGCGGTTTCCCAGGCGGCGCCGATCCGGCGCGTCGCCGTCAACGGGTTGTTCTTCCTGTTCGACTACTGCGGGCCCAAAGGGTTCGCGAGCGGCGGTTTCATCGCCGACTCGCAGTTCGGGGTCGTGATCAACGCGACGCAGCAGCAGTGGATGACCCGCAACAGCTCCATCAGCGTCTGGACGAACGCCGTCTGGAACCAGGTCTTCTCGGGCGTGTCGGGCGCGCCGCAGCAGAGCTTCCCGCACCCGACGTACACCACGTTGGCCACCAGTGCCCTCACGCGCGAGGCGCCATTCCTGTACACCGACTCGAGCGGCAGATACAACGTTTTCGTGCCGGCAGTGCAGCACAATTCGTCCGGCACTTCCTGGAGCAGTGGCCCGGCCCCCGGTACGTCGATTCCTATCGACAAGTTCTTAATCGCCCAGCCGGGTGATTCGGTCGACAACATCAACAAGGCCCTCGGCAGCGGCAAGAACCTCATTCTCACGCCGGGCGTTTACCACCTGGCGGACAGCATCAGGGTCACGCGGCCGGACACCGTCGTGCTCGGGCTGGGCTTTCCGACTCTGATCCCGACCAGCGGCAACGCGGCCATGACCACGTCCAGCGCCAAGGGTCTGCTGCTTTCCGGTCTGCTTTTCCAGGCCGGCCCTGTCAGCTCCAACGTGCTGCTCCGCCTTGGCGGCGACGGCAGCCAGAGCGACCACGACCCAAGCGACCCGTCAGGCCTTTACGACGTCTTTTTCCGGATCGGCGGCGCAGCGCTCGGCAAGGCGACGGCAGCGCTGATCGTCAACAGCGACAACACGATCCTCGACGACATATGGGCGTGGCGCGCGGACCATGGCAACGGCGTGGGGTGGACGAGCAACACATCTGACACCGGCGTCATCGTCAACGGCACCAACGTGACGGCGTACGGGCTTTTCGTCGAGCACTTCCAGAAGTACGAGGTCATCTGGAACGGCGACAACGGCACCGACGTGTTCTTCCAGAACGAGATGCCGTATGACGTGCCCAGCCAGGCGGCGTGGATGGAGGCGCCGGGCGTCGACGGCTACGCGGCGTTCAAGGTCGCGGACGGGGTGACGCACTTCAACGGCTACGGCATGGGCAGCTACAGCTTCTTCAACCAGGGGATCGACATCTTCGCCGCCAATGCCTTCGAGGTGCCTTCGACGCTGCCGGCGGGCAGCATGCGCGACCTTCTCACAATCTTCCTCGACGTCAGTCACGGGAAGGGCGGAATCCTGAACGTGATCAACGGAGTGGGGGGCTCGTCGACGATCGCCAACCCGGACGTACCGGTGACGGTGGTGAGCTACCCCTGATCCAGCCGTGCGAGATCGCCGTGGTCGCGGCGGTCTCGCACCCACTTCGGTCGTGATCGGTATGCGCACAAGCTGCGCCGCCAGGAGGAGGTGCGTAAGGCACAATCCATTCGGTTGGGATCTTCAAAGGTGAGCGCTTCGTCCAGCTTGGTCGCGTGCTCTTTGTTAGTCCCACCAGAAGTTCCATTGCTTTGTCCGTTGAAGTGACTTGGCGTACTCCGCCAACGTGCCACTTCCCTGCCAGATATTGTCCGGGCAAAATGCGAAATGCTCGGCCGCGAGGGCCAGCGCCGATTGCACGTCAGGCGGCGGGTTTCCGACGGTCAGCATCAGGGTGTCGAAGCCGATTTCGACAACTCGCGCATGCCATCGGTCTTCCCACGATCGCAGAACGGCCGACATTGGAGCTGGGTCGTCATGCACATTGACGGCCCCTATCCATCCAATCGCTGCAATCGTGTCGGCCGGCCGTTTGGCTGCGATCAGCGCAACGCGGCGCGACTTCAGTTGGCTCAGCACATCGCTGTCGTCATTCGGGTCAACCGACCTGTTGAACAATCGGCCGAACCCAGACGGCGGGGTGACGGCCGGCGCAGAGGCGAGCCCGGGAAAGTCGATGCCAAATGGCTCGACGGGAGCGAGCGACTCCTCGTCTTCCTCCTCAAAGCAGTTTCTCCAGGCGTGGGCCAGCTCTTCGGCGGCGTCAAACGAGTCGATGCGGCGAGGATCGGTAGGGCTGAATTCGCGACTTTCCCACGGACGCTCCGGCTGACTGTCCATGCCAATAAGCAGCGCCGGAACGAGGTTTAGTGCGCCGGCCGACTGGCGCAGACCACGCAGAACGCTACCTGCATCAAGTACCGGCGCGTCAGTGGCCCAGATAACCGGCGGGCTAGAAATGACATCAACTCCGCGTGGACCCATTTCGAGCGAGCCGCTGAGCGCCCGTCCACTCGGAAGGTTTATGGGGCCGATGCTGACGCGCCCTTCGGTCGGAAGCGGAGGGACTACATACGGTGGAAGCTCCGGCGGGCGCTGACCGCCGCGGCCGAGCTCAATCTTCGGCGTCTGACCCCCCACTTCGAGATAACCTTCCGCCAGCTTCTCGCGGACGAGTCTCCTTACACGGTCGGCTGCGGCTTCCCAGGTGCCAAGGTCCTTGGCCTGCGTTTGGCCGTTGGTGCCAATGCGTCCGAAGTGGACTGTGACTTGAGTCCCGCTCTGACCGATCTCCCAAAACTTGTTCGAGCTCCCTCCGACGAACTCAAAGCGCCGCATCAGCGGGATGTTAGTTCAGGGCCAATCCTCACAAACGATGGCGAAATCTCTGTGAATACCGCCTCAGTTCATCGGTATGGAGTCAGACGTTCCACCATGAACGGTGGGCGGCTTCCCCGTCCGTGGGGTTGCCGCCCACTCAAGTCAGTTCTCAGACTCCGGGACAGGTCAGCGGATCGTCCTGGTCGATTCTTGGCGAGCCGCCCACCGGCACGCCCGGGAATATGCCGTAGACAATCGCTGTGTTCGCGCCGGTGCTGATGGCAACCACCACCTCACCGGCACGTTCGACGAACGTCTGCCCATTCGTGTACGTGTTGATGACACAGTGGCCTCCGACCGACCTGTAGATGGTGATTGCGCTGTGACATCCAGTCCCCGCGCATCCGACCACACCGATCGCGCCCCCGGGATGCGAGTGCCAGCCCGAGGAGCCGCCGACGGGGCTGGTGATCTGCGTGACGACCACGTCCAATCCCTGTTTGACGGGAAGGGTTCCCTGGTCCATGTACGTCCCGCGAGCGACGGGCGTGCTCATGAATCCGCCGCCTGGGACTGTCGCTACGCCCGGAACTGCGTTGACGGCTACGGCCAGCCCCGCAAATCCGAGCGTCATGACCGCCAGGCGAATACCGCGGCTCCAAAGTCGTCTCATGTGCGACTCCTTTATCTGGGTTCGCCCGGTTGAGGCCCCGATGACCAGGCGAGCCTGGTGGTCAGCGAGGCTGGCTCCCGCCTCCTGCGAACGGGCGCCAGCGCGGACATTACTCGCCTCATGAGCTTTGTGCCATGGGCACTTGCGATCTGTCGCTCAACAATCGTCGTGGTCCAGCTCCACTTCTACGCGATCACGCCAAACGTGCCGCTCCTAAGAAACCTCTAAGCCCGCTCACAGCCCGCCCGCAAATGCGGGCCGGATCGTGGCGCCATGAGCTCGAGCATTGTTGCGGCCGAAACCGGGGAATTGCCCGTCAGGGTCCTCGTCCCGCTGCCTCGCCGGCGCGAGGCGATCGCCGCCGACGGACCGCGCCCCATGGTCGACATCGTCATCCCCGTGCACAACGAGGAGCGCGACCTGCGCGCGAGCGTGCTCCGCCTGCACGCGTATCTGACACAGCAGTTTCCCTTCTCCGCCCGCATCACCATCGCGGACAACGCGAGCACCGACGCGACGCCGGCGGTCGCCGCCGAGCTCGCCGAGGAACTGCCCGAGGTTCGCGTGCTGCGGCTCAACGATAAAGGTCGCGGCCGAGCGCTTGCGGCGGCGTGGCTCACCAGCGACGCGCGCGTGGTCAGCTACATGGACGTCGATCTCTCCACCGACCTGTCGGCACTGCTTCCGCTGGTCGCGCCCGTGATCTCCGGCCACAGCCAGGTCTCAATAGGAAGCCGGCTCGTCGCCGGCTCGCGCGTAAGGCGTGGACCGAAGCGCGAGGTGATCTCGCGCGTGTACAACATTCTCCTCCGGCTCGTGCTGCGGGTCCGCTTCAAGGACGCGCAGTGCGGGTTCAAGGCGCTGCGCGCCGATGTGGCGCGGAGCCTGCTGCCCGACGTCGTGAACCGCAACTGGTTCTTCGACACCGAGCTGCTGGTCCGCGCGGAGCGCGCCGGTCTGCGCATCCACGAGCTGCCCGTCGACTGGACGGATGACCCGGACTCGCGCGTCGACATCGTCGCGACCGCGATCGAAGACCTGCGCGGCGTGTGGCGACTTGCGACCGGCCGCCCGACAGACGCGCCGCTGCGGCTCAGCACCCAGCTGGTTCGATTCGCGGCCGTCGGCGCGGCGAGCACCCTTGCGTACGCGGTTCTGTTCTGGGCGCTGCGTGAGGTGCTTCCCGCGGCCGCGAGCAACGTCATCGCGCTCGCGGCCACCGCGGTCGCCAACACCGCCGCCAACCGCCGGCTCACGTTCGGCATCCGCGGCCGCGAGCGGCTGCTCGGCGATCACGCCGGCGGCCTGCTCGCGCTCGCTGCCGCTTTGGTGTTCACCAACGGCGCGATCGTCGCCATAGGCCTGTTCGCGCCGGGCGCGTCGCGGGTCGCCGAGATCGCGGTACTGACCGCGGCCAACGCGATCGCCACGGGCGTCCGCTTCCTCGTTCTGCGCACCGTGCTGTTCCACATGAGGGCGGCATGAGCACGATCACCTATCCGTCGGCTTCCGAACGCGCCTTTTCGCTGCGAGGCCGTCTTGCTGAGATCGGCTGGGCGCGCCCGTCCTTCATCGGCCTGCTCGCCATCACCCTGCTGCTCTACGTCTGGGGCCTGGACCGCAACGGCTGGGCCAACGCGTACTACTCGGCCGCGGTCCAGGCCGGCTCGCAGAGCTGGAAGGCGTTTCTGTTCGGGTCGCTCGACTCGTCCAACTTCATCACCGTCGACAAGTCGCCTGCCTTCCTGTGGGTGATGGACATCTCGGCGCGGATCTTCGGCGTAAACACGTGGAGCATCCAGGTTCCCCAGGCACTCGAGGGCGCCGCGACCGTGGCCCTCACGTACGTGATGGTGCGCAGGTGGTTCGGACCCGCAGCCGCGCTGATCGCGGGCGCGACCGTTACGCTCACTCCCGTCGCGGCGCTGATGTTCCGCTACAACAACCCGGACGCGCTGCTCGTGCTGCTCGCCACCGGCGGCGCCTACGCCACGCTT
>Ga0209375_1003187_pt1 | contig 11485 bp, 10 predicted proteins | sample GraSoiAngelo_131_FD_185888 | JGI IMG/M metagenome (GOLD analysis project Ga0209375, IMG submission 185888) | Grasslands soil microbial communities from the Angelo Coastal Reserve, California, USA - 14_0929_02_30cm (SPAdes) (version 2) | ecosystem: Environmental > Terrestrial > Soil > Grasslands ...
ACATCAAGGTGCTGCAGGGAACGCCGGCCGACCAGTTGATTCCGACGATGCAGTTCTTTGAGGGTTCACTTGGCGTGACGTGCAATTACTGTCACTTGCCTGACCGTGTCGCCAACACTCCGATCAAGGAAACCGCCCGGCAGATGATATCGATGGTCAAGGCCATCAACAGGGATAACTTCAAAGGCGCAAAGACAGTCACCTGCAATACCTGCCATCGCGGGGCGGTGGAACCGGCTGCGAACCCCGCACTGGCGACTGCAAATTACAAGCCTTGGACACCCGACAGCCCCAACGGGGCTCCGGACTTGGCTCCGATACCGGGGCCACCGGCCAGCCAGGTTATCGACAATTATCTGAAGACGCTGGGCGGAGAGGCAGGACTGGCAAAACTTCAAAGCCGAGTCGTGAAGTACACCGCAACAAACAGCATTGGCAACGTTGCCAACATGGAGATGGTTAGCAAGGGAGATAACAGCTTATCCATTACCCATGCAGATGGCGGAGACGCCATTGTCGGCCACGCCGGCAACACCGCCTGGCAGCGTGCACCCAACGGCGCCGTGCGTGAGGCGCGGGAGGACGAATTCGACGCGTTGAGGCTGCAGGATCCGCTTTACCTGGCCAGGAATCTGAAGTCCATCACCAACTTGGAAACCAGGCGGGTCAGGCTCGATAATCAGGAGGTTTATCAACTTCGCGGAATGGCATTTGGCCGCGTTCCTGTACGGCTCTTCTTCCATCCGAAATCGGGTAACTTGCTCCGGACCGTTTTCCTTCTGCCAAATGTCGTAGGACAAAACGTAGTGCGGATTGATTACTCCGATTTCCGCAATGTGCAAGGCACCCCGTTCCCATTCAGTTGGATCATCGCTCGACCGCTTGGCTATCAGACAGTCAAAGTGGATTCAGTCCAACAGAACGTTGCCGTGGAAGACACGCGGTTCGCAAAGCCGACAAGTAGATCGAACTAACATTGGTCCGAACTGTAGCGGCGGTCTGTGAAGATGTGAACGAATTGAACTAGCGCAGACTATTCCCCTCCTCGCAGAGGAGGGGTGGACGCGCCATGAATAAAATGGATCCGTTCCGCAAGCGGCGCGGCCGGCGTGGTCAGTTCGGCGAAACTGTTCAGGCCTGAAGATTTCGCCGAGCTGACCACTATTACGGCTTCGCGCTGTCGCGCTCGCGCTTCGCGCCCGCGCTTCGCGCCCGTCTGCGCCGCTTGCGGTGGCTTCGCAACTCTTACTTGATGCCGCAGCCCCTCCTCGCAGAGGAGGGGAATACTCCACATTCAACATTTCTCCAATTCGTTCACACACTACAGACCGCCGCACACAGTCGGGCGCAAATGAGCCTGCAGCGCTCGATGGAATCTTGTATTCTTGCAAGATATGCCGCGTAAGCGTCCGGCAGCCCCGCCTGCTCCGTGGATTCCACCGCACGCCTTTTCCTTCGCTGTATTGATTGTCCTGACGCTCTTGACCTACATCAACAGCCTTCACGGAAAATTCGTATTCGATGATTTACAGGTCGTGCAGCAGAACTCCGATATCATGAACGTAAAGACGTTCCGCGATGCCTTAAACGCGGGATGGTTTGGCGTCGGGCAGAGGCGTCTGCTATTCGTGACATACGCATTGAATTATTATTGGAGTGGTCTCGACACATTTAGTTATCACGTCTTCAACCTCGTTCTCCATATCGTCAACGTATTTCTTGTCTACGGAATCGTCCAGGCGATTCTCAAGGAAGATGCGCGATTGCGCTTTCTCGCTCTGGCAGGAGCCGCCGTATTCGCGGTGCACACGCTGCTATCTGGCGCGGTCAGTTACATCGCAGGAAGGTCATCGGTTCTCTGCGGCACTTTTTATTTCGCAGCAGTTTACGTTTTCCTCAAAGGCCTGGACTCGGAGCGCCGCCTGAGGCGGATGGCCCTCTTCGGTTTGACGGCTGTCTGCGGGCTGTTGGCATGGGAAGCAAAACAGGAAGCTATTGCGCTACCCGTACTTCTTGCCGCGGTCGTGTTTCTGCGGGCAGAGAAGAAAAACTGGCGGTGGATTGCTGCCCTCTCCGCGATTCCGCTGGTTGCAGTCCTTCTGCTTCTGGATCAGATCAAGACTTTATATGGAACGGTGGGCAGTAATGCTGTGCTCGTCTCCGCCGGTTTTGACAAGGTCCTGGCACCAACGACTTATTTTCAAACCTATGTGACCTCCGTCATCAAATACTACTTTCCACGGTTTTTTATTCCCATCGGTCTTACGATCGATCCGCAAATTGAACCCGTCGCGCATTGGTACAGTCCCGAGTTTTTGATGGCGATTGCAATATTCGCAGGACTGGCATGGGTCGCACTGCGAACCGCGAGGAAGGAACCGCTGCTGGCTTTGGGTATCGCGGCCACTGTGGTTTCGCCACTTCTCGCATATGTAGCGATTCCATTGGCCGATGTTGTTCTGGAGCACCGCGCATACATTCCGGGTTTGGGAATCGCTTTGATCTTTGCGCGGACCATTCAGTGGGTGAGCCGGAATCGACCGAACCTGCGGTTGGCTGTGACTGCCGGCGTCGTGCTGACCTTTGCATTCATGACCGTCTCGCGCAACCCGGTCTTCGCGAACAATATCGCTCTTTGGGAAGATGCCGTAACGAAGACCCCTGCGAAGCCGCGTCCGCACTTCAATCTCGGGCAGGCTTATCAGGATGCGCAACGTATTCCTGACGCCATCCGTGAGTATCAACAGGCGCTCGCCCTGAAGCCCGACATTCATGCGGCGTATTCGAATCTCGCCGCGATTTATCTTGATCAGAGGCAACTCGACAAGAGCGAGGAGATGCTGCTCAAGGTGACTTCGCTCTCCCCAACGTTCACTGAAGGATTCATCAATCTCGCCGTGCTGTACATCCGGAGGCAGGAGCCCGATAAAGCGCTCGCCGCGATCAATCGGGCATTGGAGCTCAATCCGGGCTCTTTTGCGGCTCATTACAACAAGGGCGAGGTGCTGACTCTGAGGGGCGACTTCAAGGCGGCGGTCGAAAGCTACAAAGAGTCTGTCCACATACGGCCCGATCTGGACGCATTCAAGCTAACGCTGGGAAGCGCCTACGCACGTGCCGGAGATCCCATATCGGCTGAAAAGGTATTCAACGAGCTCGCGAACGGACCGCTTGGGGCAGAGGCGTATCGGAATCTCGGGTTGTTGTACAGCAACGCGGGTCAACCGGATCAAGCTCTCCAACAATTTCAACAAGCCGCGCGCCTGAGAAACATTTTTCCCGAAGTTCACCACGACATGGGGCTGGTTTACCTTCGGAAGCAGATGTTCGATCAGGCAATCGAACAGTTTCGCGTAGTGCTGGAACAGGAGCCCGACCATGGTCCTGCTATCCTGAATATCGCGGCGGCATATCAGATGAAAGGAGATACGCAGACTGCACGGGAAGCTCTTCAAGGCTTCATCGAACGCTACGGCAATTCCAATTCGCCCTACGTTGCCCAAGCGCGGCAACGGCTGCTGGCGCTGCGTTAACGGAAGAAATTCGCCGGCGGTCATAGAAGGTGTGAATGAATTGAAGAAATGTTGAATGTGGAGTATTCCCCTCCTCGCAGAGGAGGGGTGGCTGCGGCATCAACTAAAAGTTGCGAAGCCACCGAAGCGCCGCAGACGGGCGCGAAGCGCGAGCGCGATAGCGCGAAGCCGTAATAGTGGTCAGATCGGCGAAATCTTCAGGCCTGAACAGTTTCTCCGAACTGACCACCCCGGCCGCGCCGTTTCGGAACGGATCCATTTTTATTTATGGCGCGTCCACCCCTCCTCTGCGAGGAGGGGAATAGTCTGCGCTAGTTCAATTCATTCACAGCTTCATAGACCGCCGCTACAGTTTGATGTGTTTTCGGATTTCCTGATACTCGGGAAATCGACCGGTCTCCAGCTTCGAAAAAACTGGTTTCCCATCGATGCTCACTTCAAAACGCCCTCCGTCGGACGGTATCAGGACGAGCCGCGTGATTTTTGTCTTCAGCTCGGTAATAAGTTTTTCGGTCAAACTGACCGCCTTCGGTTCGTAGTTTCAGACCACGCAATAGATGATTTCGATTTCCATTACTCTATCGTCCCTGTTTGGTCTCCTCTCGAATTCCCAACCATGCTTTCTTCAATTGGACTTGTTCCGGGGTCGGGCGCGGATTCTCGTTCAGTTGCCAGCGTTCCTCCTGAAACTCGACGGGCATGATGGTCGTTGTCAGCAGCCGCTGGCTCCTCACCACTGTCAGTTTAATCGTCTCCCCGATGGTGTGCGAGTGCAGCCGGCTCCGGAAGTTTTCAAAAGTCAGGCGCTCATCGTTCATTGCGATGAGCAAATCTCCGACATCCAACTTCGCACGTTCCGCAGGCGAATTAGCAACGACTCGCCGGATCCGGACTGAATTGGATTCGCCTTGCTCAAATTCGATACCAAGATACATCGAGGCCGGCTGTAACGAGACTTCAATTGTGAGTCCCGCCTGCCGCAGATACCGGTTGTAGTCGAGTTGTTCGTGACTTTGCGCCACGGTGTGGTAAAACTCGTGGAAGTCCGAACCCGCGACCGTTTCGACGGCTTTCAGAAAGCCATCCTCAGGAAATCCGATACCCTTGTTCGCGTAAATTTCCATCAGATAGCGCATGACGTCATCGAGACTCTTCTGGTTCTTTGTGCGCGCCCGAATCTCCACGTCCAGAAGCAATCCAATGAGCTCGCCCTTCACGTAATACGAGATCGACGTATTTTCTGCGTTATCGCTCCGAAACCAGGCATTCCAACTGGCCTCCTCGGCGCTCATCATGCGGCGCCCGGGAGCGTGTTCCATGGAATCGATGATGGCCCCCATCCGGCCGAAGTACTCGGCGGGCAAATCAATTCCAGCGCGTGTCAGCAATAGATCCGCGTAGTAGCTCGTGATTCCTTCCGAGATCCAAAGCAGCCGCGTATGAACTTCCCGGGAGTAATCGAATGGACCGAGAACTGCGGGACGGATTCGCTTCACATTCCAGAGATGAAAGAATTCGTGAGCAACCGTCGAAAGGACTTGCCTGTAACTGGACTGCGTCACGAAATCGTTCTCACCAACGGTGATCCGAGCGGAGTTCAGATGTTCGACACTATTCGCCGTCTGTGGCTGAACTTTGAACAAAAATACGTATTCTTTGTATGGAAGCTTTCCGAAAATCGCCATGCCCGTTTCCACGAGGTCCTGAATGTCGGCTGCGACCTGCGCCGCACTCATCGATATATTCGGTTTACTGAATACGAGATGATGACGTGCACCCCCTGTCTCGAACTCCAGGAGCTTGAATTCGCTGCCTATGAAGGCAGGCGCATCGATGAAAATGTCGTAGTCGGAGGCGTAGTAACGGTCGCCTCTTCGTTCCAGGCCCGTATAAACCTTCCAACCGCCGGGAGTGTTGTATTTCACACTACACGGCACATGTTTTTGGCCGGCGACGTACATAAAAATCGAGGGGGGCGAGACGTCGGCCATCTGATCGGTCAACAGAGTTGAAAAGACCTGGTAGTGCACATTGAAGTCGTCGGCAGTGTGTTTGGCGATGCGCCAGGTTTGCTTGTCGGTCTGCTCCCAATTCAGGGGTTGGTTCCGTGTGTTTACAACGCGAAAATCCTGAACGTTGCGAGCATAATTCTCGATGCGATAGATGCCCGGTGACCAGGCAGGCATCGAAACCGACACGGACGACTCGCGAATGCCCTTGATCTGGATTTCAACATCGTAAAGATGAGAAGTGGGATTCTTGATCGTTACCACATAATCGACACTTACCCCGCGGGCAGGAATCTGATTCTCCGCATAGATGGCTTGAGCGAAAGAAGAAAAGGGAGTAGCCCCAAAAAGGCACAAGACACACAAAACAAACTTGTGCACCGGACGACTACATTCCCCTGCTCGCAGAGGAGGGGAATGTTTTGCATTCCGCTCTTTCATCTTCGTTCCTCCGAGTTTGAAGCAATCAGCAGCTTCGCCTTCTTAAGGATCCCTTTCTCCAGGGGGTACGTCGCACTGGATATTGCCTCCTCGAGGGGGAACCATTCTACGCGATCCACTTCCCGATCGTGCCGGGAAGGGTCGCCCTTCATGTACTTTAATAGATAAAAGGTAACGATTTTGAAAACGCGCACCGTTGGTTTTTCCCATCTGGCGACATACGAGTATTTGATCGTGTCGATTTTTCCAACGATTGTACCCGACAAACCTGTCTCTTCCCGCGCTTCACGCTCCGCCGCTTTCTCGGGCGGCTCGCCAGGCTCGATCAGCCCTTTGGGAAGAGCCCACGCTTTTCGGTCGCGCGGTTGAATGAGCGCGACCTCCGGCAGTCCATTCTCCATCCGATATACAACGCACCCTGCGGAAATCTCGCGTCTCGTCATCACCCTAGGCAGCCAACCGCCAGGAAATCCGCAACCCGCTTGACTTCCTCATAACCTTCGCCGGTCAAATCGCGACTGGGATCTTCTTCCGCCGGCTTTGCCTTTCCGTGTTGAACGAGATAGACACGCATAGCACCTCCCAATATCCAATCTATAACTCGGGGCGAATATCGTGCACTAGAACATAACTGGGGAAGTGAAATACCGCTCCGCATTGCGCTATTATGAATGCCTTTCGGACGAGGAGCACTCATCATGTCAATAGATCCTGAAAAAATTATCAAAGCAGACCTCGCGCATCTGATTCATCCCCTTTATCACATCGCTGACGCGAAGAGTCCGTTTGTGTGGGTAAAAGGCGAAGGCTCCACATTGTGGGCAGCGGATGGCCGTGAATATATCGATGGTCTGGCGGGGTTATGGAACGTCACCCTCGGTCACGGAAGGAAAGAGCTGGCACAAGCGGCTGCAAAACAAATGGAGCAATTGGCGTTTGCCTCGTCCTACACGGGACAAACCAATATTCCGTCGGTGCAACTCGCGGAAAGACTTTCTGAAAGGTCTTACACCCCGATCAATCACTTCTTCTTCACGTCCGGTGGCGGTGAGTCGAACGACAGCGCAATCAAAACCGTGCGTTTTTTCTGGATCAGTCAGGGCAAGCCCGAGAAGACCAAGATCATCAGCCGCGAGTATGCCTACCACGGTGTGACGATGGGTGCGATGAACGCAACAGGTCTTGCCTCATACTGGCCGATGTTTGGCGGTAAGCTTCCCGGCTACATCCACATTCCGTCGCCGTATCCGTATCGATATGTCTCCCAAGATGCGTCCGTGACACAGGGCCGTGCCGCTGCAGACGAATTAGAGAAAACAATTCTTCGCGAGGGAGCCGATACGGTCGCCGCTTTCATTGCCGAACCCGTGCAGGGAGCAGGCGGCTTGCTTGTTCCGCAGGTCGACTATTTTCCCCGGATTCGTGAGATTTGCGACAAGTACGACGTGCTCCTGATTTCGGATGAAGTCATCACCGGATTCGGACGGACCGGAAAGTGGTTCGGCCTCGAACATTGGAATGTCCAGCCGGACATCATGTCTTTCGCGAAGGGAATTACGTCGGGGTACCTGCCGTTAGGAGGAATCGGCGTCGCCGATCGGATCTACAAGGTCATGGAGGAAGTCCCGCCGGAGCGCCGCTGGATGCATGCATTCACCTACTCCGCTCACCCAACGTGCTGTGCTGTTGCACTGGTAACACTGAACATTCTTGAACGTGAAGGGCTGGTTGAAGCTGCCGGCCACAAAGGTAAGAAGCTATTGGATGGATTGAAGCAATTGGCCCCTCTGGAGCACGTCGGCGATGTACGCGGTCTCGGTTTGATGTGCGGAGTGGAGCTGGTCGAAGACAAAGCCACCAAAAGAGCCTTTCCATCGGCGCGCAAGTTGGGCGCGAAAGTATTGCAGGAGTGCTCTCGCCGCGGCCTCGTCAGCCGAGTGAAAGACGACATTTTCCTGCTGGCGCCGCCGTTCGTCATCACGGACACAGAAATTGACCGGATCGTCAATATCCTCGCTGAAGCGATTCCCTCCGCAGTGAAGAATTAGAAAACAAAGATTCTGGCAATTCTCCGGACACTTAATACAGAATAGTTGGATAGATTCTACGCAGGAGTCCCATGTGAAATTACATCGAGCCTTGATTTTGATAGCGTTGGCGGCGCTTGCAACCGTCGGTTTTGCGCAATCGAATGCGAATCGCGTGGCCGTCGTTAACGGTCAAAACATAGCGCAAGAAGAGTTGGATAAGGCGGCAGCCAACGATCTGAGGAATCTCGAAATAAAGCGGCTTCAAAACGACGCAACGCTGGCGCAGGACAAACAACAGGTCTTGACCAGAGCGCTGGAACAGCTTGCTGCCGATAAGCTGATCGAGGCCGAAGCCAAAAAGCTAAACATGTCGAAGGAGCAACTGCTGGATGCCGAAGTCAACAGCAACGTTGAAACTCCTTCGGATAGCGATGTCGAGGGCTTCTACAACGCGAACAAAGATCGGATTCCGATTCCGAAAGAGCAAGCACTTCCGCAAGTGAAGCAGTACTTGATCGAGCGAAGCCGCAGCCGGTATCACGATGCGCTGATCGCGCGACTGAAAAAAGAATACGGGTTCAAATCGTACCTGGAACCGCTGCGCGCGAAAATCGAGACGGCAGGATTTCCAACCAGAGGGCCGGCAACAGCAGCCGTAACAATCGTGGAATTTTCTGATTTCGAATGTCCGTTCTGTGGCGGGCTATATCCGACATTGAAGCAAGTCGAGAAGAACTACGCGGAGAAAATCCGGATTGTCTATCGGCAATTCCCACTCTCGAACATTCACCCTCATGCGGAGAAAGCCGCGGAAGCTTCCTTGTGTGCCAACGAGCAGCAGCATTTCTGGGAATTTCACGATTCCATGTTTGTGAATCAGCGGGAACTGAGTGTTGCCGATCTCAAACAGCGCGCGGTGGATCTCAAGCTGGATGCGGCTAAATTCAACGAATGTTTGGATTCGGGACGACAAGTTGCCGCGATCCAAGGTGACCTTCAGGAAGGCGCGCGGGCGGGTGTTACCGGCACGCCAGCGCTTTTCATCAATGGCCGTATGCTTTCCGGAAATCAGCCGTATTCAGAGCTTAAGGAAATCATCGACGACGAACTGCAGCGGAGCCAAGCAGCCAAGTAAGAAAAATTTCCCGTCCTTCCGTCCGGTTTAATTGTAGCGGCGGTCTATGACCGCCGGTATTTTCCTAATTCCCGGAAACACCTAACGGCCCCACGATTGCAGCATTTAAAGTATCAAACCAAAATGCAAGGAGTTGACCAAATGGCTATCGACCCAGTGTGTGGCATGGAAGTCGACGAGCGTACCGCCAAGGACAAGGCAACGCACCAAGGCACGACGTATTATTTCTGCAGCACGGATTGCAAGGATGAGTTTCAGTCCTCTCCCGAAGACTACATTGGCGGAGAGGAAAGGAAGACCGGAACCTAGGTTTTTCGGACCTATGGGAGACTGCTGGGGAATTTGGGGACAGACACCGAATTCCGAAATAGAAGAATTCGGTGTCTGTCCCCGAATTCCCCCAATTTCCGGCGGATTTATGAAAAATACCGTGTATTGCATCGCTTCAACCGAACCTCAGGCCAACGATATCCTGCAGCACCTGCGTAATCTCGGATTCACTTCCTCCGAAGTGTCGGTTCTGTTGAAGACGAAGGACACGAAGAACATCACAATGAAGGAAGATGCCCTCCGCGACGCGGAGAAAGGCAGCCTTGTGGGCGGGGCGCTAGGCGCGTTAGCCGGGTTCACCGTTTTTTCCGCTCCCATACTCGGACCTCTGGCAGTGGCCGGCCCAATAATCGGGGCCATCAGTGGAGCTGCGGTCGGTAGTGTTGTCGGCGGACTGGCCGGCGGCACGGGCGCACTGGCCCGGATCGGGATTCCAGAACACGACAGGTCTCGAGTCGAGCAGAAAATTGGCGCCGGCGCGATCCTGATTGCAGTCGAGTCGGATGAGCCTGCGCGGCTCGACCGAGCGTTTCGGGTCTTCAAATCTTCAGGAGCCGAAGAAGTCTATTGGGCGGAGGATCTTGCAGCTTAAACACGCGCGAGAATCACGGTGCGAGCTGCGGGGCCACATACGTATAAAACATCACGACCAGCCCGATGATGAAGGTGAGAAAGATGCTGTGCTTCAGCGTAAACCCAAAGAGCCGGCCTTCATCTTCCCGCTTCATTGTCGTTGCGGCAGCGGCAACGGCAATACTGGTCAGGCTGATCATCTTTCCCATCACGCCTCCGGCAGAGTTTCCTGAAGCCATCAGGATCGGATTCATACCGAGTTTTGTGGCCGTCACGGTTTGCAGTGTGCCGAACAGCGCATTCGCAGACGTGTCGCTTCCCGTCAGGAAAACGCCCAAGGAACCAAGCACTGAGCTGAACAACGGAAACAGAATGCCCGTGCCCGCAAAAGCGAGACCTAACGTCGCAGTCGCACCCGAGTAGTTCATCACATACGCGAGCGCGAGAACGGCTGCCAGCGTCACTTCGGCCAGCGCGAGTTGCTTTACGGTCTGTCCAAACACGCGAGCAAACCGCCCTGGACTCAAGCCCACAACGGCAGCCCCAAGAATGGCCGTAATCAGACACGCCGTGCCTGACGCGGAAAGCCAGGTAAAGGCGAAGACCGCTCCATAGTTGGATGGCTGTGCTACGACAGGCGGCATTCGTTGAATGAGATTGTGCAGCCCCGGCCAGTTGATGGGAATGGTGAATGAATCCAACCGCGCTTTGACCGGCGGATATCCCCACAACAGCACCAGCACCACAAGGATCATGTAAGGCGCCCAGGCAATAGCGAGATCACGCCCCTTGTGAATGACTTTGCTCGGAGGTAGATGGCCGAAGTCAAATTTGTCGCGCGGCTTCCAGAATTTGATGAGTACAAAGAGTCCTCCCATAGCCGCCATCGAAGCCAGGATATCGGTGAGCTCGGGACCGACGAAATTCGAAACAAGGAATTGCGTCCCGCCAAATGCGATCCCGCACACAGCCGCGGCAGGCAATACGGCGCGCAATCCCGACCAGCCGCACACCACCGCAATCATGTAGGCCGGAATGAACAAGGAGACCGGCGCGCAGATCCGGCCGACACCTGCGCTAAGACGATCTAATGGAAGTGCAGTGGTCGCTCTGAGAGTGAGGATGGGCGTTCCAATCGATCCAAATGCCACGGGCGCCGTATTGGCTAACAAACAGACCGCTGCGGATAAGAACGGTGAAAATCCAAGACCGGTCAGCATTGTGGCGGCGACCGCCACAGGAGTCCCAAATCCGGCGCAACCTTCAATAAATGCGCCGAACGCGAACGCGACAAGCATCATTTGAAGCCGGCCGTCGTCGGTGAGATGACCGATGGAGTCTTTCAGCGTATTAAATTTGCCGCTCTCTTGCATCACGCGATAGAGCAAAATCGCGGAGAACACGACCCAGCCGATGGGAAAGAGTCCAAATGCC
>Ga0209375_1003189_pt1 | contig 11477 bp, 11 predicted proteins | sample GraSoiAngelo_131_FD_185888 | JGI IMG/M metagenome (GOLD analysis project Ga0209375, IMG submission 185888) | Grasslands soil microbial communities from the Angelo Coastal Reserve, California, USA - 14_0929_02_30cm (SPAdes) (version 2) | ecosystem: Environmental > Terrestrial > Soil > Grasslands ...
CTGAGAAAACCGTTCAATGAGGATGTCTTGCTAAATGCTATTCACGCGGCTCTCGATCGAAACGGAAATAGATAGCGGCCTCCCTATTTGCCCTTCAATTTTGCGACCGACTCCGAATCAAAGATTTGTCTTCCCGGCGTCGTGCGGGAATCTAGACGATGCCAGCGAGACAAAGAAGCCAAGTACCGGGTTTTTAGTGAGATAGATAATAGATATGAAGGTGTGTGCGGATTGCGCCGAGGAAGCTCGTAGACTGCGGATTGCAGTCGAGGGTCTCGAAACTGAAAACAAAAAGAACGACCGAGCCAAGAATGTGTTTAAACTACAGGGTTGTAGGATCAAACAGTTGGACGATTTCAGGTAATAGCGGCGACAAAACTTTGTTAAGGCTACAACAGAGTCGTAGCAAGCAATTGCATGAGCCCGGCTCAATTCCGACCGAACCGGCTACGGGTGGCGCATCAAGTCGATATGTCGGCGATTGCCGGTAACTCGGCAGGTGTTACTCGTCTAAAACGCGCAGCTCAACTTTTGCAATCTACAACTTTGCGGATTCTCAGCACTTCAGTTGTCTCTCGATTCGGGTAGGGCCTGGCATGGCGCTTGCCAAGATTAGGTAAATATTATGCGTCGCGTTATATCATTGTTGGCAACGCTCGTATTAGTGTCAAGTCTTATCACTGGGTGCGGTTGTCTAGCCGCCCAGAGTGACGATCAACCTGCATGCCAAAAATACCACACTTATTGGCAGAATCAGTACTTCGGCGACTGAGGGCCATCGAATGGCTAACAATGGGATCACAGTCTTTCCCAAGTTCTTGAAACTATGAACAGTGACTAAAAATTGCGGGCGAGATCTCAGCGCTCCAGAAATTTTACGATTAGCACTACAATGACTGCGCCTTAGACGGATTGAACGCCTCTCCAGTCATCAAGTCTGCCCGCTTTTCCCGGTTGACGCCTGAACCCACGGAGTCAATGACTCTCCGCTTCAAGATACGAGCTCTAAGAATTTTCAATCGCTAATAGTGTCGGAATTTAGACACCCTTCGATATTTCGACACAACGTCCTCGTCATCGATAGACGACGCACAGTCAGATTTCCGGTTCTAAACTTAAATTCCTTTTATCTCAGTTAGTTGTATGTCCGGCGGGTTCCGTCAGGTCGCTGGCATATTCCTTGCCATTCTTTTTTCCAAGAAGGGAAGGTGAGAAAAATGAAATCTATCCACTTTCTATTGTCGGCCGTGCTTCTAGTGCTGGCAACTGTGTGGGCTCGGGCAGCGGCTCAAGGTCTCGAGCAGGCGCTCGTATCTGTAACGGTCGAGGGTTGCTTAAAGGGTCTAAGAGCAAAAACCAGAGCCTTCCCGAATATCGTCAGCTCTGTTTGGCCGGCTAGAATCTCCACGAACGCTCCCGAACACAAAATTTAGAGAAGTGACGGAGGTAGTTATGGCAGTCAGAAATAAGATCTATTTCATCATCTGCGGGATTGTCGCCCTGTTATGGTTTTTTGGCGATATTCGAGCTGACGAATTACGACCCCGCGACAATGCTACGGAACAGGAAATCGCCACGGCGCCGGAGCACCATGACATGACTCTTGTCTCCTCTCAGCCCTGGGTTGTCGAAGGAGAAGTTTTGGGCACGTTAGCGGCGTACGTTTATAGCGATGTGACCACAGAAAGGCCGGTCGATTATTGGGAGCTTTACGATAAACAAACCAACCTTCTGGCGGCTAGTTGGTTCGACAGATTCGGTATCCAGAGGACCGCTGTCGATCGCGGCATTGTGGAAGAGGAAGACAAGCTCGAGGGAATTTTCGTTATCGTCTTAGATGGCAACCCAATATGAGGGTCGGGGGCTTCATGTGGGGGAGGAACCGATGAACACGAAGCGCTCGAAACGATCCGCGCGGCGTCAGCGTGCTAACTCCGTGGATGCGACAAAAGGGCAATACGTCTCTTTCGACGCCTCGTTCGAACAGGGCACTGAGCCTAATTCTTGGCTTTGCGGCGATGGGCGCGTGCGTGCTGAACTCATGATTGGTCACTGGCCGCGGCTTTTACCCAGCCAACCCTTTTCTTTCGCCAATATTCTGGAGTCGTATGGTTTGCCAGGGTCTTTTGTTTCCACCGTCGCAATCCCTGGCGCACGTATTCGGGATTGAACCCTAACATTTCACAGACGCTCGCAAACGAAAAAATCCAATCGTCGTGCTTTATCATGATCCACTCCTCCGCCTCGTTGAACAGCTTTTTTCCTTTTCCGCTTCGCGCCGTGACATAAACCTGAAAGCAACTAACGGCATCCTCCAACATCGCCAAGATGAGCCTCTTCTCCGGCTCGAGCCAGGTCTTTCGGCGAAAGTTCTGGAAGTACTGAGCGGACACAAGCGTGTCCGGTTCGAACAGCGAGGTGATTTTCTCCTCCGTGTCGAAAGAACTAGGCTCCTCTATAGATTTCGAACTTTGAACTTTCGATGACATGACTCCCCCCTAATTCGAAACGGGATCCGAAGGGTCGACCCTTGGATCGCGTTTTGTTTACACTTTTGGTTTTCCGTTCATCCTTCGCGAATGAATTCCGTAGCGTTCACTGATCGCAAGTCTGCCAGCCAAATCTACCGACGGTTGGTCAAATGCACTCCTTCGGCCTTGATGCCGTTCAGGCCGTGCTCAACCGGCTTTACGAGAAGCGCCCGTTGCATGCCTCGGACGGCTGCTCCAGCCCATAGAGTTATTCCGGTCAAAAACAGAGCCAACATCATTAGTGTATCGACATTCATAGGATCCGCCGCCTTTCTCTTGTTTTTTGCAGCTACTGAGGGCAATGATCGTGCCAGAGCACGTCTTGTTTTTATTATCTATAAACGATGCGAATCGGGGGGTTACATGCCATCGCGCATTCATCTCAATCGGACCGCCATGAACGTGTCGAGCTATCGACATACGCCGAAATATCGACGGCCTGGAAAGTGGGCAGTATTATTACGGGCGCTAGTCCGCGCGACTGATGAAGGAAGAGACGACGGGGCTTGTCGATCCACTAAGCTAGTACGCGGAAGGTGGCCGGAGCACTAACACATGATGCGAGCGCTGCATGAAGCCTAGCAGTGAGAACGCCGTGAACGTGCAGATTTGGACAGCATTGTGAGAAATATTAAAGGAGTTGTTCCACGGACTAGCGCTTTATTGGCTGCGGGAGCACGTTGGATCCTTCTTTCTCCGTCGTTGGAGCGTAGTTTGTATTCCGGGCGATACCGAGTCTTTGCATTTTAGATAACAGTGTGGTGCGCTTGAGGCCCAAGCGGACCGCCGCTCCGTGCCGTCCCCCGATGACCGCGCCGGCTTCCCGCAAAGCCTCCAGGATTCGCTGCCGCTCCACATCTTCCAGCGTGCCCGCCATAGTCGAGGAGATGGGATTCGACTGTTGCAGGTCATTGAGTTGAATCTGCAAAACGTCTCCTGGCGTCATTATCACGGATCGTTCGATCAAGTTTTGGAGTTCCCTAATGTTTCCCGGCCAAGAATAACGGCAAAGCTCGGCCATCGTCTCTTCAGGAACCACGTCAATTCGCTTGTTCATGCGCTGTGAATAGTTATCCACGTAATACCGCACCAAAAGCGGAATGTCCCCCACCCGCTCCCGTAGCGGTGGAATCCGTATCGGAAAAACGTTTAACCGAAAATACAGATCCGTGCGAAATTGTTTTTCGGTGGCCATCTGGGCCAAATCCCGGTTTGTCGCCGCTATCAGCCGCACGTCGACGCGAATGGTTCGCGTGCTCCCCAGCCGCTCAAACTCCTGCTCCTGCAGCACTCGCAGCAACTTAGGCTGAAGCTCTAACGGAATGTCACCCACTTCGTCGAGAAACAGCGTCCCTCCATGCGCCAGCTCGAAACGGCCGATCTTCTGCGCCACCGCTCCGGTAAAGGCTCCTTTCTCGTGACCGAAGAGCTCACTTTCCAGTAGCCCTGACGGAATCGCCGCGCAATTGAGCTTGACGAAGGGACGATTCGAACGCGAACTGACGTTGAGGATCGCTCGCGCAATGAGTTCTTTTCCAGTGCCGGTCTCGCCCAGAAGCAGCACCGTCGATTCCGTCGGGGCGACAACTTCGACCTGATTGAGCACGTTTTGTAAAGCAGTGCTCGTGCCGACAATGGCGCCAAATTTATGAGTGGCAAGCTCTTCTCTTCGCTTCGGCGCCCGATGATCTCGGGCGATCCCTTGCTGGATCGCATTCAGTAGGTCCTCATCGTTGAAAGGCTTGGTCAAAAACTCCAACGCCCCCGCTTTGATCGCGCGGACCGACGTCGGAATGTCGCCGTGACCTGTGAGAAAAATAATCGGGATCTGAACATCCGCCTTGGCAAGCTCGTGTTGCAGATCGAGTCCGCTTAGCCCGGGGAGCTGCACATCGAGCACCAAACAACTCGGCACATCCGCCCGCGGGCGGGCCAAAAATTCCTGCGCCGACGCAAAGGTCTCTACCTCCAACCCAGCTGACCGAATCAGACTTCCCAAAGCCTCGCGCACTGACGCATCATCATCCACGACGTATATGAGAGGAGCTATCTTATTCATGGGGCACCTCTTTCGCTTGCGAAAGGATTTTGACGAAGAGGAAAACTCGCTGTGTCCTCTTCGCTCAATCCGAAAGCGGCATCATGTCTCTATTTGTCATGAGTTGTCAATAATTATTACCTAGAATTACCAGCGCTACCCTGGATGGGCGTGGAACGGAAATTGCCCCGGAGTTTGTTTTTTATCTTTTTTACAGCTCGATTCTCTTTCGTTCCACATCATCCAGACTTCAGAGCCGCGTCGATTGCATTCAGTAATGCTTCCTCACTGAACGGTTTGAGCAAGTAATCCACGGCGCCGCCATTCAGAGCGCGCGAGCGCACCTCGTCATCTCCGTGTGCCGTGATGAAGATAACCGGAATTTTACGATCAGTGGCCGCCAACTGACGCTGAAGCTCAAGCCCATTCATCCCCGGCATGCGTACATCGAGTATCAGGCAGTCCGTATTGCGGAGATGATCCGAATTCAAGAACTCTTCGGCAGAAGCAAATACCTTCACTGCGAACCCGACAGACCTGATTAAACCCCGAAGGGATTCACGGACGGAGTCATCGTCGTCGACAACAGAAATAAGAGGGAGATTAGCCATGCTGATCTTTCTGTGATTTAGTTTAGCAACGTTTCCGACAAGAAGTCTATTATACTTTGGTATAGGTGGCTAACGAGTCTTAAGTTCCGCTGTCCGCTTCTATAATGTTTTGGCGCGACGTATTCCCAGCTTCTCAGACATCCTGACCAGGCTCGCCAAAGAGTCGGCCTGCATTTTTTGCATAACCTGACCCCGATGAACTTTAACGGTGATCTCGCTCGTGCCGAGTTCGGCGGCGATCTGTTTGTTGAGCAGGCCCGAGACCACCCACTCCATCACCTCCCGCTCGCGCGGCGTCAACGAATCATACCGGTCATACAGCTCCGCCATCTCCGCTTGCTGCCGGCGTGCGACCCGATCGCGTTTTATCGCCTGTTGAATCGCATCCAATAGATCCCGGTCAGCGAACGGCTTGGTAAGAAACTCAACGGCTCCCGCTTTCATCGCCTGCACCGACGTAGGAACATCGCCATGGCCGGTGATAAAAACAATGGGAATCTCAATGTTGACCTCGGCCATCCGCTTCTGCAGGTCGAGCCCGCTCAGGCCCGGCAGCCGTACATCCAACACCAGACAGCTCGGCACATCCGCCCGCGAGCGCGCCAAAAACTCCTGCGCAGAGGCAAAGGTCTCAACTCTCAATCCCGCCGACCGAATAAGACTTCCCAAACCCTCTCGCACTGACGCATCGTCGTCAACGACAAAGACAATTGCTTTTCCTTCGGCCATAGCGCTCCCAGCTAGGGGTGCTTCAGAAGAGTAAACTGAAAGGTTGCTCCGGGACCGTCATTCGGCACGGCCCATAGCCGCCCGTCGTGATTCTCAACGATTGAGCGACTGATCGCCAGCCCCATCCCCATTCCCTCAGACTTCGTTGTGTAGAAAGCATCAAAGATCCGTTCCATGCTCTTTGGGTCAAGGCCGATGCCTGAGTCTTGCACTGTCACATGCACCTGATCGATCTCACCGCTTTGGGTACTGATAATCAGCTCTCGCGGTCGATCTCCAATCGCGCTCATGGCTTCGATCCCGTTCATGATCAGGTTAAGCACGACTTGCTGTAGCTGCACTCGATCGCCCAGCACAGGTGGGATATTACCCTCCAGTTGCGCGCGTAGTGCCACCCCATTCCTTCGTATTTCACTCTGCGCAAGGGCAACAACTTCTCGAATGACGTCGTTCATGTCCAACCGCTCTTTCTCTGTGCCAGTTTTCCTCAACAAAGCGCGAATCTTGGCGATCACATCGCTCGCCCGGTTCCCGTCCCTGATAATACGCCCTACCGCTTGCCGTGCCTCATCTAGGTTTGGAGTTGTGCCCGCAAGCCAGCGCAGACAGGCACTGCCGTTGGTTATGACGGCCGCGAGCGGCTGATTGATTTCGTGAGCGATTGCGGCCGCCAGTCCTCCTATGGTCGTGACTCGGGTTACATGCGCCAGTTCCACCTGCGCCTCGCGCAAGGCCTCGTCAGCCCGCTTGCGTTCCGTGAGCTGTTCTCGGAGAGCGTCCTCCACACGCTCGCGTTCCCGGATATTGGTCAACAGCCGCTCCACCTCACGCGCCGTTTGGTTAGTTCCCAGAAATTCGTCCGGTGGCACATGATATAGATTTCGGCAGACCGTGCCGCCGTAAACGACCATGGGGTGCGTGCGGATGACGTCAAGAAGGAGTTCCGGTGGAAAAAGGCGTCGGTTGTATTGGCAAAGCGCGGAACAGTTACTTTCCGAGAGCGTGTGAGTCAATCGGCTTTCGTATTCCATCCAACGCTCAAGCCCACGGCCCCCTCTCAGAACCCATTCTGTTTCGCCCGTGGCTCGGACCGCAGAAAACCCTTCGCTCATCGCCAACTGCGTGGCTTTCTTCCAGAAGGTGAACATCCAATCGGGATGAAAGGATCCATGCTTCAGGTATGCCTGCTCTTTGGTCGCCAGAACGAGGGCCTTGGATGCGGTCGCACGCTCTACGTCAATGCCTTCCGACTGCATGGCTTGGCGAACGTCGCCAACCGTTCCATCGTCGGCTATGTAAATGCATTTTTCGCCACGATCGAGCCCGATCCGTATGAATGGAACAGCGACTGCGTAATGCTCTTGAGGGCTTTCGTATATCGAGCAGAGATGGTCGTGTGGACCGAGTTGTTCGAGTGCGGCGATGAGCGGAGTTCTCTGTGCTGCCAGACTCATAAAGGCTCCTTCTTTTAGTCAAAACCTCTTCGTTTAAGGACGGCCCTCACCATCTCACGGAGTGTGGCGGGAGATAACATCCCACCAAATTTTAGCCGATTGGTGTGGTCGCGCATCTCAGCGTATTCAACAGCCTATTCTCCTTACGACAAAGCCTATTCTTGCTTACTACAAGCCTGCAACGTGAATTGAAATGTTGCGCCCGGGCCCTCATTCGGTACGGCCCAAAGCTGCCCGCCGTGATTCTCAACAATGGAGCGACTGATCGCCAGTCCCATACCCATTCCCTGCGACTTGGTAGTGTAGAAAGCATCAAAGATCCGTCCCATGCTCTGCGGGTCCAGGCCAATGCCTGAGTCTTGCACTGTAACACACACCTGATCGACCTCACCGCTTTGCGTTCTGACGACCAGCTCTCGCGGTCGGTCTCCAATCGCGCTCATGGCTTCGATCGCATTCATGATCAGATTAAGCACCACCTGCTCTAGCTCAACTCGATCTCCCAGTATGGGCGGAAGATCACCCGTGAGTTCCGTCCGTAGTGCCACCCCATTCCTTCGCACTTCATCTTCCGCAAGCGCAACAACCTCTCGAACGGCCTGGTTCATATCCAGCAATTCCTTCTCTGTGCCAGTTTTCCTCAAGAGGGTCCGAATCCGCCCGATCACGTCACCCGCCCGATTTCCATCGCGGATAATGCGCCGGGCAGTTTCCCGCGCTTCGTCGAGGTTGGGTGAATCGCCGGCCAGCCAGCGCAGGCAGGCATTGCCGTTGGTCACGATGGCCGCGAGGGGCTGGTTGACTTCATGGGCAATCGAGGCAGTCAGCTCTCCCAGAGTCGCCACGCGCGTGACGTGCGCGAGCTCCGCCTGCGTCTTGTGCAGCGCTTCATCGGCCCGCTTGCGCTCGGTGATATCCATGATGCTCACCAGCACGCTGTTAAGCTTGGCGGGCTGCCGCGGGAACGCAATGGTAAACAATACGGCTAGTTTGTCTCCCTTCAGGGTCTGAAGAACGGTTTCGGATTCAAAATTGGTTCGCCCTTCAGCGATGGCGATCAGTTCCCCCGCAAACACTTCCTCAGTCTTCGGCAGGAATATCTTATGCAGCGAGACCAGAAGCTCATCCTTGCTCTGAGCTTCGAACAGCTTGACGGTTGCGTCGTTCACATCAATGATCTTCACCATTGAAATGGCTTGCTGGATAAATTCCGGGTGCGCGGCGATATACTGGCTGAAGTCCCTGACTCCCTGGGCTTTCAGATCATCAATGGCAGCTGTGACTTGAGAAAAATCTTCTTCCCAAATAGACACTCCTGCCGTCTGGAAGATATGCCTATATCTTTGCTCACTCTCGCGCAGTTCCGCGTCGGCGCGCTTGTGCTCGATAATTTCCTTTCTCAGCTCTTCGTTGACGGCTATCAGTTGTCTGGTCCGTCGAACGATCCGTTGATCGAGTTTCTCTGCGGTTCGCCTTTGCTCGCTCGAGAGATGAGCCTCTTGCAACCCAATCCCCGCTTGATTCGCTGCTACTCGTAGTAGCAGCATTTCGATGTCCGTCGGAAAATCGGCCCGCTGAGACCCGACTACTAAGACCCCGAATTCATCCTGAAATCCCAGCCGCAAGGTCGCGATCGATACCTTACCTTCTCCGGTCGGATTCGGTATCACTAAAGGCGATGTATGTGGATCACCTGTCAGCCACGGGTTGAGTATTTGGCCAATCTCCTGCAGCTGGGCATTCAAAGTTAGGGGCTGAGCCGACCGGACCATCGCGATTGGCGTGCCGCCGCTAATCGAGTCGCTCAACCGAGCATAGGCGAAGTTCAGGCGCAGCATACCTAGCAGCACGTCGAGCAGAGTCTTAACAATCTGGGATGGCTCCTGGCCACTCCAGATGGCGGGAAGGGCTAGAACGCTGATCAGATCATTGATACACGCCTTGAGACGCTTAATCTCACCGTCCGTATGTTCCATCTCCACTTTCATCGTCGGAGAGCTTAGGGCCCTAGCTTATCATTCTGCATACCGCGGCGTTCGCGCAGCTCCCGTAAGAACTCATCCGGCGGAACAAAGAACGGGTTCTCCTGGAGTATTCCGCTGATGATGATCATCGGATGGGTGCGCATAATGTCAACGACGATACCCCCGCCAAACTTGGCGAGATCGTATATTCATATGACCGGGTCTTTATACCGGGGTAAAATATAGTTCAGCCTTGTCTCATACTCCACCAGGTCATCGACACCGGGTCGGTCTTCCAGAGCCCATTCCATATGGGCGACCAGACGAGTCAGCGGGAAGCCCTGCTGCCTACCGCCCTCAAGGACTTCTTGGATCAAAGCAAGCATCCTGTCCTGATCGAAGTGGCCATCGCGCAGATATGCATCAGCCCAGTTGCGCAGCTCGAACTGCCCGCTCCGATCTGCTGCGGCCACATCGATGCCGACGGAGGCTAACCGCTGTACGTGGCGCTCACGTAGCTTGGGATCGACGATATGAAAGGCCTTCTGACCACACTCGAATCCCTCCTTGATGAACGGCAGCAGCACCCGATACTCCTCGTCAGGGCTGTGAAAGAAGGCGCAGACATGACGTTGCGCGCCAAGCACTGAGCCGGCAAACCGAATTGGTCGTTCGCTCTGATTATCCATAGACTTCTCCTGCTACAAGACGAAGCTTCCTTTCAAACCATGCATCGCCGTCATTCCAGGCCGTCTTCGGCAGATCGGTTATGTCGCGCCCGCAATTTCAATGGGTAGCGCAAACTCGAATGTCACACCGGGACCGTCATTCGGTCTGGCCCATAGCTGCCCGCCGTGATTCTCAACAATGGAGCGGCTGATCGCCAGCCCCATGCCCATGCCCTGCGACTTGGTAGTGAAGAAAGTATCGAAGATCTTTTCGAGATTCTGTGAATCGATCCCAATACCGCGGTCTTGCACGGCGACAAGCACTTTGTCCGATTCGTGTTGACGAGAACGGATGAGTAACTCTCGCGGCCGATCGGCCACCGATGCCATAGCTTCGACACCGTTCATAGCCAGGTTGAGAATGACCTGTTGCAACTGCACCCGATCCCCCAACACGGGCGGGACATCGGCGGCCAAGTCCATTCGTAGCGCCACTCCTTTTCGCCCTGCTTCGTTTTGTATCAGAATGACGACCTCTTGAACGGTTTGGTTAATGTCGAGCCGCACTTTCTCTGTATCGGTTTTTTGTATGAGAGCTCGAATGCGCGCGATCACCTCACCCGCGCGATTGCCATCGCGGAGAATGCGACTCACGGCGTCCCGCGCTTCATCGAGGTTTGGGGTCGCCGCCGCAAGCCAGCGCAGAGAGGCATTGGCATTTGCGATCACGGCGGTGAGCGGCTGATTGACTTCATGAGCAATGGAGGCCGTCAATTCTCCCATGGTCATTACCCGTGTGACATGAGCCAGCTCTCCCTGCGCCTTCCGCAAGGCCTCTTCGGTCCGCTTGCGCTCGATGCCCTGCGCGATAGAGTCGGCGACCGATGCGAGTGTGTCGAGTGTGGCCGCTGAAAGCCGCTGGCGAGCGAACATCGCCATCACTCCAACCACGCGATCCTGGACAATGAGCGGATAGCCGGCGAACGAAACCATTCCCTGATTTTGTGCCCAGGCCTTGTCACTAACCCGTGGATCGTTTACGACGTCATTGGTCAAATGCGGTTTCTTCTCTTCAGCAATCAGGCCAATCTTTAGTTCCCCGACCTGGGTGCGGCTGTGTGGACCATCGAGATGCGTGTACATCCCGGCACTGGCCTGCAGTTCCAACATGTTTTTCTCTTTGTTCAGCGTCCAGATTCGAGCGAAGGCCGCGTCGAGGTGCCGAACGATCGCCTCTGCGCATCCGCGCAAGATCTCACCCGAGTCGACTGGCTTGGAAAGAGCGGCGCTCACATCAGCGCGAACACCCGCCTGACGTGCCTGCGCGGTTCGGATTTTCTCCGCCTGCTTCCGATGTTCGATATCGGTATTCGTTCCATACCATTTAACGATGTTTCCCAGATCGTCGCGCAGCGGCACGGCGCGGAACAGGAACCAGCGATATTCTCCGTCGAAGCGGCGCATGCGCGCTTCCAATTCCCC
>Ga0209375_1003191_pt1 | contig 11473 bp, 9 predicted proteins | sample GraSoiAngelo_131_FD_185888 | JGI IMG/M metagenome (GOLD analysis project Ga0209375, IMG submission 185888) | Grasslands soil microbial communities from the Angelo Coastal Reserve, California, USA - 14_0929_02_30cm (SPAdes) (version 2) | ecosystem: Environmental > Terrestrial > Soil > Grasslands ...
TGGAACCTTGAACGGAGGATCCCGCCAATGGATTCTGACGTCCTCGTCGTCGGAGCGGGCCCGACCGGGCTGATGCTCGCGAACCAGCTCGCCCGGCGCGGCGTGAGGGTGCGGATCATCGACCGGCACGCCGGTCCCGCGCGCGAGTCGAGAGCGCTGGGCGTGCAGGCACGCACCTTGGAGATCTACTCGCACCTGGGGATCGTCGAGCGGGCGCTCGATCTCGGCAAGCGCGCCACCGGTGCCAACATCTGGGTCCAAGGGCGGCGGGCCGCACGCGTCCCGCTAGGTGACATCGGGCGCACTCTGAGCCCGTACCCGTTTCTCCTGATCCTGGGCCAGGACGACAACGAACGGTTGCTGGGCGAGGCACTCCGTGCCCTGGGGACAGTCGTACAGTGGGACATGGAGCTCGTCAGCCTGGCGCAGGACGGCGGGCGGGTCCAGGCGACGCTCAAGCACGCGGATGGGACGATCGACGAAGTCACGGCCGGGTGGATCGCGGGATGCGACGGTGCGCACAGCGCCGTGCGTGAGCTGAGCAAGATCGCGTTCGAGGGCGCGCCCTACGAGCATGTTTTCTTTGTGGCCGATATCGAAGTGACTGGGTCGATGGTGCCGGACGAACTCAACGTCTATCTGTGGCGGGAAGGATTCCACCTGCTCTTCCCGATGCGCGGGATCGATCACTGGCGCCTGGTTGGCATCCTGCCCCGAACCTTGCGAGGAAGAGACGATCTGACGTTCGAGGAGGTGATCCCCTCCGTACGCCAGACCGCGGGAGCCGAGCTGACCTTCAAAGCGTGCAGGTGGTACTCCACCTACCGCATTCACCACCGCCGCGCCGCGCGCTTTCGCGACCGCCGCTCGTTCCTGCTCGGCGATGCGGCGCACATCCACAGTCCGGTGGGCGCGCAAGGCATGAATACCGGCCTGCAGGACGCCTACAACCTGGCATGGAAGCTCGCGCTCGTCGTGTCGGGACGTGCGGGTACGGTGTTGCTCGACTCCTACGAGGACGAGCGCCTCCCGGTCGCCGAGCGGTTGCTGAATACGACCGACCGCGCGTTTTCGGTCGTGGTCTCCGAGAGCTGGCTCGCGAGATTAGTCCGCACCCGGCTACTGGCGAAGATCCTGGCACTCGCAATGGGCGTGGAACGCGTTCGACGGCTTGCATTTCGGACCATTTCCCAGATCGGTATTCGGTACCGCGGCAGTCCGCTGTCCGAAACGCTCGGTAAGGTGCCCGAAGCGGCCCCGCGCGCCGGCGATCGTTTCCCGTGGCTACGGCTCAAGTTCGCGCCGAGCGGGCCCACCGAGGACCTATTCGAGAAGCTCGACGATACGCGATTCCACCTGCTCCTGATCGGGCAAGGCGCGCCTCCGGGCGGGATCCCGGAACTCGGCGACCTGGTACGCATCCACGAGGTTCCGAACGATCCGGCCAACGAGAGGGAGCTCGCACGCGCAAAGATTCCGCGGGTCTCGTTCTATCTGTTGCGTCCCGACGGCCACATCGGACTCGCGGGAACTCACCTGCAAGCTGCGGCCGCAGCCCGTTACGTCTCCGAGCGTCTGCATTTGCAGGGGAAGCGTGCGTAAACCGTTGAAAAAGCTCGCGGAAGCGGCTAGGTTCGCTGCGAGGGGGCGACAGGCTTCGACGGGTTTGGCGAGGATATTGCTGCGTGCCCAGGGCGTCAGTCACCTGGTAAAACCACTGGCACAATTCATAACTGCCAATTCAAACCTGGCACTGGCTGCGTAAGCTTCGGCTTCACGCACCTGCGTGAGTGGCAGCCCGCCTGAGGCGGCGCTTACGTATCGCAAAATCGGGCTGGCGTGATTCGGGGCCCGAACGGGTCACGTGAGAGTTGTTAAGGGCTGGTTGCTGCCGCGGCCGGCGAGGCGCCGCGGTGGTGAGACCAACAAGCCTCGTCTACGCACGTAGTAGCGGTATCGGAGTCATTCTCGGACCGGGGTTCGATTCCCCGCGCCTCCACTGGGAAGCAGGATGGTGAAGGTTGTGGAGGATGGTGGAGGTCGCTCCGGTGCCACCTCCACCATCCTCCACCAACTTCCACCGTCCTCCACAACCTGCTTTTTGTCACACCGTCGCCCGCGTTCGGTTAATTACGCCCTGTTCTTCGAGCGCCGCCTGCGCTGCGGCGAGACGGGCGATGGGCACACGGAACGGCGAGCAGGACACATAGTTCATGCCCACGTGGTGACAGAACTTCACCGACGCCGGCTCGCCGCCGTGCTCCCCGCAGATGCCGATCTTCAAGTCGCCCCGGGATCCGCGCCCGAGCCGAACCGCCAGCTCGATGAGCTTGCCGACGCCCTCCTGGTCGAGCACCTGAAACGGGTCGTCCTTCAGGATCCCGTGCTCCACGTAGAACGGGAGGAACCGGCCCGCGTCGTCGCGCGAGAGGCCGAAGGTCGTCTGCGTGAGGTCGTTCGTTCCGAAGGAGAAGAACTCCGCGTCCTTGGCGATCTCGTCGGCGGTGAGCGCCGCGCGCGGCAACTCGATCATCGTCCCCACGAGATACGGCACGGCCCGGCCCTCGGCCTGGAACACCTCCCGGGCCACTCGGCGCACGATCTCGGTCTGGCGACGCAGCTCCTCGACCAGCGCGACCAACGGGATCATGACCTCGACGGTCACCTTCTTGCCGCGGCTCACGACACGGCACGCCGCTTCGAAAATCGCCCGCGCCTGCATTTCGGTGATCTCGGGATACGTGATGCCGAGCCGGCAGCCGCGATGCCCGAGCATCGGGTTCGCCTCGACCAGCGAGGCGACGAGCCGCTCCAGCCGGACCGCGGGCAGCTTCATGGCGCGGGCGAGCGTGCCGAGCTCGTCCTTCCCGTGCGGGAGGAACTCGTGCAGCGGCGGATCGAGCAGGCGGATCGTGACCGGGTGACCGGCCATCGCTTCGAACATCCCCTCGAAGTCCTCGCGCTGCATCGGGAGCAGCTTGGCGAGCGCGCGGCGCCGGCCCGTCTCGTCCGGCGCCACGATCATTTCGCGCATCGCCGTGATGCGATCGCCTTCGAAGAACATGTGCTCGGTGCGGCACAGCCCGATCCCCTCGGCGCCGAACTCGCGGGCGCGCTTCGCGTCGGCCGGGGTGTCGGCGTTGGCGCGCACCCCCAGCCGACGGTGTTGGTCCGCCCACACCATCAGCTTGGCGTAGTGGCTGCCGAGCTTCGGCTCCACCAGCTTGGCCGCGCCGAGCAGCACCCGGCCGGTGGTCCCGTCCACGGTGATGAGCTGACCCCATTTGACGATGCGGCCGTTGGCGCGCAGCCGGCCCGCAGCGGGGTCCACCTCGATGTCCTTCGCTCCTACGACGCAGGTCTTGCCCATCCCCCGGGCCACCACCGCGGCGTGGCTCGTCATGCCGCCGCGCGCGGTGACCACAGCCTGCGCCGCGACGATCCCGTGGAAGTCCTCGGGGGAGGTTTCCGGCCGGATGAGGATGACTTTGCGGCCCTCATGGGCCAACGCCTCCGCCTCGTCCGCGTCGAACACCGCCTCGCCCGTCGCCGCCCCAGGCGAGGCCGGGAGACCTTTCGCAACCAGGGTCACGGACGCGCGCGGGTCGACCATCGGATGGAACAGCTGGTCCAGGTCCTGGGGCGGGACGCGCTGCACCGCCTCGCTGGGCGTGATCAGTCCTTCCTCCACCATCTCCACGGCACTGCGGACCGCCGCGAGCCCGGCGCGCTGAGCGCGGCGCGTCTGTAGCATGTACAGGTCGCCGTGCTCGAACGTGAACTCGATGTCCTGCACGTCCCGGAAGTGGCGCTCGAGCTTTTCGGCGATCCGCTCCAGCTCGCGATACACTTTGGCGAGCTTACCGCGCTTGAGCTTGGCGAGTGACTCGGGAGTGCGCGCGCCCGAGACGACGTCCTCCCCCTGCGCGTTGGTCAGCACGTCGCCATTGAGGACGGCTTCGCCGGTGCTGCAGTCACGCGTGAAGGCGACCCCGGTCCCGGAATCGTCCCCCATGTTGCCGTACACCATCGCGACCACGTTGACCGCGGTCCCCAGATCATCCGGGATGCCGTGCACCCGGCGGTAGTCCGCGGCCCGGCGCGTGCGCCAGCTCTTGAAGACGGCCGCGATCGCCCCCCATAGCTGCACGGTGGGATCCTCGGGGAAGGGGGCCCCGCACTTCGCCTGGATGATGGACTTGAACTCCCGTACCAGAGCCTTCAGGTCGTCGGCCGGAAGGTCGATGTCCCGCTCCACCTTCCGCCGGCGCTTGAACTCGTCCAGCACCTCCGCGAACGGCTCCTTGCCGAGGTCGAAGACCACGTCGCCGTACATCTGGACGAAGCGGCGGTAGGAATCGAAGGCGAACCGGGGGTTTTTCGAGCCCACGATGAGTCCCTGCACGGTCTCGTCGTTCAGGCCCAGGTTCAGAATGGTCTCCATCATGCCCGGCATGGACACCGCGGCGCCCGAGCGCACCGAGACGAGCAGCGGATTGCGCGCATCGCCGAACCGCTTCTTGGCGAGTCGCTCCAGCTGCTTCAGATGGCGATCGACTTCTTCACGCAGATCGTCGGGGAAGGTACCGTGCTCGAGGTAGGCGATACACAGTTTGGCCGAGATGGTGAAGCCCGGGGGGACGGGGAGCCCCAGGTTCGCCATTTCGGCGAGCCCGGCCCCCTTGCCACCCAAGATGTCGCGCATCGCCGCCGAGCCGTCGGCACGACCGTCGCCGAAGGAATACACCCACCGCTCGAGCGCCGGCACGGCGGATCAACTGGGGATGGCGGCGAGGAGCGGGGCGGCGTTGCGTGCCCGCTCGACATCCTCGGGGATGTCGGTGGGGTAGTCGCCCGAGAAGCACGCGTGGCAGAACTCAGCGGGATCGCCGCCCGCGGCCCGCAGCATACCGTTCAACGAGAGATAGCCGAGTGAGTCCACGCCGAGGTGATCGCGGATCTGCGCGACGCTGTTGCTCGACCCAATCAGCTCGTTCTTGCTGGGCGTATCGATCCCGTAATAGCACGGCCCGGTGATGGGCGGCGAAGCGACGCGGAAATGCACCTCGGCCGCACCCGCCTGGCGGATCAGCTGGACCAGGGCCCGGCTCGTGGTGCCGCGGACGATCGAGTCGTCCACGACGACGACCTTTTTTCCCTCAAGCACTTCCCGGACGGGATTGAACTTGATCTTGACCTTCGCCATGCGGCCGGCCTGGGCGGGATGGATGAACGTGCGACCGACGTAGTGATTGCGGATGAGCGCGTGCTCGAGCTTGATCCCCGACTCCTCGGAGAAGCCGAGCGCCATGGCGTTGGACGAGTCCGGCACCGAGAACACGCAGTCCGCGCCCGGCGCCGGGTGCTCGCGGGCGAGTTGGTGCCCCAGCGCCCGGCGCACCCGGTCTACCGAGCGATGGAACACCGTGCTGTCGGGACGCGAGAAGTAGACGAGCTCGAACACGCAGCGGCGCCGCGGCCGTGCCGGCAGGCGAGGCAGCTGATCCACCTCCTCACCGTGGATGCGCACGAAGTCCCCGGGCTCGAGCTCCCGCACCAGCGTCGCGCCAGTGATGTCGAGCGCGCAGGTCTCGGAGGCCACCACCCAGCCGCGTCCCAGGCGGCCGAGCACCAGCGGTCGAAAGCCGCGGGGATCGACGATCGCATACAACGTGCGTCCGACGGTAATGAGGAGCGAGTAGGCGCCGTCCACCCGCTCCAGTGCGTCCAACAGCTGGTCCTCGGGCTCGCGTGCCTCGGAACGGGCGATCAGGTGAACCAGCACCTCGCTGTCCGAGGAGCTCTGGAACAGCGAGCCCTTGGCGACGAGGTCGGACCGGAGCTGCACGGCGTTCGTGAGATTCCCGTTGTGGGCGAGCGCCAGCGGCCCTTCGCGATACCGGGCGAGCATCGGTTGCGCGTTGGCGAGGACGGAGCTGCCGGCCGTGGAGTAGCGGGTGTGGCCGATCGCGACGTCACCCGGCAGTTCGCTCAGGACCTTCTCGTTGAAGATGTCCGAGACGAGTCCCATGCCGCGGTGGGATCGCGCCACGCCTTCCCCGTCCACGGCCACCATCCCCCCCGACTCCTGCCCCCGATGCTGCAGGCTGTAGAGGCCGAGGTAGGCGACGCGCGCTGCGTCGGGAACGCCGGTGACGCCGATGATGCCGCACATCCGTGTGTCAGTCTCCCATGCGTCGGGATACGCTCGAGAAATATACCTGTCTCAGACGCTCGACGGGGTGCTCGACGGTCGCGTCGCGCAACCGTAGTCGAACCGCGCCACCGCGCGCCGCCACCGTACCGACCGGCTGCGCGGGCACGCCGAGCTCCTGGGCCAGCGCCGCCACTGCGGTCGTGCGCTCCGGTGGGCATGTGATAATGGCTCGCCCATGCGACTCGCTGAACAACAGGTCGACAGCCGTAAGGCGCAAGGCGTAAGCCGTAAGATCGATATCCATGCCGAAACCTGTCTCGTCGTACGGGCCACCCATCGCGACCTCCGCCAGCGCCACGCCGAGCCCCCCCTGCGAGCAATCGTGCGCGGAGCGGAGGAGGCCGCGCTCCGCCGCCGCGACGAGGTAGTCCACGAGGCGCCGTTCGACCACCAAGTCCACGCGCGGGGGCTGCCCACCCACAAAGCCGTGCACGGCTTCCCACAGTTGTGACCCGCCCAGCTCGGCTTGGGTCTCGCCCAGCACGAAGACGACGTCGCCGGCCGCGCGCGCGTGGGTTGGGATGGCGCGGTCCACCCGAGCCAGCAGGCCGACCATGCCCACCACCGGCGTCGGGTCCACGGCACCAGTGGGGCTCTCATTGTAGAAGGAGACGTTCCCACCGGTGACCGGTGTGTCGAGCGCCCGGCAGGCATCCGCGATGCCGCGACAGCTCTCCTTGAACTGGTAAAAGACCGACGGCCGTTCGGGACTGCCGAAGTTCAAGCAATCGGTGATGCCCAGCGGGCGGGCGCCGGTGCACGCGATGTTGCGGGCCGCCTCCGCCACGGCCGCCTTGCCCCCTTCGTAGGGGTCGAGCAGCACGTACCGGCTGTTGCAGTCCACCGTCACCGCCAAGCCGAATGCCGCATCGCGGATCCGGATCACGCCGGCGTCGCCCCCCGGGCCGATGACGGTCCCCGCTTGGACCGTCGAGTCGTACTGCTCGTAGACCCAGTGCTTCGACGCGACGGGAGGATGATCGAGGAGTGTGAGCAGAAGGTCGGCGGGATGCGGGATGCGAGATGCGGGATGCGGCGACCGCCCGCGCAGCTCGGCGATCGCGGGATCCTCCTGCGCCTCCGGGTAATAGACCGGACAGTCGTCGATCAACCGCTGTCCCGGAATCTCGACCACGACCTGGTCCTGCCATTTCGCCCGGTACATCCCGTCGTCGGTCACTCGGCCGATCGGCGTGGCCGCCAGGTCCCACTTCCCCGCGATCGCCTGGATCGGCGCGATCCGGTCGGGCCGCGCGACGACCAGCATGCGCTCCTGTGATTCGGACAGCAGGATCTCGTACGGCGTCATGCCCGGCTCGCGCGTGGGTACGAGCGACAGATCGATCTCCACGCCCACGCCGCCTTTCGCGGCCATCTCGGCGGACGACGACGTGAGGCCGGCCGCACCCATGTCCTGAATCGCCACGATGTGGCCCGATGCGATCAGCGCGAGACTGGCCTCGAGCAGCAGCTTCTCGGTGAACGGATCGCCCACTTGGACCTGGGGCCTCCGCCGCTCGCTCTCGCGCGTCAGCTCTTCGGAGGCGAACGATGCACCGTGGATGCCGTCCCGGCCGGTGCGCGAGCCCACGACCAGCAGCACGTTGCCCACCCCATGCGCCGCCGCCTTGATGAGATCCCGCTCCTTCAGGAGGCCGACGCACATCGCGTTCACCAGCGGGTTGCCGCCGTAGCTCGGGCCGAAATCGACCTCGCCCCCGAGCGTCGGAACGCCCACGCAGTTGCCGTAGTCGCCCACGCCCTTCACCACGCCGGCGCAGAGATAGCGGTTACGCGCCTCGTCCAGCCGGCCGAACCGCAGACTGTTCAACACCGCCACCGGCCGGGCGCCCATGGTGAACACATCGCGCAGGATGCCGCCCACGCCGGTGGCCGCCCCTTGATAGGGCTCGACGGCCGACGGGTGATTGTGGGACTCGATCTTGAACGCCACCGCCCAGCCGCCGGGGAGCCGCAGTACCCCTGCATTCTCCCCCGGCCCCTGCACGACCTGGGGCCCGGTGGTGGGGAACGTCTTCAGGACGGGTCGTGAGTGCTTGTAGGAGCAATGCTCACTCCACAGCGCGGAGAACACGCCCAGCTCGGCGAAGGTGGGCATCCGCCCGAGCAACGCGGTGATGCGCTCGTATTCTCCGTCGGTGAGGTTGTGCTCGCGAACCAGGTGGGGCGTGATCGCGGGGTCGCCCCGGAACGGTGTAGGGGCTCCCTGGGTCACGCGTCGGATGCCTTCGCCCCGGAGACGCCTCGCAGCAGGGCGCGGAACACGCGCGCCATGATGTTCGGCTCGGGATGCGCGAGCACGCTCTCCGCCTCGCCCGCGTCGAACCATATCCCGTGGCAATGCGTGCACTGATCGATCTGGATGCCATGCCACTCGCCGGTGATCAGATCGTAGCCGCACTTCGGGCACTTCATGTGGTGCGAGCGGCGCTCGGCTTCCGCCGCGCTCTTCTGGGCCGTGGCCCGCTGCTGGCGGAGCAGCTCGGCGTCCCGCTTGGCGAAGTATTCCTCCTCGTTTCTACTGGGCTTGTCGGGCATCGGCCTCAAGGCGTCGCAGATGATTTGACCGTGAGCGTGTCCCCGCCCGGGCGTGCCGGGCCGTGCGGTGGGGTGGCGAAAGGCGAGGACGACTGGCCGCTGTAGCCGTGGCCCGGCCAGCGCAGCACCGCATCCACCACCTTGTCGTTCTGGAGGAACACCACGTCCTCCGTACCGCAGGTGAATTCGCAGCCGTTCCGGTAGTAGAGGTATGTCATGTCGCCTTGGTGCCGCACGGCGATGGGCGGCCCCCACAGCGAGTAGACCTCTCGCTCGCTCATGCCCGGCGCGATGGTGCCCGTGTCGGGCGACTCGTACGGGACGTCGCGCGCGGGGAGCGGCACCGCGGGTGCCTGCCGGGCCGGCCGCTTGGGCGGGGGCGACGCCGGGGGCGCGGCGGCGACGTCCTGCGACGGCACGGGCTGCGGCGTGGCAGGCGCCGGCTGGACCGGCTTCGTGCGCTGCCGCGCCGCCGCGATCTTGTCCTTGATCTTCTGCACCTGCTCGTTGATCTGCTTACACCCTGAGGTGGCGATCGTCAACAGCGCGCACATCAGCAGCGTGCTGCGTCGCATGTCGAGCCTCCATCGAGTGAAAGACACGGGCTCCGTCCTGGCCGCCCAAGGCCGGCGCGTCGCGGCGCTCCGGGTGCGGCATGATCCCCACCACGTTCCGGCCGGCGTTGGTCACGCCGGCAATCTCGTTGGTCGAGCCGTTCGGGTTGTCGCGCACATAGCGCCACACCACTCTCTCCGTCGCCTCGAGCTCGGCCGCCGTCCGGGGCTCCACCACATACCGCCCGTCGCCGTGCGCTACCGGGATCTCGAGCACCTCACCGTTTTCGTACAGACTGGTGAACGGGGTGTCGGTCTGCTCCACCCGCACCCACACCGGCCGCGAGAGGAAGCGCAGCCGGGCGTTTCGCATGAGGCCGCCCGGCAACAGCCCTGCCTCGCACAGGATCTGGAAACCGTTGCAGATGCCCAGCACCGCGCCGCCGGCGTGCGCGTGCTCGGTCACGGCGCCCATTACGCCTGAGAACCGCGCGATCGCCCCGGAGCGCAGGTAATCGCCGTAGCTGAACCCGCCCGGGAGGATGACCACGTCTGCCTGCTGCAGATCGGTGTCGCGATGCCACACGAAGTAAGCGTCGGAGCCCGCCGCGCGCGCCGCCGCGAGCGTTTCCGCATCGCAGTTGGAGCCGGGGAACACGATCACCGCGACCCGTTTCATCGGACGGGCCCGCCGTCGACCGCGAGGTCGTAGTCCTCGGTGACCGGGTTCGCGAGGAGGCGCTCGCACATCGCCCGCGCGCGCTCCAGCGCCTCGTCGCGCGACGCCGCCTTCACCTCGAGCACCAGGTGTTTGCCCATCCGCACGCGGGCGACCTCGCCGAACCCGAGGGCGTGCAAGGCGTGCTCGACCGCCTGGCCCTGCGGGTCGAGCAACGCGGCCCGCGGCATGACGCGCACTTCCACTCGGAACGCGCTCATCCCTGGCTTCCCCCCTCACGCTCACGCGCCCCGATGGCGCGCGGCGGCGGACCGAGTATCTCGCCCCCGGGCGCACCGTCGGCGATCACAATCGGGCCCGCGATGTCGGTTTCGTCGTCGTCCTCCTCGAAGAAGAAGCCGAGCAGCGTCGCGCGCAGGATCCCATACACCATGTAGGCGATCCCCAACGGGAAGAAGAACGCGTCGTGCTCGAGGATGCCGAAGACCAGGATGAACAGGATGGTCGCCAGCCCCACCAGCCCTTTGAACGTCCGCAACCCCGCCCGCGGGAACGTCGCGTACCGCACGTTGCTCACCATGAGGATGGTCAGGAGGATCATGAGCAGCTGCATCAGGTGGTGGCGCGGCAGGAAACGGAATAGATGTTGATACAGGTCCGTGGTCGTGAACGGAAAGAATGTCGCGAGCGTCATGCCGGCGGCCGGCGAGGGCAGTCCGATGAAGGAGCGCTTCGCGCGGCCGGCCTGAGTGATGTTGAACCGGGCGAGCCGGATGGCCGCCGCCATGACGTAGAAGTAGCAGAAGATCCACTCCGCCTGGCCGGCGACCGCGAACTCGAGCTGGTAGATGAGAAAGGCCGGCGCGACACCGAAGCTCACCACGTCCACCAGGCTGTCGAGCTCCGCACCGAAGCGGGTGCCGGTGCGGGACAGCCGCGCGACGCGGCCGTCGAGCGCATCGAGCACGCCGGCGAAGAAGATGTACCAGCCGGCGCGATAGAACTCGCCGCGCGAGGCCAGCACCATGGACCAGATGCCGAAGAACAGATTGAACAGCGTGAACAGGCTCGGCACGACGATCACGACGCGCCGCATGCCGGCGGGGCGGAAGGGCTTCACGGCGCGTACTCCGCCAGCACCGTCGCCCCGGCCTGCACGCGCTCACCGACGGCCACGCGCAGCGTCGACCGGGCGGCGACGGGGACGAAGACGTCCACGCGCGAGCCGAACCGGATCATGCCCATCCGCGCTCCCTGGGTCGCTCGGTCGCCGGGGGCGCCATCGGTGACGATGCGCCGCGCGATGAGCCCGGCGATCTGGCGCACCAGCAGGGGACCGCGCGCGGCGCGCAACCCGACCGACGCCTGCTCGTTGTCGAGGCTGGCCTTGTCCGACGCGGCGTGGAGAAACCGTCCGGGATTGTAGCGGACCAGCTCGACCGTCCCCGTCGCCGGATAACGGTT
>Ga0209375_1003193_pt1 | contig 11469 bp, 11 predicted proteins | sample GraSoiAngelo_131_FD_185888 | JGI IMG/M metagenome (GOLD analysis project Ga0209375, IMG submission 185888) | Grasslands soil microbial communities from the Angelo Coastal Reserve, California, USA - 14_0929_02_30cm (SPAdes) (version 2) | ecosystem: Environmental > Terrestrial > Soil > Grasslands ...
CGAGTAACAAGCGCCGCGACGGTGGCCGAGCTGCGCGCCGAGGGTCGCGAGATCGGGCTCTCGTCCGGCGTCTACAACGCGGGACTCGACCTCGGGGCGATCATCGGACCGGCGGCCGGGGGCGTGGTGTCCGCCGCGGTCGGGATTCCGGCGATGTTCCAGGTCCTCGCGGTCGGGAGCCTGGTCATCTATTTCGCGGTCGCGTTCTCGAGCCGGTCGGGACGCGCGGCGCTCACGCCCTCATTCGGCGCGAAGGTACCGGCGGATCAGTACAAGTAAGGGCCGTCCGGTCGGTCGGTGTCACCTGGTTCGCCCGGTGGCTTGAGGCCGTCGTCCTGCATCCGGCCCTTCATGCTGAACGCGATGAGGCCGATGAAGACGACGATCACGATGAGCGGCGAAAGATCCATCAGTGCGCCTCCTGGAACACGAGCGATTTCATGACGACAGGTACAACGCCACTCGGTACCGAGGTGTCAGCCGAGGGTTAGTCACCGAAGTGGGCGCTGCGCCCAGCGTCGCCGGCCTCGCCGGGCGGTTTGAGATCACTTCCGGGCCGACCGTCGCGGTCATCCCGCATGCGGCTTCGCGTGCTGAACGCGATGAGAGCGACGAACACTACGAGCACGATAAGCGGCGACAGATCCATCAGTGCTCCTCCTGGAACACGAGCGACTTGACGATGACTGGCACGACTCCGCTCGGTGCGAGCGGTGTGCCAACGTCAATGTAGTCGAGGTCGCCAAGCTCGAGACCATCGAGCGTGACGAGGTCACCTTTGAAGCGCAGCTCGTCGCGCAGAATGGCACCGAGCGTCGCGGCGATGTCACCGTCGATTGCGACGATGAGTGGACGGCGGCTGGTCGAGGCCGCGATCCGTTCCGCGAGCGCGCGGATGCGCGCGTGCTCCGGCTCGCCGTCCCATTTCACCGCGATGGCGATCGGTCCCGACCCGCGGGCGTCGCCCCCGAGTCGCATCACGGGTACGTTGCGAAGCGGGAGCGGCGCGCCGACGCCGATGGTGCTGCCCGAGACCTGCACGGTGAACTGCGAAGCGCCGATGACCGTCGCGCGGATACCGTCGGCCACGACCTCGAGCGGCGCTGACAGTTCGCCGCGCCGCGCGTCGATCGCCTCGGCGAGCTCGCGGCCGAGGTCGTCGTAATCGGCGCGCTCGCGGCCAGCCAGGTACTCCGACACGCCGCCGGAAACGGTGATTCGCCCGGGCGCGCCGGCGCGCGGGAGCGTCGCGAGGAGCTGGAGAGACGTGGGCACCGCCGCCCCGCGCGTTGCGGCGACGATCGCGTCGGCGAGCTCGCCCGCGATGCGCTTCCGCTCCGCGGGATCGCGGCCGGCGATGCGGGAACGCGCGCCCACGCCGATCGCGGTCGTCGCGACGATGACCCCGTCCTCGATCCGCGCGAGCTTCGTCGTGCCGCCTCCGACGTCGAGGTGGAGGATGGCTTCGTGATCGCGGCGCGAGCGGGCCACGCTGCCCGAGCCATGCGCTGCGAGCGTCGCCTCGAGCGTGTGACCCGCGGTCGCGCAGACGAACTTGCCACCCTCGCCCGCGAAGAGATCCGCGAGCTGGCGCGCGTTCTCGCGCTCGACCGCGGTACCGGTGAGGATGACGGCACCCGTGTCGATGTCGTCGCGCGCGAGACCGGCCGACGCGTACCAGCCGGCGATGTGTGCCTGGAGCGCGGCCGCGTCGATCGCGTTTCTGGCCGAGTACGGCGTCAGCACGATGGGGGAGCGATGCAGCACCTCACGTTCGACGACGACGTAGCGGCTCGAGAGCGAATCGGCGAGCCGCTGCAGCCGCAGGCGCGCGAACATCGCATGGCTCGTGGTCGAGCCGATGTCGATGCCAACCGTCCGAAGCACGACGTCGTCGGGCTGACCTTCTTCCAGCTCCCCCGCGAGCGCCGCGGGATCGATGGCCTCGTCGTCGTGGCGGTGGGCGTGAGTCAGGCGGGTTGGAAGACCGCGTCCATCCGCGACGGGATGCCGCGCTTCCGCAGCTCGTCCTCATAGATCCGGCGGATGCGCGGATCCTCGTCCTCGTATTCGATCTGGCGCCCGCCCTCTTTGACGCTCACGTCCATGCCCATGAAAGTCGCGCGCTTGTCGGCGAGCGTGGGGTAGCGGAGCCCGCCGAACGCGATCGCGAGATAGCGCGCCGGCGCTGGTGAGGCGTTGAAGTGCTGGTGGAAAAGCCGATCGGCCGGGGCGAACACGCACCCGTGCTTCCAGTTGAAGCGTCGAAGCTCGGTCTCGCCCTCCCACCAGTAGAGGCTGTATCCCTCGCCGGTGACGGCGAACACGTGGAAGTCGGCGCCGTGGCGGTGTCCTTTCTTGTAGGTGCCGACCGGCATCTCGGACATGTGCGCGTGCATGGTGCCGTCGGCGAGCACGAACATGATGTTGCTGCCACCCGCACCGCGGGCCTTCCACTCCTTCAATTCGAAAGTGCGGAGGTCGGGAACGAAGTTCGTTTCCCACATGTGCCGTCCGGGCCGCACCGGGAGGAACGTGCCGTCGCCGCGGAAGCGCCGTGAATCGCCGAAGCGGTCGGGAAATGCTCGCGCGTTGTTCCAGATGAACTCCTCGTCGCGGAACACGTTGAGGATGAGCGGGAGGTCGGTGACCGCGACGATGCGGGCGGGCTCCATCCCGCTTCCGTTGTAGTGGCGGTACGAGCCGTTCAATGGGATCGCGAAGAGGCTGCCGGTATGCCACTCAAAGGAGTGCCGCTCGCCCGACGGGGATTCGACGCTGGTGCTTCCGTGTCCGGCGAGGACGTACACGACTTCCTCGTAGAGATGCCGCTGCGGCGCGGTCTTGCCGCCCGGCGGGATCTCGACGATCTGCATGTCGATGAAATCGCCTCGCCCGGTGAGGTGCGCGAACGCCCCCTTTGCCTCGAGGCGTGGCCAGGGCGCGACGTCAAGCTCGAGCAGGTCCAGACCGAAGCCCTCGTGGATCGGGATCCCTTCCTTCGCGACCCAGTCCTTGTATGGATCGATGAGGAAGCGCGGCTCGCTCATCGTGCGACCTTCTCTCGCGCGGGCTCCGGCGCGAGGAGATGGCCCCACTTCTTTCTTGTCTCGCGCTTGGTCTCGGCGTCGGGGCCGATCGCGATCGGAAACTTGTCGCGCCACTCCCAGGGCCGCGTCGCGTCGATGATCATCCGCGAGTTGTGGCCCTTGACGTCCGGCGCGATCGCGGGGTCGAGCGGGCCAGACCAGGCACGATTGATGATGTCGAGCGATCGCTCGGGATCCGAGCGCGTCACCACGGCCCACATCACGTCGTTGATGTCGGTCACGTCGATGTCCTCGTCCACCACGATGACGATCCGGCCGAGGTACGCGCCGACGCGGCACATTGCCGCGACGTGTCCGGCCTGCCGGGAGTGCCCCGCGTAGCGCTGCTCGATCGAGACCGCGTTCAGCAATCTGCACCCACCGACCCCGAAGCAGTGCGCGTCAACCACGCCGGGCACGCCGGCCGCCTTGAGCTCGCGCAGCAAGAGGGCGCTTCGCAAATATTCGCGATAGCGGTGTGGCTCGTACGGCGGCTTGTTCGGCGGCACGCCGAGGATGATCGGGTCGTCGCGGTGATAGATGGCCTCGACCTCGAGGACCGGCTCCGCGCGCTCGCCCGAGGCGTAGTAGCCGGTCCATTCGCCGAACGGGCCTTCGGGCATTTTCTTGTCGTGGTGGAGGAAGCCCGCGAGGACGATCTCGGCCGACGCCGGCATCGGCAGGCGTGTGATCGGCTCGGTGATGACGTCGTACGGCTCGCCGCGGATGCCGCCGGCCCAGTCGTATTCGCTCACGCCCTGCGGGACCTCGAGCGTCGACGCGATGAACAGAAGCGGGTCGACCCCGCAGACCACGAGGATCGGGCACGGCTCCTTCCGCTTGAAGTACGCGTCCCGGAATTGGCGGCCGTGCTTACCGGGCGAGATGTAGACGCCCACGCGCTTGGCGTCGTGGACCATGACCCGGTACGTCCCGAGGTTCACCCAGTCGGAGTCGGGATCTTTGAGCACGTCGACGACGCCGGTCCCGAGATATCGGCCGCCGTCGAGCGGGTGCCACTGCGGCGATGGGAACTTGAGCACGTCGACGTCGTCGCCGCGCATCACGTTCTCCATCACCGGGCCGTCCTTCACGATGCGCGGCGGGAGCGCTCGGCCCTGCTCGGTCAGCTCGAGGAACCGGTCCATGAGCGGGCGTCGCTCGATGTCGACCTCCAGGCCGAGCGTGAGCGCAAGGCGCTTCCGGGTCGCGTTCGCATTCGCGAGGATGCGGAAGCCGGAGGGATACCCGGGGATGTCATCGAAGAGGACCGCGGGCGAGTCATCGGTGTGGTGGAGCATCTCGGTGATGCGCCCGATGTCCTCTTCCCACGTGGCGGCGCGCACGTCGCGCAGCTCGCCGAGGTCGCGCACGCGTTCGATCCATTCGCGCAGGTCGCGGTACTCCATGTGACCGGTCCTTACCGCGGCCTGCGGCCGCGTCTGCTCACGGCTGTCCAGCGTAGCGCGCGAATGGTCTAACCATTATATTCCTCGAACAGGCGCGATCCGGACCACAGGAGGACTTCCATGGCCGTCGAGACGAAGCCCCCTCGCCCCAAGAATCGCATCTCGGCCGATCTCGCCGGACCGCCCGCGGGCAAGGATGACATCCGCTCGCTCCCCGCGACGGTCGAGTGGCTCCGCCGCGAAGGCCTTCTCCTCGAGACCGACGTCGAGGTCGACGGTGATCTCGAGCTCACCGGCGTGCAGAAGCATTTCGACGGGAGCTACCCGGTCCTCTTCAACAACGTCAAGGGATATCCGCACGCGCGCGCGATCACCAACCTCTTCGCGAACATGGACATCGTCAACCGCTACTTCGGGTGGAAGGACGGCAAGGAACGCACCAAGAAACTCGCGCACGCGCTCACGCATCCAATCCCCGCCGAGATCGTGACGCAGAACGAGGCGCCGGTGCAGGAAGAGGTGATAACCGACGACCTCGAGGTGAACAAGTGGCTCATGGCGATCCGCCACACCGTCCTCGAGTCGGAGATCACGATCGGATCGGGGAACAGCGTCGTCATCGGTGACTACTTCCACGGCGGAAGCCACATCGGCTACAACCGCATGAACTTCCGTTGGGGCAACATCGGCACGTTCCAGCCGGCGCCGGGCGGCCATATGTGGCAGATCATGACCGAGCACTACAAGGATCCGAAGCCGGTGCCGTTCACGATGGCGTTCGGGGTGCCGGTCGCGGCGACGCTCCTCGCGGGAGGCGGCTTCGACTACGCGGTGCTCCCGCGCGGTGGCGACGAGATCGGTGCCGCCGGCGCGGTCCAGGGCTTCCCGATGCGCTACGTGAAGTGCCGGACCATCGACGCCTACACGCTCGCCGACGCCGAATACGTGCTCGAAGGCGAGTTCTATCCGCAGGACAAGCGCTACGAGACCGCGGAGGCGGAGAAGGCCGACACGCAGGGCCGCTTCCACTTCCATCCGGAGTGGGCGGGATACATGGGCAAGGCGTATCGCGCGCCGACCTTCCACGTGAAGGCGATCACGATGCGCAAGCGCGTGTCGAAGCCGATCATCTTCCCGCTCGGCGTGCACATGCTCGACTGTCACAACATCGACACGACCGTCCGCGAGTCCGCGATCTATGAGCTCTGCGAGCGGCTGCAGCCGGGCATCGTGCAGGACGTGAACATTCCATTCCCGATGACCGACTGGGGCGGCTGCATCATCCAGCTGAAGAAGCGCAACAAGTGGGAGGACGGCTGGGCCCGCAACTTCCTCGTTGCCGCGATGTCCTGCAGCCAGGGCATGCGCCTGGCGATCGCCGTCGACGGCGACATCGACATCTACAACATGGACGAGATCATCTGGTGCCTCACGACCCGCGTGAACCCGCGCACTGACATCCTCAACCCGCTCTTCGGGGGAGTCGGCCAGACATTCATCCCGGAGGAGCGTCTCACCGCCGGCGACAAGCAGTGGACCGGCATGAACACGCGCTTCGAGGGTGGGATGGCGATCGACGCGACCATGCCGTACGGGTACGAGAACGACTTCATGCGGCCGGTCTACCCGATCGATCGCGTGGACCCGAAGAAGTGGTTCGACGATTCCGAGATCGCGAGCGCGAAGGCGATCATGCACGGCTGGGTCGAGACGCTCTCTCGGTACGGCCGCTAGGACCGACGCCACGCAGGACGACGCGTCGCTCCTCGGTGGCTGCCGGGTCCTGGATCTCGCGGACCAGAGTGGCGCCGTGTGCGGGCGCATCCTCGCGGACCTCGGCGCCGATGTCGTGAAGGTCGAGCCGCCCGGGGGCGAGCCCGACCGGCTGCAGCCGCCCTTCGTCGGCGACGTGGAGAACGCCGAGCGCTCGATCCCGTGGATCGCCGCGAACGTGAACAAGCGCAGCGTCACCTGCGATTTCGGGTCGGTCGACGGACGCGCGCTCTTCGCGCGGCTCGTCGCAAAGGCCCGCATCGTCGTCGAGTCGTTCCCGCCGGGAAGGCTTGCCGAGCTCGGCGTGGAAGAGGTCCTTCGCGAGACGATCGTCGTGTCCGTCACGCCGTACGGTCAGGACGGACCGCTTGCCCGCGTGCCGGGGTCCGATCTCGAGGTGACCGCTGCGAGCGGAAGCCTCTGGCTCGCGGGCGAAGAAGGCCGGCCCCCGGTGCGCACCGCCCAGCCGCAGTCGCCCTACTGGAGCGGCATGTACGGCGCGCTCGGCGCGCTCGTCGCATTGCAGTCACCGGTCGCGCAGCACGTCGACGTCTCCGCGCAGGCAGCGATGACGACGGTCCACCCGCCTGCGCCGGTCTGGTGGGACATCGCGCGCGAAGAGCACGCGCGCACCGGCCCGTTCCTGCTGGGGCGAAGCAACGTCGGATCGCGGTTCCGGAATCTGTGGGCGTGCGCTGATGGCTTCGTGAGCTTCGCGATCCAGGGCGGCCCCATCGGCCGCCATACCGGGCGGATGCTCGCGGAGTGGATGGCGGAGCGGGGGGACGTGCCCGCGGCCATCGCCGCGATCGACTGGACCGTCTTCGACAACACGACGCTCTCGCAGCCGCAGGTGGATGAGCTCGAGGCCGCGATCGCGCCGTTTCTCCGTTCGCTGACCAAGGCTGAGTTCTTCGACGGCGTCGTGAAGCGGAAGATGCTCGGCTATCCGGTGGGCGACGCGTCGGATTCGCTCGCCGACCCGCAGCTGCGCGCCCGCGATTTCTGGCGCCACATCTCACCGGCGCGAGGTTTGCCACCGCTCCCGTTTCCCGGCGGCTTCGCGCTGTTCGACGGAAAGCGGCCGGAGGTGCGCCGCCCCGCGCCGAGCGTCGGCGAGCACAACGCGGAGATCTACGGCGAGGTGGGCGTCGGAGCGCGCGAGCTCGCGCGGCTCCGCGAGGCGGGCGTCATATGACCGAGATCGCGACCCGACCTGCCGCGCCGGCCCGTCGCGGAGCGCTCGGCGGTATCCGTGTCGTCGAGGTCGGCTTCGCGGCAGCGGGACCGCTCGTCGGAAAGTACCTCGCGAATTTCGGCGCCGAGGTGATCCGTCTCGAGAGCCGACTTGCCGCCGACGTGTTCCGCACGACGTACCCGCCCTTTAAGGACGGCATCGTCGAACCCGATCGTGCGGGCATGTTCGCCTTCTACAACGACGGAAAGCGAAGCGCGACGCTCAACCTGAAGCATCCCAAGGGTGTGGCTCTCGCGCGAGCGCTCATCCGCACGGCCGACGTGTTCGTCGAGAGCTTCACCCCCGGCACCGTCGCGCGCCTCGGCCTCGGAGCGGAGGAGCTGCGCGCGGATCACCCCGGGCTCGTCGTCCTGTCGAGCTGCAATCAGGGACAGACGGGACCGCACGCGTTCCATCCGGGGTATGGCAGCCAGCTGAGCGCCCTCGCCGGATTCGTTCAGCTGCTCGGCGAGCCTGACTCGACGCCCGTCCTTCTCTACGGGCCGTACATCGACTATGTCGCCGTCGGCTACGGAGCGATCGCCGTGCTCGCGGCGCTCGAGCGGCGCAAGCGCACCGGGGCCGGCTGCACGATCGACCTTTCGCAGTACGAGGCAGGGCTCCAGTTCCTCACGCCCACGATCCTCGAATTTGCCGCGAACGGGCGCATACCTGGTCGGCGCGGCAACGCCGATGCCGTCGCCGCGCCGCACGGCGTGTACCGGTGCGCTGGACCGGACCGGTGGGTGGCGCTCAGCGTGTGGAGCGACAAGGAATGGCGCGAGTTCCGTGACCTGACGGGCATCGACGGTCCGACGACCGCGGCGGACCGCCGCCGTGCACGGATGGAGCTCGACGAGCGCATCGGCGCCTGGACCGCCGCGCGCGAGCGCGACGAGGTCGTGACGCTCGTACGCGGCCGGGGGCTTCGTGCCGCGCCGGTGCTCTCGATCTCGGAGCTCTTCAGCGACGCGCAGCTCGCGCACCGGGCGATGTGGCCCGCCGTGCAGCATCCGGCGATCGGCGCGATGCACCTGATGGCGCCGCCGTTCCGCCTCTCGTCGACGCCGAGCGTGCAGGAACGTCCCGGTCCCACCGTCGGCGCGGACAACGACCACGTGTTCGGTGAGATCCTCGGCCTCTCTGCCGACGAACGGCGCACACTCCAGCGCGATGGCGTCTTCGAATAACCCAGAACCTGACCGAGACGCGATAGAGCGGCGCAAAGCCGAGCACCTGCGCATCGCGGCTGAAGAGAACATCGAGACCACGCGGGCGCCCGGTTGGGATGACGTGCACCTAGTGCACGACGCGCTGCCGGCGGGGGACGCCGCCCAGGTCGACCTCTCCGCTCGCCTCCTCCGACACACCCTCGCTCTTCCGCTGGTGATCGCCGGCATGACCGGTGGCCACTCCGGCGCGGAGCGGGTGAACACGACGCTCGCGGAGGCCGCGGCGCGACATGGCCTCGGGATCGGCGTCGGTAGCCAGCGCGCGGCGTTGCGCGATCCAAGCCTGCGCCGCACGTACGCCGTCGTGCGCGAGCGCGCGCCCAAGGCGTTCGTCATCGCCAACGTCGGCGTCTCGCAGCTCGTCGCGCAGGACGACGGTGACCCCTTGGGCGCGAAGGACATCCGCACGCTCATCGAGATGGTCGGCGCGAACGCGATCGCGCTCCACTTGAATTACCTCGAGGAGTCGGTCCAGCCCGAGGGGCAGACGCGGGCGACTGGCCTCGAGACGGCGATTCGCAGACTCGTGCGGCACAGCACGGTGCCGGTCATCGCGAAGGAGACGGGTGCAGGCATCAGCGGGTCGGTCGCGAGACGTCTCCGGTCACTCGGAGTGAAGGCCATTGACGTCGGCGGTGTGGGCGGCACGTCATTCGCCGCGATCGAAGGGATGCGCGCCCGGGATCGGGGGGACACAGCGCGGGCCAGGCTCGGCGAGGTGTTCCGCGACTGGGGCGTGCCGAGCGCCGTCGCAATCGTCGGCAGCGCGCGTTCGGGTCTGCCGATCATCGCGACCGGCGGCGTGCGCAGCGGGCTCGATGCCGCGAAGGCTCTCGCTCTTGGCGCGACGGTGGTGGGCGTCGGTCGGCCGCTCCTGCAGGCGGCGCTCAACGGATCCGCCGCGGTCGACGAGTGGATCGAGCAGTTCACGCTCGAGCTGCGGACCGCGACCTTCCTTTCGGGTGTGACGCGCAGCCGCGATCTTTCGCGCCGCCCTCCGATCGTCACCGGTGACACGCAACAGTGGATCGTGCAGCTCGGCTACGACAGGCCGCCCCGCAAAACGAAGTGAGCGCCACCTCGTACACGTTGTTCCACCGCATCGGCGAGCCGGCCAGCGCGCGGATCCGGCAGCGCGTGGTCGAGCTCGGACTGAAACCACGCATCGACTTTCAGAACGCCGAAACCGACGGCAAGGCGGAGCTCGCGCGCATCGGCGGATCCCTCACCCCGGCGCTCTGGGACGGGAAAGCGCTCACCGTCGGTGAGTCGGCCGTCGCGCGGACGCTTCTCTTGATCCAGCCCGAGCCCGGCCCCGAACGCGAAGACGGCTGGTAGTGGCCGAGGGAACGTCTCGGGCCGTCATCGCGGCTTTCGCCGGCAACCTGGCGATCGCGATCATCAAGGCGATCGCGGCTTTCGTGACAGGGTCGGGGGCGCTCCTCGCCGAGACGGCGCACTCGATCGCGGACTCGGTGAATCAGATCCTTCTTTATGTCGGCATCCGTCGAAGCGTGCGGCCGGCATCGGCGCGCCATCCACTCGGGCACGGGAAGGAGCGCTACTTCTGGGCGCTGATCGTCGCGCTGTTCCTCTTCTTTGGCGGCGGCGTGTTCTCCATGTACGAGGCCTACGAGCGCCTCACGCATCCGCACGAGCTCGGCGCGGTCTGGGTCGGCTTTCTCGTGCTTGGCCTTTCGACGGTCTTCGAGTCCTTCTCGCTGAGCGTGGCCGTGCGGGAGGTACGGCACGCGGCGAAGAGAGAGGGCGTACCGGTACGGCGTTTTTTGCACCAGCTCCGCGATCCCGCTCTCCGCACCGTCCTCTACGAGGACAGCGCGGCGCTGGCGGGCCTTCTCGCCGCCGCCGTCGGTCTCACGCTCACGGCGCTGACCGGCGATCACCGCTTCGACGCGCTCGCAAGCGCAGTCATCGGCGTCATCCTCATCTACGTCGCGTATCAGCTCGCCTGGAGCGCGCGCGGGCTGATCGTCGGCGAGGCTCCGGCCGAGGAAATCCTCGACGGGCTCCGCGCCGCGATCGCGACCGAGCCGGGTGTCGACAAGATCGTCGATCTGCGTGCGGTACAGATGGGCACCAACCAGCTCCTCGTACTCGCGCGCGTCTCGGTGCGCGACGACATCCCCGCCGGCGATGCCGAACGCCTCCTCGCACGCATGCGCAAGCGGCTCCGTCGAGAGCACCCCGAGGTGATGGACTCGTACGTCGAGCTCGACCCATCGTGAGGCGTCGCGTCGGGACATAATCCGCCGGGTGGGGGACCTGCGCCTCTCCGAGCTACCCGCGAGGTACAACGCCGCGGAGACGTTCATCGATTCGCACCGCGGCGTGCGCGAGTCAGCTGTCGCGATCCGCTGCCAAGGAAAGAGCATCACCTACGGCGAGCTCGCCGCGAATGTCGACCGCTGCGGGAATGCCCTGCGCGAGCTGGGCGTCGGACTGGAGCAGCGCGTCGTCATCCTCTGTCTCGATTCGCCGGAGTTCGTCTACGCGTTCTTCGGCGCGATCAAGATCGGCGCGGTGCCGGTCCCGACGAACACATTGCTGACGGCGCGCGACCTCGCGTACATCCTGAACGACAGTCGGGCGGTCGCGATCGTCGTGTCGGCGCCGCTCCTCGCGAAGGTCCTCGACATCCGAAGCGACGTGCCTCGCCTGAAGCACGTCATCGTCGCGGGCGGCAACGAAGCTACGGATGTGCTGTCGCT
>Ga0209375_1003195_pt1 | contig 11467 bp, 10 predicted proteins | sample GraSoiAngelo_131_FD_185888 | JGI IMG/M metagenome (GOLD analysis project Ga0209375, IMG submission 185888) | Grasslands soil microbial communities from the Angelo Coastal Reserve, California, USA - 14_0929_02_30cm (SPAdes) (version 2) | ecosystem: Environmental > Terrestrial > Soil > Grasslands ...
AGAGGTCAACTCACCTCCAATGGCGTCACAACTTGCCAACTGCCCTTGGCGCGACAATCTTGCTCATTCGCGCCGCAGGTACGGCCCTGGAGTCAATCGACGAGAGCATCTGAGAGCGGATCGAACTTCTGCATGGACAGCACCAGCTGCCAGTACGCCTATAACCTCGCCACGAGTTCGCTTGGCATCGGAACGTACACGAAATCTACTTTGTGATGCAAAATTCTTCGGCACGGCGTTTTAGTCGCGTTTTGCTGAGAAGCGCGACACAACCCGCAAGATCGGCATCGGCGTCAGTCGCACGAGAAACATCCCGAGTTTCATTGCCAATCCTGGGATGACAAGCGGGCGGTCTGCTTCCAGCGCAGCAAGCGCGTCCCGCACGACTTGATCGACCGGAACATGAACGAACTCCGGGCCGCTATCGGGCTGCTCACCGGGCCGGTTCGCGACTTCTTGAAATTCCGTGCGCACAGGGCCGGGACAGAGGACGCAGACGCTCACGCCTGTTCCTCGGAGTTCGGCGCGGAGCGCTTCGGAGAAGCTGGTGACGTACGCTTTGGTCGCAGCGTAAACAGCGAATTTCGGAATCGGAAGAAAGCCAGCCGATGAACTAACATTCAAAATCCCGCCGCGTTTCCGAGCGATCATTTGCGGAAGCAACCGGCGGGTGAGGGAAGTGAGCGCGATCGTATTGACGAGTGTCATTTGCTCATTGCGCGTGGGATCGCTTGTCGCGAAGGGACCGCTATCGCCGAGTCCCGCGTTGTTGACCAAAAGATCGACATCGATCTTCTCGCGCTCAAGCCACGCCTTGAGTTCTTCGATTTGCGGGAGTTTAGCGAGATCAGTTTCGCGAATATGAACTCTGAGATTTGGATGATGCTGTGTTAATTCATCGCGCAGCTCATTTAATCTTTGCTCGCGCCGGGCTACCAAAATGAGCGATCGCGCACGTCCGGCGAGTTGCCGCGCAAATTCGCGGCCGATCCCAGACGATGCTCCTGTGATAAGAGCGCTACAACCGTTGAGTTTCATTTCTTTGTCGCTGTAGTGGCGGGCGTGCCGCCCCCAGAGGTTCGCGGTTTGCGGCCGACACGGCTGCCTCTACAGATTCCAGCTCTCGTGCAGTCAGCGCGCGCCAGTGGCCGCGTGGCAAATCGCCGAGCCGGAGATTACCGATGCGAACACGGATAAGACGTTTTACTTCGTAACCAATTTCGTGAAACATGCGACGAATTTGCCGATTAATTCCTTGATGTAAGACGGCGCGCAGACGTGTGGGCTTAACTGAATGAAGCCGCTCGATGCGCGCGCGTTTGCCATCGAGAAAAATTCCTTTCAATAATTTTGGCGCCAGCGCCTGGTCCCAAGGGCGATCAAGCGTTACTTCATACTCTTTGTCGATCTTGTGACGTGGATGGGTGAGCCGTTGGGCCACAGCACCGTCGTTCGTGAGAAGGATGAGGCCTTCGGTTTGCGCGTCGAGCCGCCCCACATTGAAGAGCCGGGACAATTTTTGGGGCAGAAGATTGAAAATGGTGTCGCGCGCGTGAACATCTTTTCGCGTCGAAACGAAACCCGCCGGTTTGTGCAACATGATGGTGAACGGTGGATCGGCATGAACAAGTTTGCCATCCACTTTCACGTGATCGCGCGTAGCCGGGTGCGCGCTGAAGTTTGTGCAGACTTGGCCGTGGATCCTGACGCGGCCAGCCGCGATTAATTCATCGCAATAACGACGTGAGCCGACGCCAGCGGCGGCGAGAAAACGGTTGAGGCGCATGGGAAAAACGGTTGAGAGTTCATAGTTGAGAGTTGCAGCCGCTGTCGTTTTTCTCTCTACCATCAACGTTCAACTAACAACTTCCCAATCACGCATCCGGCTTCGTCTTCGGCAGGCCGATGACTTTTCTGCCTTCTTTCCACTGGCCGCGTTTCTTGAGAAGCTCGATCCGCTCGAAGCGCTTTAGCACATTGCGCTTGGCGGTGATGGTGCTGGCCCGCTTTAAACTGCGATGCTGCGACATAAACTTGTTCCGGTGCGAAAACGAACCGGCACGTTAAGCCGCGACCCGAATTTTTCAAATGGGATTACATCGGCCCATTACCTCCGAGATCGTGCACATCCCACGCGCGTCTCGCCATCATCATAACGCTGGCCCACTATGATTGATTACTCAGCACGACATACGTGCCCGACGCTGTAACCTGATGATAAACGTGGAAGCGTTCAGTCAGTAACGCTTTCCAGTAACCGACGCGCCCTTGCTCAACAATCAGGTAAACAGCGCCATTCCCGTCCCATTTCTCCAAAACAGCATCCTCAGTCAGGAAGCGGTCGCTGGAGGTTGTGCCTATCGGAGCCTCTTTTTGGCGGTTTTGATTAACGAGGAAAAATTTTCGGTTCAGGTAAAAAATGAGACTGCTGCCATCGTCGAGCGGTCCTTCAAAAACTGTCTCGCCGCTTCCATCCAACCGCGGATTTAGAAATCGTCCCACATCAGCGAGTGAGAAATAAGGCGCTGTTCGGGCGACGCCTTCCATCATGCTGAGTCCTCCGGGAATCATCGCCAGTGCCAGGGCGATGGCGGCGAGTGTCTCACGTTGCTTGAAAATAAGATAAAGCGCGACCAGCGAGAGAGAGGTCAGGGAGATGCCGGTGATCGTGAGGATGGGACGAAACAAGAGCCATGTCGAAACCGGCATGTCGTGCAAGGCTTTCCATGCCGTCCATCGCGCGTCCATCGCGCCCCAATGCCCGTTCAGTGCGTGCGCGGCGGCGTTTGGAACGAAGAGTGCCAGCCCGGCGCTCAGCATCCCCATGACACCGACCGCGATCGCACCGGCGGCCCGAAATCTGACGGGCATCCGGTCCCACGCGACGGCCGCCCAAAGCGCGAGGGCTCCCCACATGCTCATCGAATAATAATCCTGGCGCTGCCCAAGAAAGAGCAGCGGGACGAAGACTACCCCCATCCAACAAAGGGGCAATGCATCAGAAAATTCGATCTCACGTGGTCGCATCACGCGACGCCAGGCGAAAATCAGGCCCGGTAACAGCGCGATCGACCACGGGAACCACCAGGCGAAATGCATTGCCAAAAATTGGTAAGTTGCCATGCCCTTAAAATCATGCGTCGCATCGGTAAGCCCGCTCAAATGACCCAGCCATTCCGAGCTGATCAGGTAACGAAAATAATCCGGAAAATGCCATTGCGCCCAGATGTGCCACGGCGCGACGATTAAACAAAAGATCAACAAGTACTCCCAGCGCAGGAGCGCGCGAAAGCGCATGCGTGCCTCTCGATAGAAGACTGAGATCAAAACAAAAACCGCCGCCAGATAAACGATGCCGAGCAAACCTTTGGTCAGGCAGGCGAGCGCAGAACAGATCCAGAATCCGGCGAACCAGCCGCGCCGGTGACGTCGGCGCTGATAACCGCAAAGACCGCACAGAATCGCGCCTGCGATGAGCGCACTGACGAGCGGCTCAGGCATAACGATACGTGCGAGCAGAAATGTGCCGCAGAAACTGAGATAAATCAAGCCGGCAAGGAAACCGTGCCAGTAATTGGTGAGCTTTTCCCCAATCAAGAAAATCAGCGCAACTGAAGCAACCGCCCCAAGCGCAACCGGGAGTCGCGCGGCGGCCACATTCACGCCGAAAACCTTGAACGAAAAAATGATGAGCCAGTAAAGCAACGGCGGCTTTTGCAAGCGCGGAATGCCGTCGTTGGTGGGCAGGAGCCAGTGATGGGCCTCGACCATCTCACGGGCCGCGCCCGCGTATTGCCCTTCCGTCTGACTGTAAAGATCCCCCGAACCGACCGTCGCCACGTGCAATAGCGTTGCCAGCGCAATCAGAATAATAAAAAGCGCATGACGCGTCGGCGGCGGAGTGAGAGCCGGCGGCTCAAGAAACGTCTCTTCGATGCTGAGTGTGCGACTGCTGGCGATCATGAGTTGCGGTATTTTTTCCAGCTTTCTGGGAAACGCAGCAATTTCCCCGCCGGCATCTCGATGAGCACGAGTAATTGGCGGCATTCGGCAATCAGCATATTGTCCTTCGGCCGAATGATGCGGAATGCGCACCAAAAGCGCACGCGCTCCAGGTGATCCAGCCAGCCTTCAACCACCAGCTGATCCCCAAGCTTAGCCGCGTGCCGATAGTCGATCTCCGTATGGACGACGACCGGATACCTTTGTGTCTCGGCCATTTCTGCGAGGGCAAGACCGAGTTCTTCCACGAGCAGCGTGCGCGCTATCTCGATGAAACGCAGATAGGCGATGTTCGACACTACGCCGCCGCAATCGGTATCGAAAAACATTATCTGCACTTCTGTGCGGACGCGTGGCACGGCAGTGGGCATAATCAACAATCATCCCGAAAACCTTTTGTAAGCAACGCCAATCGTTGGAGCATAGGCATCCTGCCCTTGTTGCCAGACGCACTTCCAGTGCTTCGGGTGACATGCGGGGCGGGCGAGGCCCAAGAGGCCACGCATTGCCTGACGGATTCTCCCCCCGCGACGAGTGCTGTTTTGCCATCGGGCTACGCACGTGCTGCGGGCGAGGGCCGATTCCGATGAAGCGAGCGGGAAACTGACTAAGACCGGAAAATTCTTCAAGAGACGGGGGACGAAAGGCAGGGCGGATTTGCGAGACGTTTCACGACCAGTGACGACGTGGCGATGGATGAAAGCTTGCATATGTTGAATCAACGCAGCCGGCCATTCTCGACGCCGCTGGACTTTGTGAAGATCGACGATCGACGTTCTCGGTTAGCAAGTCGGTCACTTCGTGTTCCATGCGCAGTTCGAAACTCGGAAAACGCGTGGCACGGCTGGAAAGAAAATTCAGGAAGTCCCATTGCGGCATGAAGGCGATGAATTTGCAGTGCGTCGGCAAACGCGAAAAATCGGCGATCGGCACGGTTTGGCCGTCAATGACACCGTCAAGCTCGGCCAATTTCTGATGCGGCTGGAATTCGTCTAGCAAACCGAGTTCGTACATCAACTCGAGCGTGGATGGGATAAATGGTGTCGCCGCGGAAATCGCGCAGGAAATCGGCGTGTTTTTCTAGCACCAGGACCCCCCGCGCCGGCGCGCGCAAGTAGGAAGCCGAGCATCATTCCGGCCGGGCCGCCGCCAGCGACGACGCAACGTGTTTGCAATTTCTCCGGCGATTTAGCCACGAATAGAGACCAATGGATACGAATTCATAAAGCAAACCCTCTTTCACACGTCTCCCTCTACATCCGATCCTTTTCCCGCGCCTGCGGGATTGGGGCGAGTTGCAAGATCGACATCACGGCGTCGACGACTTCCTGGACGCTGACTGCTTTCATGCAGCGGAAATCAATTGGGCATTTGCGCAGGAAGCACGGGCTGCATTCGACATGATGTCGCAGAACTATGTGGCGATCGCCGAGAGGTCCAGTGAGGCGGGGCTCGGTCGAACCAAAGATCGCGACCGTTGATACCCCGAGCAAAGCTGCGAGATGCATGGTGCCAGTATCGTTCGTCAGCAGCAGATGGCACTGGCGCAGCTCGTCGATAAGTTGATCGAGCGTGGTCTGCCCGATCCGATTTATGCAGGAGTCGCCGAGCGCAGTCGCGATCTGCTCGCCGACTACCGCGTCGTTTTTTGTTCCGAACAAAATCCATTGCACGGGCGATTGCGCGGCAACTGTTGCGGCGGCCTCAGCGAACCGCTCCGGCAACCAGCGTTTAGCCGGTCCGTATTCGGCGCCTGGCGAGAGACCGAGTTTGAGAAGTTGATCGCCGATAGTTGATAGTTGATTGGAATCCGCCAATTGAGCGTTGAGCGTTGAGCCTTGAGCGTCGGGCGTTTTTTTTCCCAGCGATTGTTCCGTTAACGCGCCACATTCCCGGGCGATTCGGAGATAACGAGCAGATTGATGTTCGAGCGGGCCGCGCCGCGGTGGCTCGGGGATGATTTGGTTGAGCAGCCAGTTACGCGAATGGCCGCGGTAACCGATCCGGCGCGTAATACCGCTGAGCCAGGATTCAAGAGCAACACGCAACGAATTTGGGAAGAGAATCGCGGCATCAAAGCTGGATTGCCGTCGAAGCGAGCGGACGGCCGCAAGCAGTGAATTGCCCGTGGGAGGGAAAATCACGTCCGCTTCCGGAACTAGTTTCCACATCGCCGCGATCTTCAAAGGCGCAGCGATGATAATGCGCACATCGGGGCGCCCATTTTTGATCGCGCGGACCGCCGGCACGCTCATTACAGCATCGCCGAGCCAGTTGCTTGAGCGAATGAGAATTCGGAATGGCTTCAAATTTTGAGCCGAAAGGCGGGGCGGCAAATAGACGCTGCGTTTATATCTCGCCAGAAGAAAATTAGGCTGAGGCGTTTTCCAGCGATTATGCACCCAAAACCAATCTTCCGGCGCGCGACGGATTTGCTGTTCGATCACTTGATTTGTTTTTGCGCAAAGCGATCCCGCCGATTCTTGGTTGGCTTCCAACGCCGGCGAAACAATGATCCGCCAGCGCGCGCGTTTGTCCGTGTAGATCGCCACGCCAATCAGTGCCGCGCGGGTGCGTTTCGCCAGCAAGGCTGGGAGCGGTGACGTCGAGGCAAGGCGGCCGAAGAATGGCACCCACACGCCGTGATCGCCGGCATGTTGATCGCTCAGAATACCAATGGCGCCGCCGCCGCGAAGTAATTTAATTGCTTGGTCGAACCCTTCCTTGCGATCGAACATCTCGACTCCGGCGCGTCCGCGTACGCGACGCACGTGTTCATCGATGAAGCGGTTCCCCAGCCTTTGATAGATGGTGCTGTTTCTGACGTAGCCGATGTATTTCGGCAGGATGTGCGCGAATAACTCCCAATTTGCGAGATGGCTCAGGATCAGCACAACCGGACGGCCTGCGCGCAATTCTCGATGGATAAAATCCAGATTTTCCGCCTCGATTCGTGTCGCCATTTTTTCCAGCTGCATTGCGGTGAGCTTGATGCTGCACAAGAGATTCGCGCCCAGCCTCTGAAAATGGCGGCGGACAAGCCGACGCAATTCCCCAAGCGATTTTTCATTTCCAAATGCGATGGCAACGTTGCGCTGTGCCAGGTGCCGATATTTCCCGAGAACGATCCAGGCACAAAACCCAAGACATTCTCCGAGGATAAAGAGAAGCGGCAATGGCAAAGCCCTGGCGATCGCCGATCCGGAGCGATAAAGAAAATAAACGATAAAATCGAGCATGCAGGATCGGTCAGTGTCGCGGGAGGGCGGCAGGGTAAATTTGCCTGCGCCTTGCTTCAACCAATATAATGTGCGCGGTGTTGCAATCGTCTTTCCATTCCTTTCGTCCTGATTTCGCGCGCGTTATCTCGCGGAAGTTCGAAGGGGGCCAATTTCTCGTTATCGGCGCAGACCCTCAGAAACTTGAGCGGCAATTTGCCGAAATGGGAAGGGAAGCCGTTGTTGTCGGATCTGCCAGCGATTTACCGACAAGACTTCGGCAGGGTGACAGCGCACACTTTGAAATCGCGGTCTGGTTTTATCCGTTGGAATACAGTGACGACGATCGCCTGGTCGAAGAACTCTCGCGGCGTGCCGACGACATCGTGCTAATGCCCGCTGCAGGTGCGGACGCTAGCAAACGGCGTCCGCAACTCGTCGAATGTTTTCGGCGATTCGGGTTGCTGCCTGATTACAAATGGGATCCGAACGAATTGGATGCGGCCGCCATACGTCTCCGGCGCGAACCGAACGAAACTCCCGATGCGCTAATTCCAGCGGTGGAGACGGCTCTCGCGAGACTCAACAGGTACCTGGGCGCCATGCAGCGGATCCACGAAATCCGCGGGTCCGAATTAGAAGCCGCGCATCGGCACATCGCTGCGCTCGAGGAGAAATTGCTCAAGCTAAAAGAATACCGGCGCGAACTGAAGTCCTTAAAAGAGCAGAGACAGATGCTGCGCAAATCCCCCGAGCGCAGGATCGGTCAAGTGTTGCTGGCGCCCTATCGTCTCCCGGAAAAGCTCGTGAAAACCATCCGGAAAAAACTGCAGCCGCGTCCCGCAAAGTTTACACGATCGGTCGCTCCAACTGCGTACCAGGAGTGGTTCGAGCGGCACCGGGCGAGTGCGAGCGATCTGGAGCGAATGCGGCATGAGGCCAGGGCGTTTGCTTTTCAACCGCTGATTAGTGTCATCACGCCTGTCTTTGATACACCCGTGCAGCGACTTGAAGAAGCTCTCGAATCAGTGCTTGCGCAGGCTTACGAGAACTGGGAACTCCTTTTAATTGACGATGGATCAAGCGCCACGGATTTGCTGGAGGCTTTGCCCGCTTTGGCCGCACGCGACCAGCGTATCATTCTCGGAAAAGTCGGGAAACACGCAGGCATTTCTGCCGCTTCAAATCAGGCGCTCGCGCTCGCTCGAGGCGAATGGGTCGTGGTTCTCGATCACGACGACGTGCTTGAACCGGACGCACTTTTTCAAATTGCGAAACTTTTGCAGACGCATCGCGACGCCGAAATGATTTATTCGGACGAAGATAAACTGGCGGAAGATGGGTATGAGGCGCCCTTGTTCAAGCCTGATTGGTCGCCCGATTTTTTTCTGTCCTACAATTACGTCGGCCATTTGACGGCGATGCGACGCGAGATTGTTCAGAAAGTCGGCGGATTCCGTTCAGAATTCGACAGCGCCCAGGATTACGACCTTTTTCTTCGTATGGTCGAGCAGACCAAGCGGATTCATCATATTCCGCGGGTGTTATATCATTGGCGGCGTAGCGCGGACTCCAGCGCGATCAGCGTCCGGCAAAAACCCGGTCAACTCGAAGCCTCGCGGCTTGCCATTGAAGATCACCTGAAGCGTCGCGGCGAGCCCGCGCATGTCACAGTGGATTGGCGCACCCACGCCTTCTGCGTCAGGCGCGAGCTCTTGGAGGCGAGAAAAATTTCAATCGTCATTCCGAGCCACCACGATTCGGAGTCGCTCGAACGGTGCATCGAAAGCCTGACGACCAAAACCAACTATCCGAACTACGAGATCGTTGTCGTCCGAGGTGACAGCCAATCCCCCGACGCGCATGCTTATTTCTCGCGCGTATCACACCGTCTGCTGCGCGTGTCAGGCGCGTCAAATGTTTCAACGCTTAAGAATTTCACAGTGAAACAGACCGTTAGCCCGTGGGTTTTGTTCTTCGACGGTGACGTGGAAATAATCGAGAGCGACTGGCTGACAATAATGGCCGAGCATATCCAGCGGCCGGAAGTTGGCGCAGTTGGCGCGCGATTGCTGAATCCGAACGACACCATTGAACACGCCGGGATTGTTCTTGGTATCAATGGAATCGCGCAACCGGCTTTTCGTGATTTTCCGGGGGAACATCCGGGGGCAAATCGCCAGTTGCAGATAACCCGCAACTGCAGCGCAGTGTCCGGCGCGTGCATGCTGACGCGTCGCGAAGTTTTTCAGGCAGTAGGCGGATTGGATGAAGGCCTGACGGAATCGCTTGCCGATATCGATCTTTGCCTCAAAATCCGGCGGGCAGGTTATCTGATTGTTTACACTCCTTTTGCAAAACTTTACTGCCACGAACCGCACCATGATAAGATCGACTCGCCCGGCGAGACAATTATGCGGGAACGCTGGTCAGACGATTTGCAGCGGGACCCCTATTACAACCCAAATCTTTCTCGCGAAGACGCCAATTTCTCATTAGGCAAGGAAGACCACCGTTTGGATTGAAATGAGTGAGCGTGAAAAGAATCTCTGGGAGGGCATCGATACAGGTGCACGGAATGCACTGAGCACGCGTAATTACCGTACGGCATCATTCGCGCAAGAGCTGTCGGAGCGAGGTGTGGATGCAAGGAAACTTGTCGCTGCGGACCGGAACAAGCGCGAGGTACAGGAGGCCTGGATCCCGGGGGTGGAAATCTTCTTGCGAAAGATTCACCCCCAGCGTCACCGGGGATCCTTTGGCGAATTTGTGCGGCGCGACGAAGGCATTCTCGCGCAGATTGGCTTGTGGCCGAAGCAATGGTCGGCTGCGCGGATGTTTGCGCACACCGCAAAAGGTTTCCATGTGCATCCGCCCAGCATTCCAGAAGATGGTGCCGCAGCGGATTGGTTGCGGCGCTTGTTTATCGATGAGTCGGATAATTATTCACTGCGCTGTTACGACGACGAGCAATGGGACGTGATGTTTTTTTTGCAGGGTCGCGCGGAGATAATTCTGTGCGATGTCCGTGCCGGACTTCCCAAACGCATCATGCGTTTCTTTGCCGATGGCGACAATCATCGCGGTAACAACAACGTCGGCATCGTAATTCCACCGGGCGTGGCGCACGCCATTCGGGCGGACGGCTCGGAAGACGTCATCATGGTTTACGGGACGAGCACCGTTTTTCATTCGGAATTCGAGGGGCGCATCGCGAGCGAAATCGAAACTGCAGAATTGCCCGAATCCTGGGAGAGGTTTTTAGGTAGGAGCGGTTCACGCGAACCGCCCACGGGCGATTGAGGTCAATCGCCCCCTACCTTATGAAGCGAAGCTTCTATCCGGCGGTGCTGGAAATGATGGATCGGCCGCAGCCGGTCTCTGCCGAGTTGGAGCGAGACCTGGAGCGTATTCGGCAACTCAATCGCTGGTTCGGAAGCTATCGCTTGGTTTTGGGCTTTATTCGCCGTTGGATAAAACCGCGCGCGCGGCTGCGCATTGTCGATCTTGCTACTGGATCGGGCGATATCCCGCGGCTCATCATTAATCACTCCAGAGCGATTGGCGCACTGGTCGAGATTGATGCAGTGGACCGGCAATCGGCCACAGTGGACATCGCCCGAGAATTGAGCGCCGGTTATCCCGAAATTTCGTACATCGACGCGGACATCCTGGAATGGAAGCCCGCTGCAGCCCACGACATCGCGCTTTGCACGCTCACGCTTCATCATTTCAGCAATGAAGACGCCGTGAAAGTTCTGCGGCGCTGCAGCGAGGTGGCCACAAAATTTGTGCTCGTATCGGATTTGCGGCGCGGATTTTTCCTCAAGGCCGGCGTCTACATTTTGACGGCGTTCGTCTTTCGCGAACCAATGACCCGCTACGATGCGCGACTTTCCGCCGCTCGCGCATTTTCCTTCAAGGAATTCGACAAACTAGCGCGACAAGCCGGCTGGCAAAATTTTGGGCACAAGAAATTTCGGTTTGCGCGCCAGGCAATTTGGCTGGAATGACGTTAAAGTTACAGCGACGCTGTCTTCGGTGCGGAATGGGTGTGAAAAATAGCTTGAGCTCTTGCCTGTGAAAGCATGCTGAAATTAGCCAGTTAAGGAGATACCTATTTTATGCCGCTCTTGAAACCAGACCCGACGTTCTACCCGTCGCCGCGGCTGGCGATGCAAGCGCCTCCAGAAAAGCATGCCTTCGTGGCGGGGCTTAATCCACCGGGCAGCAAACTGAACGATGCG
>Ga0209375_1003196_pt1 | contig 11464 bp, 13 predicted proteins | sample GraSoiAngelo_131_FD_185888 | JGI IMG/M metagenome (GOLD analysis project Ga0209375, IMG submission 185888) | Grasslands soil microbial communities from the Angelo Coastal Reserve, California, USA - 14_0929_02_30cm (SPAdes) (version 2) | ecosystem: Environmental > Terrestrial > Soil > Grasslands ...
CCTTCCAGGGGGCGGTCTGAGATAAGATCGGCGCAATGGTCGTGCTCGGCATCACCGAGACCCATTGCGCGACTGCCGCAGTTCTGCGCGATGGGGCCATCATCGGCTGCGCCTCCGAGGAGCGGTTCACCCGACTCAAGAACGACGCGGGCTATCCGCGCCTGGCCATCGACGCGCTGCTGCGCGAGCTCTCGCTGAGTCCGCGCGACATCGACCTGGTGGCCCTGTCGGGCACGCACGCCTACGCCCGCGAGTGGATGAACCGCGTTCTGCACGACGCCGACTACGCGCGCGCGTACTACGGCGTGCGTCTGCACGAGCCGGCGCGCGGGCTCGGGCGTCGCGCGCAGAAGCTCGGGGCGCGGCTGGGGCTGGCCACGCGCTCGCAGGGCAAGTTCCAGCTGTCGGAGCGCGAGCGGCTCGCGCCCCTCACCGAGCATCTGGGCATCGACAGCGGCCGCATCGTGACCTACGACCACCACCTCTGTCATGCCGCGGCCGCCTACTACGGCTCGCCATTCGCGGGCGAGCGCGCGCTCGTGCTGACCAACGACAACGCCGGCGACGGGCTCTGCGCGACGGCGTCGACGGGGCGGGGGACGGCGCTGGTACGCCACGAGGCCGCCCCGAGCGCGGCGGGCTCGCTGGGCTCGTTCTATTCGTTCGTGACGCTGCTGCTCGGCATGAAGTTCGGCGAGCACGAGTACAAGGTGATGGGCCTGGCCCCCTACGCGCCGGCGGCACAGGCCGAGCGCGCGTATGAGGCGCTGAGCGCCGTCTTCGGCCTCGACACGACGATCCCGGCGCGCTTCGTGTGGAAGCGTCGCGATCCGCGCTACCGGCTGTTGCTGGAGGCGACGCTGGGCCTGCGCTTCGACGCGATCGCGGCCGGCGCGCAGCGAATGGTCGAGGAATCGCTGCTCACCTGGGCGCGGCTGATGCGCGAGCGACACGGCGGCGAGCGCCTCGCGCTGGGCGGCGGCGTCTTCATGAACGTCAAGGCCAATGGGCGCCTCGCCGACGAGCCGTGGCTGCGCGACCTGTTCGTGTTCCCGTCGTGCGGCGACGAGTCCAACGCCGTCGGCGCCGCGTACCTCGGCTGGCTCGCGCGCGTCGGGCCTCGAGCCACGCCGCAGCCATTCGGGGCCGCTTACCTCGGGCCCTCGCTCGACTCGGACGCCGTCGAAGCGCTGATCCGCACACGCGATCTGGCCGCGAAATACCGCGTGAGCGAGCACGAGCGCGTCGAGGAGCGCATCGCCGAGCTGCTGGTCTCCGACGGCGTGGTCGCGCGCTGCGCGGGGCGGATGGAATTCGGCGCGCGCGCGCTCGGCAACCGCTCGATCCTCGCCAACCCGTCGGATCACCGGGTCGTCGGTGTCATCAATCGGATGATCAAGAACCGCGACTTCTGGATGCCGTTCGCGCCGTCGATCCTGCGCGAGCGCGAGACCGACTACGTCGTCAACCCCAAGGGGCTCGCGTCGCCGTACATGATGCTGGCGTTCGCCACCAACCCCAAGCGCCGTGACGAGATCATCGGCGCGCTGCATCCGCATGACGCCACCGCCCGCGCGCATCTCGTCGACGAGGGCTGGAATCCGGGCTATCACCGCGTGATTCGCGAGTTCGAACGACGCACGGGCATCGGCGCCGTGCTCAACACGTCGTTCAACCTCCACGGCGAGCCGCTGGTGGGCTCGGCCGAAGACGCGCTCGACACCTTCGAGCGCTCGGGGCTGACGCACCTGGCGCTCGATCGCTGGGTGATCTCGAAGAAGTAGCCTCGTCGAGCCGCTGCTCGCGCGCGCGAATCAGTAGCCGCGCGCGCGGTCCACGACGTGACGCAGCGGGCGGCCGGCGAGCCAGCGCGCGAGGTTTGCGTTGAAGACCGGCGCGAGCTCGGCCGGCGTGCTCGGGCCCGAGATATGTGGCGTCACCACGACGTTGTCGAGCGTCCACAAGGGATGCTCGGACGGCAGCGGCTCGCTGGCGAACACGTCGAGCACCGCGCCGGCGAGGCGGCGCTCGCGCAGGGCCGTGAGCAGCGCCGCCTCGTCCACCACCGCGCCCCGGCTGATGTTGAAGAGCCACGCCGTCCGCTTCATCGCTGCGAGCACGCGCGAACCAACCAGCCCGCGCGTCGTCTCCGTGAGCGGGAGCACCACCACCACGAAGTCGGCGTCGCGTAGCGCGCGCTCGAGTCGTGGCAACGCGTAGACGCGCTCGACGCCTCGCACGGCGCGCCCCGAGCGGTTGACGCCGATCACCCGCACGCCCAGCGCCCGGGCGCCCTCCGCGATCGCGCGGCCGATATCGCCGAGTCCGACGATCGCCATCGTCTTTCCGGCGAGTCGCTCCGGCAGGACGTCTTCGCGCCAGCGCCGCTCGCGCTGGGCGGCGCGATAGGTCTCCGTGCGCTGCGTGATCGCCAGACACCAGCCCAGCACGTACTCGCGCATCCAGGGGCCGAAGATACCCGGCACGCGGGTGACGACCACGTCATCGGCAAGCGTGGGAACGAGCGCCCAGTCGACGCCGGCGCCCATGGCCTGCAGCCAGCGCAGCCGCGGCGCACGGGCATAGAGGTCGGCCGGAAACTTCCACGCATACAACACGTCCGCGTCGGCGACGGCCGCCGCGGCCTCCGCCGGCGTCGCGCACGTCACCACGTGCAGGCGAGCGCCGCGCGTTGACACGAGCGCGGCGTACGCCTTCGCCTCGCGCGCCTCCGGATAGTAGACGAGGACGGTGACCGGCTCGCGTCGCCTCACGTACGGGCGGCGGCGAGCAGGGCATCCTCCTGCGCGAAATCGACGTCGCGGCGGTCGAGCCCTTCGCGGCGATACCACTCGAACGTCTGCGCGAGGCCGGAGGCCAGCGTGTAGCGCGGCCGGATGCCCAGTTCCGCGCGGAGGCGCGTCGTCGTGTACACGGCGTGGCAGTCGTAGACCAGGTTCTGGCCGAACGGCGGCTTGGCCGCCGACACCAGCGTGACGGGCCGGCCGAGCACCTCGCCGATCAGCTCGACGAAGCCGACCTGCGTGATCGCCTCTTCACCGCTGACGTTGTACGCACGGCCGAAGGCCCGGCGGTCGCCGAGCATCGCGGCCATCGCATCCGCGAGATCCTCGACGTGGCCGAATTGCCGGAGCCAGCCACCGTTGCCGGGAACGAGCACGGGCCGCCCGCGCACCAACCGGTCGAAGAAGAAGGTCTCGTTGTTGCGCGTGTTGAGCGGGCCGAACACATGGGTGGGCCGGACGACGGTGGCCGGACGGCCGCTGCCGAGGTACGCGTCCTCGCCGTCGATCTTGTTCTTGGCGTACTCGCCCCAGTAGAGGCTGCGCGGCGTGTCTTCGTCATAGGGGATCGGCAGCGCGTGATCGTGCACCCGTCCCGTGGAGACGAAGATCGCGTGGCCCACGCGATCGCCCAGCGCCGCCAGCAGCGCGCGTACGTCGTCGCCGAGCGTCGGCGCGTAGGTGATGTCCACGAGGCCGTCGACGCGCTCACCGGCGAGGACGCGACGGAGGGCCGCGTGATCCTTGCGGTCGGCGACGATGGTCTTGACGCCGGCCGGCACCCGTCCGGGCTGGCGGCCCCGATTCAGCACGACGACATCGTGGCGGTCGCGCAGGAGCGCGCGCACGAGGTGCAGGCTGATGAACTCCGTGCCGCCGACGACGAGCACGCGCATTCAGGTCAGCGAGATCGCCACGCACGTCGTCGTGCGCGTGACGCCGTTGATGGCGCCGATCTCGTCGGTGACGAGCCGGCCGATGGCGTCCAGCGTCGGCCCCTCGACTACGGCGATGAAGTCATAGGGGCCGGTCACCGCGTCGAGGTTCGCCACCGCGCCCTTCGACACGGACCCCAGCGCCTTGCGGATCGCTTTCGTCTTGCCCGGCGCGGTCTCGATGAGGACGTAGGCCTTCATGCCCTTGCTCTTGGCGGCCATGGCAGCTCCTCCGGTGATCGGTCAGTGCCGGTTGACGGCGCCGATGATGTCCGTCAGCGTCGACCGGAACCGTGCGGCGCGCTCGATGGAGTGGGCGCCCTCGAAGTCCACGCGCGTGCCGCGCTCGTCCGTCTGATTCGCGGGATCGAAGATGACGAAGACGCGGCGCACGTGCGGCCCCTGGCGCACCGTGAGGACCTCGCCGCGACTCTCGTCGCCCAGTCGCGCGCGCACGAAATAGAAGCCCTCCGCGTCCGTCTGGCCGAGATAGCTGAAGGCGGTCTTGTCGCGCGTGACCTCGACCGTCGCGTCGGCAATCGGTTTGCCCTGCGCATCCTTGACGTAGCCGAGCACGGTGAAGCGGTAATACACCTCGTGCTCGGCGACGGCGGGGACGACGGGAAGGGCGATCGCGACGAGCACCGCGGCCAACAAACGGCGCGCGCGACTCATGCCGGCCGACCTCGAAGCAATTCGCCGTCAGCGACTCCGCGAGCCAGGAGCGGCACGCGCAGAGTCTAGCAGATAGGCCTTGAGAAGGGAGCGGTGGCAGCGCGCCTCGTCGGGACACCCACACAGCAGCGTCACGCGGCCGCTCGCGCCGAGTCGCGATACCTCGGCGATCGCGGCCTGTGCTTCGGGCCGCGCGAGTCCGGCGAGATAGCGCGGGACGTATTGCTCCCACGTGATCGTGTCGTCGAGGTAGGCGCGCAACAGCATGGGGACGGGCCCCAGCTCCTTGAGCCAGACGCTCACGCGCTCCTTGCGAATGCCGCGCGGCCAGAGGCGCATGATGAGCACGCGATGGCCGTCGTCCGGCGCGGCGGGCTCGTAGATGCGCCTGGTGACGACGTCCACCTCAGCGCCCGAGAATTTCGGCCAGCGCGTCGTCGTCGAGCGGCTTGGTCGCGTGCAGGTCGAATCCGGCCGCCCGCGCGCGGTCGATGTCGTCCGCGCGTCCCCACCCGATGAGCGCGACGAGCCGCGTGGCCTTGACCTCCGGCGCCATGCGCAGGCGCCGCGCGAGCTCGTAGCCGTCGAAGCCGGCGAGATCGACGTCGATCAGCATGACGTCGGGTCGCGTGCGCAACGCGGTCGCGAACGCCTCGGGACCATCGGCCGTATCGCTGACCTCGTGCCCCGACGTCTCGAGCAGCGAGCGCAGGATTGCGCGCAGGTCCGGGTCGCTCTCCGCGACGACGATCCGACGGCGCGGCGCCGGCGTCACCGCGGGCCGGCCGCGCGACATCCGCGCCGGCGCCGGCGCCACGCTGCGCAACCGGAGGCTGAAGGTGCTGCCGCGCCCGGGTCCGTCGCTTGCGGCGTCGATCGTTCCGCCGTGCAGGTCGGCGAGGCGCTGCACCACCGCCAGCCCGATGCCGAGGCCACGGCGGCCGCGGATCGCGCCCGGCTCACCCTGCACGAAGAGGTCGAAGATCCGTGGTAGCACGTCGGGCTCGATGCCGACGCCGGTGTCGCGGACGCGGAGCACGGCGTGAGTGCCCTCGCGCGAGACGCGGACGTGAATCGCGCCGCCGGCGGGCGTGTACTTGACGGCGTTGTCGAGCAGGTTCACGACGATCTGCTCCAGCCGCACCGGATCGGCGTCGACCCACACCTCGGCCGCCTCGAGCGAAACGCGATGCGCCGACGCGCGGCCTGCCAGCGTCGCCAGGCAGTGGCGCACCATATCGGCGAGCTCGACGCGCTGCAGGTCGAGGCGAATCTTGCCGGTGGCGATGCGGTTGATCTCGAGCAGGTCCTCGACCATCCGCGTGATGTTCTTCGCCTGGCGCGCAACGACGTCGCGCGCGTGTCGCGAGGCATCGTCCTGCGTGCCGACCCGCTCGAGGATCTGCACGGCGCTGACGATGGCCGACAGCGGGTTGCGGAACTCGTGCCCCAGCATCGCCACGAATTCGTCCTTGGCGCGATTGGCGGCCTCGGCCGAGGCGCGCGACCCGCGCTCGCGCACGAGCAACGCCTGCCGATCGTCCTCGACCTGGCGTCGCGTGGCCGTGAGCCAGGCGACGCCGGTGCCGATGGCGATGAACGAGACGACCGACGCCGCCTCGTGCCACGTCGTGACCAGCGCACCGAGCGGAGGCACGAACCAGTAGTCGAGCGCGAGCGCGCTGATGATCACGCTGACGATGGCCGGGCCGAAGCCGGCAAGCCAGGCCACGACCATGACCATGAGGAGGAACGGCGGCGACGGCAGCGGCTCGATGAGGAAGCGCAGCGGGATGAGCGCCGCGATCGTGGCGCCGGCCGCGATGACGGCGAGGGCATAGCGCAGCACGGGATGCTCGCGCAGGCGCTCGATGCTCATCGTGTCGTGAGCGTCAAGCCGCCATCGACCACGAGTGTGTGGCCGGTGACCCAGCGCGCCTCGGCGCTGGCGAGGTAAACGGCGGCCCAGCCCACGTCCCATGCGGTGCCCTCGACGCCGAGCGGGATCGCGCGGCGCCGGCGCTCACGCATCTCCGACCCGAGGTCTTCGACCATCGGCGTCCACACCGTGCCCGGGGCGATCGCGTTCACGCGGATCGCCTTCGGCGCGAGCTGGATCGCCACGCTGACGACGAAGCCGAGCACGCCGGCCTTCGCCGCCGCGTACGCGGTGCGGCCGGCGCCGCGCAGCGCCGCCACCGACGACACACACGTGATCGCGCCGCCGCCGCGACGCTCGAGCGCGGGCACGGCTGCCTGCGTCGCGAGCAGCATCGACTTGAGATCCACCGCCATGACACGGTCCCACTCTTCCTCGGTCGTGTCCATCAGCAGCTGTCGCGACTCGATGCCCACGTTGTTGTGGAGGACGTCGAGGCCGCCCCAGCGGCTGTCGGCCTCGGCCACCATCGCGTCGCAATCGGCCGGGGCAGCGTCACGTCGGCGGCGAACGCGAGCGCCTCACCGCGCTCGGCGTGGATGAGCGCGACCGTTTCCTCGGCGCGGTCCTTCTGCGCGTCCACGCAGAGCACGCGCGCGCCCTCGCGTGCCATGAGGATGGCGGTGGCCTTGCCGTTGCCGACGCCCGGGCCACGCGATCCCGCGCCCGTCACGATTGCGATCTTGCCGGCCAGCCGCGCGCTCATTGCGGTAGAGTCCCCCTGGGTTTTTATCATGCTCTCGGCACGCCGCGTGCGGCTCACCTCCGGCCTCGTCCTGTTCGCCTACGTGACGACGCACCTGGCGAACCACGCGCTGGGTCTCGTCTCGCTCGAGACGATGGAAGCGGGGCGCGTCTATTTTCTCGCGCTCTGGCGCAGTCCACTCGGATCGCTCGTGCTCTATTCGGCATTGACGTCGCACGTGGCGCTGGCATTCTGGGCCCTCTACCAGCGCCGCACGCTCCGGATGCCGCTCTGGGAGGCCGCGCAGCTGACGCTCGGCCTGGCGATCCCACCGCTGTTGGTCTCGCACATCGTCGGCACCCGCCTGGCGTGGCAGCTCTACGGCGTCGAGGACGCCTACTCGCGGGTCGCCCTCGCGTTGTGGGCGCTGGCGCCCGACCTCGGCCGCCGCCAGATGCTGATCGTCGCCCTGGCGTGGGTGCACGCGATGATCGGCCTGCACTCGATCGTGAAGCTGCGCGCCTGGTATCCGCGCGCGGCGCCGTGGCTGCTGGGGGTCGTCGTGATGGTTCCCGTGCTCGCGATCCTCGGCTTCGTCAATGGCGGCCGTCAGGCGGCCGCGCTCGCGCGCGATCCGGCGGTGCGCGCGCAGCTCATGTGGCACGGGCGCGCGCCACTCACGTCATCCGAGGTGGCGGTGCTCGAGCGCGTCCGCACCACCGGCCTCTATGCCTACACGACGCTCCTCGCAGCAGTGCTGCTTGCGCGCGGCGTGCGCAGCGTGATCCAGCGGCGTCGCGGCCTGATCCGCGTGACCTATGCCAGCGGTCGTCGAGTCATCGTGCCGCTCGGCCTCTCGGTGCTCGAGACCAGCCGCTACGCGCGCATTCCGCACGCGTCCGTCTGCGGCGGGCGAGGACGCTGCTCGACGTGCCGCGTGCGGATTCTCACGACGCGCAGCCAGCCGCCGCCCGGCGACGCGGAGCTGCGCGTGCTCCGCCGGCTCGGCGTGCCGCCCGACGTGCGCCTGGCGTGCCAGCTGCGGCCGACGTCCGATCTCACCGTGACGCCTTTGCTGCCTGCGACCGCCACCGCGGCCGAGGGCCGCGCGCCCGGGGACTCGCACAACGGCCGCGAGCAGGACATCGTCGTGCTGTTCGCAGACCTCCGGCGATTCACGCGGCTCGCCGAGCATCGCCTGCCGTACGACGTCGTCTTCTTCCTCAACCGCTATTTCGAGGCCGTCGGCGGGGCGATCCAGCGCTCGGGCGGGATCGCCAACCAGTACACCGGCGACGGCGTGATGGCGCTGTTCGGCGTCGACCGCGGCGTGGACGAGGGCTGCCGCCACGCGCTCACGGCCGCGGCCGAGATGGTGCGCAGCGTCGCGACGCTGAGCGAGGCGCTGGCCGCCGACCTGCCGGAGCCGCTTCGGATCGGGATCGGCATCCACACGGGCCCCGCGGTCGTCGGCCGGATGGGGTATGCCGACGCCGTCTATCTGACCGCCGTCGGCGATACGGTTCACGTCGCGAGCAGGCTCGAGGCGCTCACGAAGGACTACGATTGCGAGCTGATCGTCTCCGAGGCGGTCGCCCGCCGCGCGGGCGTGGCGACCGAGGGATTGCCGCGGCACGAGCTGACGTTGCGCAACCGCGCGGAGCCGCTGGCCGTCCTCGTCGTGCGCAACGCGGTCTCGCTCGAGCCCTCCGCGCCGTCACGCATGGGCGCCGACACGCCCGCCGCCGGCAATTGAAAGTCGCTGGCATGGCAACTGCTTGGAACCGAGCAGGGAGGAGTGGGCCATGGCCGAGGATCGAACGAACATCTGGAAGATGACGTCGATCGGGCTGGTGATCGCCGCCATCGTCGCGGTCGTGACTGGCATCGTCGTCGCGAACCGCACCGGCACCCAGACGAAGGTCGTCGCTCCGTCGACCTCGCCCTCGATGACGCCGCCGAGCGCGAGCGTCGCGCAGGCGCCCACAACTTCCGCTCCGGCGCCGTCGACTGCCGCGCCCGCCTCCAAGGGCGTGCCGCCCCAGTCCGTCATCGCCGAGTGCAATCGCGTGGCGGATGATATGAGCGGGCCCGAACGGACGCGCAACGAGAAGGTCGTCAACGCCGCGAAGGATGCGGGCATCGGCGCCCTCGGCGGCGCGGCCGTCGGCGCGCTGGGCGGCGGCATCGCGGGGGGCGGCAAGGGCGCGGGCAAGGGCGCGCTCATCGGCGGCGGCGTCGGCGCGGGCGCCGGAACGCTCTACGGGATCTACGACAACAAGAAGCACGACGAGCGGTATCGCTCGGCGTATATCGGCTGCATGAAGTCGAAGGGCTACACGGCCTGACGATGGCGCGCGGACGTCGCGCTCGTTCTGCGGCGCGCCGCAACATCAAGAAGGCGGCGGCCGCGGCGCGGCGCAAGCGAACGATCGCGCACCTGCCGAAGAAGACGCGTCGCGCGCTCGGCAAGGAGGGCGCGAAGGCCGCGCGCCGGCGCCGCTCGTAATCCGCTAGGTCGTCAGCGCGCGCACGAAGGCCTCGGGCTTCTCGGGCGTGACGAGCCACGGCCGCTCGCTGCGCCGCTCGATCCACACCAGGCCGTCGGTGCGCGAGATGTACATCCGCACGACGCCGCGCTTTTGCGTCCACAGCCAGCCGAAGCCGCCACCGAGGCCGCCGGCGCCGACGCGCATCGAGCGGCCGACCTCGCGCTGCAGCGCGTGCTTGTCGAGCAGGCGCACCGCCGCGATGTCGTCGCGTGGGATCGCCCGCCGCCGCAGCGGCCAGACGATCTCGACCGCACCCGGCCCCACTACGAACCGCGTCGGCCGGAACCAGAGCGCGATCCACACATAGATAGCAGTCAGCAGCGCGGTCGGGACGAGCAGCATCCGGTTGCCGAGCAGCGCGATCGCGAGGAACAACGGCGGCAAGACGAGCAGCGCCAGCGTGAGCAGCCGGATCAGGAAGTCCATGCGCGCCGGGGGGAACGACATCACGCGGACGGCAGCGCCCGCCACACCATCGCGAAGCTGACCGGCAATCCCGCATAGGCCTTCCACTGCGGCTTCTTCGCCAGCCACGCGTCGTCGACGAGGCCTTCGTCCATCTCGAGCAGCGACCAGCCGGCCGCGTGCGCGGCTTTGACGTGGTCGCTCAAGAGATGGACGTAGCTGCGGATCGTGATCGATTCGCCGGGTGCGCGGTCGAAGTGCGTCGGCACGCCGGCCATCAAAAAGTGCGGGTGATAGCCGACGATGACGAACGTGCCGCCCGGCCTCGTGAGACGACGCACCTCGCGATACAGCGGCGCGAGATCGGCCAGATGCTCATCGGCGAGCGCCTGCGTGCAGACATCGTACGTGGCCGCGGGCAGCTCTGTGGCCGTGACGTCCGCGATCCGAAGCATGCGGTACACGCCGGCGCGCTCGGCGACCGCGAGCATTTCCGGCGTGAGATCGACGCCGTCGACCGCGGCCGCGGGGCAATGCCGCCGCAGCCAGCGGCCGATGCGGCCCGTGCCGCAGGCGAGGTCGAGGACCACGCGCGCGCCGGACCAGTCGACGGCGCGCAATCGCTCGAGCAGTCGCACGTCCATCTCGTCGTGCACGGTGGCTTCGTACGTGCGCGACCACTCCGCGTACCCTTGGCGCACGCCCACGATCGGATATCGACGCCGGTCGTAGATGGTGTGATCCACCCGCGCGCCTAGGCCGTCCGCAGCGCCACCGTCACCGGTAAGCGCGCCGCGCGAATGGCGGGCAGCAGTCCGCCGGCGGCGCCGATCAGCAGCGCGCACACCAGACCCTGCACGAGCAGGCCGGCGGTCACGCGAAAGTCGAAGGCCACCTGCGAGAACGTGTTGAAGTTCAGCGTCGAGAGCGACGCGCCGTCGCAGTAGATATAGGCGAGGGCGCCGCCGAGGGCGCCGCCGACCAGCGCCAGCGCGAGCGCCTCGATCATCACCGAGACCACGACCGGCGCGCCACCGAAGCCGATCGCCCGCAGCGTCGCGATCTCCGTCTGCCGGCTCGCGATCGCCGAGTACATACAGTTGAGCGCGCCGAACGTGGCGCCGATGGCCATGAACGTCGCGACGCTGTAGCCGAGCACGCCGATGAGCCGGGAGAGGATCGACGCCTGCTTCGCGTAATACTCGGGCTCGCGCAAGGCGTTGATCGACAGGCGGCGGTCGCGGGCGATCGAGGCCTTGAGCGCGTCGAGCCCGGCCTGGGACGGGTCGGCGAGCGTGGCCGTGACCGACTGAAATCCGGAGCGGCGGAATGCGGACATCGCCACCTCGGCGTCGGCCCAGATCTACGAAGCGGCCACGGGGGAGAAGCGGGCCGACCTGTCGCTGCCCCCGGCGCCGGCGATCGACCCGCGGTTCGTGTCAGTGTGGGCCTTCCGGAATCGGCGCCTG
>Ga0209375_1003198_pt1 | contig 11459 bp, 10 predicted proteins | sample GraSoiAngelo_131_FD_185888 | JGI IMG/M metagenome (GOLD analysis project Ga0209375, IMG submission 185888) | Grasslands soil microbial communities from the Angelo Coastal Reserve, California, USA - 14_0929_02_30cm (SPAdes) (version 2) | ecosystem: Environmental > Terrestrial > Soil > Grasslands ...
ACCTCGGGCGTCCCGCTCAGACCCAGACGCCGCCGAGGTCGATCTCGAGATCGGGGAGCAACACGGTCCGCAACCTGGCGGCGCCGTCGTGCTTGCCTCGTACGTGAGCTTGATTGGCCCGGGGGGGATACGGTCCGGTACGCGGCTCATTCCTCCCCTCTACCAGCCGCGCCGAAGCGACGACAACCACACCGTGACGCAGCTACCCGCGCTGCGCGGCTCGCGCCAGGGATACCCGCTACATTGGATTGGAATACGGCGCGGCGGCCGTCCCCACGCCGTTCTTCCCGCGCCGCTTGACCGCATACATGGCCGCGTCGGCGGCCCGGAAGAGCCCCTCCGCGTCGGCGGCGTGCTCCGGGAAGGTCGCCACCCCGAGGCTGGCGGTGACCGCGGAGACATCGACGTCCGAGCCCTCGAGCACGCGGGCCTCGGCGATGGCGGCGCGGATCGACTCGGCGACCCGGCGCGCGGTGGCGGCATCCGCGCCGGGCAGGATGACCACGAACTCGTCGCCCCCGAAGCGGGCGGCGAGGTCGCCGGGGCGGAGCTGGCGCGCGATCATCCTGCCGACGAAGCCGATCGTCCGGCTCCCGACCAGGTGGCCCTCGCTGTCCACCAGGGCCTTGAAATTGTCCAGGTCGAGGACGAGTAGCGAGAGCGGCCCGCCGCGCGCCAGCAGCTCGGGGAGCATGCGGTTGAAGTGCCGGGTGTTCCCGAGGCCGGTCAGGTCGTCGGTGATCGCGGCGAGCTGCGCCTCCCGATAGAGCGAGGCATTCTCGATCGCGATGGCGGCGTGGTCGGCCAGCGTCTCGACCAGGCGCAGCTCGCCGTCCGTGAAGCACGAGCCGTCGAGCTTGTTGATCACCTGGATCACGCCGAGCAGCGCGTTCTTCTTGACCATCGGCACGCACAGCATGCTGCGCGGCACGAGCCCCGTGCGCTCCGCCAGGCCGGCGTGGTGGCGCGGATCGCGGCTCGCGTCGTCCAGACGCAGCGGCTGGCGATGGCGCGCCACCCAGCCGGCGATGCCCTGGTCGCAGCCGAGGCGGACGCCGTCGATCACGCCCGGCTGCAGGACCCGCGAGGCCCTGAACTCGAGCGCGCGGCCCTGCGGGTCGTGGAGCAGCAGCGAGGCGGCCTGGCTGGGGACGACGGCGGCGACGCGGGCGAAGAGCCGGTGCAGCGCCGCGGCGTCGCGCGACAGCGCCTCGGGGCTGACGCCGTTCGCCAGCTCGGCGGCGGCACGCTCCAGACGCTCGCGGTCGGCCGCGGTGAAGGGGAGGCCGTCGTAGTGCGTGCGCAGCTCGAGCGCCCCGATCACGCGCGCCCCGTGGCGGAGCGGCACCGCGAGCACGCGCTCGTCCTCCGCGAGCGTGCTCTCGCCGGTGCATGCGGCCCAGCCCGCCGCGCTCGGCCCGCCCGTCGCAGGCAGGCCGAGGAGCGCGCTCTCCTGCAGCGTCTCGGTGGCCGAGAAGACCAGCTCGTCCCGCTCGCGGTCGTAGAGGAGGAGCGAGAGACCCTCGGCCGCGGTGAACGTCTTGATGCCGTCCAGCACCGCGCGCAGGATCTCGGGCAGCTCGAGCGTGGAGGTGAGGGCGCGCAGCGACTGGTGGACGGTGGCCAGGTCGTGGAGCTGGCGCTCGAGGGGCTGGTCGGGCGGCGGTGCCGGCATCTTCCCGCCGGCGGTTACCACGGCGCGCCGTGCGGCCGCCAGCACCGCGCGCCTCGCGCGCCGTCTCTGCCCGCCTCAGGTCGCCACGACCCCCAGGCGGAACGACCCCGGGGCGGCAGTGGGACCGACGCCGGCGCGCGCGATCAGCTGGTCCTCGGCGGGGATGTGGCGCTTCAACTCCGGCATCACCTCGCTGGCGAAGAGCCGCAGGCTCGACTCGGCGAGATCGTAGGGCATGCCGCCGTAGCTGAAGACGCCGTTGAACGCCTCGGCGCCGGTGCGCTTCTGGATGTCGAGCACCTTCTCGTAGCACTGCTCGGGCGTGCCGTAGACCTGGAGGCCGAGGAAGAACTCCGTCATCGCGTCGACTCCGCCCGGCGTGGACACCCGCTCCTGCACCTCCTTGTAGGCCTCGTAGCCGCGCATCTTCGTCAGATGGTCGCCGACGAGCTCGTAGTGCTTGACGACGGAGCGCCAGTAGGCGCCGATGTAGCGGCGGCCGAGCTCCTCGGCCCGGCCCGGGTCCTCGTCGCAGAACGTCCAGCCTCCAACGATCGGCGGCGGCGCATCCGTGCCGTTCACCTCGCTGTAGACCCTGCGGTAGTCGTTCAGCTCCCTCGCCACCATGTCCCACGGCTTCTGCGGGATGATCAGGAGGCCGATGCCGAGCCCGGCCATGATGACCGAAGACTCGGGCGAGACCGCGGCGGCGTAGGTCCGGCCGCGAAACGACTTGAACGGCCGCGGTCGGAGCTCGCGCCGCTTCTGCTGCACGAAGCGGCCGTCGAACTCGCAATAGCCGCGCTCGAGCCCCTCGAGGATCATCTGCGCCGCCTCGCTGAAGATCGCGCGGCTGTCCTCCTGGTTCACGCCGAACCCTTCGAACTCCACGCGCCCGAGCCCGCGACCGAGGCCGAGGATCAGGCGCCCGTTCGACATGTGATCGAGCATCACCACCTGCTCGGCCACGCGCAAGGGGCTGTGCCAGGGCAGCACCACCACCATCGAGCCGAGCTGGATTCGTTGCGTGCGCCCGGCGAAGTACGTGAGGTAGAGGAGGACGTCGGGGCACATCGTGTAGTCGGTGAAGTGGTGTTCGACGCCCCACAGCGACTCGAACCCGAGCGGCTCGGCGAGATCGCCGAGGCGCAGCTCGTTCCGGTAGACGTTGCGATCGGTTCGCCCTTCGCCCTCGCCCTGAAAAATGACGCCCATTCCGACGTGCATCTCGCACCCCTTCGCGGCGGCCGTGGGGCCCGCTTTCGACCTCGGGCTCGTCCGGCGACACCATAGACCCGGTCTCCGGGAGGCGTCCAGTGTGCAGGGGGCCTCGACGCTGGCCTCCCCCCACGAGTCGTAGCACCCCTGGGCGGCTCCACGCCTCGGGCGGCCGCCGAGCCGCCCGCACGGGGCCCATCGTCGCCGCCCGCCCGGCTCCGTTGCCCGCCCGCTCCCCGCGTCGTCCGCAGGCCGGAGCCGCGCGCGCGCCGTCTGCCGCGGGGCGGCCTTGACACTCGCGGGGAAGCGCGGCTAACCGCTGTAGAGAGGCCAGTCTACCGCGTCGAGGCGAGCCATCGTGTCACGATCACCCACCGCATCTCTCCTGGGCGAGCTCTGGGCCTTCATGCGTGTGCGCAAGAAATGGTGGCTCGGGCCGATCGTGCTCGTGCTCGCCCTCTTCGGCGCGCTCATCGTGTTCACGCAGGGATCGGCGCTCGCGCCCTTCGTCTACACCCTCTTCTAGGCCCATGCCGGGCGCCGCGTCACGCGCGGACCTCCGCCGCTTCGGCCTCACGGTCGGCGGGGCGTTCGCCCTGCTCGCGCTCGCGAGCTGGTGGCGCGGGCACGTGCTGCCGCCGCGCGTGCTCGCTGCGCTGGGGGTGCTGCTCGTGGTGCCGGGACTCGTGTCGCCGAGCGCGCTCGGGCCCGTGCGGCGCGTTTGGCTCGGCGCGGCTGCCCTCCTCGGCGAGGTGAACAGCCGCATCATCCTGACCGTGCTCTTCTACCTCGTGATCGCGCCGATCGGCTTCGTGCTGCGCCACCTGGTGCGCGACCCGCTCGATCGCTCGCTGGCGGACGGGAAGGCGAGCAACTGGATCAAGCGCGAGCGCCAGCCGCTCGACCCGGCGCGCTACGAGCAACAGTTCTGATGGCGACCATCCTCGGCATCTCGGCCTATTATCACGACTCGGCGGCCTGCCTGGTGCGCGACGGCGAGATCGTGGCCGCGGCGCAGGAGGAGCGCTTCACGCGGAAGAAGCACGATGCCGGCTTTCCGTCGCACGCGGTCGCGTACTGCCTCGGCGCGGGCGGGATCGAGCCCTCCCGGCTCGACTACGTCGGCTTCTACGACAAGCCGCTCCTCAAGTTCGAGCGCCTGCTCGAGAACTACTGCGGCGTGGCGCCGCGCGGGCTGCGCTCGTTCCTGACCGCGATGCCGGTGTGGCTGAAGGAGAAGCTCTTCACGCGCGACCGGATCCGGAGCGCGCTCGGCGGCTACGCCGGCCCGGTGCTGTTCGCCGAGCACCACGAGTCGCACGCGGCGAGCGCCTTCTATCCCTCCCCCTTCGCCGAGGCGGCCGTGCTCACCATGGACGGCGTCGGCGAGTGGGCGACCTCGTCCTACGGCGTCGGGCGGGGCAAGGACCTCGAGCTGTTCGCCGAGCTGCACTACCCGCACTCGCTCGGCATGCTCTACTCGGCCTTCACCTACTACACCGGCTTCAAGGTGAACTCGGGCGAGTACAAGGTGATGGGGCTCGCCCCCTATGGCACGCCGCGCTACGTCGACCTGATCTTCGACAAGCTCGTGCAGCTGAAGGACGACGGCTCCTTCAAGCTGAACCTCGACTACTTCAACTACGTGCACGGGCTCACCATGACCAACGGCGCCTTCGACCGCCTGTTCGCCGGCCCGCCGCGGAAGCCCGAGTCACCCATCACGCAGCGCGAGATGGACGTCGCCGCCTCGGTGCAGGTGGTGACCGAGGAGATCGTGCTCCGCATGGCGCGCCACGTGCAGCGCGAGACGGGCCTCGCGAACCTCTGCCTGGCGGGCGGCGTCGCCCTCAACTGCGTCGCCAACGGCCGGCTTCTGCGCGAGGGGCCGTTCGAGCGCCTGTGGATCCAGCCCGCCGCCGGCGACGCGGGCGGCGCGGTCGGGGTGGCGCTCGCCATCGAGCACAAGGTGCTCGGGAACGCGCGGCGGGAGCGCGCCGAGGGTGACGGGATGAAGGGATCGTATCTCGGCCCCGCCTTCTCCGGCGACGAGATCGCGCGCTTCCTCGCCGCGACGGGCGCGGTGGCGGAGAAGCTCCCGCTGCCGTCGCTCATCGAGCGGACGGCGGAGCTGCTGGCGCAGGAGAAGGTCGTGGGCTGGCTCCAGGGGCGCATGGAGTTCGGCCCGCGCGCGCTCGGCAACCGGAGCATCCTGGGCGACCCGCGCTCGCCCCGGATGCAGTCGGTCATGAACTTGAAGATCAAGTTCCGCGAGGGGTTCCGGCCCTTCGCGCCGAGCGTCCTGCGCGAGCACCTGAGCGAGTACTTCGAGCTGGACGTCGACTCGCCCTACATGCTGCTGGTCGCGCCGGTGCGCGCGCCGCATCGCATCCCGATGAGCGCGGAGCAGCAGCGCCTGTTCGGGATCGAGAAGCTCAACGTGCCGCGCTCGAGCATTCCCGCCGTGACGCACGTCGACTACTCGGCGCGCATCCAGACCGTGCACGCGGAGACCAACCCCACCTACCATGCGCTGCTCAGCCGCTTCCACCAGCTCACCGGCTGCCCGGTGCTCGTCAACACGAGCTTCAACGTGCGCGGCGAGCCGATCGTGTGCACGCCGCGGGACGCCTACCGCTGCTTCATGCGGACGGAGTTGGAGCACCTCGTCCTCGGGCCCTACCTCCTGGACAAGGCGAAGCAGCCGCCGCTCCGCGACGACGTGGACTGGCGGAGCGAGTACCAGCTGGACTAGGAGGGTGACCCGAGACTGCCGTGCACGGGAGCGGGGGCACCGTCTCCGCTTCGATTCGGCGCCGCTGGACACGGGTCCGGGAGCGACCGACCCATTCGGCGCCTCATAGGCGCTCCGACGGCGCCCCCGCTCCCGTGCTGCGCCGTTACGGACCGCGGGTTCACCGTGCGCGGCCGCCGTGCTAGGCCGCGGCGACGTCGAGCGCCAGCCCGGCGCAGGTTCAAAGCGGCGCAGGGGAGGTCCCACTCGTCGCGCACCTTCGTCACGCCGCGGAAGATGAAGCGACGAAAGCCCATCGCCTGCTGGATCTCCGCGTGCCGACGAAAGACGTGCCGTACGCGCGCGGGCCGAATAGCGCAGCGGGGAGGCGGGGGCGCCGTCGCAGCGCCTATGAGGCGCCGCGGGCGGCGGCCGATCGAGGCACCCGGCTCGGCGGCGCCGAATCGAAGCGGAGACGGCGCCCCCGCCTCCCCGCACCGCCGTCTCGGGTCACGCTCCTAGGCGGTCCCCAGCTTTCCATCGACATCGGCGCGGATGTGCTATGGACCCGCCCCATGGGCGACCCCGACTTCGCTCAGTTCCCCCTGGTCCCGAAGGGCCACGCCTTCGAGGACTTCCACCCCGGCCGGGTCTTCCAGCACCACTGGGGACGGACCCTCGGCGCGGCCGACAACGCCCTCTTCACCACCGTGACGCTCGCCTTCACGCCGCTCTACTTCAACGCCGAGTACGCCCGGGCGCACGGCCATCCCGACGTCGTCGTCCATCCGCTCCTCGTCCTCTGCACCGCCGTCGGGCTCAGCGTCGAGGACCTCTCCGAGGCGGGCGGGCCGTTCCTCGGCATCAACCAGGTCGAGTTCCTCCGCCCGGTGTATCCGGGCGACACGGTCACCGCGCGCAGCACCGTGCTCTCCGCGCGCGAATCCGAGAGCCGTCCCGCCTTCGGTATCGTCACCTGGCGGACCGAGGGGCAGAACCAGCGCGGTGAAGTCGTCGTCCGCTACGAGCGGACGAACCTGGTCGCGCGGAGGGGCGCCCGGTGAGCCTCGCGACCGGCGTCGTCGAGCGCGTCCCGGGGGCCTACTACAGCGACGAGCGGCAGGCAATCCTCGAGGCGGCGCGCGCGTTCGCGATGAAGGAGGTGCTCCCGATCGCCAACCGGCTCGACCCCGAGCACGGCGAGATCCCGATGGCGCTGCGCGAGAAGATGGCGGAGCTCGGCTACTTCGGCATCCTCATCCCACAGGAATACGGCGGCCTCGGGCTCGGCATCTTCGAGTACGTCCTCGTCACCGAGGAGCTCGCACGCGCATGGCTCAGCGTCGCGAGCATCATCGCCCGCGGCAACGGCCTCGGCGCCGGCTTCGGCGCGCGCCGGCGCGGGGAGATGCTGCCCCGGATGGCGCGCGGCGATTGTCTCGGCGCCTTCGCGCTCTCCGAGCCCGGCGCCGGGTCGGACGTCGCCTCGATCCGCTGCCGCGCCGAGCTGGTGGGTGACGAGTGGGTGCTGAACGGCCAGAAGATGTGGTGCACGTTCGCCGACGGCGCCGATTTCCTGATCGTCGTCGCGCGTGCCACCCCCTACGATCCCGCGAACCGCCACGCCGGCATCGCGCAGTTCCTGGTCGAGAAGGAGCGCGGGGCGTTCCCGCCGGGCATCGCCGGCACGCCGATGCGGAAGATCGGCTATCACGGCTGGAAGACGTGGGAGCTCTCGTTCGACGACTGCCGCATCCCGAAGGACAACATCCTGCTCGGCGGCGGCGAGAGCGACGCGGATGCGGAGGCGGGCTTCAAGCGCACCGCGATGGGACTCACCGTCGCGCGCATCCACACCGCTGCGCGCTCCATCGGGCTCGCGCGCGGCGCGCTCGAGGATTCCGTCGCATACGCCCACCAGCGGGTGCAGTTCGGCCAGCCGATCGGTGACTTCCAGGCGATCCGCTTCAAGGTTGCTTGGATGGCGACCGAGATCGAGGCCGCGCGGGCCCTCACCTACGCCGCCGCCGACGCCGCGGACCGCGGGCAGCGGGTCGACGTCCAGGCGTCGATGGCGAAGCTCTTCGCGAGCGAGATGGCCGAGAAGGTGACGAGCGAGGGCATCCAGATCCACGGCGGCGCCGGCTACACGAGCGAGCTCCCGCTCGAGCGCTACTGGCGGGACGCGCGCTTGACCAAGATCTTCGAGGGCACCTCCGAGATCCAGCAGCGCATCATCTCCGACGCCTACCTCCGGAGACCGGCCCGATGACGCCGCTCACCGGCGATCGCTGGTTCGAGGACTTCGAGCCCGGGCAGCGCATGCGGCACGCGCGCGGCACGACGGTGGGCGAGGTCGAGAACCAGCTCCTCACGAAGCTCGTGATGAACACCGCGGACGCGCACTTCAACGAGGACCGCATGCAGGGGACCCCGTTCGGCCGCCGCCTGGTCTTCGGTCTGGTCACGGGCTCGATCGTGATCGGCCTCGCGACGCAGGACACGGCCGAGAACGCGCTCGCCGAGGTGGCGCTCGACGAGCTCCGCTTTCGCGCCCCGGTCTTCCACGGCGATACGCTCTACGCCTACACCGAGGTCCTCGAGACGCGTGCGGCCGAGCGGGAGGACGCGGGCCTGGTGCGGTTCAAGCACTGGGGCACGAAGCAGGACGGCACCGTCGTCTTCGAGGGCGTGCGGACGGTCCTCGTGAAGCGCCGAAGCCACTGGGCGGCCCGATGACACGCCCAACGGGCCCGCTCGCCGACCTCCGCATCCTCGACCTGACGCAGGCCCTCGCCGGCCCCTTCTGCACGATGCTCCTCGCCGACCTCGGCGCGGACGTCGTCAAGGTCGAGCCGCCGCAGGGCGACATGACGCGCGGCATGCCGCCCTTCCCCGAGGACCGCGAGGGCTGCGACTACGGCGGCTACTTCGCGAGCATCAACCGGAACAAGCGGAGCATCGTCCTCGACTTGAAGTCCGAGGCCGACCGCGACGCCTTCCTCCGCCTCGCCGAGCGCGTGGACGCGGTGGTCGAGAACTCCAAGGTCGGCGTGATGGACCGGCTCGGCGTCGGCTACGAGCGCCTGCGGGAGCGGAACCCGCGTCTCGTCTACGCCGCCATCCGTGGCTTCGGGGATCCGCGCACGGGACCGAGCCCGTACGCCGAATGGCCGGCCTTCGACATCGTCGCGCAGTGCATGGGCGGCGTCGTCGCCACGACCGGCGCGGCGGGGAGCACGGCCGGCGTCCCCTGCGGGCCGAGCGTCGGCGACCTCTTCCCGGGCGCGCTCGCCGCGCTCGGCATCGTGTCGGCCATCCACGCGGCGCGGCAGAGCGGGCAAGGCCAGTTCCTCGACGTGGCGATGTACGACGCGCTCGTCGCCCTCTGCGAGGCGGCGGTCTACAACTACTCCTACGCCGGCCGCGTGCTCGGGCCCCGGGGGACGGGCCATCCGTCCCTCTGCCCGTTCGACGTCTTTCCGGCGCGCGACGGCGCCGCCGCGATCGCCGCACCCACCGAGCAGCAGTGGAAGCTCCTCTGCGAGGCGATGGGGGAGCCGTGGCTCGCCACCGACCCGCGCTACGACAGCAACTTGAAGCGCGTCGCCGCCGCCGGCGGCGTGCGCGAAATCATCGCGGGCTGGACCCGCCAGCACACGAAGCGGGAGATCGTCGCGGCCCTCGCCGGCAAGGTGCCGGTCGGCCCCGTGAACACCGCCGAGGACATCTTCGCCGACCCGCACGTCCGGGCGCGGGCCATGCTGGTCGAGGTCGAGCAGCCGGGACGGAACCGTCCCGTCGTACTCGCCGGGCCGGCGATCAAGCTGACCCACACCCCGGCGGCGATCTACCGCCGGCCGCCGCGGCTCGGCGAGCACACCGCGGAGGTCCTGGCCGAGGCGGGCATCACGCGCCTGCGAAGGGAGGGCTCATGACGGTTCGACTGCGGCGCTCCGAGCTCGCGACGCCGGCCTCGAGCTGGAAGATGATCGAGAAGGCGGCGGCGAGCGACGCGGACCTCGTCTTCTTGGACCTCGAGGACGCGGTCGCCCCGGCGGAGAAGGAGGCGGCGCGCGCCAACGTCGTGCGCGCGCTCCGCGAGCTCGACTGGGGACGGAAGCTCCGCGCCGTGCGGGTGAACGGCGCCGACACGCGCTGGGCGCACGACGACGTGCTGACGGTCGTCGGCGGCGCCGGCGAGCGGCTCGAAATCCTGATCCTCCCCAAGGTGAAGGCGCCGCGCGACGTCTGGTTCTTCGAGACGCTCCTCGACCAGCTGGAGGCGAAGCTCGGGCTGCCGAGGCGGATCGGTCTCGAGGCGCTGATCGAGGAGGCGGCGGCGCTGGCGCGGGTCGAGGACATCGCGGCCAGCTCGCCGCGCCTGGAGGCGCTGATCCTCGGCTTCGGCGACCTTTCGGCCAGCCAGGGGGTCCGCCTGGCGCTCGCCTCCGAGTATCCCGGCGACCTCTGGCACCACGCCCGCGCCCGCATGATCGTCGCCGCCCGCGCCCACGGTCTCGATGCGATCGACGGCCCGTTCGCGAACTTCCGCGACCCCGACGGCTATCGCCGCGAGGCGACGTGGGCGTCGACGCTCGGCGCCGTCGGCAAGTGGGCCATCCACCCGAGCCAGATCGCGATCGCGAACGACGTCTTCGCGCCGACCGAGCACGAGATCGCGCTCGCGCGGCGGATGTGCGATGCCTACCGGGCGGCAGAGCAGGCCGGCGCGGGGGCGGCGGGTGCGGGCGGCATCCTGGTCGACGCGGCGGCGGTGCGCATCTTCGAGGCGGTCCTCGAGCGCGCGCGGCTCACCGGCCGCGCGTAGGAGTCTCGGCGATGCAGGAGCGCTGGAATCACTTCATCGACGGGCACGCGGTGCCGCCGAAGAGCGCCCGCTATCTGGACGACCACAATCCCGCGACGGGCGAGAAGATCGCCGAGGTGGCGCGCGGCGACGCCGCCGACGTCGCCGCCGCGGTCGCGGCGGCGCGGGCTGCGTTCGCCGGCTGGCGTGATCGCCGGCCGATCGAGCGCGGCCGCATCCTGCTCGACGTCGCGCGCAAGATCCGCGAGAAGAGCCGCGAGCTCGCAGAGCTCGAGCGCCTCGAGACCGGGAAGCCCCCCGTCCAGGTGCCGTTCGAGATCGAGGTCGCGGCGCAGTACTTCGAGCTCTACGGCGGGCTGGTGAACGCCATCCATGGCGAGACGATCGACCTGGGGCCCGGCTATCACTCCTACACCCGCCGCGAGCCCTTCGGCGTGGTCGGCGTGATCCTGCCCTGGAACGCTCCGCTCAACCAGGCGGGACGCGCCGTCGCCCCCGCGCTGGCAGCCGGCAACACGGTGGTCGCCAAGCCCTCGGAGTTCACCTCAGCGTCGCTCCTCGAGCTGGCGCGGCTCGCGGTGGAGGAGTGCGGACTGCCGCGGGGCGTGCTGAACGTCGTAACCGGGACGGGCGAGGAGGCCGGGGCGGCGCTGGTCGCACATCGGGACGTGAGGAAAGTCGCCTTCACCGGATCGGTGCGCGCCGGGCGCGAGGTCGGCCGGATCGCCGCCGAGCGTATCATCCCGCTCACCCTCGAGCTGGGCGGCAAGTCGCCGAACATCGTCTTCGCCGACGCCGATCTGCGCCACGCCGTGCCGGGGTCGCTCCGCGCCTTCGTCATGAATGCCGGACAGGTGTGTCTCGCCGGCACGCGCGTCGTCGTCGAGCGGACGATCCACGACCAGCTGGCCGCGGCGATGGCGCAGGCGCTGCCCGCGATCCGCGTCGGCGCCGGCGAGGACGCGATGATCGGGCCGATGACCACGCGCGCACAGTACGAG
>Ga0209375_1003201_pt1 | contig 11455 bp, 8 predicted proteins | sample GraSoiAngelo_131_FD_185888 | JGI IMG/M metagenome (GOLD analysis project Ga0209375, IMG submission 185888) | Grasslands soil microbial communities from the Angelo Coastal Reserve, California, USA - 14_0929_02_30cm (SPAdes) (version 2) | ecosystem: Environmental > Terrestrial > Soil > Grasslands ...
TCGGAGATACGATCACGGTATACGACGTGGGCGTCGATTCGATCTTCATTGCGTTCCTGGCCAACGTGACCCAGTTCGACTATCCCCTTCCAGGCATCCTCCCGACGAGGACGCGCGACTCTCTTGGCTTTTCCACGGCCACGTTTTGGGTCACGCCCCCTGCGCACACGGACCGGCTTTCCTTCATTGGACCGGGCGTGTTTGGGAATGCCCCCGACACGACCAAGGTCTTGCCGTTTGATGTGCTCGAACCGAACGAAGTGGCGCCGCGCACGATCAACCTCGACGCGCCGCCACGGTTCCCGCTGATCCCGCAGATCAAGTTCTTGAACCCGGCGCTCGCCTTCGAGGCGCTGAAGCGCGACTCCACCGGGGTGGATTGGTATCGCTTCACGCAGACCACGGCGCGTGATCTGACGATCATCCTCAGCGCCCCTGAGGTTCGCGGCACGTTTTCTACGTTCTTGTCGGACTCACTGGCGTTCGTTCCGGGGACGCCGCCGAGTTATACCATCGGGCCGACGGCGTGGACCCTCGGACCAGGGTCGCACGCCTGTAAGGGCTTCGCATTCGAGCCGGCGGAGACCCAACCCGAATCGACGATCGTGGCCTTGCGCGGCATGCCGCCCGGACGGCTGCATGCGCTGTCATTGTATTCACAGCCAGGGCGGTACGGTCTCGCGGTCTTCGAGGGATACATCACGAGCGATCCCACCGTGCCTCGCGACGCGCACGAAGAAGATGATTTTTGCGACGCGGCGGACGCGCGCGGCCTGGCGGTCACGGTGCCCGGCGGCTCGTTCCGCGACACGCTCACGATCGATAACCCGCATGACATCGACTGGATCCGGTTCCGCGTTACAAGCTTGTCGGCCGTGACCATTAAGATCGCGTCCGTCACTGCGGCGGCAGCAGCCGACTCGAGCGATGTCGACCTGTTCCTGCTCACGGTCCCGGGTGGTGGCGCGAGCTCTACGTTGGACATCCTCGACCGGTCGGACGCCTCGGGCTCGACGGAGACGATGACGACGCTGCTGGGTGCGGGCGACTACTACCTCGTTGCGGTGGATTATCAGGGCGTGCCCGTCGTTTACGACGTCTGTATCTCTGCCGGTGGGTGCCCGGGGTTCCCCTCACCACCCGCTCCGGCGGCGGTCAGGAAGAGCCCGGTAGCTCCGGCGCTCCGCGGGATCCGCGCTCCATGACCGGCACCGCGGGCTCCATGATGGAATGTCTCAAGTGCCACACGCCGCTGCCGAATGGGAGCAAGTTCTGCTACTCCTGCGGGGCGGACGTGACGGGTGGCGGCACGCTAGGCGCCAGTGCCAGCGGGACCGAAGCGTTGATGCAGCGCCTGCAGCGACTCGTGGAAGGGAAGTACAAGATCGAACGCCTGCTCGGCAAAGGCGGCATGGGCGCGGTGTTTCTCGCGCACGACCTGACGCTCGAGCGCGAAGTCGCGATCAAAGTGCTGCCGCCCGACATCTCGATGGACGAGCAGATCGTCAAGCGCTTCCAGCAGGAAGCGAAGACATCGGCGAAGCTGGACCACACCAACATCATCCCGATCTACCGCGTCGAGAGTGAAGGCGGTCTCAACTATTTCGTCATGAAGTACATCGCGGGCACGTCACTCGAGGACGTGCTCGATCAGAGACAGCCGCTGACCATCGACTACATCCAGCGGGTGTTGTGGGAAGCCGCATGCGCGCTCGGCCATGCGCACCAGCGCGGCGTTGTGCATCGCGACGTGAAACCGGCCAACATCATGTTCGACCACGACAGCCGCGTGATGTTGACCGATTTCGGCATCTCGAAGGCGCTGCAGGCCGCGAGCGGCTTCACCGGCACGGGGATGATCATCGGCACGCCGCACTACATGGCGCCCGAACAGGCGAAGGGCGGCACGATTGACGGTCGCGCCGACGAGTACTCACTGGGCGTCGTCGGCTATCGCATGATCACCGGCGAGCTGCCGTACACCGGCGATTCCGTCCACACGATCCTCTACAAGCACATTTTCGAGGAAGTGCCGAGCGCCGCGGCGAAACGCAGCGACGCGCCGCCGTTCCTCACCACGGCCATCTCGCGCGCGCTGTCGAAGGAGCCCGATCAGCGGTTCGCCACGATGGAGGAGTTCGCGACCGCGGTGTGGCCGGAGCAGCCCGTCGCCGTGCCGCGGAAGTCCGGGAGCGCCTCAAAGGCTCCGCGCCGGCCGCCGCCCGCGCGCAGGGCCAGCGCCGATGCGCCGACCGAAGTGACCAATGCGACGACGACGCCCATCCCGCGCGCCGGGATGGAGATCCCGTCGGAAAAGAAGAAGCGTTCCAGCGTTGGGGTGGTCATCGGCGCGCTGGTGGTCGTGGCTGCGGGCGTTGGCGGCTACCTCGCGCTGGGCAACAAGGGCGCGCCGTCACCCACGCCGCCGCCTCAGGCCTCGCTGCCTGCCGCGCCGGTGCCGGTCGCGACACCCCCGCCTGCTCCGCGGCGTGGCAATGACAATCGGCGCCAGACCGCACCGCCGCCCGCGCCGGTGACCGCGCAGGGATACGTATCGGTGAACTCAAATCCGCCGGGAACGCTGTTCATCGACGGCCGCGACCTGGGATCGGTCCCGGTGATCGAGGAGGCGGTGTCCGCTGGCCGGCACACGATCCGCGTCGAGCGCGCCGGGTTCAAGACCAAGACCGAGACGATCGACGTGCCCGCGAACACGACCGTGCGCAGGACCTACGTGCTCGAACAGGAGGGCTCAGAGTGATGCGCCGCTCGACCTGGCTGCTTGCCCTGCCGCTGCTCTGCGCGTTTCCCTCTGCGCTTACCGCTCAAACGATTCAGAACGCGACGCTGCGCCGCGCGCAACAGGCCTTCGACAACCTCGATTACCGGCAGGCGCTCTCGATCGGTCAGGCATCGCTGCGCGAGCGGCTCACCGGGTTTGAGCGGGCCCGCGCGTACGAACTGCTGGGGTTCACCTACAGCGGCCTGGATTCGATCCTGAAAGCGGTGGACGCGTTCAAGCAAGTCGTCCTCATCGAGCCCGAGCGCGATCTCGATCCGAATCGTACCTCGCCGAAGGCGCTCAGCGCCTTTCAGGTTGCGCTGACCCAGATCCTCGTCGTCCGCCAGCTCCGGGTCGATAGTGTCAACTTCATCGGTGGCCAGGGAGCGGTGGGGATTCGCTACACCGTGACGCAGCCGTCGCGCGTCGTCATGCGGGTGACGGGCGGCGCCATGGGGAGCATGCGGATCGATTCGACCGTCGCGAACGGCCAGGTCAACATTCGCTGGCCCGCGCGTCTGCCGAGCGGCGATCCGGTCCCGGCCGGGAACTACAATGTCGTCGTCGAGGCGACGGTGGGGCAGAACAGCTTCTCCGCGTCTCAGCCGATTCGGATCACGCACGGCGCCGTCGATACCTTGCCGCACCTCACGAGTCTGCCGGGCTACACCTATCTGCCGGAGACCGAGGTGCCGCCGAAGAGCTGGCGGCCCATGGGTCTCGCGCTTGTGTATTCGGGGATCGCGCTCGCCGGGACGTCGGCGTTGTCGCACGGGAATCTGGGCTCGGCGTCGATGCGCGAGGGCGGGATGATCGGCGGCGGGATCGTGCTCGCCGGCTTCGTGATGACGTTGAAGAAGCCCGCGCCCCAGCCCGCGCGCGGCAACATCCTCTACAACTCGCTGCTGCGGGAGCAGATCGCCCGGCGTAATACCGAAATCGCGCAGGAAAACACGCGGCGGCGGCAGCAGGTCGCGCTGAGTGTGGTCCCCTTGCCGAGGGTAGGGCGATGAGGACGGAACGACGGAATGTCGGTAGGACGGTCGGATTGATTGCCGTTGCGACAGTATTGCTTTCCGTCATTCCGTCATTCCGTCTTTCCGCCCAGCATTTCAATGTCGGCCCGCAGATCGCCTTCGGCGACTATCGCGAGGTCTCATCCGATCTGCACTATCGCGGCACCGGCCTCGGGGTCAAGGCGACGCTGATGTGGAAGAAGCTCTCCGCTGATATCGCGCTGTCCAAGGTGAAGTACAAACCGACGAGTGACACGACGCGCGTTGACTTCGATGCGTCCGAAGTGGATGTGCGGCTTCGCTACTACGTCACCGGTCCGGTGAGCGCCGAGCTGGGGTTCCTCCATCGCACAATGGATCCCGAGTTCGAAGCCCAATCGGTCGGCGCGGTAACGGTTGGCGCGCGCATGGCGTACGTGCTCGGTCCAGGTGTGCGTATGTCATTGAACGGCGGGCTGCTGTTCGGATCGAAGTTTTCGGGGGGCGGCACGACTTCGGCGCTGGGGGCGCTCCAGCTGGGACTCGGCCTCACCGTGGACGCGCTGCACGGCCGCGTGCTCGTGACCGGCGACTACGACTTCCAGCGGTTCTCGCGCACAACCGACGACGGTAGCGGCGCATTGCCGGCACCGATCCAGCAGTCGCTGGGACGCGTCGGGTTCGCGATCGCGTTCTGATCGATCTGTTATAAAGGAAATGCGCCAGCCGCGATTCGAACGCGGGACCTTCGGCTCCGGAGGCACGCGCTGGCGGCGCTCGCCAATGCTGATCGGCGTTGTCTGAAGCAGTTAGCCCGTCCCGCGTTCTTACAACGATTGTTACAACCCACGGTCAGTTCAATTCTCCGGCAGTCGGCTGGTAATGAACTGGGAGATGCGGCCGGCTGCGGGCGGGTCCACGTTCGCCAGCACGGCCACAACGTAGCCGGCTGTGGGGCAGATCTCGAGTTCGCCATTCATCCCGGGAGCGCCCCCGCCATGACCAAAACAGCGGATGCCGTTGGTCGTGCGATCATCGAAACCGAACGCATAGCGGCCGCCCCCCGGCGTATCAACTTTGCCCGTGGTAAGCGTTTCCGCATACTGCGCATTGAGCAGCTTGTGGGCTTCCAGGGCGTTCGCAAACCTCAATAGATCTTCCACCGTGGAGTATCCGCCGCCGGCAGAAGTGCCTCGGTACGGTAGCGTCTCTGTGTTCGGATGCTCTGACCCTCCACCCATTCTTGTGTATCCGACACTGCGATCGCTTACCGCCTGATCTTCCGGCTCCGAGCCGCTTATGGTCATGCCTGCGGGTTTGTAGATGTGGTCCCGCACATAATCGTAGTAGCTCTGGCCGCTGACTCGTTCGATCACGACGCCGAGCAGAATGAAGCCGTAATTGCTGTACTCCCACTTGCTGCCCGGCTCGAACGCAAGCGGGCGGCTGCCGTATAGCTTCACATAATCGTCGAGTGTGCGCAGCTCCAGACGGTGTGCCTGAAACTCCGGTCCGAAGATATCTCCCGTACCACCGGTGTGCGTCAACAGCTGATAGATCGTCACCTTCGCGGCGAGGTCCTTGTTGGGGTAATCGGGGAGGTATTTTCCCAGCGGATCGTTGAGCGCCAGCTTGCCTGCCTGCACAAGTTGTAGCGTCGCGGTTGCGGTGAACATCTTGTTCATGGAGCCGATACGAAAGCGCGTGTTTAGCTTGTTCGGCGTCCGGTGTTCGCGATCGCTCAGCCCGTAAGCCTCAGCCAGGACCGGCTGGCCGTTCCTGGCTATGAGCACGGTGCCGGCAAATCGGCCCGCGGCAGCATCCTGATCCAGCTTCTTTCGCACGGTCGCAATCAGTTCGCTCCCGCTCACATGCGGGAGAGGGAACTCCGGCGGACGTGGAATCGCCATGAGACCAAGACTGACGATCTTGTGCGGCTCGGCCTTGTCGACTTCCAGGGTGAGTCGAGCGAATTGATCGGAATTCCGTTCCTGCAGCAAAGCGAGCTGCGTGTCCGGCGTGGATGGCTCCAGTTTCTTGAGGTCGAAGCCGCCCGTCATCTCGCGAAAAGCCATCGCTTGGTCGGCGTGCTGAGCTTCTGAGGGATAGTTCTGTTCGACGAAGGCCTTGTACGCCTCGCGATCACCGCGATTGAAAACCTCCAGCCAGGCTGCAAACTTCTGTCCGGCAGGCGTATCCGGTACCTTCACTTGACCGGAACACGGCGCAGAAAGACACAGCAGCCACAGAACAAGCACGGCTTTGACCCGCATAGCCATCAGACCCATGAGATATTCCTTTCTAACGGTCAATTTACCCTCCGCACAGCTCTGACCACTGCTTTGAAGGGACGCAGGGCAGCCGTGGCATTGTGGAGTGCGGATGGCGTTGCGAGGAGGTGTGATGTTCGGCGCCAAGTATTCGAGCGGTCGAGTGGGGTTCGCGATCGCCTTCTAGTGCGCCAGCCGCGATTCGAACGCGGGACCTTCGGCTCCGGAGGCCGACGCTCTATCCAACTGAGCTACTGGCGCGTGAGGCAGGTGTCTGGTTTCAGGTGTCTGGTGTCAGCAGACTCCGTTGCCGATGTGAGATTCTGACACCTGACACCTGACACCTGACACCTGTTTTTCAAATCGGGGCGAGTGGATTTGAACCACCGACCTCCTGGTCCCGAACCAGGCGCGCTAACCGGACTGCGCTACGCCCCGAAATTCTAGACGCCCAGACGCCGAGCCGCTGGAGACGCCGAGGCAATCAACTGCATATTCCCATTGCCAGGGAAGGAAGCTAGAAGCAGAAGAAACCGAATGAAAGGGGACTAGTCTTGCGCGCCCTCGTGACCGGCGGGGCAGGCTTCATCGGGTCCCACCTCGTGGACCGCCTCGTCGCCGACGGCCAGTCCGTCTGCGTGCTCGACGACCTCTCGACGGGCTCGGCGAGCAATGTGCCTTCCCAGGCTAGCTTCGAGCGTGTCGACATCTGCGATTGGCCGTCGCTGCGCGACGTCGTTGCCGCCTTCAAACCCGACGCCGTGTTCCACGCCGCGGCGCAAACCGACGTCGGCCGGTCCATCCGCGAGCCGGACTTCGACGCCCGAGTCAACGTTGTGGGGGGTCTGAACGTGCTGCGCGCCGCCGCCGCGGCGGGGGCGCGGCGCGTCGTGTACGCGTCCTCGGCAGCGGTATACGGAACCCCGGAGCGGCTGCCCGTGTCCGAGACCCATCCGACGCGGCCGATTTCCGACTACGGCTCGAGCAAGCTCGCGTTCGAGCACTACCTGCATGCCTACCAGTCGCGCGGGCTCATCGAGTACGCCGCGCTGCGATACGCGAATGTCTACGGTCCACGGCAGCGCTCGGGCGGCGAGGCCGGTGTCGTCGCGATCTTCACGCACAAAATGCTCGCGGGCGAGCCGGTGACGATCTTCGGCGACGGCACCAAGACGCGCGACTACGTGTACGTGGCGGACGTCGTGGAGGCCACCGTCCGCGCCGCGACCGGACCTGCGGGCGTCGTCGCGAACCTGGGATGGGGACACGAGGTCTCGGACCTGGAGCTGTGTCGCGAAATCGCGGCTGCGACAGGATACACGAAGGAGCCGATCTACGCGGCGGACCGGCCGGGCGACATCGGGCGCATGAGCCTCGACGCGGCGGTGGCGCGGCGGACCTGGGACTGGACGCCAACCGTGGCGCTGCGCGATGGTGTGCGACGGGTAGTCGAGTGGAACGCCCGACCGTCCTGAACGACGTGGTGGCGCGATTTGCGATCGACGCCCCCGTCGTAGCGGTCGAGCCGTTCTCAGGACCGGCCGGTCACATCAACGCTTCCTATGTGGTGACTGCTCGCGGCGCGCGTGATCGCCCGGCGCGGTTTTTCCTCCAGCGGCTCAACCGGCACGTGTTTCCCGACCTCGATGCACTCATGGAGAACGTGGCGCGTGTGACGCGGCACGTCGGCGGCCCGCTGCGACTGGTCCCGACGCGCGAGGGGCTGGCGTGGGCCCGCGACGACCAGGGCGACGTGTGGCGACTGTACGGTTTCATCGAGGGCGCGGTCGCGCGAACGATGGCCAGCGCTGCGGACGCCGAACGCGCTGCCCGCGCGTTCGGGGCGTTCCAGCGAGCACTCGCGGATCTGCCCGGCCCGCGGCTGCACGAGACGATCCCACACTTCCACGACACGCCGCGCCGGCTGGAATCGTTCGAGTGCGCGGTGCAACGCGATTCGGCTGGTCGCGCGGCAGAAGCGCGGGAGGAGATCGCCCAGGTACGCGGCCGGCGCGAGCTGGCGGCCGTGCTGGTGAAGGCCGCGGCGAGCGGCACCGTGCCCGAGCGGATCGTGCACAACGACGCCAAGCTCGCCAACGTGCTGTTCGATGCGGCGTCCGGCGAAGCGCTGTGCGTGGTGGACCTGGACACCGTGATGCCGGGACTCGCGCTCTTTGACTTCGGCGACCTGGTGCGGTCCATGGCGACGCGCGCGGCCGAAGATGAGCGCGACACGAGCCGCGTCCGCCTCGAGCCCGAGTTGTTCGAGAGCATCGCGCGCGGCTACGTCGTCGCCACTCGCGAGCTCCTGACGCCGGCCGAACGGGAGCTGCTCGTCCCCGCCGCGCAGGTGATCGTGTTCGAGCAGGCGGTCCGTTTCCTGATCGATCACCTGGACGGCGATCGGTATTACCGCATCGCCCGGCCGGGGCAGAATCTCGACCGCGGCCGCACGCAGTTGGCCCTCCTCGACGCCCTCCTCGCTGCGGAGCGGGCACTGCAGCAGATTGTCACACGCGTGTAGGCTCGGCCGCTCTTGCGCCGGTCCGGAATTGGGCGCAGGCTAATGTCGGTCGGACGAATGTGCGCCCGTCGATGACGTCACTCAACTTCCGCTTCGCCAATCAGGCCGAGCGCTTCCCCGACGACCTCAGGGCCGAGGCTGGAGAGCGCGCGTTGGTCGATCGCATCCGCGCCGGCGACATGCATGCGTTCGAGACGCTCTACCGATCCTACTGGCAACCGCTCTACGCCTTCGCCTTTCGCTACGTCCGCTCGAAGCCGGATGCCGAAGACGTTACGCAGGAAGTCTTTCTCCGGATCTGGCGCGGCCGCGCTGATTGGCTGCCCGCGGGCCCGGTGAGCAACTACCTCTACCTCGCCGTCCGCAACGCCGCGCGCGATCGTTTGGCGCGGGCCGCCGTGGCGCGGCGCGGCTGCTGGCGACTTGAACAGGCCGAGACGACGCAGGAGTTTCAGTGCGACCTCGAGTCCCGAGAGCTGGCCGCCGCAGTCGAGCGAGCCCTCGCCGCCCTTCCTCCCAAACGGGCGGCACTGTGCAGGCTGCGGTTGATCGACGGCTTGAGCTACGCTGAGATCGCCGACCGGCTGGGCATCGGCACGAAGACAGTTGAGACGCAGCTCGCGCGCGGGCTCAAGACGGTACGCGAGCAGATCCGCAGAGCCCAATAAGCACTCTCGTCGTCCTCGCGGCGGGCCTCGGGACTCGCTACGGCGGTCTCAAGCAGCTCGCGCCCGTCGGGCCGCATGGCGAGGCACTGCTGGACTACGGCGTGTACGACGCCGTGCGCGCCGGCTTCCGCAACGTCATCCTGGTCATCCGTCGGGAAGCAGAGGAGTTGTTCCGCCGCCACGTGGCGGATGTCATCGGCTCCGGCGTCGCGGTGTCGTACGCGCACCAGGCGCTCGATCCGGCTCCGCCCGGCCGGACGAAGCCGTGGGGAACAGGTCACGCAGTTCTCGCCGCGGCTTGGGGGATTCGGGGTCCGTTTGCCGTTATGAATGCAGACGACTACTACGGCGCGGGCGCATTTCGCCTGGTGTTCGACCATCTCGCAGGCGCCCGCGACCACGCGCTGGTCGGCTACACGCTGCGCGAGACGACGTCCGCGCACGGCGGCGTGTCGCGCGCCATTGCGGAGCTGGACGCACAGGGCTATCTGTCGCGGCTCACGGAAGTCGCCGACATCGTGGGACGCGGCTCAACATACACCGGGCGCACGATCGCCGGTGAGACCGTGACGCTCGACGGCAGCGAGCTCGTTTCGATGAATCTGTGGGGCTTCACGCCCGCGCTGCTGCCCACGCTCCAGCGGCAATTCGCCCGGTTCCTCGAGGCCCGAGGCACGGAGCCTACGCCTGAGTTCTTGTTGAGCGAGGCCGTTGGTGCGCAGGTGAGCGCGGGCGACGCGCGTGTCCGCGTGCTCCCCGCGGCAGGATCGCAGTGGTTCGGCATGACCTACGCGGCGGATGACGAGCGCGTGCGAGATCGGATTATGAGCCTCGTGAACGCCGGTCAGTACCCGACGCACCTCAAGGCCGGATTGGAGCGACTCGGATGCGACTGAACGGCTGGGATTGGATGGTACTCGCGCTGTACGGGCTCATGTGCGTCGCGGTCGGCCTCGCGGTGACGCGCCGCGCAAGCTCGGGGCGAGCCGAGTTCTTCCTGTCGGGCCGGCGCCTGTCGTGGTGGCTGCTGGGCGTGTCGCTCGTGGCCACGACGTTCTCGACCGACACGCCCAATCTCGTCACCGACCTCGTGCGCACCGGCGGCGTGGCGCAGAACTGGGTCTGGTGGGCCTTCGCCGTCACGGGCATTTGCACCGTGTTCTTCTACGCCAAGCTGTGGCGGCGGTCCGCGGCGCTCACCGACATCGCGTTCTACGAGCTGCGCTACTCCGGCAAGCCGGCCGCCTTCCTCCGAGGATTCCGCGCGATCTATCTCGGCGTGTTCTTCAACGTCATGATCATGGCGTCCGTCAATCTCTCGGCGACCAAGATCGCCGGCGTGATGCTCGGCTGGGATCGCGAAACCGCGGTCCTCGTCGGCGGTGCCGTCACCGTGATCTACGCCGCCAGCTCCGGGTTGTCGGGTGTCGTGCTGACCGACTTCGTCCAGTTCGTGATCGCGATGATCGGGGCCGTGTTGGCGGCCGTCGTCGCGCTGCGGCTGCCCCAGGTCGGCGGTCTGTCCGGGTTGTTCCACCACCCTGCTGTGGCCGGTCGCCTTTCGCTGTTGCCCGATTTCTCGGACTGGCGCACCGCGGCCGCCGCTTTCATCGTGCCGCTCGCGGTGCAGTGGTGGAGCACCTGGTATCCCGGTGCTGAGCCCGGGGGCGGGGGCTACGTCGCCCAACGCATGCTCGCGGCGCGCAACGAGCGCGACGCCATGCGCACCACGCTCTTGTTCAACGTGCTGCACTATGCCATGCGTCCTTGGCCGTGGATCATCGTCGCACTGGCGTCGCTCATCATCTATCCCGACCTCGCATCGATCGGCGCCGCTTTCCCGCATATCGATCGAGCGATCGTGCGGCACGATCTCGCCTACTCCGCCATGCTCATCTACCTGCCGCACGGGCTGCTCGGCCTGATGGTCGCCTCGCTCGCCGCGGCGTACATGTCCACCATCAGTACCCACCTCAACTGGGGCGCGTCGTACGCGGTCGAAGACTGCTACCGCCGCTTCATCGCGCCCGACAAGGACGAACGCCACTACGTCACGGTTGGCCGGATCGTCACGGTGTTTCTCATCGCGCTCGCATGCGCAGTGTCGCTCTGGCTCCAGCACTCGTCACAGGCATTCCAGATCCTGCTCCAGATCGGCGCGGGGACGGGACTCATTTTCCTGCTGCGCTGGTTCTGGTGGCGCATCAATGCGTGGA
>Ga0209375_1003208_pt1 | contig 11443 bp, 9 predicted proteins | sample GraSoiAngelo_131_FD_185888 | JGI IMG/M metagenome (GOLD analysis project Ga0209375, IMG submission 185888) | Grasslands soil microbial communities from the Angelo Coastal Reserve, California, USA - 14_0929_02_30cm (SPAdes) (version 2) | ecosystem: Environmental > Terrestrial > Soil > Grasslands ...
TCGCGGTAAACCCGCACTGCTTCAGAACGTCCATGGCATCGGTATAGAAGTCGCGATAGCCATCATCGAAGGTAATGACTACTTTGCCCGTAAGGTCCGCGCCCGACTCCAGGCTAGCCCAGGCTTCGGCAAGGTCCAGCGAGCGGTATCCGGCGTGCCGAAGCCACCGCATTTGCTCGGAGAACACTTCCGGGGATGTGTTGAGGTGGTAGTAGGGATGGTACATTCCGAACAGATGTTCGGAAATGCTGTGATACATCAGAATGGGCACGCGAGTCCGTTGTCTCGGGCCCACCAGGCGGGTCAGAGGTAAAGAAAGGTACAGGGTGGTCAGCCGGTCAAAGCGAGGCATGGGACGCTGTCTCGGTTTGCGATTCCGAATTGCAGGCACGATGAGATCAGGGAATACGCCACAAACACTGGCAGAGAAGAATGACCGTCACGCTCGGGGCCGCTAGCGCGCCGCAGCCGCTTTTGCGCCGACGAACTCTTTTACCTTGCGCGCCACTTCGTCCTGCTGGCTCGGGAGGAGCTGCGGGTACATGGGCAGCGAAACAATCTCCCGTGCCACGCGTTCGGTGACGGGAAAATCGCCAGCCTTATACCAAAGATGCTGGTAAGCCTTCTGCTGGTGAACGGGAATCGGATAGTGGATGCCGGTTCCGATGCCCGCGGCCGCAAGATGCGACTGGAGCGCTTCTCGGTCCTGCACGCGCACCACATAGAGATGGTAGACCCCGCGGGTCCAGGCCGCTTCGCGCGGCGTGACGACGCTGCCATTGGCTTCCGCAAAAAGTTGGTGATAACGATGTGCCAGGGAGCGCCGCGCTTCATTCCAGGCGCCGAGGTGGCGCAGTTTTACGGTGAGCCACCCTGCCTGGACGGCATCGAGCCGACCGTTATAACCCTCCATGTCATGGTAGTACTTCTTGGATTGCCCGTGGTCCCGGATGATCCTTAGTTTCTTCGCCATGGCCTCATCGTTGGTGGTTACCGCGCCGGCCTCACCACATGCGCCCAGGTTTTTGCCGGGATAGAAACTGAAAGCGGCGGCGTGGCCCATCGAACCGGCCTTCTTCCAAACTCCATCGTTCTTTGAAAAGTATTCCGCACCGTGTGCCTGGCAGGCGTCTTCGATGACCACCAAGTTATACTTCTTGGCAAGTTCTAGAATGGGATCCATGTCTGCGGTCTGGCCGTAGAGATGCACGGGAACCACTGCCGAGACGACACCCCGGGACGCCCGGTCAATCAACTTTCCGCGCCATTGATCAAAGTCACAAGCGTTTTCGAGGTAGTCGCGGAGTTTCTCCGGAGCCATGGTGTAAGTCTCTTCGTCGATGTCCACGAAGGCAATGCGTGCCCCGGCCTGCGAAATCGCTTCGGTCGTGGCGATAAACGTGTGGGGGACGGTGACGACGATGTCTCCCGGGGCGACTCCCGCGGCCAGGAAAGCGAAGCGCAGTGCATCGGTGCCGCTGTTGACTCCAACGCAGTATTTGGTATTGCAAAATGCCGCAAATTCGCGCTCAAACTCGTCGACCATCGGTCCACCGATGAAACCCGCGGTAGCGAAAGCTTTCTTGGCAACCGCCAGCAATTCGCTTTCCAGCTCCTGGTGCGGCGTAACCAGATCGAGTAAGGGGATTCTTGCGGTGTGCGTCATGGGCGTTATTTCTTCTCCTGTGGAATGAAACGTAAGAATTTGGCGGGATTTCCGGCAACAATGGCGTTTGCCGGAACATCTTTCGTAACCACGCTTCCCGCGCCGACAATCGCGTTCTCACCAATGGTGACGCGACTCAAAATCGTGGCGCCCGAGCCGATCGAAGCACCCTTCTTGACCAGCGTTTTTTCGACCTTCCAGTCGGCTTCTGATTTCAATTCGCCGTTCGAGGTGGTGGCCCGGGGATAGAAATCATTGATAAAGGTCACCGAATGACCAACGAACACGTTGTCCTCAATGTCCACGCCCTCGCAGATGAACGTGTGGCTGGAAATCTTGCAGCGGCGCCCGACCCGCGCATTCTTCTGAATCTCGACGAAGGCCCCGATTTTGGTTTCGTCTCCAATTTCACAACCGTAGAGGTTAATGAATTTGGAGAGCTTTACGTCTTTTCCGAGCTTGACGGTCGGGGCGATCGAAACGAACTCGCTCACAGCGCCAGCGCCTCTCCACGATTGCGGACGGATTTCTCGGCGGCTTCGAGAATCCGCACCACTCGCAGGCCGGCGGCCCCGTCGTTGAACGGCTTTTTGTTTTCTTCGATGCATTTCAAAAAATAGGCGGTTTCCGCGCGCAGCGCCTCAATCTGCTCCACCTGCGGGGCCCACATGTCGCCCGAACGGTAACTCACAAGCAGCTGATGCAGGTTGCTTGGGTGGGTCGACATGCTGACGCCTTTGTCGTATAACTTGATTTTTTCGTCGGCCTCGAGGTCGTTCCACACCAGCATCTTTTTCTCGCCTCCGATCAAGGTGGTGCGCACCTTCACGGGCGAGAGCCAATTCACATTGATGTGGGCGATGATTCGTTTGGGGAAGTAAACGGTGATGAACGCCACATCCTCGACGCCGTTCAGGTGCTTCTCCCCTGTGGCCACCACCAGCTCGGGCTTTTCCTGAATCACGTAGTCCATGATCGACAGATCGTGGGGTGCCAGATCCCAGATGACGTTCACATCGTGCTGGAACAGCCCCAAGTTTACGCGGAGCGAATCGTAATAGTAGAGATCCCCGAGCGCCCCTTCATCCACCAATTGGCGAATCTTTTTCACCGCCCCGGTGAAGAGGAAGGTGTGGTCCACCATAATTTGCAAATTCTTGCGATCGGCTAACTCGATCAGTTCCTCGGCCTGCTCGACGCTGCACGTGAACGGCTTTTCGACAAAGACGTGCTTACCGTTCTCAAGGGCCGCCTTTGCCAGTTCGAAATGTGTCCACACCGGCGTCACCACGGCCACCGCGTCAATCCTCGGCGACTTCAGAATTTCCATGGCGTCAGTCGTGAACGGTATTGACGGATGAGCCTTTTTGAGTCGCGCCTCCACGTTGGCGCTCTTGTCCGCGACCAGAACCACTTCCGCACCTTCGTTCGTGTGGAAGTTGCGAACAATGTTCGGCCCCCAATAACCATAACCAATCACACCAACGCGTAACATCGGGTCTCCTTTGCCTCCGTTATCGGGGATACGATCCGAACTTCGGGTTATCTGACCTGTAGAGACTTCTCGTGGAGGGTGGGAATCCTGGCGACACTCGCGTCCAAAGAGTCACAGCCGGACAGCAAAGATGGAACAAAGACGTTCCTCGAAGCTGCGACCTGCGACCGCTATCTAATGCGCACCATCGCCAGAAAGGACCGCTGCAGGGGTTCGAAAAAGAATCTTTAGATCCAGCCAGATGGACCAGACTCGCGCATACTTCAGATCCAGCCGAACCATGTCATCAAAGCGTATCCGGCTGCGCCCTTCGACCTGCCATAACCCGGTGATCCCCGGCTTGATTTCCATCACCCGGCGGCGATGCCACATGCCGTAAGCTTTGAACTCATATTCCACGGGAGGGCGGGGGCCCACCAGCGACATTTCGCCGACCAGCACATTCCAGAATTGCGGCAGTTCATCGAAACTGGTCTTCCGGAGGATTGCGCCGACCCAGGTGACGCGCGGATCTTTCTGTATTTTGAAAACCGGCTGCTCTCCGTTCTTTCCGTCAGCGCGAACCTGTCCGGCAATGAACCGGCCGACGTATTCCTGGTGGATGCGGCTGTCGCAATTGGTGCGCATGGAGCGGAACTTCAGCACAGTGAATTTCTTGCCGTACTGGCCCCGACGCTCCTGGCGGAAGAGCACCGGGCCCTTGGAGGTTGCCTTGATCAGGAGCGCGATCAGTCCAAACAACGGCGAAAGCAGGAGCAAAGCGAAAGCGCTTCCGACGATATCGATGGCGCGCTTGAGGCCCAGTGCCAGTCTCCGCGAAGTTTCCTTTCTCACCAGGTCGGGATAGAGGGTGATGTTCGCGGAATCGGCGGAATCCCCGTTTTCTCCTTCCTCCGGGAAGAAATGGAAGGACACGAAGATTCGCGATGATTTTTTCGACCCCAAAGCCTCAAGGAAACCCTTGCGGTACTTCTCGGAAAGTTTCTCCCGGATCTCCGCGGAGCTCGCTTGCCCAATCTCCGTGCCGATCACTCCGATGAGACTGTCTTCACGATACCAGCCGATAATGTCGGTCTCGCGTGTGATTTTGTAGAGCGTCTCGGTGATCTTCCTTAACGTGGAACCCTCCTCGCGGTCCCCGATTGCTTCTTTCACATCCACAAGCATCACTACGTAGCGTTTTTGCGCGCGCTCTGCACGCCGTCGTTCCATATACAGCATGTACATAAATTCATCCTCGGCCAGGATGGTTCGCTCCGAGGCCTCTCGCGCATGACGATCGGACACGCGCACCGTCCGATTCGGCCGCTTCGGTTCCCGCTGGACCGCTGCTTGAAATAGCGCCATAGTTTCCGTCTTTTCCTTTTGCTGAGGGTGCATCGCTTTTTCTTGAAGGTGTATCGCGACTTCTTGTCTACCGTCCTTCGACTGTCTAGAACTGTGGCTGTGGTCGCTCGGCATTGAACACTCTCGATGGTATGGACACTTTCGCTTCGCACACTGGCGTAACCCAGGCGAGATCGATCTCCATGGCCACGGAGCGCTGCAGGAGAGTCACCGACAAAACGACGCGATGGCTTCCTTTGAAATTCACCAGAATTCCTTCCAAATCTTTCAGGCTTCCGTGATTCACTCGAACGCGTTCGCCGATTTGAAGGTACGGCCAGGGCTGGCTTAACAATCCCGATGAAACGGCCTGGCGGATTCCTTCGAGTTCACTTTCTTCCACCGGTACGGGCGCCCGTCTGCTTCCTACGATCCGCTGCACACCTGGTGCAACGACTACCGGACGGCGATTTTCGAAATCAAACCGGCAGAATAGGTAGCCTGGGAACAGCGGTTGTTCGAGCTCCTTTTTCCGATCTGACCAGCGACGGATGCTCTTATAGAGAGGAAGAAAACACTCCAAGCCTTGCCCCCCGAGATGAGCGGCAACCGTGGCTTCTCGTCGCGACTGGACTTGAAGCGCAAACCAACGGAGCTGGCCAAATTCCTTCGATACACTTTGCGGGAAATCGCTCAATCCTTTCACCAAGGGTCTCTCCTCGAGGACGGCCTGCGAAACGCGGCCCGTGATGGTTTCTATCAAACAAGAGATCACTTCACAATCCGGTGAAAGCTCGAAATCTCAGAAAGGTGAACCCCTGAGGCCATCGAAGAAAGGAGATAAAATCTAAACATTGTGGAGAAAGGATCAGCACCCATTTTGGCGGATTTCGAACTGGTCGAGAATGTTTTGCTGTGCATGTTTGAGCGAATCACGGCGACACACTCCGCCACAACCGGACGTGAAGGAGTTGGGGACAAAAACCTCAGTCTTCGTAGGCTACCGCCACAAAAGTCCCGGTGAAACCCGTAGACAATACAAACCCTGGCAATTCAGCTGCCACGAGGGGAACTCCTCACGCGGCTGGCTCCAGCCTTGCTTGGTTCTCGCAACTCGTTAAAAAAACATGACTTATTCTTTGGCCGGTGACGGGAGGCATTTTTTTCGGGCCCCAGTTGCCCTTCGGGTTGAGAAAACACATGCCTGTTTGTTGCAAACCCATTCTCGGGAAAGCTTTGCTGGCGGTTCCTCATCCATCGAGAAACCAGGACGAATATAGGGAAACACCTTAGTTCGAACCTTTTCGTCAAATGGCGAATCTTTTAAGGATAGGCCCGATCGACCGGGCAGACGGGCCGGATTTTTGCGCCGATTGCTTGCTAAAGCTTCTCTGTCTCATAATAATGTGGTGGTTCGAACTGTTACGTGGCAACGGCCCTTTCTGTTTTGAGATGGTTTATCAATTGCAACTACGCGGGGAAGAGGTAAGTGTTCTTGAGACGGAGCTGTCCCGAAAAACCATCTGCAGTTCTGTTTCGAGTCCATCCGGTGCGGAACATGCCAGTGGCTGAATTTCAGGACAGCATCGAAGACGAAAAGAAGAGCCCGCAGGTAAAACCGCCACCGAAGCGACGCCCCCTTCGTGTTTGCATGGTCGCTTACACATTCTACGAAACCGACAGTCGCGTGATGCGTTATGCAGAAACGCTCGTCCAGCGGGGCGATCAGGTGGATGTCTTTACTTTGCAGAAGCCGGGGTCACGGCGAACGGAAACTTTGCACGGGGTGCGGGTTCGCCGGCTGCAAGGAAGGTTATTCGACGAGAAGAGCCTACGCTCCTACATTTGGCGCATTCTTCTTTTCCTGACGCGGGCCTTCTGTCAAGTCTCCATCCGCGATCTTCGTCAAAAGTACGACATCGTCCATATTCATTCGGTGCCCGATCTTTTGGTTTTCTCTGCCCTTCTGCCGCGACTCCGGGGAACTCCACTCATTCTTGACATTCACGATATCCTTCCGGAATTTTATGCCAGCAGGTTCGGGGTTTCGGAAAGGTCGCTCGGTTTCCGCTTTCTGTGTGTGGTAGAGCGCCTCTCTGCCAGGTTTTCGAGCCATGTGATCATTGCGAATCACACCTGGCAGGAACGGCTGTTGTCCCGCTCCGTCAAGCCGGGAGGATCTACTGTCCTGCTCAACGTTCCCGACCGTTCCATCTTCAGACCTAGCAAGAAAAACCCCGATACCGGAGATCGCTTCTTGCTCCTCTACCACGGGACACTGCACTGGCATCAGGGACTCGACTTAGCCGTGCGCGCCTTTTCAAAGATCAAAGACTTTGTTCCCGGGGCCGATTTCCATATCTATGGCCACGGACCATCGAAGTGCGATCTTCAGTCCTTGATTGAGGAACTGCACCTTCGAGACCGCGTGGTGCTGCACGAGCAGATACCATTGCGCGAGATGCCTGCGGTGATCGAGACGGCCAAGCTCGGCATCGTGCCCAAGCGCAAGGACACCTTTGGAAACGAAGCCTTCAGCACAAAGATTCTTGAATTCATGGCCATGGGCGTGCCGGTCATCGTCTCCGACACCAAAGTCGACCGCCATTACTTCAATGACTCGGTGGTGCGTTTTTTTCGCGGTGAGGACGAAGATGATCTAGCCCGTGCGATGCTCGATCTGATCGAGCATCCGGAAAAGAGACGAGCTTTGAGCGAGTGTGCCGCGGAGTTCGTCGCCAAGAACGACTGGGCACCCAAAGAACAGGAGTATCTCAGCCTGGTAGACGGGCTTCTCCTATCAGCCGCTTCCTGAACCCGCACAAACACGGTCAACGTCGGAGACCTGCTCGACCAAACGAATTCCGGTGGCTGGCAAGGAGACAGGTCACATCTCTTTTCTCTCGGCAGCACCGGTCCTCTCGGGTCAGGAGCCGTCGGATTTCCACTCCCCATAGCGCACCCGCCAACCTCCGCCTTCTCCGACTAAAGCTCCCACGTAGCGCGGGTCCGGGCGGAGGGAATAGAGGCTCCAGCGGGAGCTGTCGGCGCTCTCCAAACGCTCGGGCTGTCCCGGTGTAAGTGAGACATGAAAGCTTCCGAGCGGGATATGCAATCCTTCGCCTCTGGCTTTGATGTATGCCTCCTTACGTGTCCAGCAAAGAAAAAATGCCTCCGCTCGCAACGACGGTGGCAAGCCGCGTAATTCCATGGCCTCTTCTGGAGAGAAGTAACGGTCCGCAATTTCGTCGACCGCGAACTCAGGTCGGATCAACTCCACGTCAACTCCTAAATGGCGTCCTCGAGCGAAAGCGAGCAAAGCCAGGCCATGGGAATGCGAAACGTTGAACTGCACCGAGTTTTCCTCGGGGTTCGCGCGTAGAGATGGCTTGCCCTGGGGGCCGTAATCGAATTGCAGGCCTCGAGGGCCTCGACCGACATACCTCGCAAGAAGCTCGCGCAGAACTCCCCGCGCGGCCACAAAACTATTGCGGTCTCGTAGGAAATGGAAACGGTTCGCGCGAGCCTTTTCATCGGAGCTAAGAGTTGTTTCGAATCGATGAAGCACGGCTTCCTGGGAATCAAGATAGGCCCGCCAGACGTGAATTTCGCTGTCCCCGAGCTCGCACATCTCGGTGTTGGGAGCCCAGGAGTTTAGGTCGGACATAAGGGTGATTCTATGCGATTCGATGGACGAGCGTGAATATCTTGGGACGGACGCCCACAAGGTCTCCTTCCGGAATTTGGCGCTGCCTTTCGGCACGGGCAGCAGAAGGACCTCGAGAGGGCCGTAGCCGGGGTGCTTTTGGCGAAACGTTTCCACTTAAGATAGACAGAACCTGCCCAGCGAACTCGCAGGACTTTCCATAACCTGTTTATTTAGAAGATTTTATGTAAGACGCTAGAGTGGTCTATCATTTGCAGCAGCTTCCTCTAACCAGGTCTCGGTGATTTCTGTCCGGGAAGAGTAAAAGGGATGGTCCGCGCACGTGTACCGAGCTAAGCGGTAACACTCAGGAAAAGCGCGGCCATGGCTTATACTTATACTTATAGAGGTAGAGAACAGAACGTGGACACACAGCCTTGACGGACGCATTGATAACCGCGATCCCCGCAGCGGGGGATAATACAACAAGACAGGTCGCCCGCATTTGGGAAGAACTCCTCGGCGTTCCATCCATCGGCTTCGACGAGAATTACTTCGATCTGGGAGGGGACTCCTCCCTGGCCGTTCAGCTCTTTGCTCAAATCGAAAAGGTCTTCCGAGTCAAGTTGCCTTTGGCTACGCTCTTTGAAGCCCCCACGATCGAAGAGTTGGCACGGATTCTCCGCCCCGAGACCGCTCGATCCGGCTGGTCGTCACTGGTGACCATTCAGCCCGCGGGTTCCCGCCCTCCCCTGTTCTGCATGCATCCGCATGGCGGAAACGTGCTGATCTACCGCGACCTCTCACGGTATCTGGGATCCGATCAGCCCTTTTATGGCTTGCAATCCCAGGGCTTGGACGGCCGTTGCCCGCCGCTAACGAGAATCGAGGACATGGCGGCTCAGTACGTGAAAGAGATCCGCACGGTGCAGCCGCACGGGCCGTACTTCCTCGGCGGCTATTGCTTGGGTGGAGCGATTGCATTCGAGGTCGCCCAACAACTGCGGGCCAAAGGAGAGCAAATCGCTCTCTTAGCGCTGTTCGACACGATGAACTGTTCCAAACTCCGCCCCCCTTCGATCTGGGACGAGACCTATCAAATCTGCCAACGATCCGCCTTCCATGTAGCTAATTTCCTCAGTCTGGACTCAGAGAGTAGGGCCCATTTCTTTTCCGAGAAAATGAACGCACTTCGCAGCCGGCTCCCCGTGTGGGGCAGTATGTTGCTTTCCAGATTCCCCATAAACTCCCGTGAGACGGTGTCAGAATCACGCGTGTTGGGAGAGATCTGGCAAGCGAATGAGCGTGCGTACTTGAACTACATCCCGCAACCGTATCCCGGTAAGGTTACCGATTTTCGTCCGCTGAAGCAGTATCGGGGACTGCACAACCCAGATTTGAAATGGGATCGCCTGGCAGAAGGGGGGCAAGAAGTTGTCGTTCTGCCCGTCAATGCTCCCAGCATGCTGTTCGAACCTTTCGTCAAGCACTTGGCAGCTGCGCTCAGAAAATCCATAGACGGCGTGCTTCCGACCTCCAAGGCAGCATGAGGGTGTGCGTTCAGTGATATCCACGGGCTCCGGCCAGGCACGTTGGCCCTCCTTAAGGAAATCTCTAGGCCGCGGAAGATTGTGCAGTCGCTAGCTCAAAGCAACCTCGGGGAGATATGGGGCGTGCCACGAAGCACGTAAATCACGAAGGGAGTGTTTTCGGCACACTATGCTAGAGACTGCGATCGTTGGTGCGGGCCCGTATGGCCTTTCCGTAGCGGCCCATTTCCGGCATCTCGGGGTTCCCTTCCGCATCTTCGGCCGTCCCATGGACAGCTGGCTAGCCCACATGCCCAAAGGCATGATGCTCAAGTCCGACGGTTTTGCTTCCAACCTCTACGATCCGGAAGACAGGTTCACCCTAAAACAGTTTTGTGCCGAGCGAGGGATCGACTACTCGGACATCGGAATCCCGGTGCGGCTAGAGACCTTCTCTGCCTATGGCCTGGCTTTCAGGGACCGCATGGCCCCGGAGCTCGAAGAAAAGCTGGTTGTCGGTCTCGATTCTTCCCCAGACGGATTTCTCCTCCGACTCGAGGATGGCGAGGTGGTCCGAACTCGGCGGGTCGTGCTTGCTGTGGGGATCACCCACTTCGCACACATCCCAGCTGAGTTGGCACACCTCCCGAAAGAGTTCCTTTCGCACAGCTTCGAGCATCACAACCTGGAACCCTTCCGCGGCAAGAGCGTAGTGGTCATCGGTGGTGGTGCTTCGGCCACGGATTTGGCGGGATTACTACGCGACACCGATGCCGACGTGCAGCTCGTGGCGCGCCAAACATCGCTGAATTTCCATAACAAGCAAGCGGTAGACAAGCCCCGCTCTTGGTGGCAGCGAATGCGCCATCCGCAATCGGGAATTGGCCCCGGTTGGCGGTCGCGCTTCCTTGCCGACGCACCGATGGCGTTTCACTATTTGCCCCAGAGTTTCCGGCTCAAGACGGTCCGCACCTACCTTGGTCCTTCGGGAGGCTGGTTTGCCAAAGACAAGGTCATGGGCCGCGTGCCTCTCCTGCTCGGATACACGCCCAAGCGTGCCGAGATCCAGGACGGCCGGGTGCGCCTCGAGCTGCGGGCCGCGGACGGCAGCGAGCGCGAAATTCTGACCGAGCACATCATTGCGGCCACCGGTTACAAAGTAAATCTCAAGCGCTTGCCGTTCCTCAGTCCTGAAATTCGCTCGAAGATCACGGCTGTCGACGGCACGCCCGTGCTTTCCTCTAGTTTCGAGTCCTCCATCCCCGGTCTGTATTTCGCGGGGGTAGCTGCTGCCAACAGTTTCGGGCCGGTGATGCGCTTTGCTTTCGGTGCCGGCTTCGCCGCTCGCCGTCTCACGCGCGCGCTTGCGAAATCACTCGCTCGGAACCCGGCAGCCGTCGCTGCCTCGAGCGTTGCTACTGCAAGAAGCGAGGAGTCTCAAGCGATCAGCAAGAAAACGGCGTTCGACTCCTGAGATTCACGCGAATGAAGATTCTCGGTTGTCGCCCTTCATTCGCTTGAGAGGTAGAATATGCCGGTCGTAATGGATCGAGGCCGAATTCCAACCCGCTTGGCGGAGGAAAAATCTGTCCGCCCGGTCGGATCCTTCGACACCTCGGGCCTCCAAATCGCGCTCATTAACAACATGCCCGACCCGGCTCTTGAAGACACCGAGTTGCAGTTCTTCGATCTGCTCGACGCCGCGGCCAGCGACCTCCCAGTGCATCTCCGGCTTTATTCCTTACCCAAGATTCCCCGAAGCGCTCGGGGCATGGAGCATC
>Ga0209375_1003209_pt1 | contig 11443 bp, 9 predicted proteins | sample GraSoiAngelo_131_FD_185888 | JGI IMG/M metagenome (GOLD analysis project Ga0209375, IMG submission 185888) | Grasslands soil microbial communities from the Angelo Coastal Reserve, California, USA - 14_0929_02_30cm (SPAdes) (version 2) | ecosystem: Environmental > Terrestrial > Soil > Grasslands ...
CTTAGGTCCAAGATAGAGCGTCGTCGCACTCCTTGTGCCGTAGGAACGGAGCAAATGATGGGTGATCAGAACAGGACTTCTACGATGGGAACTTCCATTCTTTCCAGGTTTATTGAATGTTCAACGCAATTTCCAGATAATCCGGCAATTTTTGTTGATGATCGGTCATACACCTATGGCGAGTTAAATGGCCTTTGTTCTGCCATGTGCGCACTTTTAAAAGCCCATGACATAAAAAAGGGAGACCGGGTAGGGATTTTTACGGAAAACAATATTTATGCCTACGCCTCCCTTCTCGGAATTTTGTCCTGCGGAGCCTGTTACGTTCCACTGAATTATGACAATCCCGTTGAACGAAACATGGGAATTATCGCCGATGCTGGCATTAAAGTACTTTTATACACTGAAAAGGAAGATAAGGCCCGTGAACTTTCCGTTTCTCCGGGTACGGAATGCTGGCCGCTAAACAACCGGGTTACTCCCAACCCTGGCAAATTGGATCCAGTAGACCAAATGCACGCTGATCTTTGTTATTTGCTTTTCACTTCCGGTACCACAGGTAAGCCCAAGGGAGTTCCGATTTATCACCGTAATCTTTCCGCATTTCTTGACATGATGCTGGAAAGCGGGAGGTATGATTTCAACAGGAATGACCGTTTCCTTCAAATGTTTGAGCTGACTTTTGATCTCTCGGTTTTTTCATTCCTTGTCCCCCTGTCGGTGGGCGCGAGTTTTTATCCGATTCCCCGGGAGCGAATGGCTTACTTGGAAGTGGCCGACACCCTTGAAACCAGGGAGATCACCGTTGCCCTGATGGTACCCTCGGTCATTAACTACCTTAAGCCCTATTTCGGGGAGATTAACCTTCCCAAAATGAGATACAGCCTATTTTGCGGTGAAGCGCTTTACCATGAAACCCTTTGCGGTTGGGCCAAATGCGTTCCCTACGCAAAAATCGAAAATCTATACGGTCCCACGGAGGCCACAATTTTCTGCCTGCGCTACGAATGGCAACGCGGAGAGTTGCCGCATCCGCAAGGTAAAGGAATTGTTCCTATCGGCAGACCCATGGAAGGAATGGATGCTTTCAAAATAAACGAAAACAGCTTGGATGAAGAGGGAGAGCTCTGCCTCAACGGCGAACAGGTTACCCTTGGCTATTGGAACAATCCATCAAAAACCGCAGAAGTATTTGGAACGACGAAAAACGGTAAGAAATTCTACCGCACCGGCGACTTATGTAAAATTGACCAGGCCGGCAACTTTCTTTACCTGGGACGGATAGACAACCAGGTGAAAATTGACGGCCACCGGGTAGAGCTTGAAGAAATCGAATTCCATACTCGCGTATTCTGTAGAGACAAACAGGTGGTTGCTGCAGTGAACACTAGCGAAGCGGGCTCTCATTTCATTCTCCTTTTTATCGAAAGTGAAAAGGATCTGAGAAATGGCTTGAGGGAACATTTGAAAAAGCATCTTCCGGACTACATGATCCCTAAAGAAATAATCACAGTAAGTCCCTTTCCCCTCAACAGCAATGGTAAAACCGACCGCAAGGCCCTGATAAATAAATACCTGGAAAATTCGAGCATGCGATCGGTGGCATGAAGCCGCTCCCCGTTCGCGAAGGTGAACCGTCAATGAAAAAAGAAGAAATTAACGGCAAGTTAAAGTCTGTGTTCCAGAAAGTTCTCGATGAAAACGACATCACTATTACTCGGGAAATGACCGCCGAGGATATAGAAAAGTGGGATTCTTTGCACCATATCCAACTGATCAGCGAGGTGGAAAGGGCCTTCGGTATCAAATTTAAACTGCGTGAAGTCTTGAGTATGAAAAATGTGGGTGACCTGATCGACCTGATCGATGCGAAACAAGGGGTACCCGCTTAAAGCGGGACACTCCATAACGTCAGTGACTTAGCGCTACATCGTCTTTTCGGCTTCGATCATGGCGTCGGCCACCCGCTTCTGCTTCTGTGCGACGCAAACGTACCTAACTGTCGAAAGAACAAGGCGTTCAAGGGCTTAGGCCATTATGCTTAAAGGCCTGTTTGCACGAGGACGCACTATAAAACCGAAAATGCGCCTTATCCGCGGGACACTGTCAAAATCTTGGGGGCTAAGACTAGTGAACCGTAATAATAATCGCTTTATAACGGCGGGCCACATCCGCCTGCTGCTGGTTCTTATGGGCCTCTCGCTGGTGTGGATCATGTTCGCAAAGCTGATTGTGCCACCCGTCATTGAGAGCGCGTACCGCGGTGAGAGTTGGCCGTTCCTCAACCGCATGATTCTGGGGCAGGCAGAGTCTCCTGTGAGTCACTACCTACAGAAGTGGGACAAAGTGACCATTACCGTTTTGCTGAGCGGTCTTGGATTCTCGCTCATCGCGCTGGTGATCAGTAGCCCGGCCTTCATCCGAAACATTGTGGGTGAAGCGACCCCAGGCTCACTCGGCGCAATCAGAATGTGGACCTGTACGATTCTTCTTCTAACTACGTATTTAGAAGATTTGCCGAGCATCGCCCTGCTCCCAGTAGAGATGAGCCAACACGAGGGTACGATGCGGTTTCTTTACTCCCTTCCTATCGGCTTTGCGGCGCTTGTTACAAGCGAAACAGGCCTGGGAGTCTTCCAATGGTTAACGATGCTGGTGTTATTTCTTGGAGTGATCGGTTGGCATACACGCGTCGTAATTCCGCTAGGAGCGCTTTGCCATTTCTTGTTGCTCGGAACTCTCGTGGACTATAGCTTCTTTTGGCATCAGAACTTGGCGCCGCTCTACGTAATGGCGGTCCTGTCATTTACGCCTTGCGGGGACGGTTGGTCCGTTGATCGATTGTCGAAGGTTTATCAGGGCCGAATTTCCCCTGACGCCGACCGTGCTTCACCCATCTATGGCTGGTCACGTTATGCTTGTTGGCTAATGATCGCGCTGCCCTACGTGGAGGCCGGACTGAGTAAGTTACGGGACGGGGGATCGTTCTGGTGGAATGCAGTTAATATGAAAGAGAAACTATTTAGTGACGCCCTCAATCCGAGAGAGTTCAACTGGGCTTTCTCGCTGTCGCTCACCTCAGCGCCTGATATCCTGTTCACTTTTCTAGGTATATTTACCGTTGTCGGAGAACTTTCCTTTGGGATAGTCCTGTTCTCCCGCACCGCTCGCCGGATATTACCAGTCGTAGCGATAATGATGCATATAGGAATCCTGCTTCTGCAGAGGGTTCTTTTCCTCGACTTGATCCTTATCCAGCTCGTCTTTTTCGATTTCAACAGAATCCGCAAGGCGATTGGGCAGCGGCTCGCGATTTACCGAGGTCGAATCCAAGTGCTCTATGATGGTTTTTGTCCTCTCTGCCGTCGGACTGTGCGTTTGCTTGCTTGTTTAGACATCTTCCAGAGGCTCGAATTTCTCGACTTTCGTCTCCTGGATCTGAATGAGTATAACCGGAGTCAGGCGTTGAACCTAAAGCCAGATAACCTGGAAAAGGAAATGTATGTTATTTCCCGAGGCCAGGCCTACCATGGGTTTTACGGCTACCGGGTCGTCGCCCTAGCACTTCCGGCATTCTGGCTGCTCGCTCCGTGGCTTTTTCTCCCGTTGGTCTCATCCTTAGGGGCATCGGTCTACGGCTTTACCGCCCGTAATCGCATGAAGCTCTTTAGGTGCGATTCCCACTGCCCGGTCGAGCCGTTGAAAGAAGATGGAGGGGTTGGAGCCGCCGCAAAAACCACCGTCTACCAAGGCTTCGGTTACGCTCTCGCGGTGTCCGCCATTACTATAATTGCATTCGTCGTTTGGTTCTACCACGTGGAGTTTTATCCGCTTACCTCGTGGGACGTGTACGCATATTCAGATACCTCAGGAAGGGTTACATACGTGAAGGTATTTGCCCGCGACGAGCACGGTGTGAGCTTCCCGGCGCGCCTCGAAGATGGCATCGGCGCGCTGTCCTACGACGCCCGCTATTCACGGGTCATTCAAAAATGTTTTGGCCAACCTCCCGATGTAGATGTCTGCAAAAAGTTCCTTGCTGCCAGTGCTTCTGTATACAATAACAGGGCTCTTCCTGGTGGGAAGCTGACACAGTACGAGATTCAGAAATGGACTTGGGACTTCCGTAACAATCCGTCCGACCCCAATTATGGGAAGTTGACCGACCGTTTCGCCTTCGAGATCAACACAGGAAGGGCGCTGAGAGAGAAGAAACTTGAAGATCGCTCGGTCTAAGACGCCGCACCACCACTGGAGCCTCATGCTGTGACGGATGCTGACAGAGTGGTACGATGAGCGACACATACATTACTATCAAACCGTTTCGCATCAGACTTCGAATATTCTTTTGTTGTCGGTGTTTCTCTTGAGTTCGTTCTTAACGGCAGCAGTAGTATCGTTCCAGAAAAATACCGTCTCTTATTATTCCTTGAATCCGATGGTCGGAGTCCTTGATGGCTTTCGCTGAGTGATTCTCGGTGGAGAATCGATGATAAATTGGCCTGGATTTGTCTTATCAATCGGAGGCACAATTATCAGTTTCGCAAAATGGAAAAGAAGTTTGCGGATGTTATTTGAGGAACTAGCATGAGTGACATTGTGATCAAGGCCGAGGACCTCGGGAAATCTTATTTGATCAGCCACCAAACCAACGGCAAACATGATACGCTGCGGGATCTGATCGTCGACAAAACCAAAGGGTTGCTGTCGAAAATTCACGGACTGGAGTGTCATACAAACCAGAATATCGAAGAATTCTGGGCGGTCAAGGATGTTTCTTTTGAGGTGAAAAAAGGGGAGAGGATTGCTATCATTGGTCGGAATGGCGCGGGAAAGTCTACTCTTTTGAAAATTTTAAGCCGCATCACAGAACCGACGACGGGAAGGGTTTCAATCCAGGGCCGAGTGGCCAGTTTGCTTGAGGTCGGAACCGGTTTTCATTCGGAATTGAGTGGCCGCGAAAATATTTATTTAAATGGCGCAATCCTCGGCATGAGCCGGCGGGAAATCAAAGCCAAGTTTGATGAAATCGTCGCCTTTGCGGAGGTCGACAAATTTCTGGATACGCCGGTCAAGCGCTTTTCGAGCGGGATGTATGTTCGCTTGGCCTTTGCCGTCGCGGCACATCTTGAGCAGGAGATCTTAATTATCGACGAAGTTCTAGCGGTCGGAGATGAAGAATTTCAGAAAAAGTGTTTAGCAAAGATGCGCGCGGTGGCCACAGAAGGGAGGACGGTTTTATTTGTAAGTCACAATATGGCGGCTGTACAACAATTGTGCCAACGTGGACTTATGTTCCATCAAGGACAGTTGATTTTTTGCGGTACAATTGCTGACGCTGTTCGGAACTACATCGGGCATGTGAAAACATTAACTTGCACTGAGGTGGGAAAACGTAAAGACCGAACGGGAAGTCAGTGGCTCAAATTCACTAAGGTTGTTATATATGATTCGGAAGGCAATGAGATCAGTCGAGTACTGAGCGGTCAGGATATTTTTGTGCGACTATACTATGAATCAGAAAAAGAGAAGCAAAATGCTTTAGTTTTTGTTTCCTTTAATTTGAGAAACAACCAAGGGGTTCTTTTAACGAACATGAATTCTGTTGATTCAGGCTTTAGTCACCTCGATATATTTCGAAGGGGTTATTTTGAGTGCCAATGGCCAAAGTTCAATCTCAGATCTGGGGATTATGATTGTAATCTGTATTGTTCTGTAAACGGCGATATAGTAGATTGGATGCAAAGTGCTTTTATCATTAATGTGGAAGATGGGAATTTCTTTCAAACCGGAAAACTTGTTGGTGCTCAGGGGGAAATTCTCATTCATCACTCTTGGTCTTATGGGCGAGCTGATTAACGTGAATTTTTTGAGAATATTTACGAAACAGACTTTCTTTTTTCCTCAACAGCCTTTTGATAGCGAAGCACTGGTATTTCTCCGGTAGTGGGGTGAACCCGCTTGTAGGGTACTGATGAAGCTCTTCATAGAGGAGCTGACGAGCTTGATCGAACTTGGTGATTTCCCTCCCGCACGCAGGTTCTGACCAGATGATCTTGCAACCATTCGTAGGGCCGCTCCCCTTTTCCCTTGGCAGCCGGACTCAAGACATAGACCACCTCGACGCGTAAGTCCTTGAGAACCTCCTTCCACTGGACCAAGGCCTGTTCTTCGGTCGTCTCAAACTTCCTCCATACACTGTCTCGTTTCTCCACGTAGCGGAAGATCGAATGATTATCGACATAGTACTTCAACGGACAGCCAAATCGGGTCAGCACGGCGTTCTGAGCCACGATATGGGTCCAGCTGTTTTCCTAGTCCCACAGATCCCCATGCAAGCTCCGCCGGCTGTGATCGTCGATGGTGGTGATGAGATACCACTTGGTTTGTGCCAGCGGAGACCACAGATGGTAGGAGGTATCGTGCTGGAGAAGTTCTCCCACATAGTTTGCTCCGAAGGGGAGTTTCTTTATGGATTCCAATATTAAAGTTTCGGTAATAGTCCCCACTCACAATAGAGCGCATACAATTCGTCGCTGTTTAGATTCTGCCTTAGGGCAAACTATTTCTCCTTATGAAGTTATTGTCGTCGATGATGCTTCTACGGACGATACTACTTCTGTTGTCAAATCAATTTCGGATGAAAGACTACGACTGATAACTATGCCATCAAATAAAGGAGCCCAAGCCGCAAGGAATGTCGGTATTAAAAATGCGAAGGGTGATCATATTGCATTTTTGGATTCGGATGATGAGTGGGTACCAGAAAAATTAGAATGGCAGATTAAGGAAATAGCTAGAATGGAAAAGCCTTGTGTGATTCACGGAGCTGGTTGGATTTATAAGGAGCAAGAAAATACTAGAGAAATTTTTGCAATGCCGAGACTAAACGGCTTTGTATACAAGGAACTTTTAGCGCATCCTGGTCCGCTTTACCCGTGTATACTCGTCCCTAAGAAAAATTTAGCGGAAATCGGTTTTTTAGACGAAAAAACACCTTCATACCAAGAATGGGATGTCTCTATTGCTCTGGCAAAACAACTTGATTTTGTTTTTATTGATAAGCCGCTTATGATTTATCACGTCCACGGAGGAGACACCATCTCTAAAAATAAAGTTAAAGAGGCGGAGGGATGGCAATATATTGTTGAAAAATATAGCGCCGAAATATTGAAAAACGTGGGTAATAAAGTGTTAGCACAGCATTATAGTCAAATTGCAACATTTTATTTAGAGGCCGGAGAACGTCAACGTGCCTGCAAGTTTTTTTATCTAGCATACATAAACAATCGGGTCGATGGTAGATTACTTGGGCGAGCTATATTGGCGCTTTCGGGCGGAAACTTTTTTCCCATTGCTCATCAAGTATGGCGAAGAATGAAGAGTCTGGGTCTAGTTACATTTGCTAGACTGGGAGGAAAAATATGATCGAACAACTACCCACAACCACGAAATTCTAGCGATTATCCTTAGTAACCGCTATTCAGCGCAACGAATCAAATTGTTTACGCCCGACGAGTTTTCTCAACAATTGGCTTATATAAACTGTCCAAAAGGTTACGAGATCGAACCGCATGTGCATAATCCGGTTCGTCGGCAAATCGGTTGGACACAGACCGAAGGATGCGGTCTTTTTGCAGCTGCAAGCGCTGCTAGAGCCGTTTGGCATCACACGGTATTACACCGATGGGTTGGGCGCCTACGAACGGCATATCGACCCCGAGCAGCACGAAGTCGGCAAAGAGCATACGCAGAAAATTGAAAGCAAGCACATCAACCTCCAGACACGGATCAAACGTCTCGTCCGTCGCACCATTTGCTTTTCCAAAACGGAAGAACAACAAGATCTGTAATGAATAGGATGGGGAAATGATCCAGAAGGAGGTCAGTATCATCGTACCCGCCTTGAACGAGGAGCAATCAATTGAACAGGTAGTTCGAGGATTGGTCACAAGTTTTCCTGATTCAGAAATCATCGTTGTAAACGACGGCTCAACTGACAAAACTGAAATTCTGGCTAATCAGGCGGGAGCGCTGGTCATAAACCATGACTCAAGGCGAGGATACGGTGCGGCATTGAGGTCTGGTGTTCTTGCTTCGACTCGCGATTTTGTGCTGTTCTGCGATGCTGATGGGCAGCACCGAATCGAGGACGTGGCACGGGTGATGGCTGAGTGCAGCAACTGCAGTATGGTGGTGGGGGCACGCACAACGAACTCCCATGTGCCAATAAATCGGCGTCCGGGTAAATTTATCATACAGCACTGGGCTAACATCCTGGCCAATCAAAAAATTCCGGATATCAATTCAGGATTGAGGATTATTGAGAAATGCGTATTGCTCAAGTGCTTGCATCTCATGCCCACGGGCTTCTCCTTTTCGACCACCAGCACGTTTGCTTTAATGAAAGGCAATTACGCTGTGAAATGGGTATCGATCACGGTACAGGCACGCAAAGGCGAGAGTACGGTCAAGCAGTTAAGACATGGTCCTGAAACCATGATGTTGATGCTGCGCTTGACGGTGCTTTTTGAGCCGCTTCGTGTATTCCTGTTTGTGACATTTGTACTTTTCGGGATAAGTTTGTCTAGCTTTGCTTATGATATGATTGCTACAAATTTCCAAAAAGTTAGCATCACAACGGAGTTCTTCTCTGTCTCCACACTGCTGGTATTCTTGTTTGGGCTACTATGTGACCAGGTATCGGCGCTGAGGAGAGAGTTTCATGAGTGATAAGACAGTGGCATTGGCAGCTCAATGCCCCGGTTGTCTGGGCAATAGTACAAAGTTGCATGTCATCAAGAATTCCTATCCCATTCATCGGTGCAGCGACTGCGAGCTTCTTTTCGTTCATCCCCAACCGTCCAAAGAGGAACTCGGCAAGCTCTATTCGGCATCATACTTCTCACGCGGGGACAAGTATGCTGCCGCGTGGGATCCGAAGCATGATCCAAACTGGCTCAATGACCAGTGCAAAGTCGAGCTGGTCAAGCGATGGTGTTCTAGTGGAACGTTGCTAGATGTCGGATGCGCCCTCGGAGGGTTTCTTGCGGTGGCAAAAGAGCATGGCTTTGAGGTCGAGGGAGTCGAGATCGGCAAGTATGCCGCCGAACAGGCGCGCACCAGATTGCATATCAAGGTTACCGATAGCGACATCTACTCAGCCGAACTCGCGCCCGAGAGCTACGATGTGATCACTATGTGGGACGTGATCGAGCACTTGACAGATCCAAGCCTGGCTTTTAAGAAAATCATTAGAGCATTGCGACCCAAAGGGTATGTCGCGTTCAGTACCGGAGATGTCTCATCCGCCTGGGCGCGCCTTACGGGAAAACGATGGCAGTTGCTCACGCCACCGCAGCATCTCTACTTTTTCTCACAGCGCAGTATGTCTGGTTTACTCAAGCGGCATAGTTTCTCGGTAAAAGAGATACACCATCACGGGAAGTGGGTTACCGTGGCGTTCGTACTATTCAAAGCGCAGGAGTCATTCGGAAGAACTATCAAGCCACTATCGACGGCTATACGATGGAGTGGTTTACAAAACGCTAAGATAAACATTAATCTTGGCGATATCATGACCGTGGTGGCCCAAAAATCCTAGGTAATATATGTGCGGAATCTTCGGAGTAACGGTCGGAGAAGGCCCTTTTCGGACTAGAAAGATGCCAAACCTGCTCAAGGATCTCTTTCTCTTTTCCGAGTCACGGGGTAAAGAGGCATCAGGAATTGCGGTGTGCAGCCGAGAAAAAATTCAGGTGCTCAAGAGTGCTGTTGCCGCATCATCGATGATTCGCAGTAGTCAATATCGACAGCTGATGGCCGAGACGGTATATGGAACGGGTGAAAAGCTGCAGGAACCAATGACTATCATTGGTCACTCGCGCCTCGTAACTGACGGGTCGCGATATGACCAGGGGAACAATCAGCCCGTCCTGGCGGGCAACTGCGTTGGTATTCACAATGGGATTATCGTTAACAATGAAGAAATCTGGAAAGAGCAATCCGATCTCCGGCGTCAATATCAGGTCGATTCCGAAGTAATTCTGGCCCTGCTCAGAAAATTTGTGCGAGAACAGGGATCTATCATCAAGGCTGCTCAAAAGATCTTTACGGCGATCCAGGGATCAGCATCCATCGCTGTGCTGTTTACGGACTATGACCGCTTGCTGCTGGGGACAAATAATGGTTCTCTGTACTACACCCGGATTGCGCCGCTCAAGGCATTAATCTTTGCATCTGAGAAGTACATCCTCGACCGGCTGCTTGTAAAGCACGTCCCGAAGCATGCGAGAGATGCCTGTGTCAAGAAAATCGAGCCGGGAAGAGGGTGCCTGATTGACCTTCAGAGTATTACTGCTCTGGATTTCAGCTTGGTTGATTGCGACCATTCTGCCCCCTCTACCTTTGATCCGAAAAGTGGCGTAGTACGCACCGTCGTTGAGTTGGAAGGGATTCTTCCAAAGAACCACTCCGATAGGGGAGCGCAGCAGATCGCCGGCCGCCGGACTCCGCTTGATATTGAAACTGTTCGGCGGATCCAAATTATTGCGGGTAAATACCCTCATGATTCGACATGGCAAGACACACTTCGCCGGTGCACAAAATGCGTTCTTCCTGAAACCATGCCCTTTATCTCCTTTGATGATCATGGTGTCTGCAATTATTGCAGAATCTACTGTAAGATCCCCTACAAGGGCGAAGCGGCACTGCGCGAGGTTGTCAGTCCTTTTTATAGAGCAGATCGTGGATCGGAGTGTGTAGTAGGAATCAGCGGTGGGCGCGACAGCTTATATGCGTTGCACTATATAAAAGAAGTTCTTGGTATGAATGCGGTTGCCTACACCTATGATTGGGGTATGGTGACCGACCTGGCGCGTCGCAACATCTCGCGCATTTGTGCTCAGCTCGGGGTCGAGCATATTCTGGTATCGGCTGATATCGTCCGTAAGCGGGAGAATATCCGCAAGAACGTACTGGCTTGGCTCAAACATCCCAACCTCGGCATGATCCCGCTATTCATGGCTGGTGACAAGCAATACTACTATTATCTAAAGAAAGTGCGTGAGCAGCTAGGGGTTGGTCTGTCGGTCCTCGGTGAAAACATGCTCGAGCGGACCGACTTCAAAACAGGCTTTGCCAATGTTGCGCCCTATTGGGATCCCAACCACGTCTATACGTTGCCATTGACGAGTAAAATTAAGCTCTTCACGTTTTATGCAAGCCAATATCTGACCAATCCCGCGTACATTAATGCTTCGTTAGTGGACACCGTCTGGGCGACGCTAAGCTACTACGGTCTGGACAGGAATTACTGCAACCTCTACACGTTCATTCCCTGGATCGAGCAGGAGGTGAATTCCACCCTGCTTGATCTCTACGGTTTTGAGCTTGCCCGTGATACGCGTTCGACCTGGCGAATTGGGGATGGTACTGCGGCCTT
>Ga0209375_1003215_pt1 | contig 11439 bp, 10 predicted proteins | sample GraSoiAngelo_131_FD_185888 | JGI IMG/M metagenome (GOLD analysis project Ga0209375, IMG submission 185888) | Grasslands soil microbial communities from the Angelo Coastal Reserve, California, USA - 14_0929_02_30cm (SPAdes) (version 2) | ecosystem: Environmental > Terrestrial > Soil > Grasslands ...
AGCCGCCTGCGCATGCGGCCGTTTGCCGCCATGCGCGTGGCCCAGCAGCTCTACGAAGGCGTGGAGCTTGGCGCCGAGGGCCCGACCGGTCTCATCACTTATATGCGCACCGACTCGACCCGGATCTCAGGCGACGCCGACTCGAAGGTGAAGGGCTGGATCAAGCAGCAGCACGGCGAGAAATACCTTGGCGTGTCGCGCGCCGCCAAGGCGACGCCAGGGGCGCAGGATGCCCACGAGGCGATCCGGCCGACTGACGTCAACCGGACTCCGGACTCGATCCGCGAGCACCTGAGCGCCGACCAATACAAGCTCTACGACCTCATCTGGCGCAGGTTCGTGGCGAGCCGGATGGCGCCCGCTGTTTACGACCAGACCCAGGTCGAGATCCAGGGGGGTAGCCCGGCAGGCGGCGGCCACGTCTTTCGCGCCAACGGTTCGGTCCTCGCGTTCGACGGCTTCTACAAGGTCTGGGGACGTGACGAAAATGGCGAGAACGAGCTGCCCTTCCTCGCGCAAGGCGAGGACCTCGACTACCACGGCCTCAAGCCCGAGCAGCACTTCACTCAGCCGCCTCCGCGCTACACGGAGGCGACGCTGATCAAGGAGCTCGAGCAGCGGGGCATCGGCCGACCGTCGACGTACGCCCCGATCGTGCAGACGATCACGAAGGCGCACGGGTACGTCGAGATCAAGGACCGCCGGCTCTATCCGACGCGCGTCGGCGAGGCCGTCAACACGTTGATGGTCGACCACTTCAAGAGCATCTCCGACGACCAGTACACCTCGCAGCTCGAGCAGCGACTCGATCAGGTCGAGAGTGGAAGCCAGGAATGGGTGCCCGTCGTCAAGGACTTCTACGGCCCGCTGCAGCGAATGCTCAGCGCCGCCGAGGAGGCGACACCCACCGACACGGATGAGGTTTGCCCCCTGTGCAACGAAGGACATCTCGTCCGCAAGGCGAGCCGCTTCGGCCCGTTCATGGGTTGCTCGCGATACCCGAAGTGCAAGTTTCGTCGCGCCCTGACGCCGGACGGCGAGCCGCCGCAGCCCAAGCTGCTGGACGAGCCTTGCCCGACCTGCGGCCGGCCGCTGCAGCTCCGAACCGGCCGTTACGGAGAGTTCGTCGGCTGCTCGGGGTATCCGGAGTGCAAGTACATCAAGCGCGACGCCTCGCAGGCGGAGTCGAAGCTGACCGGCGAGAAGTGTCCGCAATGCGGAGAGGGGCAGCTAGTCGAGCGTACCGGCCGCTACGGCCCGTTCGTCGCTTGCTCGAGATATCCGGACTGCAACTACCGGGCCAACATCGGCAAGGACGGAAAGCCGCGACAGGGCCCGAAGGTGCTGGACGAGCCGTGCCCCATCTGCGGCAAGCCGCTGGTCGAGCGCCGCGGACGCTTTGGGGCCTTCAAGTCTTGCTCCGACTACCCGAAATGCCCAGGCCCGAAGGGCGTCACCGGGCGCGCGCAGGGCGCACGCACAGGCAAGAAGGCCAAGCCAGCCGAGGAAGCCGTCGAAGCTTAGGAACTTCGGGGCTGGGTATACTCGCTTAGCCAGTCCTCAACCGACTGAGTTAGCACGCCCGGGCCAATGCCCCTGTCCTTCCTTGAGAAGGCCGGATCCCGAGCGGAAGTAGAACAGGGAGGCAAATCAACGTGGCTCAAGTGACCTTGAAGCAGCTGCTGGAAGCCGGCGTCCACTTTGGGCACCAGACCAGCCGCTGGAACCCCAAGATGAAGACCTACATCTTCACCGCCCGCAACGGCATCCACATCATCGACCTGCAGAAGACCGTTCGGCTCCTCGACGATGCGTGGGACTTCACCCGCAACGTCGCCGCCAGTGGGCGGCCCGTGCTGTTCGTGGGGACCAAGAAGCAGGCTCAGGAGACCATCCAGACGGAGGCCGCTCGCTGCGGCATGTATTTCGTCAACCGCCGTTGGATGGGCGGCATGCTGACGAACTTCAGCACCGTCAAGAAGAGGATCGAGCGGCTGCAGGAGCTGCGCAAGATGCAGCAGGAAGGCCAGTTCGAGCAGATGCCGAAGAAGGAGGCCAAGCGCCTCACGGACGAGCTCGACCGCCTGATGTTCCACTTCGACGGAATCGCCGACATGAAGCGCTTGCCGGGCGCCCTGTATGTCGTCGACCCGCGCAAAGAGCACATTGCGGTCACGGAAGCGAATCGATTGAAGATCCCGGTGGTTGCGATCACCGACTCCAACTGCGACCCCGACCTCATCACGTACGTGATCCCAGGCAACGACGACGCGATTCGCGCGGTGAAGCTGCTCACCGGCAAGATCGCCGACGCCTGCCAGGAAGGACGCCAGGAGGCTCGCGGCGAGATCCTGCCCGAGGTCGAGGAGCGCGAGTTCCTCGAGACGCCTCGCTACGAGGAGATCGAGGAGTACCTCGAGGACGAGGAGGACTACCTGCCGACCGTTTCGGAGGAGGAGTTCAGCCGCACGGTCAACGACGAGGAGGCTCGCTAATGGTGAGCGTTCCGATGGAGCTGATCAAGCAACTTCGCGAGCTGTCCGGCGCCGGCATGATGGACTGCAAGAACGCCCTGGAAGAGGCCGCCGGCGACATCAACAAGGCGTTCACGATCCTCAGGGAGAAGGGCATCGCAAAGGCAAGCAAGCGCGCGGGACGGGCGACCGGCCAGGGCGTCGTGGAGTCGTACCTGCACAGCCCCACGCCGGACTTTCCGCCGCAGGTCGGCGTGCTGATCGAGGTGAACTGCGAGACCGACTTCGTCGCCAAGAGCCCAGATTTCCGCAAGCTGGCCAGGGAGCTCGCGCTCCAGGTCGCCGGCTATGAGCCGCGCTGGGTGTCGCGCGACGATGTGCCCGACGACGTGCTGGTCACGGAGCGCGAGGTGTATGAGGCGAAGGCGCGCCAGGACGGCAAGCCGGAGCAGGTGATCCCGCGAATCGTGGAGGGTCAGATCGAGGCGTTCCTCAAGCAGAGCTGCCTGCTGGAGCAGGAGTACTTCCGCGAGCCCGGGCACACCGTACATGAGTTCATCGCCGAGAACATCTCCAAGCTGCAAGAGAACATCACAGTTCGCAGGTTCGCGCGATTTAACATCAGGGAGACCTGATCGACCGCCGCTCGCCCGAGGGGCGAACAATGGAAGTGCAAGTGGGAGATCGATCGCCGAAGTACAACCGCGTCCTGCTGAAGCTGAGCGGCGAAGCGCTCGGCGGCAGCCGCGATTACGGTCTCGATCTCGAGGTCGTCGAAACGATCGCCGCGCAGGTGAAACGCGTCCACCAGATGGGTGTGCAGGTGGCCCTGGTGGTCGGCGGAGGCAACATCTTCCGCGGGCTGGCGGCCACGGAGCGTGGATTCGATCGCGCGACGGGCGACTACATGGGCATGCTCGCGACGGTCATCAACGCCCTCGCGCTGCAGGACGCGCTCGAGCGCGCGGGCATCCCTGCGCGGACGATGACCGCGATCCAGATGCCGCAGGTCGCCGAGCCCTACATCCGTCGTCGCGCGGTGCGGCATCTCGAGAAGGGGAGGGTGGTCATCCTGGCCGCCGGCACCGGCAACCCGTACTTCACGACCGACACGACCGCCGCGCTGCGCGCGGTGGAGATCGAGGCTGATGTGATCCTCAAGGCGACCAAGGTGGATGGCGTGTACACCGCGGACCCCAAACGCGATCCGACCGCGACCAAGTTCGAGCGCCTCGGTTACCTCGAAGTCTTGAATCGCGGGATCGAGGTCATGGACAACACCGCGCTCACGCTGTGCATGGACAACGACGTACCGATCGTCGTCTTCAACCTCCTGACCCCAGGCAACATCGAACGGGTCGTGCTGGGTGAAGAGGTGGGAACGCTTGTGGGGTCGGCGTCGTGATCGACCCATGATCGATCCCATCCTGCGCGATGCGGAGACGAAGATGTCGAAGTCGGTCGACCACTTCGCGGCCGAGCTCGCGACCATCCGGACAGGACGCGCCAACCCCGCGTTGATCGACAAGATCATGGTGCCGTACTACGGGACGCCGACCCCGCTGAACCAGCTCGCGCAGATCAGCGCACCGGAACCCCGCCTGCTCGTGGTGCAGGTGTACGACAAGAGCCAGATGGGGGCGGTCGAAAAGGCGCTGCGCTCCAGCGAGCAGGGTCTCAACCCGGCGAGCGACGGCCAGGTGATCCGGGTGCCCATCCCGCCGCTCACCGAAGAGCGCCGCCGCGAGTACGTGAAGCTCGTGCGCCAGAAGGCGGAGGAGGCGCGCGTCGCGATTCGCAATGTCCGCCGCGACGAGATGCATCGCATGGAGCACATGCAGAAGCAGGGCGAGGTGGCGGAGGACGAATCGAAGCGCGCGTCCGGCCGGCTGCAGAAGATCACTGAAGCGTCCGTCGATAAGGTGGACGCTCTGGCCAACCGGAAAGAGCACGAGGTGATGGAGATATGAGAGGAAACCCAGATGGTTTCCTCTCATCGCGCGTGCGGCTTCGCCGCAGGCGCTGCTCTCTTTCCGGTATACGGTTCGGATTGTCTTAGTAGCCTTCCACCCACGCCGCCTGGAGGCGGTGAGCGGACGCGTGTCGCGGCCGAGATGAACTCGGCCGCCCTGGCCACCGAATAAGAGGAAACCCAGATGGTTTCCTCTCATCGCGCGTGCGGCTTCGCCGCAGGCGCTGCTCTTTTTGACTAGCCTTCCAAATCACAAGGCCTGGTGGCCGCAGGAGGCGCGTGTCGTGGCCGAGATGAACTCGGCCGCCCTCGGCCGCCCTTGGCCACTCTTCCAGCCAACCTGTCGTCCGGTCGGTACTCTTTCCTCACCCGTGGACTCGCAGGTCCCCCGCCACATCGGGATCATCATGGATGGCAACGGACGCTGGGCCCGCCGCCGCGGACGCCCCGCGAGCTTTGGCCACCGCGCTGGTGTGCGCGCGATCAAGCGGGCGCTCCAGGCCTGCGAAGACCTCGGCGTCCACACGCTCTCGATCTACGCGTTCTCGACCGAGAACTGGGCGCGCCCCCGAGCGGAGGTCAGGGCCCTGATGCGCCTCTTCCACGAGACCATGCAGCGCGAGATCGACGAGATGCACCGCCGTGGCGTCCGGATCGTCGTCAGCGGCCGCCGTGAGGAGCTCTCGGCCCGGATGCGTGCGCGCATCGACGAGGCGATGGCGAGGACAGCGAATAACAAGAACGGGGTGCTCAACGTTTGTCTCAACTACGGAGGCAGAGCAGAGATCGTCGACGCGGTGCGCAGCCTGGTCCGAGACGGGATCTCCGAGAGCAAGGTCGACGAGGCCGCGATCTCGGCGCGCATGTACCAACCCAGCCTGGCGGACCCCGACCTGATCATCCGCACCGCGGGCGAGCACCGGGTCAGCAACTTTCTCCTGTGGCAGGGCGCCTACGCCGAGATGCTGGTCACTGACACGCTGTGGCCCGATTTTGGCGAGGACGACCTGAAGGCCGCGCTGGCCGACTACGCCTCGCGCGTGAGGCGTTTCGGAGCACGTCCTGCGGACGAGGTGGTGGCGAGCTGACCACCAGCAACGCGTCGATGACCGGCGGTTGGAAGCTCAGCCCGCTGATGATCCGCATCCTCAGCGCGTTCGTCATCCTCGGCGTCGTCATCGGTCTCGTGCTCGCGGGCGTCTACGGCGTGTACGCGCTCGTCCTCATCATCGGCGGCCTGGCGCTTTTCGAGTTCAACGGCCTGTCCGACCACATGGGCTCCCGCGCACCTGCGTGGCTGCTCTACCCGCTCGGGCTGTTCTTCGCGTTCAGCGGCACGGTGCTCAAAGAAGTCCCGGTCACGCTTGTCCTGTCGCTCGCGCTCGTGGTCGGCCTCGGCGCTTTCCTCTTTCTTCCCGGCCGCCGCCAGGGGCTGAGCCGGTGGGCGATGGGATTGGCCGGCGCCCTCTACATCGGCATGCCGTTCAATTACTACCTGCTCCTCTACACGTCCCAACCGAACGGCACGGTTTGGACGCTCTTCACGATCTTCGCGGTCGTCGTCAGCGACGCGGCCGCGCTGCTGGTGGGCAGCCGGATCGGCAGGCATCCTTTCTTCGCGGCGATCAGCCCGCGCAAGACGGTGGAGGGGGCGGTAGCGGGTGTCGTCGGATCCGTGCTCGTGATGCTCGTCGGGGTCTCGGCCGTGCTCGGTATCAATCCGCTGCATGCCATCGCCATCGGTCTCCTCGTAGGTACGAGTGCGCTTGTGGGCGACCTGGTGGAGTCCCAGATGAAGCGCCTCGCCGAGGTCAAGGACTCATCGCACCTCATCCCCGGCCACGGCGGCGTCCTCGACCGGATCGACTCGATCCTTTTCCCGCCGATCCTCGTCTACTTCTATGTGACGGTGTTCCATCTTCTCTAGATGACGCGCCCCTTGAACATAGCGCTCCTCGGCGCGACTGGATCCATCGGCCGGCAGACCCTTGACGTGATCGATCGCAACCCAGGTCGGTTCAAGCTGTTCGGTCTCACAGAAGGGAAGCGCTCGAGCAACCGCGAAGCCGAGCACCTCGTACGCGGCCAGGCGGGCGAAGAGGGATTTGACGCACAGGTCGAGGCGATGGTCACGGACCCTCGGTGCGACCTGGTCGTGGTCGCGATCCCCGGAGCTCGCGCCCTGCCGCCGACCCTCTCCGCGCTTCGCGCAGGCAAGGAGGTCGCGCTGGCGACGAAAGAGGTGCTTGTGATGGCGGGCGCGCTTGTCATGAAAGCGGCAGGCGCCGGGCGCGCGCAGGGCGGACTTCCAGAAAGACAAGGCATCCGGCCGATCGATTCCGAGCACAGCGCGATCTGGCAGTGCCTGTGGGGTGAGGAGCGGGAGAACGTACGGCGGCTGATCATCACCGCGAGCGGCGGTCCGTTCTGGGCGCATCCCGATCTGGACCTGGACCAGGTCACCGTGGAGCAGGCGCTGAACCACCCGCGTTGGTCGATGGGTCCGAAGGTGACGGTCGACTCGGCGACGCTGATGAACAAGGGCCTGGAGCTGATCGAGGCGCACCACCTGTTCGGCATCTCAATCGATGCGATCTCGGTCTGCATCCACCCACAGAGCGTCGTCCACTCCCTCGTCGAGTTCACGGACGGGTCGCTCAAGGCACAGCTCGGACGGCCCGACATGCGCCTACCGATCGCGGTCGCGCTTGCTTATCCGGACCGCCTGCCCGAGGCTGTGCCCCCGACCACCATCGGCGAGATCAGCGGGCTGGAGTTTCACGAGCTCGACGAGAGCCGTTTTCCAAGCGTCCGGCTCGCCCGCGAGGCCGCGGTCGGCGGCCGGGGCCGTCCCGCCGTCCTGAACGCGGCCAACGAGGAAGCCGTCAACTCGTTCCTGGCCGGGGAGCTGCCTTTCAGCGGCATCCTGCCCGCCATCCAGCGCGCCCTGGACGCCTTCCCCGGCTGTGGCGAGAGCCTCGAAGACATCCTGGAAGCGGACCGCTGGACGCGGGATTACCTGAGGAACAAGTCCGGTACTGTGGGGCGCGCATGAACGGGCTCCTGGTCGTCCTCGGAATCGCGGGGATGTTCCTGCTCCTGATCGCGCCTCACGAGGCCGGCCACTTCGCGTTCGCCAAGCTCTTCAAGGTCCGCGTGATCGAGTTCTCGATCGGGGCCGGCACCAAGCTCTGGTCGGCCACGCGCGGAGGCACGCTCTACGCCATCCGGGCGGTCCCGATCCTGGGCTACGTCCGCATGGGCGGAATGGAGGCGGGCGACTTCGAAGAGCCGAACGGCTTTCACCGCAAGCCGTCCTGGCAGAGGCTGGTGATCCTTGCGGCCGGCCCGGCCGCCAACTTCCTGGTGGCGATGGTGATCATCGCGGCGGTCGAGCTGACACAGGTGAACACCGACCCCGGCAAGGTCATGAGCGTCACCAAGGGCTCACCGGCGGCGGTCGCCGGCCTGCAGAGCGGCGACAGCATCAAGACCGTCAACGGACGCGCGTTCACGAATCCCGGGCTCATCCGCGACGAAGAAGACGCCAACCCGGGGGCGCCGGTGAACCTGACGGGCGTTCACGCGGACGGCAAGTCGTTCACGTACACGATCACTCCCGGCTGCGACGCAAACAACCACTGCCAGATCGGGATCGGGCTGCCGCGACGCCTCATCACCTGGCAGGACCCCTTCGTCGACGGAGTCAGCTTCCCATTCATCGCGATCGGCGACATCGTCAAGGGCCTCGGCCAGTTGATCACCGGAGACATTCCAGGCGGCCTCCTTGGACCCAATGGGGTGACGGGTCCGATCGGCATCGCCTACGTCGCCGACCAGTCGGTCGGCCTCGGCTTCGACACCTACCTCGGTTTTGTCGCCCTGCTCTCTGTCGCGCTGGGCTTCACCAACCTGCTGCCGTTCCTCGCCCTTGACGGCGGGAGGATGGTCGTGGTGCTGATCGAGGTCGTGCGCCGGAAGCCTTTCGACCGCACCGCCGAGCTCAACATCCAACGCTTCGGTCTCGTGGCACTCCTTGGCCTGGCTGCTGTGATCAGCTTCCTGGACATTCAGCGCATCGCCACCGGGCAGTTCCCGGGGCTCACACACTGATGGCCCTCGCCCAGCGGCGAAAGGCGATTCCGGTCAACGTCGGCGGGGTGGTCATCGGGGGAGCCGCGCCGATCGCGGTGCAGACGATGACCAAGACGGACACGCGCGACGTCAAGGCGACGCTGCGCCAGATCCACGAGCTGAAAGAGGCCGGATGCGAGATCGTGCGGCCGGCGGTGCCGGACCGCGAAGCCGCGGAAGCGCTGAAGGAGATCGTCAAGGGATCGCCGCTCCCAGTGATCGCGGACATCCACTACGACCACACGCTCGCGCTGCTGGCGATCGAGGCGGGCGTTCACTGCCTGCGCCTGAATCCCGGCAACATCCCGGACCGGGACAAGGTCGTAAAGGTCGTGACCGCGGCCAAGGAGCGTCAGATCCCATTTCGCATCGGCGTCAATGCGGGCTCGCTGCCGGAAGAGGTGCACAAGAGCCTGCGCGAGCAGCACCACATCGACCGCGACGACCGCGAACGCACGGCGGAGCGGATGGTCGAGGTTGCGCTCGGGCACTGCAAGATCCTGGAGGAGCTGGACTACGGTCCAGGATTCATCAAAGTCTCGCTGAAGGTGACGGATGTGTGGACGAACATCCTCGCCAATCGCAAGTTCGCGGCCGCCCGTCAGTATCCGATCCACCTTGGGGTCACGGAGTCAGGCCCGGTCGAAGCGGGCAGCATCCGCAGCGCGGTCGGGCTGGGCATCCTGCTGAGCGAAGGGATCGGCGACACGATCCGCGTCTCGCTTGCGACATCCGATCCGCGCGAGGAAGTCCGCGTCGCGCACGAGATCTTGAAGACGCTGGCGTTCCGCAACGAGAGCCCGACGCTGGTGGCGTGCCCGACCTGCGGCCGCCTCGAGTACGACATGGTGCCCACGGTGAAGGCGGTGGAGGCCTACATCGCCAAGCTGCGGATGCCGATCACTGTCGCCGTCATGGGCTGCGTCGTCAACGGGCCCGCCGAGGCACGGCACGCTGACATCGGCGTCACCGGCGGTCGCGGCAAGGGCGTGATTTTCAAGAAAGGTAAGCTTTATCGCACCGTGCCCCAGGAGGAATTGCTTCCAGTGCTGCTGGCCGAGATCGACGCGATCGCAGCCGAGCACGCCCCTGCGCCGGCTTCGCTCCCGAGTTAGCCCGGTCCTTCGCCGGCCCGGGCGCACCTTGACTCGACTCGTAACTTCAACCTGGGAGCAGATCGCATGAAGCAGGAAACAGAGGAGCAACAGGACTTCGTGAAAGAGGTCACGAAGATGTCGGACGACTTCGACCGCTGGTACACCGACGTGGTCCGCAAGGCGGAGCTGGCGGACTGGTCGGGGGTGCGGGGAATGATGGTCGTCCGTCCCTACGGATGGGCGATGTGGGAAGCGATCATGCGCGCGTTCGACGACATGATCAAAGAGAGCGGGCACGAGAACTGGGCCTTCCCGCTTCTCATCCCACGCGAGTTCCTCGTCAAGGAGGCGGAGCACGTCGAGGGCTTCGCGCCCGAGGTGGCGTGGGTCACCAAGGCGGGCGGCTCGATGGAGGAGCTCGAGGAGCCTCTCGCGGTGCGGCCGACCTCGGAGACGATCATCGGGCCCCTCATCAAGCGCTACATCCAGAGCCACCGCGACCTGCCCAAGCTGACCAACCAGTGGAACAGCGTGGTCCGTTGGGAGATGCGCTCGCGCTTGTTCCTGCGCAGCCGCGAGTTCTGGTGGCAGGAAGGCCACACGTTCCACGCCTCCGCGGAGGAAGCGATGGAAGAGGCCGACCTGATCCTCGGCTACTACCGATCCATCGCCGAGGACTGGCTCGCGGTTCCCGTCCTGACCGGCATGAAGTCACCGGCCGAGACGTTTCCTGGCGCGGTGCACACGCTCACCGTGGAAGGCCTGATGAAAGACGGACTCGCGCTGCAGATGGGCACGTCGCATTACTTCGGGCAGAACTTCGCCCGTGCCTACGACATCTCTTTCTCCAACAAGGAGAACGAGCGCGAGCTGTGCTACTCGACGTCGTGGGGCATCAGCACGCGCCTGGTGGGAGCCCTCGTGATGGCGCACGGCGACGACTCGGGCCTGATCGTCCCGCCCAAGGTCGCACCGATCCAGGTGGTCCTGGTGCCCATCTTTCGCGACGCCGACTCGCGCGCCAAGGTCGAACGCTTCATCAACAGTTGGGCGCCAGAGCTGAAGGCCGGCGGCATCCGGCACCGCGTCGACTGGCGCGACGAGCGCCCTGGCGACAAGTACGCGCACTGGGAGCTCAAGGGAGTGCCCATCCGCCTCAACGTCGGCGGGCGCGACGCCGACGCGGGCCAGGTCGAGATGGTCGACCGCTTGTCCCGCGAGCGGATCATCGTCCCTGTGTCAGGTATCGCCAAGCGCCTCAGGAACGAGCTGGACGCGTTTCAGACAAAGCTCTTCGACCGCGCGGCGAAGTTTCAGCGCGACAACACATCCGAGCTGGACACTCTCGACGAGGTGGTAGCGCACTTTCGCGAAAAGGGCGGCTTTGTGTGGACGCAATGGTGTGGGGAAGAGGACGAGGAGGCGCGCATCAAAGCCGACGCCGGTGGCGTGACAATTCGTACCATCGATCAGAACGCGAAGGCGTCAGGCAGGTGCCTCGTGTGCGGTAGGCCGGCAAAATTCCGAGTCGCGCTGGCCAAGGCCTACTGACACCACCGCCAACCCCAGGTGGAACCTGTTAAGAGGTCACCGACCAGCGGATAGTCCGGACAAACCGAGCTGACCTCCGAAGCAAACCTCGGACAGTCCGGACTGAGTGTCAGGCTTGGCTGGTCCGACGGGTTGGCTCACAGTCCGGATGCCGACCGACTTCGGAGTGGCTTGGGTTAGAACTGCCGCCCGCCGGACACAAACTGGACCG
>Ga0209375_1003216_pt1 | contig 11438 bp, 13 predicted proteins | sample GraSoiAngelo_131_FD_185888 | JGI IMG/M metagenome (GOLD analysis project Ga0209375, IMG submission 185888) | Grasslands soil microbial communities from the Angelo Coastal Reserve, California, USA - 14_0929_02_30cm (SPAdes) (version 2) | ecosystem: Environmental > Terrestrial > Soil > Grasslands ...
ATGTCGGCCGTGTGATTGGGCGAGGCGGACAGACCATTCAAGCTATTCGTGCGTTGCTGGCCAGTTCCGCCGCGCGCCACGGCGAGCGGGCCATCCTCGAAATTATAGAATAGGCCCTGGGTAGTTGTAGGGCGTCTGTGTCAGACGCCAACCCGACGGCGTTTCACAGAAACGCCCTACGGTTTCGGTGTTGGACGTTGAGCGGTGGATGTTCGACGTTTTCTTCTGAGAATGAAAATCGACATCGTCACGCTGTTTCCTGAAATCTGCCGTGCGCCATTGAACGAGAGCATGATGAAACGCGCACAGGAAAAAGGAGCTGTCGATATTCACATCCACAACCTGCGCGATTGGACGGCCGACAAACACCACGTGGTCGATGATACGCCATTTGGTGGAGGGCAGGGGATGGTGATGAAGCCGGAGGCAATTTTTGCGGCGGTAGAAGAGCTAAGACAGCAAACGTCCAACGCTCAACGTCCAACGTTCAACGTTCAATTAAAGGCGCCAAAAGTGATCTTAATGTCGCCCACGGGCCGGCGTTTCGATCAACAAATGGCGGCACAGCTTTCCCAGGAATCCCATCTGATCATCGTCTGTGGCCATTACGAAGGCGTCGATCACCGCGTGATCGAACATCTTATCGATATGGAGATTTCGATTGGCGACTACGTACTCACCAACGGCGCAATCGCCGCGGTCGTTTTCGTCGATGCAATCGTCCGTTTGCTGCCGGGCACACTTGGTCACGAACGATCCGCTGTCGACGATAGCTTCAGCTCGGAACGCTCGGGACTCGAAGGCCCGCAGTACACCCGTCCGGCGGAATTTCGCGGCTGGAAAGTCCCGGAGGTTTTACTCTCGGGAAATCACGCCGAGATCACCAAGTGGCGCAAAGAACAAGCAATCAAGCGCACGCGCGAGAATCGCCCGGATTTGCTGAGGTAGTGGCTAATACATAACGCATGTCATCCTGAGCGCAGCGAAGCGCAGTCGAAGGATCCCGCGGAGTTTACCTTGAGGCATTGCTACGGGATGGAAAGCCTGGCCTCGCCACCTGCGGTGGCTGCCTTGCAGCCTCGACTTCGCTCGGAATGACGGCGAATTTGAGCGCGCGGTCAATCGCGCACTCTCCCCAGCACCACGCACGCGTTGATTCCACCGAATCCAAACGAATTGCTCATGGCGTAATTCAACTCTGCGGCGCGCCCATGATTCGGCACAATATCCAGATGGCACGCTGGATCTGAGTTTCGATAATTGATCGTCGGCGGAATCCATTGCCGATCCAAAGCGAGGGCACAAAGCGCCGCCTCGATGGCGCCAGTCGCACCGAGCGGATGCGCGTAATACCCTTTTGTTCCGCTAACGGGGACCCGCTGCGCATGCTCGCCAAAGACTTGTTTAATTGCCGCCGTCTCGGCGCTGTCATTGAGCTGAGTCGAACTGGCGTGCGCGTTGATGTAATCAATCCGCTGATGTGCCAATTGCGCGTCGGCCAATGCTTCGCGCATTGCGCGAATGCATGATTCTCCGGTCGGTAGCGGCGCGGTCATGTGAAAAGCGTCGTTGTTTAAGCTGTACCCGAGCACCTCCGCATAAATATGGGCGCCACGCGCTCGGGCATGTTCGAGTTCCTCGATGATGAGAGAAGCGCCGCCTTCGCCCATCACAAATCCATCGCGCAACATGTCAAATGGACGACAAGCCATCGCTGGGTCGCCCGCCCATCGGCTCATTGTTTTGATAATGTCGAACGCGCCGATTGTAATGGCGGTCAGCGGCGCTTCCGCTCCGCCAGCGACAACGACATCAGCAAAATCGTCTCGGATGTAACGCACCGCTTCGCCAACGGACACGGTGCCGCTGGCGCAACTGTTTGAGTTGGTCGTGCCCACTCCGCGGAACCCGAACTCGATCGCGATGTTTGAATGCGCCGAGCCACCAAACACCTGGACGGCAAGCGTAGGCTGAACGCCGCGCGCGCCCTTTTTCAAATATCTGATGTATTGTTCCTCGGCCTTGCAGACGCCACCCAGCGCAGTGCCGAAACTGACTCCGATTCGATCCTGCGGTTGTTCGCGGGAATACTCAAGGCCCGAATCCTCCAGCGCGAGCTTCGCAGAGACAACGGCGAATTGCGCGTAACGATCAAGCCGTTTCAGCCGCTGCGGCGAAAAAAACTCCTCGGGATTCCAATCGCTAATTTCACCGGCACATCGCACCCGAAACACGCTGGGATCAAAACTCGTGATGCTGCCGATCCCGCTCCTTTCCTCCACGATTCCATTCCAAAACCGATCGAGTCCGATGCCGATGCAGGTAACCGGACCGATACCAGTGATGACCGCGCGTCTCCGGGCCTGCCGCACCGTCTTGTCCGCCGTAGCCTTGGCGAAGGGGGAAGCCTTTGGCGTACCGGGGTTCATACAGCTACCTTATTTGCCTTTGCTTCCACGTAAGCCTTCATACAGCGCAAAGTTTTGTTGGCAACGCCATGGATAAAAAAATCGCCGATGATGGGATCGACGATCAGCGCGAGCGCTGGAATACGAAATCCCAGATCATGTGAAATCGTCACGAGCACCCCCTGCGGTTGATCCGAAAACGTCCAGACGACGTGCATTCCCTTTGTCCATGCTTTTAGATGATGGAAGTGAATTTCGAGTTTGCTGCGATCGATGATTTGCTCCGAAGTCCACGAGATCGGAATGCCCGAACGCTGCGCTGCCATCACCACGACGTTGCGATCGGGACCGCTCTCCAGAAAGCGAATGTAGCGATAATGCGGGAGAATTTTCGGCCACAGCTCCAGGTTTGCCGCTGTTTCAAAGATCGCCATCTTCGGCGCCTGCATCACGATGGAGTTGGTCTTGTGCATGAAAATGATGGCCAGCGTTAGATGGAAACCCGCTCGGCCAGCGGTGTTGCGCAACTTCCGCAGAACAAGGGATAGTTCCTCGAAAAGCATTTTGATGAAAGAGAAAAATCATCCAGCCAAGCATCAGAAAACGAACGATCGCTGGTGGAGATGGACGTGGCTATTGCGATTTCGAAGGCAAGGGGATCGAACCTTTGCCTTTGGGCCGGACGCGACCGCCGCAACTTCACGTCCGGCCATCTGTGACGGTACTGTTCAACAGCTAAGCGAACAGTTTGTTTTCAACCGCGACCGTGGTGAGCGTGATCTGCTGCTTGCGCCAGTCCCGTCAGATACACAAAAAACGCCGGCGATTGGCCAATGAAAAGCCCCATGTTTGTTAAAAACGTGAGAGCTCCCATGGCAATGCCTTCTGTCTCGGTCGGTCGAATGATCGAAACAATCGGCAGGCTTCTGTCCAGGAACGGACACGGTTCCGGCATGATCAGGTTCTTTTTCAGGAGTGGATCGCTGACGTCCAGATCCGGAAACGTCACATGCACACCAGTCACGGGATCGATTACGTCCATCAATGGCGGTGCATTGCCAGCCTTATCCGACCATGTTTGGAAGTGCATGGTCTCGGTGGGGCCGATGCTGATCAGGATTCGGATGACTTCCTCATGGGTCGCCCTCTGTGCGAGCGAGGGGTACAGGCTGGTGCCACCTTGTTCAATAGTCGGAAAGTGGAAACCCGCCGTATTCGCGATCGCCTGTAGGAAGGTGGCATCTGATGTGTCAGCATCTGTCCTGGGAATTGCCGTGTGCTGGTTAACCCCTAAGGTTGGGACAGCCTGCGGAAAGACGTGGCCTGGATCAAGATCCGGGTTATGGCTGTCGTCGCGGTAGCGCGTCCACCAACTGGTATCGACCGTGAGTTGGGTCAGGTTGGTGAGCCGGTGCCCAATCAGAGCGGTGTTAACTCCGGTGGCAGTGCTACCCATCAGGGTGCGAAACGGATCGAGATTTGCAGGAGCCTTTCCGTGGGACATCAGGTACGCATTGAGGAACTGGTGATGAGTGATCTCATCGTCAGTGTTGTCGTGGATATACTGATCCATGTCTTCATCAAGGACTGCCAAGGCTGCGGTGTAGAGTGGATTGCCAGTGCCACCTGGGACTTCGGGGTCCGGGATGCCACCCAGTTCGTTGTATTGGATCCAAAAGTCGGCCTCGAGTAGTTCCAGCGCCGCTGGAAACCGAAGCAGCGATGCATCTCCCGGCGTTAGACCGCCGCGACTTGCTCTCGCGGTTCGATTACCACCTAGTAGTCCTACGCCGATGGTGCCTGCTCCAACGGCGAGTGATTTGCCCAGGAACGAACGGCGACTGAGATAATTTTTTCGACGTTTAATTCTCTTCTCCAAGTTGTCCTCTAGAGGACGATTCTCGCTCTTACTAGAACCATTTGCTGTAGGATCGGTTATTGGTTTCATGCCCGTAGAATCGCAGCGATCCATGCTGCGCGCTGCATGGGAAAAGTTACACGTTTGTTACCAGCGTAGAGTGAGACAACTCCTGCCTCAATTGCTCACATCTCGTTAAACTCAGTGCGCCGGGCTATCGTAGCCATAGCAGAGGCGAGGTGGAACTCAGGCGTACCTACTGCCAAGTCTAAGCCGTAGGGGCCATAACGCGACTGGTAACGTAGGGCACTGCCCTACATAGAAATCAAGCGATACCTGACTTGACTGTTATCTATGAAAAACGCTTCACATTGAACGGATCTAAATCAGGCCGAGGATCTCTTCCTTGCTAGGTTCTTTCGCTTCCTTCTAGACCCGCAATCTGGGTTGCAGATACGCATCGCGTCGACGGAAAGCGTTTCATTGTGCGTGCCGATGAAAAGCTGATGGCTGTTGTGGAATTGGAAGCGGCGACCCAGGCCGAGCAACCGATAGGTTGAAAAGTGCTACTTCTGCGCAGTTGGCTCGTCTGGCACAGCGGAGGTAACGAGGGGTTTACTTTTCCGGTGCGGCGCGGCAATCGAGAAAGCGCGACTTTCGGGGAACATGGGGGGTCCAATGTTTAGAAACCTGACTTCCTATGAAGAATTCAAAAGTTGTAATTCTCTTGAGTTGCCTTTTTGGGGCAACACTCACTGCTCCACTTGTCACAGCTGCCTCCCATGGTGGTGGCTTTAGTGGCGGACATTCCTTCGCTGGTCGCCCTGGAATGGGCATGCCTGGTCGCCCCGGAATGGGGATGCCTGGTCACCCTGGAATGGGCATGTTTGGTCGTCCCGGAATAGGCATGCGGAGCGGTGGCAACCGGCATGATCATTTCGACCATCACCATGATCATTTCCACCACCATGAAGATGAGGATGTCATCTTTATCGGTTCCTTCGGCTTTCCATCATGGTGGGGTTGGGGCTGGGGTCCTTGGTGGGGCTGGGGCTATCCGTACGGATATTATGGTTATGGTGACCCGTACGGATACGGTTATGGCTATGGATATGGCGACTACGGCTCTGGCAACGGCTACAGCAGCCGATCCAGAGTGGCGGAGCTACAGCACAGGCTCGCTCGCGCCGGTTATTATCACGGATCGATTGACGGCGTCTTAGGGCCACAGACGCGTCGAGCGATTCGGACCTACGAGCGCGACCGCGGGTATGCGAGCTGATATCGCTCCTTAAGTAATTGCTAAGGCTGGAGGTGGGGTCGAAGCGTACTATTCTTCGGAATAACCGGGCAGAAGATCTTTTCGATGAACTGCGAAAGCAAGAGTGGCGCTACGACAGTGTTTTAAGGGCCCTTCTTTTTTTGGAAACTCATGCGTATCCTGGTGGTTGAAGATGATGTTCGTTTAGCCCGGCAAATTGCATCGGCGCTTACCGAGGCCGGACACGATCCGATCGTTGTCCATGATGGTGAAGGAGCTTTGGATAAGACAAACGAGGCGCTGTTCGATTTGATCACGCTGGATATTATTTTGCCTGGAATGGACGGGTTTGATGTCCTACGGCATCTGCGCAGGCAAAATCTTACCAGCCGCGTGCTGGTGCTGACTGCTCGCGGCGCACTGGAGGACCGAGTGACTGGATTGCAGCTCGGGGCTGATGATTACTTACCGAAGCCCTTCGCCATTCGAGAATTGGTGGCTCGCGTGCACGCGCTCGGGCACCGCTATCCGGAGGAACCGGCAATATCCTTGCACATTGGCGATCTTACGCTCGACCTGGCCACTCATGATGTTCACCGTGGCGCGGAACGGATCGAGCTTTCTCCGCGGGAGATAATGTTGCTGAAGGTCCTGATGCGTGAGCCGGGGCGCGTTTTCACGCGCACCGAGTTATGCGAGCGCGTTTGGGAACACGCGCACGAGTACGATTCGAAGCTGATCGAGGTTTTCATCCTCCGGCTGCGAAGAAAGATCGGTGATCCTCCGCTGATTCACACCGTCCGCCACGTTGGCTACACGATTCGCGGGTCATCATAGATTCCGCTGTTCTTTCAAAGAATGGCAAATCGCCGACCGGAAACACCTGCGCCGATGCCGCGGCCTCCGGTCGTGACAACTAATCCCGCAACGTTCATCGCGCGTTTTCCCGCTATCCTCAATGCGTCACTCAACCCACATGGGTTGGCCACGACTTTTCATTTCCAATATGGCACAACCACCAGCTATGGCGCTCACTGCAGGCCTGCAGAAAGTCCGCGCGCAGCTAAAAGTGAGCAAGCCTGCACCGCAACCGGTCCTAAACGATCAGTAAAGCTGGCGACCGTACACCGACCATAACTTCAACACGAAGGTAACTCTGCCGTAACTTTCCTAAGACAATTTTTCGTGTCTATCGTTGCGATCCTAAGGATGTGAAATCGATGATGGCACCCGTGCGCTCGAGTGTCTTGTTTCAAGGCAAAGGGCGAAGTAACCGCCCGAGCCATGAAGATGCATGAAGGCAAATGTCGAGTGAAAGACTTGGATTCATATTTGAACGATCACCTTGCCGGCTCTGTTGCCGCGCTGGAACTGATTGCTCATTGTGCGCACTTGTGTAAAGGCATACCTCTTGGCGCTTTTTTTAGCGAGATGGAAGCGCAGATCGCAACGGATCAGGATACATTGCGCGATTTGATGACTAGGCTCAGCATCGAGGAAAGCAAGGTGCTTCAGGCTGGCGCGTGGGCGGGAGAGAAACTTGGTCGCGCGCTGTTGGCAATGGCGGGCAATGAGCCCGGCGGCTTGGGACTGCTGCTTGCACTCGAAGGACTTATCATGGGCATCGTCGGGAAGGGACTTCTCTGGCGCGCATTAGCCGCGGCGAATTTGCCAAAACTTGAAATGTTCGATTTTGAGAAGTTACGACGTCGAGTTGCAGAATAAATTAAGCGTGCCCAAGCCGAGCAGGTCCAATCCGCGCGGCGAGCGCTCGTGGACGCAGGGCTCTGGCGAGGGGACAGCTAGCGGAGCTAAAGTCCCGTGATGAAACACAAGATCTATCGTTTCCGAAACTTGATTTCGCCGTTTCCGTCGAAGAATCATGGAACGGAACATTCACGGTTTTGCTCGGTTTGCGTGACCGTCTCTCCGCGACTAGGCAGTCAGATTCAGATCCGTCTTCGGCGTAACTAGCTGGGGTAAAATCCAAACCGAGCATCGCTCTTTCGTGCTGAAGGACTGAGCAACATCGCTGACAATCTCTCACCAAAGCCGGTTCGAGTTGGAAAAATCTGCTGTCGGCCGCTTTCCCCACGAAGAAGCTGTGGAGCCTACGGGATTCGAACCCGTGACCTCCTCAATGCCATTGAGGCGCTCTACCAACTGAGCTAAGACCCCAGATTACCTACGAGAAACGGCGCTAGAACAGAATCCGAAAATTGTTGTTGTCCACCGATTTTATCCACCGGCGCACCACGTCCGGATTTTCTGACTGCAACCCAGTCGCAGGGCCGCACATAGCGCAACAGTACAACGCCCGCTTGCAGTAGCCAAAACAGAAGGGCATCAGAAAAGAAATGCCAGAGATTCGCAGTCATGGGGCTGCAGTTTCACGTTTGGATTGATCTTATCCGCGTCTATGCCGCTGTTCATGACAAGATTTGCACACCGACACAAGCCACTCGATTGGCTCTCTGCCAATGTTCCGGCCAGCGTACTGTTTGTGGTGCACCTGCGTGGCACGCGCGCCGCAATACACGCAACGATAACTATCGCGCTTCTAAACCACCGCTCGCTTGCGCTTCCAATTGTCTGAATTGAGGTATGTGTCGCGGTAGTAGGTGCGGCGTTTCTCCCGTTGTTTGTCGGACACCCACTGCTCAAGAACAATCTTGAGGACCGCTAATATGCCGAGGAAAATGAATACGCCGATTAAAGTGGTCGGATTTACAAACGTGACTGGCGGCGTCGCTGCGATGCGGACAAAAGCAACTGTGACAATCGTGAATGTTTCGCACGTCATTGCAGCCCAATTCATATCATTTGTTATTGCCGTGCGGAAAGCAAAGAGGCAGAATTCCGGGCCGCTGTGAAGCACTTGAAAACCACGCTTGCAATCTTTGCGGCGGTGTCCGTGTCAATCACGCCGGCGGACGATTTCAAAACTATTAATGGCAAAGAATACAAGGACGCCACAGTCAGCCGCGTCGAGCCCGATGGCATTGTCCTTAAGACGAAATCAGGAATCTCCAAGGTGTATTTTACAGAACTGCCGAAAGAGGTTCAGGAACGGTTTCTTCCCAGTCCTGCGAAGACCGGCGCAGCACAGCGCGAGCTGATCGAGTTAAAGAGCTGGGTAGCGGCGATGGCAAATTCGACTTCTTTTGTGTTATTCTTGGTTGGCGGGGCTAGTCTTATTGCCGCCGCGGCGTTTGCTATCGTCCGTAGTCGTCTTCAATGACAAGCAACGATGCGAGAAGAATCTAAGTGAAATACTGGGGAAATCATCGCTGACGATCTCAAGAAAGCCGGTTGGAGTTGGGGCTGCGTCTCAGCGATTGATTTCAAAGGGCGACCGATCTGGATTGCTGACGCACATCGCGGCGACGGAAAGCGTTTCATTGTGCGTGCGGATGAATTGTTGACGGCGTTTATAGAACTCGAATCGGCGATTCGCACTTGCGGCGAGTTTACTCGACAAGCCGGCATGAATTTTTTCAGACTGGACGCCGTCAAACGGATCTGAATCAGGCGGAGGACTTTTCCCCGCCAGGTTCTTCGCCTCTTCCGGACCCGCAATTCCAGAGAAGCATTTCAGCGGGAAAGAGAAAAGAGTGGGACAGCAGAATGTCTAACAATCCAGAAGGGAAAAAGCCTATGAAAACGTTTCTTCTTTTAATTTACAGCCTTGCGCTCACGTGTGCCGCAGGCGGTGCACAAGAAGAAAACAAATCAAAGAAGCCAGCACCGAAGGCAAAGCAGGTGCAATCGACGCAGCATGCAGCCAGACCAGCGGCACATCACGTGGCAATCTCGCTCGATGATGGTCGCACGATCGAGGCGAAAGGGTCACAGGAGGGCGTGGACACCAGGCAACTCCTTATGCAGACTCAACACGATCCAATGGGCGCTGGAGCAGCGCAAAAGATGAAAGGGGAAAGGAAGGGATCACAGCAGGCGAGTCCTCGCTCCGGTCAGCGCCAAGCCGCTTCAAACACATACGAAGCGGGCAGGGACGCGAAACTCGACAAACCCACGTTCGGTGAAAGATTTATGATGGACTGAAGAAATCCCCCAGAAAATCTCAAAAAGCGCAGGATGCCTATGCTGCACCCGCTAGTGTCCGGGAGGGCAGACCTCCTACACCGGTCGTGCGCGGGCAGGGGAAACTTGAAGGCGGAAAGAAAAAGACCGAGAAATTTTCGCCTACGCCTAACCCTCGATAGGCCACCGGAAGAGCGGTGCACGCTGTAGTCGATACGCTAACTCGATAGGTCGAGGCAATTCTTACGGCTCTTTGAAATCGCCGATTGTGCTCGTGCGTTTGGATCACGTTGCCAGCGTCACCGTAAACGCGGATCGCTGCGCGATGTGAGGCTGCGATGTTTCGCGTAATCGATTGCATCGGTGACTTGTTCGTAGCAGAGCCGACCAGACGGCAGCGCATTGGAAATAAGATCGGCTCCGCGATGATCTTTGCGCGGGCGGACTTCGTAACCGTGCTGAACACTCATCCGGCGACGGTGTACCGGGCGTTGAAAGACGACAGGAAACTTTTATCGCCCGGTCAAGCCGGCTCCCCCCGTCTCCATGTTATTGTCTCGGTAACCTATAGGCTGATTTGGTAACCCGTGATCTGGCGCGGTTGGCGTCGTCGTAGTGGTGTGACGCGTCGTCGTGGTCGTTGTCTGGGGTTCGCTCACGCAAGAAACCAGCATCATCGCCACTAGAGAGAGCACTGAAACAACAATGATGGACTTTTTCATAGCAAGAATTCTTTCCTTAATCACTGTTTCTCCCAAATATCATTTTGCCGTCCGACAACCAAAAACGATTCTAGCGCGATCGTGTGAAGCGGGTCCCTAGGTTGAGGCAACGCCATGGTTTAATCGTCAAGGGCAAGCGCATATCGTGTCCACCGCCACAGCATCTCCGCGTTGCGCTCCCAGTGCAGTAGTACGATTACGAACATGGTTTTCCATTGATCCGCAGCCTGCGAGCATCAACCCAACGATCAACATCAGTATTGTTTTCATTTGTGCTTTCCTTGTTGATTGTGGCCGGATCGTTCGCCATTCGGCAATCAAAAACGATTCTAGCGCGATCCTGTGAAGCGGGTCGGGCTTTATTCACCGTTTGTCGACCGTTCCACGGTCGGCATCTGGATCGGTGTGAACGGAGTCCATCGGTTTCTTTATCCATCGTTTTATCCACCGGTGACAAAATTTCGGCATAATTTGAGCGCAAGTGAGACAACGTGAATCTGGCGATTTACCTGGCGTTGAGCATGTCGGATCAAGTCGGGATAATTTGAGAAAATGGCCCGGATAGCGATGCCATTGAGGCGCTCTACCAACTGAGCTAAGACCCCGCGAGAGACTTCAGATTGTAAATTTCAGTTTGCAGATTGCAACTTGGCACATGGACTTTTGCACGGATAGTTCCGCGTCCAATCTCAAGAGTGATTTGGCGAGCCAAGCGAAAGCTTGCAACAAAAAGATATTTGTGATGTTCAATTGGCGGAGCACTTTATGAAACATTTCAAATTTTTGGCGCTCTGCTTCATGGCAGCCATACCAGCAACCATCCACACCGCCGCTGGACAAGGAATCAATCCAACTGTGCAAACTGGTTCCGTGCGCGTACCGCCCAGCCGCGCCGTAGCAGTGGCTAAACCGGTTGTGAACACAGCAATTACACCGCACGTCGCTGCGAGGCCGTCTAGCTTTACTCCTCGAACGTTCAACACAAACGCGCCTCGCATCATCGGGCAGAAAGGAACGAATTTGCGACTGAATTATTCGCCGGTCCTGCGGCCGTTGAATCCCAGGCTCGCGGCGATCAACGCACAGCGGATCGCGCCAACTCGCCAACAGGAAGGCATCACGCTAAATCCAGCGACACGTCAAAC
>Ga0209375_1003217_pt1 | contig 11437 bp, 13 predicted proteins | sample GraSoiAngelo_131_FD_185888 | JGI IMG/M metagenome (GOLD analysis project Ga0209375, IMG submission 185888) | Grasslands soil microbial communities from the Angelo Coastal Reserve, California, USA - 14_0929_02_30cm (SPAdes) (version 2) | ecosystem: Environmental > Terrestrial > Soil > Grasslands ...
CGACCAGCGCGAGCAGCTTCGCGGTGGTGGTGGCACCTACCATCACGAGCTTTACGCCCTCGAGCGGGCGGGTGGGGGCCAGCGTGACGATCAGCGGCGCGAACTTCATGGGGGCCACCGCGGTGACGTTCAACGGGAGCGCTGCCAGCTTTACAGTAACCTCCGATACGGCAATTCAGACCACCGTGCCGGCGGGGGCCACGACGGGACCTCTCAGCGTGACCACACCTGCGGGAACGGCGACCAGCGCGAGCAGCTTCGCGGTGGTGGTGGCACCTACCATCACGAGCTTTACGCCCTCGAGCGGGCGGGTGGGGGCCAGCGTGACGATCAGCGGCGCGAACTTCATGGGGGCCACCGCGGTGACATTCAACGGGAGCACTGCGGCCTTTACAGTAACCTCCGATACAGCAATTCAGACTACCGTGCCGGCGGGGGCTACGACGGGGCCTCTGAGTGTGACCACACCTGCGGGCACAGCACTCAGTGCGAGCAACTTCACGTTGACGGTTCCCTTGACTGTGACGAAGACCGGCCTCATTGCGGGGGGCACGGTGAAGTCCAGTCCGGCCGGGATCGCCTGCGGACCCACCTGCTCGGCCGATTTCAATGGTGGCACCGTCGTGACGCTCACTGCCACGCCGGGCTTCCTCTCGATCTTTACAGGCTGGGAGGGCTGCGACGCGACGAACGGGACGACCTGTACGGTGACCATGAATGCGCAGAAGACGGTCACCGCCAACTTCTTACCTTAGCCCGGCTCGATCAATATCGCCCGAAGACGTTTGGCTCGGGTGACAACGGCAGTGAAAGGTGTACGTTTTCAGTGCCATGCCTTGAGGGGGTCGGGAAGGACATTAATTTGCCACTTGGTGGAACTAAACCGGGACTTTCATGCTCTTTCAGGTGTCCCATTTAAGGCCCCAGAACATCCTATAACATACAGATAAAATAGGACTTACACAAAGAACATACGCAAGTCGGATGAGCGATCTCTTGGTAAGGCACTTGCTTCCAATATTCAATGGAGAACTAATGGTAGCAACTCCGAGTCACGCTCGAGAACTTTTGGCAGAAATGGGCATCGCCTCGGCCCAGAGTGCGGTCATGCAATCGCTAAACACGATGGTGGCCGAGATTGCCAAGACCGATATCTCCATTCTTATTACAGGCGAAAGCGGGACCGGCAAAGAAGTCTATGCACGGTGGATCCACCGGATCTCGGGGCTTGCCGATGCTCCCTTTAAAAAGGCAAACTGCGCGGCCCTGGATGCGGGGCGCTTACTGGCGGAGATTGCACAGAGTCTACGAACGGATGGCACCAGGGGGGTGAGAACCCAGACGTTGTTTTTGGACGCTGTGGACGAACTGGACCTCTCGTGTCAGCGCGTTCTTCTTTCCCTGCTATCGGATAACGAGCAAAAAGCGAGTAGCGAAGGAATGGCCGTGAGATTTATTTCCGCCACCTCCTGCGAGCTAGAAAAAGAGATCGAAGCAGGACGATTTCGCCAAGAATTGTATTTCCGGATCAATGGAGTGATCCTGAGATTGCCGCCACTGCGCGAACGAAGGGAAGATGTTCCGGCGCTGCTCGAATACTTTTTAGCCAAACATGCCAGCGAATTGAAGAAGCAAGTGCCAGTGATGGACGGCCATACCCTCGAACTACTGACGGCCTATCACTGGCCGGGAAATGTGCGCGAGCTTGAAAACATTGCGAAAAAGATGGTGGCTCTCGGAGATCCGACGGTAGTTTTAGGCGATCTGCACGCCGCTCCGATGACTTTGCCAGGATCGGCTGAACCCCGACGTTTTTCGCCGCTGAAGGCGGCCGCGCGAGCAGCCTCCCGTCGGACGGAAACAGAACTCATCCTACAAGCGCTCGAGCGGAATCGGTGGAATCGAAAGCGCGCCGCCCGCGAATTGCAGATCAGTTATAAATCGCTTTTATACAAAATAAAACAGATTGGGGTGCAAGAGTCTGGGGCCGAAGGTAGGAATATCCGATGATTCTCGCAACCAGTCTCTTCCTGGCGGCCTGGCTAGGCTTTGCTGGCGGGCAGGCTCCGCCGCAGGCGGGGCAGGAAACGACGGTGAAAAAAGACAACCCGAAAGGTATGACGGCAGAGGCATCGCCAGCCTCGCAGGCTGATGCTGAATACAAGATTGGTCCGCAAGATGTCCTGCGCATCGATGTCTGGAAGGAAGCGGAGATTTCCCGCACGCTTCCCGTTCGTCCCGATGGAAAAATCTCTTTGCCACTGTTAAATGATGTGCAGGCCACTGGCCTCACGGCCATGCAACTTGCCACCGTCATCAGCGAGGGACTCAAGAAGTACATTACCAATCCGCAGGTAACGGTGAGCGTGACGGAGATCAACAGCCGGCGCATTTACGTAACGGGAGAGGTTTTAAAACCGGGAACCTTTTCTCTGCTACCCAACATGACGGTTTTGCAGGCGCTATCGAGTTCCGGAGGATTTTCGCAATTCGCCAGGGTAAAGAATATCTACGTCCTGCGCAAAGAAGGAGGCAAGGACGTCAAACATCCCTTCAACTATAAGGAGGTTGTTTCCGGCAAGAGCCCGGAACAGAACATTTTGCTCGAGCCCGGCGATGTCATCGTAGTTCCTTAAAGGATTTGGATAGTCATGAGACGCTTTACGAGTTTAACGGCAGCATCCATCGTTCCACTCTTTTTGCTTATAGGAAGCGCTCGTACGGTGGCGCAAGAGGATAGTTCGAAGCCCAAACCCGCTGCTGGTACCCGTCTGCCCATCCCCGGGGTTCCCGGCGATCAAGAGGAGCAGCAGCCAGGAAGCGAATTGACCCCAGACACACGGCCACTGACGGGCATACAGACTCCTTCGCTCGGTTCGCCGGAACTTCGTCATAGTTACTGGGTGCCTGGCTTCCAGTATGGCAATTTTGTGCGCTCCAGCAGCCTAAACCAGCCGACCTCTTCTGGTTGGAATACGACAAGTTTTGTGACGGGAAATCTCAGTCTTCTCGAAGCATGGAGTCGCTCCCAGTTGTCCATCAACTATACTGGCGGAGGAAGTTTTTCCACCGATAACTCTCAGGGGAATGACTCCTATCATCAACTAGGACTCGTCCAAGCCTTTAACTGGCGGCGATGGCAATTATCTTTCATCGATCAGTTTGCTTATCTCCCGCAAAGCCAATTCGGTTTTGGAGCCGCGAGCGGTCTCGCGGTTCCGGGTATTGGAGGGCCGCTCGGTCCTTCTTTGCCTGCTCTGCAGCCCAACTATCAGCCCAATCAAACCATTTTCACTTCCATTGGTCCGCGCTACAGCAACTCCGTTGCGACAGAAATTGCTTACGCGGTTAGTCCGCGCGCGTCAGTGACAGTTTCGGGATCCTACGGGTTGCTGCGTTTTGTCGAAACGGGGAATATAGACACGAACGATACGATCCTGGGCACCGGTTACAACTACGCTCTGTCGCGAAACGACACGATCGGCGTGTTGTACCGATTCAGCGGCTACCGCTACGTCGGGAATCCCCAAGCCATCAACGACCACGTGGCACAACTCGCTTTCGGTCGTAAGGTCACCGGCAGGATGGCGTTGCAATTGTTCGCTGGACCCGAGGTGACGACTTTCCGGGTGCCTTTCGGCGGCGCTACCCACAAGATTTCGGGGAGCGGCGGCGCCGACCTGACGTACGCCTTCTCTAGGAACAGAAGCACCCTGTCGCTTTCCTACAATCATGGCGTCGGTGGCGGCAGCGGGCAATTCACGGGTTCGCGTATGGATCAACTACAGGGTGGAATAACCGATCAACTTTCTCGTGTTTGGCAGGGCCACCTCAACTTTGGCTTCGCCAGAAACACGAGCCTAGGCCTTTTAATTCCTACTCAGGTTTCACAGACCTATGATTCTTGGTTCACGGGTGGTGGGCTCAGCCGCCCGCTGGGCCGGACGGCGAGTTTTACTCTCGGGTACACGGCTTATTTGCAGAATACAAGTCTGCCCGTTTGTGCCGCGGGAACATGTAACACCAACTATTTGCAACATCAGATTTCCCTCAGCTTTCAATGGCATACGCGCCCGCTCGTACTGCGCTAGACGGACTGAGGGTCTGCTGAATCTGGTTTGCGACACATGATTTTTGTGGCAGGGAAACAAGCCTTGTCGGGGAAACCCGAGTTCTCCCCGATGAGCGTAGCGCTGTTATAATGAGGGTCGAGAGACCATGTACAAGAGCTTTTTCAAACTGAAAGACAACCCGTTCAACGTCAATCCCGACCCCCGCTACCTCTTTCTAACCAAAGAGATCGAAGAGGCGCTGAGCGGCCTGATGTATGGCGTCCAGAATCGCAAAGGCTTTATCACTCTCACCGGTGAAGTGGGCACGGGAAAAACCACGTTGGTAAACCAGCTTCTCGAGTGGCTCCATCAACGGAGGGTGAGAACGGCGTTTCTCTTTAATTCGCGGATGAATACGAATCAAATGTTCGATTTCATTCTGGCGGAGTTCGGAATTCCCTGTGAATCCAAGTCCAAGAGTCAGCAGCTGTTGCACCTCAATCAGTGGCTTTTGGACCGTTACCGCGCGAGTGAAACGACCGTGCTCATCGTGGACGAGGCACAAAACCTGACCTATCCGGTCCTCGAAGAAATTCGCATGCTCACCAACCTCGAGACATCCACGGAGAAGCTGCTGCAGATCGTATTGTCGGGACAGCCGGAGCTCGAAGAGAAGCTAAAGCTGCCGCAACTGCGCCAACTCCGCCAGCGAATCATGCTGCGCTGCAAGACCGGTCCCCTTAGTAGGGAACAGACCCACGATTACATCGCCGAACGGCTGAGGATCGCGGGCGCAAGCGGTGAGTTGATTTTCAGTCCGAAGGCCGTTGAAACGGTTCATTTGTATTCGCTGGGCATTCCGCGGGTCATCAATCTCTTGTGCGAGCATTCATTGATTAATGCTTACGTAGAACAAGAACGCCCGATCAGCGCGAGGATTGTCGAAGACGTCGCACATGAGTTTCAATTGGACGAGGTCGAACCAACGGCGCCTGCGGGGAGCACCCGGATCGACGCGAATCTATACACTTCAGAAGCGTTTATCCAAAATCTCGGAGAAGCTCTGTCGCGATTCCGGCTGAATCCCTCCGTCACCCAGCCGAGCCGCGAAAGAAAATAAGCTCTTCCGAAACATCGAAGAATCAACCACGATCAAGTAAGCGCACGCCCAGCGAATCCGTAGGGTGCATTCTCATTCGTTGCTCGCGGGTCGTGTCACCGCCTGCTCTGTAAGCGGTGCCAAGGAGGACATCAACATTTTGTGGATGGGTCACAAGCCCAAAACCATGTCAGAGATTTACTCTCTGGAGAATGATTCGCCAACTCCGAAATCTGGGCTATCAGATCGAACTACCGAATCCTCAAGCCAGCCAAGCACAGGCGTAGTTATTTTCGACTCTGTTTGAGGAGATTGACATGCGGTTGGCCGAGGCCAAGGTGGTTGGATTTGGCTTCGATCTCCCCAAAGATCCATCCGAAATCCCTGTGGTTGCACCGATGGCACCGAGATCTCAAGTCGAAGTTTTTGAACAAGTAGCCGCCGGCCGTATATGCTTGATGATAAAATAGATTCGACCGTCCGCCCGTAGCCCAGTTGGATAGAGCGTCTGCCTTCTAAGGGAACGCAAATTCACTCTAAGTCATTGCGACGGTTACGCTTACGAGTTGTGAGCCATCCTTGGCTTGCTCCAAAGTTGCTCCAAACCAACCACCATATCCGTCAGTTTATCCCTCCTCAGAAACGGACCAAGTTTGGTAGGGGCGTTAATGGTTCTGTTGCTGCTGGTTCTGCTGGTCCGGGGGACGACGCATACAGCCGTCGAGGTCGCAGTATTTCCTGCCAGATCTATAGCGGTCGCATTCAGGGTATAGGTCCGGCCCGTTCCTGACCCCAAACGCTCCGCCCGTAGCTGGACGGCAAAGCCGCCGGAACTATTTGGCGCGATGACGACATCAGGGTTATTCGGATCGGAAGGCTCATTGCTCGTTCCTGTCAACTGGAACGAGCCTGGCACAACCCCGGACAGCGCGTCTGCCGCGGCTACCGTAGTCACCGCGACCAGCTTGTGGTTTGGCGGCCAGAGCGCACAGCCGGGCGCAGACATGCCGGAGATGACCGGCGGGGTCTTGTCAATCTGCACCGTGAGCGTTTTGGCTTGCTCCACGTTTCCGGCATTATCCGTGCCAAAGTAGGTCAGCGTGGTGAGACCTTCGGCGGAGATCGTCACGGAGGCGGTAGTTCCCACTACCGTTTGCGCGTCGAGGGGCTGTGCGCCGGTGAGCGCGTACTGTATCTGCTTGACGCCTGTACCACCGGGTTCGTTGTCCGTGGAACTCAGGGTCACGGTGACATCCTGTTGTTCCAGCCATTGCTGTTGGGGCCGGGCGAAGGGCTCGCCGTTGTCACCGGTGGAGTCGAGTCTAACGAATAGCGTATAAACCCATGACTATTACCGCTCGCGTCGAGGTAATACCCCGTGATGTCGCCGGCATCGTTCATGGCTGTGGCTTGTGTAGCCGTTGCATTAGGCACATCGAACGTAACGACAGTGCCATCGTTCTCCCGTAAGAAGCCGCGGCCTGTGTAGGGGTATGGATGCATGTAAAAATATCCGGTGATCTGGCCCGCCGCGTTGATCGCTGCCGGAAAGGTCCACCTTCCGTTTCCGAGGTCGAACCGCGTGATGGTGCCGTCAGCTTGCCGAAGAAAGCCATACGTAAGTTGGCCTCCTGGTGAACCAACAGTCCCAGTGATCTGGCCTGCCGCGTTGATGGATTGCGGGACCGTGGGTTCGACTTTCGTGGGGCCCTCTGGTGAGGCAAAAAAAATCTGACAATGGTACTGTCCGGCTGCCGTAGAAATCCGTAGCCATAGTCGTCGCTGCCTAGGGTCCAACCCGGAGACATGGGTAAGTCGCTACCAGGGCGCGATGGTGGAGATAAGGATCACCTCAAAGCCCTCTTCCCGGAGCGCTTCCGCAACGGGAGCGAAGAAGAGGACGTGAGGAGAATTGTCCAGATCAATCCAGATTTTCTTTCGGACAGCCATGCTTTTTGGCTGAGCTGTGTGATTTTTTGTCAACTGGATTTTCCGATCGTAATCTTTTCAAGCCAAAAATAAACGGGCGGATGCGTCAAGCACCCAGTGGATTCAGTTTTTTGAAGGCTTGGCCGAAAAGGGCCATGACCCTGGTGAAACACGGGGCCAAGTCGTCAGAAGCGTAGTATCCCGCTTCCTCTACACCGCGAAAGGAATCGAGCCATTGTTTGAAGGTCAGTTTTCCCTGCTGGTGATATCGAAGGCAGGAAACCAGATCTTGATCCTCAACGACCCATTTGCGCCCTTCGCGCGCTGTTCCCGGAATGACCTGCCGCCCCGTTAGATCAAGGTATAACGCCCGGGCGACATCCATCCCGTTCTCGGCCACGAAGAGACGAAACGAGGATCCGATTCGGGGGTTGATATCCAGCACCTTGTAAAGGCCGTCCCGCGCGTCATATCGGTAACCAGTGTCCAGGATCCCTTTGTAGCCAATTTTTTTCATGAACTCGGTGGTGGTATCGCGCACCGCCTGGCTCTCCAGGCAAATCCCGAGAGACGTCGAACCTTGGGAGACCGGGTATTGTCGGATCTTTTTCCCGGTAAAGGCGAGCAGACACTCGGATCGGTCGTTGAAGTACCCGTCGAACATCCAGACGGTATCGTCCCCGCCAGGAATATATTCCTGTATCATCAGGTTCGGATGTGCAGGGTCTTCCAGGGCGTCGTATTTCTCCAGCAACTCGGCTTCGGTGTGGACGATGAACATTTTTTGCCCGCTGATTTTCATCAGCTGCGAGCCGTAGATCGCTTTGAGCATGACGGGAAACTTGGCGCGGGAAATAAAGTCCAGCACGTCCTGGCGCGATGTGGGAAATGCGGCTTCCGGCGTAGGCACGCCATGTTCTTTCGCGAGGTAGTACATCCCTTTCTTGCTGCTGACTTCGCGTATCAGTTCGGGACACATCGGGGGGAACAGAAACTGTTCACGGAGGGCAGCGGCATGGTCCGCGACAAATAGAACGGCGTTGTCATCCGTGGGGATCAGGATCGACTTCCGCCCGATTTTCCTTCCAAGCTCGAGCAAGACTTCTACGGATTTCCCCGCATTCCCGCTCTCGACGTTGCACACTAACCTTCCCTTGCAATATCGGGAGAAGAACCCGGGAGTTTGCGAATCACAGGCGACCAGATGGACTGGAATGCCCAAACGGCCGAGGCTTCGCAGAATGCCGAGGGCGCCGTGACTTGCCGACTCCACTCCTCTCAAAACAACAACTGGCGTTGATGCATCGCTGAATTTCATAGTGCTCGAATGACGATTTGACGCGTGTCCCCTAGACCGGGCAGGCTGAGTTGCATTTCCACTTTGCCGCTATCGGCCACCGCTACAACTTCGCCATCCCTCATCATGAAGACATGCGGCAGGTCGTTTACATGCTCCAGAGTAAAATCCAGGTCCTGAGTCTGCCCCGATCTGCGCAGGTACTCCGCGCTCTTGCTGTACAGGCAAGCGTCCGCGTCGGCCGTGCCCCATTGCTCGACGATGGAAGAGGTCCGTTCGTTTTCCGGTTCGTAACCCGCAGCGATCAACTCGCGGGCGATCCAGGCGCAGCAGATCTGATCCTCTTCCCGAAACTCACCCCGTGTTCCCGCGCCAATCAAGGCCACACGAGTGTGATGACCGATGATGTGCTCCGCTACGGTCGAATGGTTCCGGAAGCAAGCCAGGTAAGTGAAATCACATTCCCGCGCCGCATGAATCAGCTTGGTTCCGGAAGAAGAGAGGAGCACGAGCGGGCGCTCAAGATCCCTTCGCTTCGAGATTTCGGCAGGGCTGTTGTTCACTTCAAAGCCTTCCGCCATTTCCCCCGCAATCTCGCCGGCCATCAGGGCGTTGACGAGTTTCCGCTGAACCAGTTTCGCGGCTTCCGCCGTCGGGACGGGAAAACAGCGCCGGCCCCCCGCCACAGCTGTGATTGCGGTGGTGGTCGCGCGGATCACGTCGATGGCGACGACTGCATAGCCATCCCGCCGGACTTCAGGATTTTCCTGGAAGCAATCAATAATGAACTTATTCCGCATACAGGGGCATCCTCCACTCGAGCGATTCTGTGGATCGACGGGCTGGCTTCGGAGCGACCGGCCGCAAATTGTCGTGCGAAAATGCGTCTGAATGGAGACCCCGCCGGTAAATTTCCACGCGAAGTATTTCTTCCAGCCGCACGTTGCACAAGTGCACTTCGCGGCCGAAGTGATTCAACAAGGCAAATTGGCTTGGCTTATTGGGAGCTTCGAATACCACGGTGTGAAAGCCGAACGTCTTTGCGAAACGATCTGCGTATGCGCGGTTGAGATTTCCGGAATCGTCAAACAAACCTACTTCTTTCGCGCTCTCCCGCGCTTCCACCACCAGTTGGAGTGCTCCTGCATCCAGCCACCTCTGTCCCTGCTCGATCAATTGAGTTACGCCATCATCGGTAAAGGCACCGTCATGCTTCTTACCAAGCTCGAATTGAACATCGAGTCCGCGCGATGTGGCCATCCTGATGACATCCGCAGCTTTTAAGTTCATTTCTGTAAATCCCTCGCCGCACTCAATACGCGTCACTCCGATGTCCGCGCAAAGATCGAGATAAGCCGGAAGATGTCCCTGCGCTACAGCAACCTCGAACGGGCCTCCTCCTGTGACCGTTGGCACGCGGTGTTTTTTCGCGGCGGCTACTTTCCGGCGTGTGGCGCTCTCTTTGGCAACCATCCAGCAAGCCATCGAGATTTTCAGAATGGACATCAAATGGGCGCTCTGTTCCAGATGGCTCTCGAGGGTTGCCGGATCGTAGCCAGGATCAAACGGGCTGGTAGCGGGCAGTATTTCGGGGACGCCGATCATCCTCAGATAGTCGCTAGTGTGATGGTGGCCCCTTAAAGAATACTTCGTAGTTTCTTTACTCATTTGTTTTTACCTTGTAGGAAAACCTACGGAGTAGCTCCTTTTCTGGCGAGCACGATGTAATGTGTTCCAGAGGACCGTACGACGGGGACTCCGCGGTCTGCGTGATTCTGCAGCCAGTGGTGCAATCTGATTCCAGAGGAATCGGGCAGCAATTTTTGTCCGAGAAAAGAGAAGGGTCCAAATCCGACTGTCCTGCCCTCAATTTTCTCAAGTCCAACAGCGGCCAGACTGGCATCGAATTCCCTTATCGAATGTAAGCGGGCCGAGGCTCCACTGGGTTTACATAGAGCGAGCCTCTCAAGGACGCTGCGGATTCTCTTCCTAAACGGTCCGAGGGGAGGAAAATAACGAGGATCAAGCCAGTGATTGAGGCGCCAATAATTGTCCGCGGTCGTAATCAAATATCCGCCGGGCCGAAGGACCCGTGCCACTTCGCGGGCCGCTTTGTCCAGGGAATGCAACCACGGAGCAACGCCAATTTCTAAAATCAGACTAAAAGTATTGTCCGGAAAATTCAGTTCGTGGACGTCGCGTATGCTGGTGATGACACGCCCGCTGACTCCCGCGTCCTCCGCATGCTGGCGCGTAAGTTTGATCATCGCGTCAACGGTATCGACCGCTTGTACCGTGTAGCCGGCTTGAGCCAGCGCGACGCTGGTCAAACCCGCGCCGCAGCCGATTTCCAGAACGGGCCATTCAGTTGACAAGGCCAGCTTTTGTGCCACCGCCAGAACGGCCGAACGACGGTCTCTGTAGATGGCCGCGTCTACATCGCCGAATTCGTAGATCTTCTTCCAATACGCCGACGTTGCAGCAAAGTGGGCATCCGTGCGTTCCTGTTGTTCCACGTCAAGGCTGCAATACGGCAAATATCACCGCCAACCAATTGCAATTAAAGTTCCCGGAATTCACTTCCAGCAGCAACCGACCTGCCACCTTGACTGAAATCAGCGCTTAAGCAGCGTCTAGCAAACAAAAGAGTTAAGCAGTGGACAGCCAGGTTGGGCCTGGGTTGGTCTGCGGGGGGGTGAAAAGTGCTTCCATTATAAGGGAATCGATTTCCGGCCATTAATCTTTTCAATAACCCTAATTGGTTGCTTCAACGTGACGGATTGGACACATCGCCCGCTTTGGTGCGGGGTCTGGATGACCGCGATCAACAGGGCTGCGCGGATCGGCCCAACCGAGGGGACTTGGCAGAGCAGTTTCGACCCTTTGTGTTTGCTGCTCTCGGCCAACGGTTCGCGCCGCACTTGCTGCCGCCACGATCTCAGCTCATCGAGTTGTTTGTTGGTAGTAGAACTCCGCCCGGCGACACACACCTGCCTCACTGATCTTCCCGAGCCTACTGGGCACGATCGCGTGGCGCATAGCCTTGCTTCCAAAGGCTAG
>Ga0209375_1003218_pt1 | contig 11432 bp, 12 predicted proteins | sample GraSoiAngelo_131_FD_185888 | JGI IMG/M metagenome (GOLD analysis project Ga0209375, IMG submission 185888) | Grasslands soil microbial communities from the Angelo Coastal Reserve, California, USA - 14_0929_02_30cm (SPAdes) (version 2) | ecosystem: Environmental > Terrestrial > Soil > Grasslands ...
CTCACATTGAGCGCCTGGCCTTGGATGTCGAAGTTCCTAAATCCTAAATTCTGCTTTCTACTTCACTCCACGTGACGCAGATATTCCCGATCCCACGCCGCTGGGATGCTTTCCCTGGGTGAATAGGGACCGGGTCGATACGCGCGGGAGGCGATGCCTTGCTGGCTTAACTCGCACACATGCCAGTCCTGCCGGTTGGTCATGTCCCAAAATTCGATCGCGTCGTTCGGATGAAAATCGGTGCGATCGAACGCTTCCGGATGGAAGAACCAATCACAAAAGATGAGCGTCCGCTCCGGAGACTTCGGCCAGAGTTGATGCACCATGACATAATCAGGGTGCATGCTCAGCAGCATGTTCGGAAAAATGGAATAATAGAACACGCGGGCGTGATCTTCGCCGTTGGTGTCGCCTATCGGCAGCGCACAGCTGTTGCCGGTCATCGTCAGACTGTTGCCTTTTGCGATCCGCATAAATCCACCGAGAAATGGTCCTTCACACAGATCGTTCTCGGCTGAATCGTAGGGCGTCAGCTTTGAGAGCGCGGGATGCACTCCCGGACAATGATAGCACTCCGAATAGTTCTCGAAAATCAACTTCCAATTGGCTTGGACGTCATACTCAATCCGTTTCGCAGAGCGCAGCTTCGGCAGGTTCCAGTGCGAAAATCTCCCTGACAACGGCGCATACACTTTCTCGAGCGGCAGAGGCCCATCCGCCAGGTTGACGAAGATGAATCCTTCCCATGACGCCAGGTTGACGGCGTGCAAGGAATAGTCGGCCTTATCGAAACCTTCAACGTCGTCCATGTGCGGCGCGCCGATCAATCTCCCGTCGAGCCCGTAGGTCCAGGCATGATACGGACATTGGATTGCTGACAGATGTCCGTTTTGGTCCCCGCGCAACCGCGTTCCCCGATGACGACAGACATTGTAAAAACTACGCACTCGCCCGTCTTTATCGCGCAAAACGATCAGACTTTCGCCGGCCACTTCCTGGACGAAATAATCGCCACCTTTGGCGATCTGACTCTGGTGTCCGACCAACACCCATTTCTTCGAGAAAATCTTTTCTTGCTCTTGGGCAAAAACCTCCGGCGAAACAAAATATTTTTGTTCGAGCGTTTTCGCTCCGGCCGCGAAAGTTTCAGCGGTTCTGCGAAAGGCAGGTATTGGGATCGTTTGCATTCTCGTCTCTTTCTCCCGGATCAGAGCTTCGAGCGCCGCTTCTGAAGCGTCAAGAGCACCAGGGCGCTATCGGTGGATCGGGCCGTTCCGGCGGGCGATCTTAAATCTATAATTGGAGGGCGCCATAAATTTGGGACACGACAGCGCGCGTCCCTCCATTGAATTAATCTTGCGCAGTTGCATCATACCCTTGCCCTGCCGTGGCCTTAGCGAAGGCGGTTACATCTCATGCCGGATCGCCCACAAGTCGTGAAAGATTGGCTTGAACAGTGACTCTTTCAAGAACGGCACGCCCGGCGATCCGCCGGTGCCTTTCTTCGCGCCGATCGTCCGCTCGACCAACTTAATGTGCCGGTACCGCCACTCCTGTAACCCCTCGTCGAAGTCGGTCATTAATTCGAAAAGGATGGAGAGCTCGGGCGAGCTTTTGTAGAGCCGCAGGATCTCTTTTTGAACCTGTTCGTTAGGCCCATTTGGCTGGGAGATGTCGCGACTCCTTAGCTCATCAGGAATCTTTGCCCCACGCATCGCGAGAAAATCATAGAAATGATCGATCACCGTTCGTTCCCTGAGCAGCTGCTGAAGCCCGTCATAGCCCGGAAAATCCGGCTTCAGGTAGGCAAGCGTTGATTGTCTCTTGTATCCGAGCACAAACTCAATTTCGCGAAACTGCACGGATTGAAACCCCGATGCGGTCTCGAGCCGATCGCGGAAACTCGAGAACGACGTCGGTGTCATCGTCTCGAGAATGTCCACCTGCGCCACCAGCGTCTTCATGATTGTCCGTACCCGCTTGAACGAATGAATCGCCCCGAAGAGATCGCCCGCGGAGAAATCTCTCCTTATTTTCTCGAACTCATGGAGCAACTGCTTGAACCAGAGCTCGTAGGTCTGATGAATGATGATGAAGAGCATCTCGTCGTGCTCGGCGGGCGTGGAACGTGGCTTCTGAAGCGTGAGCAGCTTCTCAAGATCGAGATAGCTTGCGTAAGTCAGCGGCGGCATATCCGACATGCTCCATGCGCGCGTGCACGCGTCAACGGTGGATCGGCCGCTCCGTCGGGCGATGTTAAATCAACTCGGCTTCCGACATTATTAGCATCGAGCGGGGACTGCTCGATCCACCTTCCGTCCCCCGACCTGGCAATCGGGTGATTACTGCTCAATCCGGTTCGTCCTATTTCAAAACCGCTTGGTGAAATTCGTACCAGTCGTCGAGATTGTTCAGACTCACCGCATCTTTCGGGGCGGAAGCGTCATCGACAATGCCGCACGCACCCAGGATACCCTGGCGGGTGGCGTCATCGGCATTATAGCCCCGCACCGAAGCGTTATGCTTCTCGATCGCTTCGCGGGTCAATGACTTAGCGTTTTTCTTTACCCACGCTTCGAATTGGGGATAGGTCGGTTTGTTCTGCTTAATGTAATCTTTTACCGCCTGTTCCTCGAGTCCGAGCGCGGCAAGAGTCATCGCATCGAAGCCTTTGCCGATCGCGGGATAGCCGGAAGCAAGTTTACCGGTCGCTTCCAGAGAAACTTTTTGCCAAAGGCGTGGGAGATGGACAACGCCAAGTGGACCGGCAATGCCCGAGCTAATCATTGGAACATAAGTGTTGCTCATAATAAAGACTTTGTGATTTTGGTGTTTTAGTTTATCTGCGAACCAAGCGAGTGAAGGCTCGTGCGTACGCGGATACCGCGCTAGCGTGCCACCAAGCTTGGTTTGATTTGTTGTCTGCTATCGGTCCCAAAATTGAACCCACCACTAGACGATTACAACGCTGTTTTGCCATGCGCCGATTCCGTGTGTGGTTATGTTCGGAGTCATTTCGGCGGCTTTGATTTTGTAGTTAACGCTCGATGAGTCGCCAGCGCATTGAGAATTTCTGGGTCACCTTGCGCCCATGCATTGTCAATCATCACACGCGTGAAACGCCATTTCTGTCCGTCTCGCACCAGCTCGCAATCATAGCGATTCATCAAGAGCGCGTATTCTGATCCGCGAAGCGACCCTTGTCGCGGCATGAAATGTTGCGACATCACATACGCATATAAGGCCGCCGAATCGCCACTGATTTCGATCTGCATATTGCTGGCCGCGTGACTGGTGTCGAGCGGGCCGAGGAGCGGAAGAAGAGCGTCCACAATGGCTTGGCGCCCGGTCAGCCTGGGGAAATCGATTCCAAGTTTCCTGCCCGCGGGTCTGAAATCGAAAAGGCAGTTCTCCGTTAGCGCCGACGCCAGGGAATCTGCATCACCATGGTCGAGACCGAAGGCATACCGATGCAATGTGTCGGCAATTTCATACCGGTCGCAGGCCTCTTGGGCTAGATCCGTACTCACGCGTTGCAGTTTAAGCTGTCAATATCCCAATCGTAAAGAGACCAAAGCCCAAGAAGAAGCAAACACCCAACACTAAGGTTCCAACATCGCACGCCCAATTGCAGATTTAATCGGGTCATCACGCGATAAAATGAATCAACAAGGCCACTATGATGGCCGATATCAAAGTAAGACCGGTATAAATTATCGAGTCCTGTCGGCGGGCGCGTTGTGCGGCTTCGGTGTAAGGAATGCGCGTGAATGTGACCATCGTGTAAAGGGGCAGATAAATACCTGGTAGTGCGGCTTCGAGCGCATGGTCGAGTTTCTTTTTCGCGCGAAATGTTCTCGATGCGGTTTTGTCGCGCATCTCGATGAAGTTCTCCACGGCAAGATCGGCGAGCGCGTCGGCATTCTCCTTCCGCCTCGCGAAGTATTCGGCGAAGGCACGCTCCCGGTTGTCCGGGAATTCGGCGAGGCATTCGTCTAGTACGACGCAATCTTCGAACGCAGCGTTCATTCCCTGGCCGTAGAACGGGACGACAGCGTGGGCGGCGTCGCCAACCAGCGCGACCTTGTCTTTATGGTACCAGGGCGCGCAACGAATGGTCACTAGTGATCCGGTCGGATTGTTTTTAAAATCTTCGAGCAATGCCGGCATGAGCGGTACGGCATCGGGGAATTCTTCGTCGAAAAATCGACGAACGTCGTCGTCAGTCTTGGTTGAGGCAAAGCTGCGCGGCCCTTCGAATTCCCAAAAGAGCGTGCAGGTGAACGATCCGTCCGGGTTCGGCAACGCGATCATCATAAAACTTTTGCGCGGCCAGATGTGCAACGCTTCTTTTTCCATTCGCCAGGAACCATCCAGTGCAGGCGGGATGGTGAGCTCTTTGTAACCATGAGCGAGATAACTTTCGTCATACTCGAAATCCGCGAGTTTCTTGTGCATCGATTGGCGCACGGCAGAGAACGCGCCATCCACGCCAATGATGGCATCGGCGCTGACCTCGATTACTTGACGAACAGGATCTGCAGGCGACACGCCTGCCTCTACAGAAGAGTCGACGAGCTCAGCCGTTCCCGAGTCGAGATCGACATCGGTGCAACGATGACTGAAATGGACTCGCACGTTCGGATAACGCTGCGCTGCTTCGATCACCGCCGTGTTGAGCGCCGCCCGGCCGATTGAGTTGATGTGCTTGTTCGGATCGACGTCGTACGGCGCGAAATGAAGATTACCGGGTTTATCGTGGATCATTCGGCCGCGCATCGGGATAGCGTGCTGCAGCACTTCGTCGGCGATGCCGAGCTGCTCGAGTGCGTGAATCCCGCGCGTTGAGAGCGCGAGATTGATCGATCGTCCGCCAATGATATTTCCTTCGCGTGGGTCGGCCCGCCGCTCATAAAGATCGACGTCGTACCCACGCCGTCCTAGATACGCAGCAAGTAATCCGCCGGCCAAACCGCTGCCGATTAGAATAAACTTCGCCACAAGTAAACTTAATCACGAACCCAGAAACACGGCGAGCCGGGAAGCCGGTAGACTCGGGGCCGGGATGAGTCATTAATCGGAGAGCAAGCGGGAGCGTGCGAATCCAACCGGGATGACAGAAAAACGGGATTCGGTTGCTGACAGGATCACAGGTGAGACAGTTGAAGAATCATGAAAATCTTGTCGGTGAATGTTGGATTGCCGAGGGAAGTGACCTGGCAAGGCAAGATTGTCACGACAGGAATTTTCAAGGAGCCGGTCAACGCACCGGTAATGATGCGCACGCTAAACTTGGAGGGCGATCGACAAGCGGATCTCACTGTCCACGGTGGCGTTACTAAAGCAGTTTACGCGTATCCGTCGGAGCACTACGGCTATTGGCGAACAGAGTTCCCAGGAGTCGATCTGCCATGGGGGATGTTCGGAGAAAATTTCACGACCGAGGGATTACTTGAGGAGGCAATTTACATCGGGGACAGATTTGGAATCGGCGAAACGGAAGTCATGGTTACGGAACCACGAATGCCCTGCTACAAACTGGGCATAAAGTTTGGTCGCCCTGACATCATTAAACGGTTTCTGGCGAGTCGCCGCACCGGTTTCTATTTCGCCGTGGTTCGTGAGGGGATGGTTGTTACTAGTGACGTAATAAAATTAATCGGCCATGAGCAACAAGATATCAGCGTGGCCGATATCACGCGTCTTTATGTTTTTCAGAAAGACGATCTGAAAAGTTTGCGCCGAGCAATCGAAGTCGAAGCGCTTCCTAAAAGTTGGAAGGGCTATTTTCAACATCAGCTCGATAAGCAGATCGGTTAATTCCAACGAGAAGAAACATCGCCGGTTGGAAAAAGAAAAGACGGGGATTAACCGGATTCGGTGGATTTTGTATAATTCTAATTCGGGTTTAATCCGGAATCCTGTTGGAAATGAAAAACACTGTTATGCCTCGTCTTCGATTCCATCATTCCGCTGGTTTTCACTTTCACAATTGGTCAATGCTTACCTGCTCAAGCACCGAACGCTGAAAAACCCAAGCAATTCATCTATGTGTTGCGGCTCGTACCGCGGCTCTATTCGGATTCGAATTGGACGAAAGAAGACGAAACAGTGCTTGAGCGGCACTTCGCTCGATTCCAAGAAGCCACAAAATCGGGTCAACTGATCCTTGCTGGCCGCACGAAGGAGCCAGGTGACAAGACGTTTGGCATTGCGATCTTCGAGGCGCCCGATGAGACCGCCGCGCGCGCGTTCATGCAAGCCGATCCCGCTGTCGCGGGCGGACTGATGACGGCGGAACTGCATCCTTTCGCTGTGGCGCTTGACCGCAAGAATCCATAGCGGACGCGAACGTGTAAGGTGCGGTAACCACTTCGCTCATACTTGCAAAATCACCGCGCCGTAGGTTGCCATTCCCAAACGTGTGTGTAGTCATGCAGCCAGGCGGTGTAGAGCGGGTCTTCTTTCCATGCGGTGATCCCGTAATAGCCGTGGTGACTTGCCCTCCACCGGGCCCCCTGTCCTGAGTCGTACTGAGAGTCCTCTTTGAGTGGACACCAGAATAACCGGCCGGCCTTGCGCCAGCCATCGAGGACGATGCCGTTCTCGAAGGGCTGGTTTCGTGCGGTGACTACCAGACCATTGTTCTCGTCCAAGGTTCCCGCGTAAGCAGCACCCCAGTGAAGCACCAGCGTCTTGAGCTTGAGCGCTTTCAGGCGTTCGCCGATATCACGCGTATAATGGCCGCACCAGCCACGTTCTCGCTTGCCCATGTGGATCAGTACGTTCTGAAACGCTGGGCACCAGACGAGGCCATATTCGCGCGCAAGGCTGCGCGAGGCGGTGTGCGCCGTTACCGAGAGCAGCTCGGCTTCGCTCGGATCCACGTCAGGCGCGAGCGCCACGAGCGCGTCACGCAACTTCTTGATCGATTTCTCGTCTTTCGCCCAAACCGCGTTTACGCAAAGGCTGAACGCAATGATGAAAACAGTCGTTCGAATCACGTTAGCAAAGTTGGCAAAGGTTAAGCGCGAGTTATACCAAAATCACAGATGTTTCATAGGTATTAATGATCTTTGTCGCCTAATACGCTGCATTTGCCGATAAAATTCTTGGGAAGAGTAGCGAGGACCGGCAAACCCGCAGTATCGTGATGCGCGAATGAGGGCCTTTTTCCACGAGCTGAAGAGGCGGAGGGTCTACCGCGTCGCGCTCGCCTATGGGATTTTTGCATCGGCCATGATCCAGGTCGGTGGAACTATTCTACCGATTTTTCACGCGCCGGAATGGGGCCAGCAGGTATTCGTGGTGCTGATCGCGATTGGTTTTCCTTTCGCCCTCGTGCTGGGCTGGCTCTACGACATCACGGCTGAAGGCATTCAGCGCACTCCCAACGCTAAAGGTCTGCGTGTTTACAGTGGGCGACAATTATGGCTGGTGGCTGTTGCCGGAACATCCATCGCTGCGCTCGCACTTGCTGGCTATTGGTTTTGGCATCCCTGGCGAAACGCAACAAAAGAAACCTCGGATGTCTCCAGCAACGGCATTCCGGCAAAAAGCATCGCGGTGTTGCCGTTTCAAAACTTGAGTCCGGACAACGCTGGCACTTTCTTTGCCGATAGTGTACAGGATCAAATCCTGACGAACCTGGCGAAGGTGTCCGACTTGAAAGTGATCAGCCATACCAGCGTTCAACAATATCGTAATCAACCCGGCCGCAACGTGCGTGAGATCGGTCGGCAACTCGGGGTCGCCTACATTCTCGAAGGCACGGTACAACGCGCGCCGGGCCGTGTGCGCGTGAATGCCAAATTGATTGATGCGCTGACGGATTCACAAATCTGGGCCGAAAGCTATGACCGGGATGTCGCCGATCTGTTTGTCATTCAAAGCGATCTGGCCCAGGCCATCGTTAACCAATTACAGGCCAAACTCTCGCCCCAACAGAAGGCCGAAATAGAAGAAACCCCCACACGAGATTTAGCGGCGTTCGATCTGTATCTGCAGGCCAAGGAGATTGTCGACACGTACACGGAGCTTCAGGATCCCGGGTCGTCGCTCCTCAAGGCTGTCCGGTTGCTGGACGAAGCAACCGAGCGTGATCCGAATTTTGTTTTAGCCTACTGTTACGCCTCCCGCGCGCACAATCTTCTCTATTTCTTCGACCTGGATTCAACGCCCAAACGCATTCTGCTTGGCGAAGCGGCAGTCAATAATGCGCTGCGGTTGCGGCCCAATTCCGCGGAGGCGCATCTCGCCATGGCCGACCATTATTTTCGCTGCCACCGCGATTACGAGCGCGCACAGGAAGAACTGGCGATCGCGCGGCCGGGCTTACCGAACAGTGTTCCGTTCTTCAATCTTTCCGGCTACATCAATCGACGACAAGGTCATTGGACCGAAGCGGAACGCGATTTTGCTACCTCGGTAAAGCTGGATCCGCGTAAGCCGAATGCGGTCAATCTCTTGGCCGACACTTTTATTCTGGAGCGGCGATTTCCAGAAGCCAGATTGGTCTCCGATCGGGCCATTGCGGCGGGAATGCGCGAACCGATCGACTTAATCCGTCGGGCCTCGCTCGACTTTAGCGAAACTGGCGACCCGACAACGCTTCGGGCGGCTATGGCCGCCGCTCCGGATACGGACGTGGGTGGCGGTGAAACGTCCTGGAAAATTTTGATTGCCCTGATTGACCGCAACTATAACGAAGCGCGCAGAGTTCTGGCGGCATCACGACGCGCCGATTTTCTGGACGTCGATTTCACCTTCTACTTTCCCCGCGCTTGGTACGAAGGGCTGATTGCCCGTGCCGAGGGCGACAAAACAAAAACCATCGCGGCGTTCAAAGCAGCGCGTGTGATTTTCGAAACTCGATTAAAAAACAAACCGAACGATCCGCGGACTCTGGCGGTGCTGGCGCAAGTTGATGCCAATCTCGGCAACAAGGAACTGGCGCTGCAGGAAGCGCAAAAAGCTGCCGCACTTATGCCGGTGTCGAAAGACGTTTACGACGGCGCGTTGATTCTGCAGGGACTGGCACAGGTTTACACTTGGACCGGCGACTATGACCACGCATTCGATGAACTGCAGAGTTTGCTCGGCATGCCGGGCTACATTTCGTATGGCTACTTGAAAACAGATCCAGCGTGGGAGCCATTACGGAAAGACCCGCGCTTTCAACGGCTTCTTGCGTCGATGGTTTCCAAGAAGTAGTAGCGGGAAAAATCGGGAGAATTTACGGTTTTAACAAGGGCGCGAAGCGATCGCGATGTACCCAGAAGAGGAAGAGTGCGAGGAGCGAGACAACACAACCCATCCCGAGACCGCTCGGATCAAGGAAGATGTGATAGAGCATGATGTTCACGATCACCGGGCCGAGGAGGGTCAGGCCGAGCGGAACAAAGCGTCCGATGAGCAGGAGCAGACCGCCGCCGACCTGAACACCTGCGATGGCGTAAATGTAGCCACTGCTAAAGAGTGCGCCGATGAATTGGCCGGGCAGACCTTGCATTGGCGGCATTGGAATAAAGTGCAGGAAGGCGTTGGACCCGAAGACAGCGAACATGAGCCCGAGAAGGACTCGCACGATGATGACGGCGTATTTCATAACTTTTTGTCGCCTAATCACCTCGATTTGCCGATAAAATTCTTCTTCCGGAGCCGGTCGCTGCGGAATGGAAAACGAAGCGTTAAGCCCAAAGTCTCACCAGGCAATGCAGCCGAAAAGATTCGTGACGGGCTTCGCCATACGGAGCCCTGTGATGTCAGTGATGCTCGGCGACAATCTTCGCAAAACGCCAGACTTCGCGAAACGTATTGTAAAGGGGAGTCGGGGCGACGCGGACCACGTTCGGTTCGCGGAAGTCGCATTTCACGCCGGCCGCTTGGAGTTTGCGGAACAATTCTTTCGGATGTTCGTGGACTAAGATCGACAATTGGCAACCACGTGCGTCCATCTCACCCGGCGTGATGACCGTAAAGCGTTTATCGCCGTGATTGGACTCGAGCAGAAACTGAAGATAGCCGGTCAGTTTGATCGATTTCGCGCGGAGGGGTTCCATTCCACCGGCTTCATCGAAAATCGCCAGCGACGCGCGCAGGGGCGCCATTGAGAAGATCGGCGGGTTGCTGATCTGCCATCCGTCGGCCGACGGAACAGGAATGAACTCCGGCTCCAGATGCAACCGGAACCGCGTGTTCGGATCGTTCCCGAACCAGCCGGCGAAACGCGGCAACTTCTGGTTGGTGGCGTGTCGCTCGTGCACGAACGCACCTGCCACTGCGCCGGGACCGGCGTTGAGATATTTGTATGAGCACCAGGCGGCGAAATCCACGTTCCAATGATGTAATGCCAGCGGCACGTTGCCGATCGCGTGCGCGAGATCGAACCCGACCACGCAGCCGCGCTTCTGTGAAAGCGACGTGATTCTCTCGATGTCGAACAATTGACCGGTGAAAAAGTTGATGCCGCCGATCATGACGATCGCGATCTGTTGTCCGTATTTCTCCAGCGCAGATTCGATATCTTCTTGTCGGATCGTGAGCTCACCTTTACGCGGTGCCGCAAGAACGAGCGCGTCCTTGGGATCGAACCCGTGATGAACGATCTGCGATTTGATCGCATACGTGTCGGAAGGGAAAGCCGGTTCTTCCATTAGAACTTTGAAGCGCGATTTCGTTGGCCGATAGAACGTGGCCATCATCAGGTGAAGGTTCACCGTCAGGCTGTTCATGCAGATGACTTCGTTCGGCTGCGCACCGACAAGCCGCGCCGTCGGCTCGCGCAAGGTCTCGTGATATGAGTACCACGGCGTGTCTGCCGCGTGATGAGCATCCACGGCCCGCTTCGCCCAGTCGTCCAGCTCCCGCTCAACGACTGTTCGCGCCGCTTTCGGCATTAGGCCTAACGAGTTACCGGCAAAGTAAATCAACGGTCCGCCGTCCGGGCCGAGCGGAAGATGAAATTTTTCGCGGAAATGACGCAGTGAATCTTCGGCGTCGAGTTTTTGTGCGAATTCCTCGTCGGCAAAGAAAGTCATAAGCGAGAAGGTCGAATCATCCTTCTTCATTCTTCCTTCCGCCTTTGTCAGACGGCAACTGCATGAACTCGATGGTTGTTCCGTCGGCGTCGCGAACATAAACAACACGCTTCCCAGCGTTCGGTCCCGTTTTCAGCGTCTGAGGTTTGCCGGCCGCCTTCCAATCGGACGCCGCGATCGCGCTCAGCACAGCGTCAAGATTATCTACCGTAAGGGCAACATGGACCGAGCCAACATCGCAAGGTCTTGAATCAACTCGTTTTCGATCGGCTGGGGCGTGGTACTCCAGCAATTCAATCTTGTGCCCGTAACCTTTGAGAACGGCGATTGAGATGTCAGCACCGGGCACCCCGGTTACTTCACTGGCAAGATCGCCAGTATGATGTGCCCGAT
>Ga0209375_1003223_pt1 | contig 11419 bp, 9 predicted proteins | sample GraSoiAngelo_131_FD_185888 | JGI IMG/M metagenome (GOLD analysis project Ga0209375, IMG submission 185888) | Grasslands soil microbial communities from the Angelo Coastal Reserve, California, USA - 14_0929_02_30cm (SPAdes) (version 2) | ecosystem: Environmental > Terrestrial > Soil > Grasslands ...
ACGCTCGGCGTCCAGCCGATCACGAAGACCTACGGCGCGCACCCCATCACGCAGAACTTCCACGACTACACCGTCTACCCGCAGACGCGCACCGTCGAGCCCGACTCGGCCGGCAAGAAGGGGCTCACGGCGACGGCGCTGGTGAAGACGAGCGCGTCGAGCTGGGCGGAGACGAAGGTCGACGAGGTCTTCAGCAAGAACCCGACCGCGTCGCTCGATCCCGAGGACCGCAAGGGCCCGCTCAGCGTCGCGGTCGCGGTCGAGGCCAAGCTGCACGACCTGGGGATCGAGCCGCCCCCGGCGCCGGAAGGGAAGAAGGCCCCCGACGCGGCGCGCCTCGTCGTCTTCGGCACGCCCATGTTCGCCGACAACCAGCAGCTCGCGGAGGCGCGGCTCAACGGCGACCTCTTCCTGAACGCCATCGGCTGGCTCGTCGGACAGGAGGAGCTGGTCGCGATCCGCAGCCGCACCGTGCGCGCCTCGCGCGCCGAGCTGACCAGAGAGCAGGCGGTGCAGGTCTTCTACCTCTCCGTGTTCATCATCCCGCAGTTCATGATCGCGACCGGCATTGCCGTGTGGTGGCTCCGGAAGTCCCGGTGATCCGCCGCATCCTCATCCTCCTCGTCCTGGTCGCCGCGCTCGGGACCTACCTCTACGTCTACGAGCTGCCCGAGGCCGCGCGCGAGGGGAAGAAGGAGAAGCTCGTCGGCATCGACAAGGACGCCGTCACCGGCGTCGTCCTCACCTATCCGGACCGCGAGCTCGAGCTCAAGCGGGACGACACGGGCTGGCGGCTGGTCCGGCCCGCCGAGGCGCCCGCCGACGACACGGTGGTGAAGGGCGTCCTCTCGACGGTCGCCGATGCCGAGGTGCAGAAGACGCTGGGCGAGCTGCCGCAGAACCTGGCCGACTTCGGCCTCGACAAGCCGACGGTCACCGTCAAGCTCACGCTCAAGGACGGCCCGCAGCCGCCGCCCCTGGTGGTCGGCAAGAACACCGCCATCGGCGGCAAGGCCTACGTGCGCAAGGACGACGAGCCGAAGCTCTACCTCACCACCTCGGCGCTCGGCTACGGCCTCAACAAGCAGGTGAAGGACGTGCGCGACAAGACGATCCTGGCCTTCAAAGACGAGGACGTGAGCCGGGTCGAGATCAAGGCGGAGAACGGCGACACGGTGGCGCTCGTCCGCAAGGACAAGGAGGCGTGGACGGTGGAGCCGGGCGACCACCCCGGCGACACGACCGAGGTCCGCTCGTATCTGTCCTCCCTGCGTTCGACGCGCGCCGTCGACTTCCCGGACGATCACCCGGACGATCTCGGGAAGTACGGGCTCGCCGCGCCCCGCCTCACCGTCACGCTGGCAACCGGCACCGACGGCGCCGCAAGCCAGGCGCTCCTGGTAGGGGCGGAGACTACGCAGGGCACGCAGAAGCAGATTTATGCCAAGCGCGGTGACCAGCCGACCGTGTACGCCCTCGGCGACTGGACCTTCCGCACCCTCGCCAAGCCGCCGAGCCAGTTCCGCGACAAGACCGTGCTCGGCTTCGACCCGACGCGCGTCGGCAAGCTCGCCTTCGAGCGGAAGGACGGCGGCGCGGTGAGGCTCGCACGCGCCGAGAGCAAGTGGACGCTCGAGGGCGGCGAGGGGAAGACGCCCAAGGACTCGGCGATCGCGACCCTCTTGGACGACCTCCGCGACCTCCGTGGCGCCGACATCGCCGCCGAGCCGGCGAAGGACCTGGCCGCCTGGGGCCTCGACCACCCCGACCTCCGCATCACCCTCACCGACAAGGAAGGGCAGCCGATCGGCACCGTCCTCGCCGCCAAGCACGACGGCAAGCCGTACGTCATGCGCGCCGGGAGCGAGACCGTCTTCGAGGCGCGCGACTACATGTACGCGCGCCTCGACAAGCCGCCGAAGGACCTGGTCGAAGAGCCGGGCGCCGCCGCCGAGGCTGCAAAGGCGACCACGACGACCGAGCCGTCCGTCCCGCCCGAGCCGGGCGAGACGGACGACGGCGAAGACGTGGACGACGGCGCGGATTAGGCGGGACCGCGCGCGTCTTCCGAGCGGCGCGCCCGGAAGGGCGGCACCAAGGAGCTCATGCCGCCAGACCGTGACCGGCGCCCGGTAGCGTCGCTTCTCACGCGGCGGACGCCCGGAAGTACGCGAGGCGCGCAAAGAGCATGGATCGCTGCCCGACCTTCTCCGCATTCGCAAGCCCGGCTTCCTTCACGAACGAGCAGCGATCAGGGCGCGGCCACCGCGCGCAGCGCCGCCAGCAGCGCGTCGATCTCCGCCTCCGTCCCCACCGTGATGCGGAGGGCGTCCTCGAGCCCCGGCACGGCGAAGTGGCGCACCAGGATGTCGCACGCCGCGAGCGCGCGCGCGACCGGGCCCAGATCGACCCCCGGTCGCCGCGCCAGCACGAAGTTCGCCTCCGACGGCGGTACGCGGAAGCCGAGGCGCTCGAGCTCCGCGGCGAGCCGCGCCCGCGTCGCCTTGATGCGGGCGAGGTTTTTCTCCATGGCCGGGAGGTCGCCGAGCGCCGCCTCGCCCGCCGCCTGCGAGAGGCGGCTTAGGTTGTACGAGTCCTTCACCGTGCGCAGCCCCGCCAGCAGCTCCGGATGCCCGAAGGCGAGCCCGACCCGCAGCCCGGCCAGCGAGAACGATTTGGAAAGCGTGCGCAGCACGAGCACGTTCGCGAGCCGGCCGACCAACCCGAGCGCGTGCTCGCGCGCGAAGTCGACGTACGCCTCGTCGACGACGAGGAGGCCGGGCAGCGCGCGCGCCAGCGCCTCGACCTCGGCGAGCGGCACGAGCGTCCCCGAGGGCGAGTTCGGGTTGCAGAGGAAGGTGACGCGCGCGCGCGCGGCGGCGAGCGCGGGCGGCAGCGAGAAGTCGTCCGGGAAGGGGACGCGCACCGCCTCGCCCCCCTGCACGGCGACCAGCGTCTCGTAGAGGCTGTAGGTCGGCACCGGGAACGCGACGCGGTCGCGCGGGTCGATGGTCGCGCGCAGGACGAGGGCCAGCAGCTCGTCCGAGCCGTTGCCGGCCACGATGTGGTCGGCCGGCACGCCGTACACCTCCGCCGCCCGCGCGCGGAGCGCGTGCGCCTCCGGGTCGGGATAGAGCCGGACGCGCGCGTCGGCCTCGCGCGCGATCGCCTCGAGCACGTGCGGCGAGGGCGGGTACGGGTTCTCGTTGGTGTTGAGCTTGATCACCCGGCGGCCGGGGCCGGGCTGCTCACCGGGGACGTAGGGCGGGACGCTCCGGACGGCCGGGCGGAGCCAGTCCGCGGGGCCGGCCAGGCTACTTCACCGCCTTGATCTGACGCGGCACCTTGGCCGCCGCTTCGCGGACCGGCGGCTCGGGCTGCGCCTCACCGCCCAGGTGGCGGTCGACGATCTCGATCGCCTGCCGCTCGCGGTCCGGGAGCGCGGTCAGCAGGTCGACCAGCTTCGTCCAGCGCTCGCGATCGGCGCCGGCGAGCTCGTAGAGGCGCATCGCGCCGTCGACGTCCTTGCGTCGCAGACACCCGTCGGCGGCGACCAGCATGCGCTCGCGGGGCAGCGGCACGCCGCCCAGCTCGCACACCCGCACGGCGTCGGGGATGCGGTTCCGCTCGAGGAGATGCTCCCCGAGACTCGTCCAGTCCGCCGCCGTCACCAGCTCGGCGTTGCGGACGAAGAGCCTCATGGCCGCGTCGAGGAACCCCCGCTCGAGATAGCGCCTCCCGACGAGCACCTCGGACTCACTGGCAGGCATCGATGGGTACTCTCCTCCGCTCCGAACGGCGCACCTTCCCAGCACACCGCAACCTCTCGACCTTAACCGACGCCCCCGGGCCATTGCAAGGCGCCGCCGTGAAAGCCGACCACAAAGCGCCTGCATGTCCCGCGCCCTAGCCGAAGCCGGCGATGCATGCCGTCCTCAAGGATGTGCACCACGCTGCCGATAGACCCCACGCGACGTGATGCCGACGCGCCTCAACATCACCTACAGCGCCTACCGCGAGCTGGAGACCATCCCGCAGAACCCGCTGCGCGACATCGGGGAGGCCATCATCGGGCTCGCCGAGGATCCCCACCCACCGGGCTCCTCGCTGCTGAAGGGCATCGGCGGCTGTTACTACCTCGCCATCGACGACTACTACATCCTCTACCACGTCGACGAGGAGGATGGGCTGACGGTGCTCGGCGTCCTCCACGGCCCGTACCACCCGTTGCACTAACTCATCTGGGAGCCCGTCCGGTGCTCGCGTGCTTTGCGGGCTGCGCGCTTCCGATCGACGGCCCGAAGCCGCGGCGACGATCCTCGTCGGAAAGGTCGACGAGCCGATCCTCGGGGTCTATCTCGCGCGACGGGCCTGCGGCGGCGGCTGCGCCGCCGGCGCCTCGGCCGCGTCGTCGAGGAAGGCGTAGCCGACCTCGACGTGCCCCACCCTGCCTTCGCTCCGCATGACCGCGGCGCCCTTGGTGTAGCTGATGGTCAGCTTGGCGGGCCCCGACCAGGCGACCGTCACGACGGTCCGGCCCTGGAGCGCGTGCTTGCCCGCTCCCACGGCGAAGACGTTGCCGGGCTCGCTCGGGGCTCGGGCATCCGTGGGCACGAGAGAGACCTGAATGGTGGCCCCGGTCATGCAGTCCCGCTCGAAGATGACCGCCTTTTCATTCCCCCCCGGGGCGACGGACTCGTGGAGCACGTGGTTCATGCAGGGCGGGCGGCCGACGCTCTTGGTCGAGCAGCCCGCGAGGAGCGCGAGCAAGACGGTCGTGGCCGCGCGCCTCATTGCACCACGATGGCGCCGTCCACCCGCAGCACCGCCCCCCGAGGCGAGGAACACGGCCGCCCGCGCCACGTCGTCGATCTCGCCCAGGCGGCCGAGCGGGATGAACGACGCGGTCATGGCTCGCCCCTCGGGCGTGCCGAGGAAGGGCCGGTTCAGGTCCGTCGGCACCGGCCCGGGCGCGATGGCGCGTACGTTGTCCGCGCCGTACTCCGACGCCAGGTGGTACGTGAGCGTCACCAGGCCCCCCTTCGCCACCGCATAGTCCGCGATCCCCGTCGGGGACGCCTGGAACGCGCCGTGCGACGAGACGTTGATGATGACCCCGCCGCCCCGCCGAACGAGGTGCGGCAACGCGTGTTTCGCACACGGGAAGGGGCCGCGCAAGTTGATGGCGATCGTCCGGTCCCAGTCCTCGGCCCGGCGGCCACGCGCGCGCCCTCGTCGGCGAAGCGACGCGTCACGCCCCTCGCTCCGCCGCTCGCGAGTCGTCGCTGTCCACGGCCGGCAGGCACGCGGCGTCAAGTCAGAGCCTGTGAACGTCTCAGCGCACGCCGAAGCCGCGCCGGCCCGTGCGCCGGCGCTCCTGCCGCTCGCGCGCGCGCTCGCGCACCAGCGGCTCCAGCTCCGCGATCGCCTGCTCGACCTCCGCCTGCCGCCGGCTGCCCGGCGTGACGCGGCGGTCGGTCTGCTGGAACTGGCTGAGCGCTTGCTCGAGCTCGCCCCGCAGCCGCGAGGCGAGCGCTAGGTGGTAGAACCCCTCGGCCTCGTCGCCCTTCCGCCCGAGGGCGATTCCGGTCAGGCGCTGCGCCTCCTCCGAATCGGGGTCGAGGCTGAGCGCGCGCTGGAACTCGGTGAGCGCCGCTCCGCCCTGGTCCAGGTCCGAGAGCGCCTTGCCGAGCTGGGTGTGCACGAAGGCGTCGTCGGGATGGTTGGTGAGGTAGCGCTCGAGCGCCTCGCGCGCCTTGGCCGGCTCCTTGAGCGCCACGAACACGCTCCCGAGCGGACGATCGACCCGACCACCGAGGCCGCCGAGGTCACGGCACTTCTCGAGGGCCCCGCGCGCCGCCTCGAGCTGGCCGACGGTCTGGTACACGCGTCCCAGGAGAAACTGCCGCTCGGCATCGTCCGGCTTCTCCTCCGCGAGCCGCCGGTAGCGAGGGATGACCACGTCGGGCGGGTCCGCGATCGCGCGCGCCACCGCCTGTACCTCCGCGAGCTCGCTGGCTGCCGCGGGCCGGCCGCTGGGAGTCTTCAGCTTCTGCGCGCTGATCGTGGTCTCGACGTGCGAGACGCGGTCCTCGGTCAACGGGTGGGTCAACATGTAGGCGGGCACGCCGGCAGGGTTGACGCGCTGCTCGGTGAGCAGCATCTTGAAGAACGTGCCCATCGCATGCGGGTCGTAGCCGGCGGCGCTCGTGTAGCGGAGCCCCAGGTAGTCGGCCTCCTGCTCGAACTCGCGCGAGAACTTGAGCTGCGCGGTCTCGGCCGCCGCGATGCCGGCGGCGCCGGCCACCGGGTTGACCGCCGAGAGGAGGAGACCGAGCAGCGCGGCCGCCGACCACACCTGCCCCTTCTCCTGCTGGCGCACGATGTGATGGCCGCTCACGTGGCCCATCTCGTGTCCGAGCACGCCCGCCAGCTCGTCGTCGTTGGTGACGCGCGCGAGCAGGCCCGAGAAGATGAACACGTAGCCGCCGGGGACCGCGAAGGCGTTGAGCACCGGCGACTGGACGACGTAGAAGCGGTAGTCGAACTCCTGCGCCCCGAGCGTCTTCACCAGCCGGGCGCCGATGCGCCCGACGTACTCGGTGACGACCGGGTCCTCGATCAGCGGCAGCTCGGAGCGCGCGGCGAGGAAGAAGCGCCGGCCGAGGTCGCGTTCGCCGCCCTCGCCGGCCACGCCCACCGGGCCGGCGAGCGCCGTCGCGACGGCGAGGACCGCCGCCAGGGTGGAGCGCCAGCGTCTCATCGCCGCCCGAGCCCCCGGGCCACGTCCTGGGCGAAGTAGGTGATGATGATGTCGGCGCCCGCGCGCCGGATGGCCACCAGGCTCTCCTCGACCACGCGGGCCTCGTCGATCCAGCCGCGCTCTGCCGCCGCCTTCACCATCGCGTACTCGCCGCTCACGTGGTAGGCGGCCACCGGGTACCCGAAGCGCTCCTTCACGCGGCGCACGATGTCGAGATACGGGAGCGCCGGCTTCACCATGACGACGTCGGCACCCTCCTCGATGTCGAGCGCGACCTCGCGCAGTGCCTCCTCGGCGTTCGCCGGGTCCATCTGGTAGGAGCGCCGATCGCCGAACTGGGGCGCCGACTCCGCCGCGTCGCGGAAGGGCCCGTAGAAGGCCGAGGCGAACTTGGCCGCGTACGCCATGATCGGGAGGTGGGCGAAGCCCGCGCGGTCGAGGGCCGTGCGGATCGCGCCCACGCGCCCGTCCATCATGTCGGAGGGCGCGATCACGTCGGCGCCGGCCCGCGCGTGCGCGACCGCCTCGGCGGCGAGCAGCTCGAGGGTCGGATCGTTGTCGACGTCGCCATCCTTCACCAGGCCGCAGTGGCCGTGGTCGGTATACTCGCAGAGGCAGACGTCGGTGACGAGGAGCAGGCCCGGCGCCGCCTCGCGGATGGCGCCGAGCGCGCGCGGGATGATGCCCTCGGGGTCGGTGGCGCCGCTGCCGCGCGCGTCCTTCCGCTCCGGCACGCCGAAGAGGATGACGGCCGGCACGCCCAGGTCCCGGAGCCGGCGGCACTCCTCGGCCGTGCGCTCGACCGAGCGCTGCGCGATGCCTGGCATCGACGCGACCGGCTTCTCGACCCCGCGCCCGGGCACGACGAAGAGCGGCTGCACGAGCTGGGCCGCGTCGACGCGCGTCTCGCGCACCAGGCGGCGGAGCGCCTCGCTGCGACGGAGCCGGCGGGGGCGGTAGGCGGGGAAGCGGCTCATGACCGGGCGCGTATTCATGACCGAGTGCGTATTAAAGCATCGGAGCGAGGGGGCTGGAAACGGCCCGAGGCGATGAGTACCGGCCCTGGACCGGAGGCGTGCGCTCGTGACAGTTTAGCGTTCCCGTTTCGGTTGGCGGCCAGCTCGGTGCCGAGGGTATGGTGACGCCTGCGCCGTACGACGGCTTCGGTTCACGTTCGGGAGGGTTCCCCGGGTCTGCGCTGGCGGCGCGCGTTCTTCTGGGCGCGGGTCTGGGGATCCTGCTCCTCCTCGCAGCGCGTCCCGAGCAAGCAATCACCGACGAGACGATCCAGGCCGGACCGACGCGGCTTGCGAGCTCCACGAGGCGTTCGCTGCCTGCGACGCGGACGACGCCGGCCTTCCCTTTTGGCGCCCCGATCAGGAGGCAGTCGATGAACATGAACCGGGCCATACAGGTCACCTACTTCCTGCTCCGCGCCGTGACGGGTTTGTTGTTCTTCCAGACTGGGAGCGTGATCCTGTTCGGATGGTTTGGCGGAATGCCCGGCCAAGCGAGCTCCCCCCCGCCCTTGATGTCCCAGCTGGGTATTGGCGGGTTGCTCGAGGTCTTTGGCGGTCTCGCGATCACGCTCGGTCTCCTCACCCGGCCAGTCGCATTCATCCTGTCCGGCGAGATGGCAGTCGCGTACTGGCAGTTTCACGCGCCGAATGGCGTGTGGCCCGTTCAGAACCAGGGCATACCCGCCGTCCTGTTCTGTTTCATCTTCCTGTACATGGCCGCGCAGGGCAGCGGCGCCTGGAGCCTCGATGCCCTGCTCCGACGCAAACGCGGGGACGCCAGCAGCGCGGCCAAGCTCGAATGAGCCGAGACGGAGCGGACAGGCGATGAGCACCGGAGGATGGTCCAAGACGCGGCTCGGCCGCATGCGGCCTATCGCGGGCGCTCGGCGGGAGACGGCCCGACGGCCGCGGCGCGTGGCTTCTCCCCGTCGGCTACCGCCTCGGCCGGCCCGCCGGCCGCGCTCTGCACCGCATCGAGGGGGATCGCGACCTGGATGCGCACTCCCGCGTTCGGGCGCGAGCGGATGTCGAGCTCGCCGCGGTAGTACGCGACCCGCTCGCGCATGCCGAGGAGGCCTACGCCGGCGAGCGAGGGGGTGCGGCGGAAGCGGTCGACCTCGAAGCCGACGCCGTCGTCGGCCACGTTGAGCGTGGCCTGCGCGTCCTGCACCGCCAGCTCGACCTCCACGTGCCGCGCCCTGGCGTGCTTGGCGACGTTGGTGAGCGCCTCCTGCGTCACGCGGTAGAGGAGGAGCTCGATCGGCGGCGGGAGCCGGGTCTCCTCGGGCGGCGTGCGCAGGCGGACCTCGACCCGAGCGCTCCGGGTGAACTTCTCGACGAACCAGTGCAGCGTCGGCACCAGGCCGAAGTCGAGCATGGGCGGGCGCAGGACCTGGGACATCGTGCGTACCTCCTGCATGAGCCGCGAGAGCTGATCGCGCACCTCGCGCAGCCGCGCCCGCAGCGCCGTCGCATCCAGGTCGGGCGCACGCTCGAGCATGCCGAGGTCCATGCTGATGACGGTGAGCACCTGTCCGAAGCCGTCGTGCAGCTCGCGCGACATGGCGCGCAGGCTCTCCTCCTGCGCCTGGGCGCGGAGATGCGAGAGCTTCCGCAGCTCGCCCTCCTTCTGGCGCACGGTCTCGAACAGGCCCGCGTTGGCGAGCGCCACGGCGGCTTGGCTCGCGAGCGCGGCCGCCAGCTCCAGGTCGGGCGTGGGGCCGGCGGCCGCGAGCCCGGCCAGGATCACGCCGAGGAGGTCGTCCTTGAAGACGAGCGGCAGGCAGAGCAGGCGCGCCGCGGGCAGCCGGTCCGCGAGCGCCGCGGGCAGCCGTGGGGGCACGATCAGCGTCGGACGCGTCCCGGGGCAGAGGCCGTCCAGGTCGACGGGCTCCGCGGTCTCGAGGCGCTCGGGGGGACCGCCCGCCGCCGCAGCATAGACGTCGACCACGTCACCCAGCTCGGGCGGGTGCCAGAGCACGAGCATCCGCTCCAGGCCGAGCGCGGTGAGCGTCTTCTCGGCCACCAGCTTGAGCACGTCCGCGATCTCGAGCGTGGAGGTGGTGGTGCGCGCCACCTCGTAGAGGGTGGCGATGTTGCGCGTCGCCGCGGCGACGCGGCGCTCGAGCTCGCTGCGCGCCTCCTCGAGGCGGGCGATCATCTGGTTGAAGGCCGTCGCCAGCTCGCCGACCTCGTCGTTGGTGCGCACCGGGACGGCCTCCCACGGCCCCCCGGGCGCGCACGCGATCGCGCTCGCCAGGCCGGTCACCTCCTCGATCGGGCGCGTGAGCCGCCGCGAGAAGAGGATGCCCTGGGCGAGCGCGAGGACCAGGCTCGCCAGGAACACGACCAGGCCGCGGTGCAGCATGGTGTCGAGCTCGCCCTCGAAGTCGCCGCGGTACACCACCGCGACGATCCGCTCCCCGCCGTCGCCGAGCGGCGCGAAGGCGACGATGCGCGGCGTGTACACGCGGTCCACCGCGATCCCGTCGGCCCCGGAGAGGATCGCGTGCGTGACCGAGGGCCGGAAGCCCTCGGCGTCGAGCAGGTGCGGCCCACCCGCCCCCGCCACCACCGTGCCGTCGCGCTCGATCAGGTAGGCGTAGCCGGAGGGGCCGAGCTGCATGTGCGCGACCTGCTCGCGCCACCAGGTCGCGTCGCGGGCGCGCGCCGCGCCCTGCTGCTCCAGGTCGGCGGCGACGTGGTGCGCTTCGGCCAGGATGCGCCGCCCGATCTGCTCCTCGAGCACGCGCTCGCCGCGGCTGTAGAAGATCGTGCCGAGCAGCACGAGCGCCGTCAGCGTGATGATGACCGAGCCGGCGAACACCTTCTCGTGCAGCGGGACGCGGCGTGCCGCGGGCGGCACGACCGCACACAGCACGCCGAAGCGTCGGAGGAGGGGCGCCAGCAGCGACTCGAGATAGAGGAACGCGAACAGGCCGCCGACCAGCCCCGTCGCGAGGCCGAGGGCCATGATCTTGAAGACCTCGGTGGCCGGCAGCTGCGAGAAGAGCCGCACCTGCACGGCGCCGACCCCGTAGCCGGCGAGCGAGGTGACGACGAACACCAAGCCGACCCAGACGGGGAAGTCGAGGATCTCCCGCTCGAGCGCGGCGGCCTCCGACGGATCGACGGCGCCGGGGTCACGGAAGGTGTGGTCCCAGTGCCGCTCGATGGCGCGGAACCAGAGGAGCGGGAAGAGCACCGGCCCGAGGCAGCCGGCCGCGGGCACCTCCCAGGCGTAGCAGATGAGCACCCAGCGGAGCTGCATGGGGTCGAGCAGCCAGCTGAACAGCGAGTACGGCAGACCGAAGCCCCACCACGTCGCCATGGCGACCAGCGCCGTGCCGAGGACCGAGCGGCGGAAGTCGCGCGGGTGCGAGAGGGTCGCGGTCACCAGGCCTCCGCTACCCGGCGTCCTTCGCGAAGTGCTGGACGAGGGCGGCGGCCAGCGCGGCGGCCGTGTAGGCGGCCGGCATCACGTCGACGCGCAGGCCGAGGTCGCGTGCCGTCGCGGCCGTCACCGGACCGATGCAGGCGACCGCGGGGCGCCCGTTGACGAGGAGACGCGCCGTCGCCCGCCCGCCGAGCAGCTCGACGAAGTTCCGGACCGTGGAGCTGCTCGTGAAGGTGACCG
>Ga0209375_1003227_pt1 | contig 11416 bp, 9 predicted proteins | sample GraSoiAngelo_131_FD_185888 | JGI IMG/M metagenome (GOLD analysis project Ga0209375, IMG submission 185888) | Grasslands soil microbial communities from the Angelo Coastal Reserve, California, USA - 14_0929_02_30cm (SPAdes) (version 2) | ecosystem: Environmental > Terrestrial > Soil > Grasslands ...
GCCCTCGCGGTGACCATCGGCCGCGCGGCGACGACCACGACGATCGCCGGGCCGGTCTCGATCCTCGGCGCTACCGTGACCGGTCCGACATCGGGGACGTTCTCCATCGACAACGGTAACGCCTCGGCCATCAACGTCGGCAACGCCTCCGGCGCCGCGCCGATCAACATCGGCACGGCGAACGCCGGCACGGTGACCCTCGGGCGCGCGACCCAGAACACGCAGGTGGCGGGTACCCTTGGTTCGACGGGACTAATCACCGCGTCGGGAGGCCTCACGGTCTCCGCCGGCACAGTGACGGTCACGCCGTTCGCGAGCGGCGCGGTCATCAGCACGAGTGGGGTCCTGACCTCTCTCAACGGGACGACCGGCCAGGTCCTCACCGCCAACACTGGCGCCGCGCCGACGTGGACGACAGCTGCGGTGTCGAACGTCACCAAGATCACCACGACCGGGAGCTCGAACTACACCGTGCCGGCTGGCGTGACCGCGCTCTACGTCGAGTGCGTCGGCGGCGGCGGCGGCGGCGGCGGAGACGTCCAGGTGTCGGCCAACTCCTCAGCCGGCGGCGGCGGCGGCGGCGGCGCGTACGCGGGGGTCTACGTCTCCACGTCTCCCGGGACGGTGTACGCGTACACGGTCGGCACCGGCGGCGCGGGGGGCAACGGGGCCGCTGGCGGCACCGGCGTGACCACGAGCTTCGGCGCGAGCCTCTGCACCGCAGTGGGCGGCGCCGGCGGCACGTCGGGAGCGAACGGCACCACCCTCGCGATCAATGCGACCGGCGGCGCCGGTGGAGCTGCCGCATCCGGGTTCGGGGACGTGAAAGTGGACGGCTCCGCGGGGGCATGGTCCCTGCGCATCGACGCGACGCATGCCGTTTCGGGCATGGGCGGGGCCAGCGAGATGGGCGGCGGCGCGCGTTCGGTCACGGTCCTTCTCAATACACAGCAATTCGCCGGAAGCCCCGGCGGGCTGTATGGCGGTGGCGGCAGCGGCGCCGCGACGGCCACCACCACCGGGACCATAGGTGGCGCGGGTGGACAGGGCGTCATCCGCATCACCGAGTTCAAGTAAGCGACAAAACGGCGACCTCTTGCGGTTCAACAGCCGTTAGGGTGAGCACGCGTTGAAGGACGCCATCGTGATCCCGGTCAGCGCGCTTCGGCGGATCTTCGTGATGCTGCTCGTGCTCATCGTGCTGATCCTCGTCGTGCTCGTCGTCCGCAGCCAGCTTTTTCGCGCAGGGATCGCGACTCTTTTCGCACCGAGCGCCGCCGAAGTGATCGACCACAATGGGTATCAGGCACTGTTTCTCACCAATGGGTCCACGTACTTCGGCAAGCTGCAACCGCAGGGCGATGACTGGTTCCTTCTCTCCGACGTCTTCTATCTCTCGACGTCGGATCAGTCCGGCACCCAGCTCATCAAGCGTGGCAATGAGTCGCAGGGACCAAAGGAGCCGATGATCATCCCGCGCGATCAGGTGCTCTTCATCGAGAACCTTCGCGATGATGGCGACATCGTCACGCTCATCAAGAAGTTCAAGGCCGGTCAGCTTCCGACAGCGACCGCGCCGCCGACCACGCCGCCGACCACGCCGTCGCCAACTGTCCGTCCGAGCGCGACGCCGAGTCCAACGCGCTGAGCCGCCTGAAGCTCGCATACCGGCGCGCGATCCGCTGGGTCATCGAGAAGAGGCGGCTCCTCGGCAGCATCGCCGTTGCGCTCGTTGTGTTTATCGCGGCGGCTTTCTTCACACAGTGGTGGGACTTCACCGTGCCCGCTCTGGGACACTCTCGCTACCAGGCGGTCTTCCTCGCCAACGGCCAGACGTACTTCGGCCGCTACTACGACCGGATCGGCGCTTACGCGAAGATCGAGGACGTCTACTACCTGCAGCAGACCAAGGGCTCGGACCCGGACGCGCCGCCGGACACGCGCATCGTTCGACGCGGGCAGGAGCTGCACGAGCCCGCGTCGCGGATGCTGATCCCGAAGTCGGCCATTCTCTTCATCGAGGACCTCACTGACGCTTCGCCGATCGCGCAGTTCATGGCCCGGGATGCCACCCGATGAGCCTCTACGATCCCGAACGCGACCGCGTGCGGATCGCGGGGCGCTGGCTCCGATGGGCGGTCGGCTGGATCGCCGTGCCGGCGCTGTTCGGAGTGTTCGTGTCGGCGAACCTCGATTTTCGGTCGCTTCCGGTGTTCGGCGCCGAGCGTCTCTCCGCGGTCCTCTTCCAGGATGGCCAGGCCTACTTCGGTCACCTCGATGACTCCGGCGAGAGCGGGACGCTCACTCTTCGCGACGTCTACTACTTCAAGAACAGCGAGGGCGGCCCGACCGGTGTTCCGGTTGGCCTGGTGCGCCGGGGGGCCGAGGCGCACGAGCCCGCGGATGGCATGCGCATCAACCGCGATCGCGTGCTCGCGATCGAACGCGTGGGCCTCGGTTCCGCGGTCGCACAGGCGATCCAGGTCGAACGCGATCTGGCGCACGCCTCGGTCGCGCTGTCCCTCAACCCCATCTCCGCCGCGCCGACGAGCACCATCGCCGTCCAACGGGTGGCCGCGGAGCACGACCTCGCGCGCTCCCTGGCCGCCGCGGTGGATCAGCTCGGCAAGCTCAACGAGCTTGTCCTACCCGTGACCAAATCTGAAGCGCAGGCGATCACGGAGAGTGCTCTCGCCGACCTGCGGACGGTCCGCCGCAATGCGCTCGGCGCGATCGCGAACGAGCTCGGGATGTCTACGGCCGACGCCGATGCGTATGTGCGTGCGACCGACGCGGCGCTCGAGGGCCAATCGTTCCCGAACGATCCGGCGGTCCTGCTCGCGCCGGATCTCGAATCGATCGTGACGCGCGCGGCCCAGCTCTACACGCAGGTCGGCGACGCCGCCGCGAAACAGCTCACCTCGCCGAAACAGACTTCCAGTCCGAGCCCGAGTCCCCGCCCCTAGTTCACGGCCTCGCGACGTCCGCCGTCGATCGGCGTGAGGTTGACCATTGCCGGCTGCTCCATCGGTTCCTGTTGCAGCGCAAGGGCGATGGCTTGCGCGCGACTGTGCACGCCAAGCTTCAGCAGGATGTGCTCGATGTGCTTCTCGACGGTCTTCGCGGTGATCACAAGATCGCGCGAGATCTCGACGTGATCCATGCCGCATGCGAGAAGCCTCAGGATCTCGAGCTCGCGTCGGGTCAGCCCGGCGACGACCGTGCGGGCAATCGGACGTGATCGTTTTGCCAGGCGCTGGACGCGCGCGAGGAGCTCATCGAGCACGAACGGCTTGACCATGTAGTCGTCTGCGCCGAGGAGCAGTCCGGCGACGCGATCGAAGGATTCCTTTCGTTCCCCCGAAATTAGGATGACGCCGATCGCGTCACCGAAGTCGTCCCGGAAACGACGGCATAGCTGATAGCCAGAGATATCGGGCAGCCGGACATCCAACACGATCACATCAGGGGTCTCGCGTTGAATCAGATAGATCGCCTCGCGAGCGTCGGAGGCGCGGCGAGTGGCGTAGCCATGGTCCGCGAGCGTGCTTGCGACGAGGTCGCAGATGAGCGGGTCGTCATCCACAACAAGCACCCGACCGCGCGGTCGCATGTTCGTAGCCATGTCGATCGTGGGCACGCCTGCAAGAAACGCACCGGTGTCGGATCGACAACGAAGTCATAACAAATATTGATTCGAGAGATGCGGATCTTCGACCGCATCTTCTCTCGTACGGATTCCTGCGTACGAGCGGCTACGGCGAAGATGCGGTCGGCGCCGCTCACCGTTCGCGCAACTGGTCCGTAGCGTCCGTGCCCGTCGGATCGCCGACGAAAACTCCAAAGGAGACACGGACGTATGCCGCACCCACTCCTCGAACGAATCGCGAGATCGCGCGTCACATCGACGGTCGCAGTTCTCGGTCTGTGCGCCGCCATCGCAGTGTCGGGCGGCGTCGCGCAGGGACGCGTCAATTCTCTGATGGGCTCGAATCTCGTCAGCTCGCAGAGCCAGGACACGACCGCCAAGGTCACCGGTGGCGGCACGGTGCTGGCGTGGCCAACTTACCCCACGACCATAGCCAGCTTCGGGCTCAACGCTCGCCGAGCACCGGGCTACACCGGCGGACCCGCAGCGGTGGGCCGCGTCAGCTACGACCGGCACCGGAATTCGACCGGGCGTCACGTCAACGCCCCTGTGACCTTCATGCAAGCGTTCAAAGGCTCCGGGCAGACCGGCGGCTCGGCGACGATCGCGGCCGACTGCACGCCACCCGCCGAATGCCCTCCTTTGACCACATACGTCCTCGTCTACGTTGAGGACAACTCCGACTCCGGGGCCGGCTCGGACGTCTTTCGAATCTTTAACTGCTCGGGAACCATCGGCCTGCCCGGCCCGACATTCAACGGCACCACCCCACCCGCCGAGTGCGACCCGTTTGAAGGCGGGACCTTGCGGACCGGGAACATCCAGGTACGAGGCGACGTCGGGGTGCTGGGCGAGCAGATCTCCACCGCAGCCGCGGCAGGAATCTTCCCGACCACCCCGACCTTCAACGGCGTCGACCTCGCCGGTGGGATCTACAGCCTCGGTGTGCGCTCCGGAACAGATTCCACGTACGGAGACGTGCACGCGGAGTTCACCGGCATCAGCCCCCTCGGCCTGTATCAGATCATCAGTGTCGACGGCTGGATCACGAGTGGGTCGATAGCCGGCGGGACGCTCACCTTCAGCGGCACCGCCACGCTCGACATGGGCGACGGCCCGCCGCCAACGGGAGGTCTCTCGCTCTCCGGGACCCTGACCGCGACAGGGATCACGATGACCGTCAACGGGTCGGCACTTCCGGCCCTACCGAAGACCGACGGCTTCACCGTCATGGAGTAGTCCCAACAGCGACACAAGCCGCGATGCCGTGGACCGCAAGGTTCACGGCATCGTCGTGTCGACTCGGTCTCTCCCCCGAAAGTCCGACGTAAGTAGGAGGGATGGCGGTCTACCATCGCGGCGGAGTGAAGGGTCGACTTCTCGGCTACGTCTTCCTTGCTGCGTGCCTGGCCGCGTGCGGCGGACCGGCGTCAGGCGGCAGTAGCGAGACCGCCGCCGACGCGCTGAACCGCGGACTTGCGGCCCACGCTGCCGGCAAGCTCGACGAAGCCGTCGCCGCGTACTTCACCACGCTTTCCAAAGACCCGAAGAACCAATTCGCCTACTACAACCTCGGCGAGATCGCACAGCGCCAGAGTCGCTTCGTCGCGGCCGAGTCCTATTACCGACTCGCGCTCGACCTCGACCCGAAGATGGAAAGTGCGCTCTTCAACCTCGCGATCGTAAGGACGAACGCGGGGGCGACGGCCGACGCTGTCGCTCTCTACAAGCAGGTGATCGCCGTCAACCCGAACAACGCGGCCGCGCACTTCAACCTCGGGCTGTTGTACCGCCAGCTCGGGCAGACCGCGGATGCGCAGACCGAGCTCGCGACGGCGCAGCGCCTCGACCCCAAGCTCGTGGCGCCGAGCCCCTCCGCGAGCCCGGCGCGACAGGTAACCCCGTCACCGACCAGGTGATCCGGTCCCGCCTGATCTAGCGCTCCCGCGCATCCGGCGACTCGCGCTGATCGCGCTCGTCGCGATCCCGATGGCATTCAACGCCATCGCTTTGCTCCCCGAGGTGACCATCGCGGTCCCGAATGTCAACGACGACGCCGAACATGTCCTCTTTATCCAGCAGGCGTCCGACGCCTGGGCAGGCGGCCAGGATCCGCTCGACTTCTGGGTGCCGCAGGTCGAGCTTGGCTTCCCGCAGTTCCTCTATTACCAGAACGCCCCACACCTCGTCGTCGTCGCCCTCGGGAAAATGACGTTCGGTCTCGTCTCGCTCCGGACGCTCTTCGATCTCGTCCGCTACGTACTCCTCGTCAGTTTTCCGCTGACCGTGTTCTGGTCGATGCGGCGTCTTGGCTTCTCCGACGTGGCCGCGGCCATCGGCGCGGCGGCGGGATCCCTGCTCGCGGGAAACAACCGCTACGGCTTCGAGTACGACAGCTATGTATGGCGCGGTCTCGGCGTCTACACGCAGATCTTCGGCATGCATCTCTCGTTTCTCGCGCTCGCGGCGCTGCACCGCGTCGCGACCCGTGGCAGCGGCGTCGTCGTCGCCGCGCTGGTCTGCGCCGCGCTCGCCCTCTCGCACTTGATCTACGCATACATGACCGCGATCACCGCGGTCGTGCTCCTGCTATTCGGGCTCACGCGCGCGAACATTGCCGGTCGCGTTCTGCGCTTGGGCGCTGTCGGCGCTCTCGCCGGCGTGATCGCCGCGTTCATCTGGGTCCCGTTCTTCGCTCAGGCCGGGTATCTGGATGTGAGCCCGTACCTCGATCGCACAAAATACGATTCTTTCGGCGCGCCGACGATCCTGGGCTGGCTCGCGTCAGGCGATCTCCTCGATCACGGACGCCTTCCGGTGCTCACGGCGCTCCTCGCGGTGGGGATCGTCGCCGCGCTCGTGACGCGCGCGCGGCTTCTTCTTCTCACGCTCGTCCTCTTCGTGGTGTGGCTCGTTCTCTACTTCGGCCGGCCGACGCTCGGTCCGCTCGCCGATCTTCTGCCGCTGCACGAGGGCCTGCTCTTCCACCGCTTCATCGGAGGCGTCGATCTCTTCGCGATACTGCTCATCGGCGCGGGCGGTGCCTACCTGTGGGAGCTTGCTCGCGCCGAGGTGTCACCACGGCGCTTCGCAGCCGTGGCCGCGGCGACGGCCATCGTGTTCGTGCCGGTTCTCGCCGAGCGCTGGTCGTATTACAGCGATAACGCGACGTGGATGCGCATCACCCAGGCCGCCATCGACGCCGACGCCGACGCGAAGACCGTGCTGAGCGCGCTCGCGGGACAGGCAGGGGGCCGCGCGTACGCGGGACTACGTAGCAACTGGGGAGACACCCTCGATTTCAGGATTCCGTTCCGTTCGGTCCGGGTCTACAACCTGCTCACGTTCGATCGCGTCGATGCTCTCGCGCCGCCGTACCGTGGCGCGTCACTGAACTCGGATCTCCTCTTCGATTTCAACGATCAGGATCCGGCCCAGTACCGTCTCTTCGGCGTGGCGTACGTCATCGCGCCGCCCTCGGTGACGCTCGCTCAGGGTTTGGTGCCTGTGATCTCTACGCCGAAATACGTCCTGTACCGCGCGCCCGGCGGCGGGTATGCGGAGTACGCGGCGATCTCGCGGAGCGAGTCGCCCAAGGGTCAGCCGGACTGGTTCGAAAGCGCTCGAGCCTGGCTTCGCGGCGGTTCCGCGACGAGCTGGGAGTTCGTGCGATACGCCTATCGCGAGCCTCGTCCGATCGACGTCCCCGTTCCGATCGCCGACTGCCCGCGCCCGGCGATCTCCTACCAGCGCGCGCAGCCGGGGCGGTACGACGTTCTCGCGAGCTGCGCAGCCGACTCGGCGATGGTGCTCAAAGTGACCTATCACCCGAACTGGCACGTGACCGTCGATGGTCATGAGGTCGCGACGTTCATGGTCTCGCCGAGCTACCTCGCGTTCGCTCTCCCGGCAGGACAGCACTTCATCACGGCGGAGTACCGATCGGCGCCACTCAAAGATCCGCTCTTCTTTCTCGGCGCCGCGGCGGCGCTCGGCGCGATCGGCTCCCGGATCCGGCTGCGTGTGGCGCGACCCCGCGGCTGGCGCGCCACCATTCCATCCCTCCGCGAGCCGATCCTTCGCGCGCGCGATCTCGTACTCAAGAACGAGCCGATCGCCGGCCCGGCGCTCGCCATCGCGATCGCGGCCGCCGCCTTCCTCGTACTTGCGCCGTTCACGCCGCGCATCGCGTTCAACGACGGGCTTGGATTCGACGGTCGGGTCTACGCCTGGCTCACGCAGGCGCTGCGCGGTGACCACAGCGTCGCGGTCGTGCCACCGTGGTCCTTCCGCCTCGTCCCGAGCGCGATCGTCGCCCTATCCGGTCTTGAGGTGAAGCTCGGTTTCCTCCTCCTCGACCTCTTCTCGGCCCTCGGAAGCGCCTGGCTCCTCTACCGCCTGCTCCGGCACTACGCCGTCTCGCCGGCGCTCTCGCTCCTCGCCGTGGGCTGGTGGGCGGTCCTGCCGCTCGGCCTGCGGTGGGCCCTCTATTACCCGGTCCTTCCCGACACGCTCGGCTTTTTTCTTCTGCTCGCGCTCATGGTGTGCGCGCTCGAGGGTCGATTCGTTGTGTTCGGCGGCGTCCTGGTCGTCGCGGCGCTCACGCGCGAGAATCTCATCGCGCTCGGTCCGTTCCTCTGGCTCCTCCACGTTCGGCGTGATCCCGTTGGCGTGACCCTTCGAAGCCTCGCCGTGGGCGCCCCCGCCGTCCTCGTCTACCTGGCGGTGCGTTTCTTCCCGGTCGTGCCGCCGCCGCCGGATTTCACGAACTGGGCGGAGCGCTACCAGATCGATGTCAACCTTCGCTTCGTCTTCGAGAACATCGACGCGCATGCGTGGCGCTATGTGCTCGCGGCGCCGCTCACCCTCGGGATGTTCTTCGCTCTTCCGTTCGCGTGGCCGCGACGTCTCGTCGGGTTCCTCCGCCGGGAGCTCCACTGGGCGTACTACGTCGCCATGTCCTTCGTCGTCGCGCTGGTCGGCGGCCGCGACGACGATCGTTATCTCTACGTTCTCGTCCCCGCGCTCGCGGTCTTCGTTTTCCATCTCGCGCCTTCGTCACTGTTGAGGTCCGCCTGGCGCGTCGGGGCGCTGACGGCGCTCCACCTCGCGGCCGTGCGCTTCTTATGGCCGGTCGGCACGAGCGAGGCTGAATACCTTCAGTACTCCGTGTCGGCGATGAGCGTCGATCGCATGGTCGCGCTCGTGTACTTTTGCGGCGCCCTCGCGCTCGGCGGCATCGCGATCGCTCGGCTGGATCCCGGCGCGCTCAGTGCCGCACGCCGAGCCAAAGCAGAAGCGTCGGCTTGACGATGCTCCACCAATCCCGCACCCGCCGGATCTTGGAGTAGTTCCCGCCACCCTTGGGGTAGGTCTTCGAGACGCCGACCTCGATGACGCGATACCCGAGCTTGATCGCCTTCCAGTGCACGTAGTACTCGAGCTCGTAGCGATCCAGCCATGCCTGATCGATGCGGATCCGCGGATCGTCGAGCAACGAAAGCCGGTACGCGCGGTACCCGTTTGTGACGTCGGTCCCGGGAAAGCCGGAGAGCAGGTGGAAGAGGATCGTGTATCCGCGGATCATGAGACCGCGACCGCGTGGCAGATGGACGCTTGAGCCGCCCTCGGCCAGGAAGCGGGATCCCTGGACGTAGTCGTACCCGGCTCGGAGCTTATCGATGAGCCGCGGCGCCTCAGCAGGATCGTCCTTCCCGTTCGCCGCGAGCACGACGACCGCGCCGTGACCGTTCGCGCGGGCCGCCTCTATACCTGTCCTGATAGCGGCGCCGACCCCTCGGCGTCGCTCCTGGGAGATCACCCGAGCGCCGGCCTCGCGCGCGAGGTCTGGCCCGCCATCGTCGGATCCGTCGTCAACGACGATCGTTTCCGCGATGGAGGGCGGGACGCGCCGGACGAGCGCGGCGATCGCGTGACGCTCGTTGAACAGCGGAAAGATCATCGCGACGGTGCCTACCTCGGCCACGACGGCACTCTACCCGGAGCGCGCCTTAGCGGATCGGATCCTTCTCGAGCAGACCGCGGTTGTGCACGTAGAGGGCAGCCTGCGTACGGTCGGTGAGCTCGAGCTTGCTGAAGATGTTCGAGATATGCGTTTTTACGGTGCGCTCGCTGATCCCGAGCGTCGCCGCGATCTCCTTGTTGGCTCTGCCGCTCGCCACGAGCTTCAACACCTCGCGCTCGCGTGCGGTGAGATCGCTGTAGCCCTCGTCGTCGCCGGTGGGGCGGTCGCCGGCGCGCAGCCGACCGAACTCGTCGAGCACGCGCTTCGCGACCGACGGGTAGATGAGCGAGAAACCGTCGGCCACGGTGCGGATCGCGTTGGTGAGCTGGCTGCCGGTGACCTCCTTCAGGAGGTATCCCGACGCGCCCGCGCGGATCGAGCTAAACACGAGCTCGTCCTCGTCGTAGTTCGTGAGGACGATCACGCGCGACGACGGTACGGAGTTGCGCACGCGCCGCGTGGCCGTGACCCCGTCCCAGTCGCCCATCTTGATGTCCATGAGGATCACGTCGGGTAGAAGCTCCTGCGCCACGGCGAGCGCCTCGTGTCCGTCGCCGGCCTCACCCACGACCTCGATCTCCGGTTCGGTGTCGAGTATCGACCGCAGGCCGCTGCGGACGAGGGCGTGATCGTCGGCGATGAGGACGCGGATCTTCCGAACCTCGCTCATCGCCCGAAGAGCCTTCCGAGGAAGCTCGCCTTTTCGGTCCGCTCGAGATCCTCGATCGCGCCGCGCTGATCGGTGTCCTCGACGGTGTCGGTCCAGCCGGGCGGGGTGCCGTCGACGGTGACCCGGTAGGGGATGGTCGCGCGGACAATCGTGCCTCGGCCGGGCTCGCTGCGGACGACGAGCTGTCCGCCCACGCCTTCGGCCCGCTCGCGCATTCCGACGATGCCGTAATGGCCCCGCTCTTCGGCGGTGTTGAGCTCGTTCGACTCGAATCCCTTGCCATCGTCCTCGATCGTCGCGACGACCTGCTCGTCGTCATATCTCAAAATCACCTTGGCGTTGGACGCGCCCGAGTGCTGTCCGACGTTGCGCAGACCCTCGCCGATGATCCGAATGACGGCGCGCTCGACAAAGGGCTCGAGCGGACGCTCGGCGCCCGTCTCCTCGAAGTCCACCGCGAGCCCGCTCTGCCGCCGGAGGTCGTCGGCGAGGCGCGCGACGGTCACCGGCAGGTTCAGGCCGCCGGCCTCTTCGGTCTGCCGCAATGCCGCCATGTACTGCCGCACGTCGGAGAGCGTCGCCCGCGCGTCCCGCGCGGCTTTCGCGAGCTGGGGCCCGAGCGCCGATGGATCGCGATCGAGCGCGCGCTGGCAGCCCTCGAGCGCGAGGACGACGCCGGTGAGCTCCTGGGCGACACCGTCGTGCAGCTCCTGTGAGATGCGCCGCCGTTCGTTCGACGCGGCGCGCTGGACGAGGTCGGTCGATGCCGATTTCTGCAGCATGCCGGAGAGGTACTCGCCGAGCGTCGAGACGAAGTCGGCCTCCGCCGACGTATAGGGCGTCGTCGCGCGACCCAGGACGAGGACGCCAAGGACGACGCCGTTCTGCGATCCGCCGATCGGCGCCAGCAGGAAGTGCGTCGATGACGGCGCGGCCCAGTCCGGGCGGTCTTCGGCCATGCCGTACTGCGCCGTCGCGGTGCGGCGCTCGCGAAGCACCTGCGCGAGCACCGTGTCCGTGCCCGACGTGGAAATGTCCGCGGGGGTGATGTCGCCGTAGCCGGTCGCGGCAC
>Ga0209375_1003240_pt1 | contig 11396 bp, 10 predicted proteins | sample GraSoiAngelo_131_FD_185888 | JGI IMG/M metagenome (GOLD analysis project Ga0209375, IMG submission 185888) | Grasslands soil microbial communities from the Angelo Coastal Reserve, California, USA - 14_0929_02_30cm (SPAdes) (version 2) | ecosystem: Environmental > Terrestrial > Soil > Grasslands ...
CACGCTGCCACATCCCAGACGCGCACGACGTTGTAGAGCGCGTCGCGCTCGACCGGGATCTTGCCGGCGTCCCGGATGATGCGGAAGAGCTGCTCGCGCGCGAGGCCCGCCGGGGTCTCGGCGCCCGCCATGTGCTGGACGCGCTCGTCCTCGAGCGTGCCGTTGACGTCGTCGGCGCCGAAGTGCAGCGCGACCGAGGCGGTGTCCTCGCCGAGGAGCACCCAGTACGCCTCGACGTGGGGAAAGTTGTCGAGGAGCAGGCGCGCGGCGGCAATCGTCCTTAGATTGTCCGCCGGCGGCGTGGAGCGCGGCACGAGCTTCGTGGTGCCGACCTGATACGGCAGCGCGATGAAGGTCAGGAACCCGCCGGAGGCGTCCTGTTGGGCGCGCAAGCGCAGTAGGTGGTCGACCCGCTCGGCGAGCGTCTCGACGTGGCCGTAGAGCATCGTGGCATTCGTCCGGATCCCGAGCGAATGGGCGATGCCGTGGATCTCGCACCAGCGGTCGGCGTCGGCCTTGCCGGTATAGTGCAGCTGCTTCGCGATCCGCGCCGAGAAGATCTCGGCGCCGCCGCCGGGCATCGTCTGGAGCCCCGCGGCCTTCAGCCGCGTCAGCGCCTCGCGCGGCTCGATCTTCCAGCGCCGCCAGAGGTAGTCGATCTCGGCGGCGGTGAAGGCCTTGATCTGGACCGCCGGGCGCGCGGCGTGGAGGCCGCCGATCACGCGCTCGTAGTATTCGAACGGCCAATCGGGATGGTGGCCGCCGACGATGTGGACCTCGCGGACCTCGTCGCTGACCATGCCGATGATGTCCTCGACGGAGTACTCGAAGGCCCCGGCCTCGCCCTTCTTGCGCGCGAAGCCGCAGAACGAGCACGAGAGCACGCAAACGTTGGTGGGCGAGATGTAGCGGTTGAGGACGAAGTAGACGCGATCGCCCTCGCGCGACGACTTGACGTAGTCGGCCATCCGGCCGAGGCCGAGTAAGTCCTCGGTCTCGAAGAGGAGGAGCCCGTCGTCGCGAGTGAGGCGCTGTCCGGCTTGGACGTTGTTCCAGACGGGGATCAATCGTTCGTCGGCGAAATGCAGGTGCTCACCTCCACGCCTCGTCGGCGGAACATTGAACGGCCCGCAGGCCGACGGTCGGATTATAGCCAGCCGCTGCGAGGGGTGTCGAGGTTTCCTGCCCGGGGAACGACGCGGCGATGCTATTCTCCAGCCGAATTCACCGAAACGATCTTTCCATTTCGACTGGAGGCAGGTATGGAGCGACGCAGATTCATCGTGAAGGCCGGCGGCGTCCTGGCTGCGGCCGGCGCTGCGGCGGCGATCGACGCGCCGAACGTCATCGCCCAGCCGAAATTCCAGTGGCGCATGTCGACGACCTGGACTCCGGCGCTGGACGTCCTGCAGGGATCGGCCCAGCACCTCGGCAAGATCATCGACGAGATGAGCGGCGGGCGATTGAAGATTCAGGTGTTCGCCGCCGGCGAGCTCATGCCCGCGTTCGGCTGCTTCGACGCTGCGTCCCAGGGCACGACCGAGGCCTTCATGGGAGCACCTTACTACTGGGCCGGCAAGGAGCCGGGCCTGCAGTGGTTCTCGGCCGTGCCCTTCGGCCTGAACCCCCAGGGCATGATGGCCTGGTACCTCCACGGCGACGGTCTCAAGCTGTGGGAGGAGACCTATGCCACCTTCAATCTCGTGCCACGCCCCGGCCCCTCCACGGGCGTGCAGATGGCGGGCTGGTTCAGGAAGAAGATCAACAGCATCGCCGACTACAAGGGGCTCAAGATGCGCATCCCGGGCTTGGGCGGGAAGATCGTCGCGGCGGCCGGCGGTACCGTCGTGCTGACGCCCGGCGGCGAGATCTACACGGCGCTCGAGCGCGGCGTCATCGACTCGACCGAATGGGTCGGACCGCACGACGACATGAAGCTCGGGCTGCACAACGCGGCCCGCAACTACTACTATCCAGGCTGGCACGAGCCCGGGACGACCGCGGAGTTCGGTTTCAACAAGAAGGCGTACGATTCGCTGCCCGCCGACCTGAAAGCGGTGGTCGACTACGCGTGCCAGTCGACCCAGGTCCACACGCTGATGGAGTACGAGTACAAGAACACCGTCGCCCTGCAGAAGCTCAAGACCGAGTTCAAGAGCAAGGTGGAGATCGTGCAGCTCTCGCAGGCGACGCTGAAGGAGCTCAAGAAGCTCGCCGACGGGGTCATCAAGGAAGAATCCGAGAAGAGCCCCCAGGCCAAGAAGGCGTATGCCTCGGTCAAGAAGTTCGAGGCGTCGTTGAACGACTGGCGCCTGATCTCTGAAGCGGCCTACCACGCTCAGGTCGCGCCCGCCTGACCGGTCGGGACGGCGCGCGCCGACGGGGCGGAGCCGAGCGGCTCCGCCCCGTTCGCGTTTTACGGAGCCGCGATCAGCGCAGCGCGCGGATCAGCCAGTTGACGAGATCGGGGAACGCGATCACGAGCGTCAGCCCGATGAGCTGCAGCGCGACGAACGGCACCACCCCACGATAGATGTCCACCGTCTTGATCTCGGGCGGCGCGACCCCGCGCAGGTAGAACAGCGCGAATCCGAAGGGCGGCGTCAGGAACGACGTCTGGAGGTTCACGCCGATCACGACGCCGAGCCAGACCGGGTCGAAGCCGAAGTGCGTCACCAACACTGGCGTCAGGATCGGCACGTGGATGAAGCAGATCTCGAAGAAGTCGATGAAGAAGCCCAGCAGGAAGATCACGAACATCACGACGGCCAGGACGCCGTAGGACCCGAAGGGCAGGCCCTTCAGGAAGTCCTGGATCAGATGGTCGCCGTTGAGGCCGCGGAAGACCAGGCCGAAGCAGTTGGCGCCCACCAGGATGATGAAGGCCAGGCTCGTGATCCGGGTGGTCGCTTGCATGACGGAGCGGAGCATCGGCATCGAGAAGCGGCCCTTGACCATCGTCAGGATCAGCCCGCCGGCAGCGCCGACGGACGCGGCCTCGGTGGGGGAGGCGATGCCGGCGAAGATGGAGCCGAGCACGCCCACGATCAGCACGAGCGCCGGGATCAGCGCGAGGACGACCCGTTTGAACGCGTCCCCGCGGAAGGCGGCCAGCTCCTCCGCCGGAATGGGCGGCGCCAGATGCGGCTTCACGTGGGAGAGGATCACCAGGTAGACGATGTAGAGCGCCACCAGCACGAGGCCGGGGATGACGGCGCCGATGTAGAGGTCGCCGACCGAGACGCCCATGATGTCGCCCAGCAGGATCAGGATCACGCTCGGCGGGATGATCTGACCGAGCGTGCCCGAGGCGCAGATGGTCCCGCAGATGAGCTGCTTGTCGTAGCCGCGGCGGAGCATGGTCGGCAGCGAGATGAGCCCCATCGTGATCACGCTCGCGCCGACGATGCCGGTGGACGCCGCGAGGATCGCGCCCACGACCACCACCGAGATGGCGATCCCCCCCTTGAGCTTGCCGAAGAGCAGCGCCATCGTCTCCAGCAGCTCTTCGGCGAGCCCCGACTTCTCGAGCGCCACGCCCATGAAGACGAAGAGCGGCACGGCCAGCAGCGTGAAGTTCGTCATCGTCCCCCAGATCCGCAGAGGGAGGATGTCGAAGAAGCTGGCCCGGAGGTAGCCGAGGCTGACGCCGAGAAGGCCGAAGAAGAGGCCGGTGAAGGTCAAGCTGAACGCCACCGGGAAACCGAAGAACAGGAACGCGATCATCCCGGCGAACATGAGCGCGGCGAGGATTTGTTCCGGCGGCATCAGTGGATCTCGGCCGCGCGCGACTCGGGCTCTTCCCAGCCCATCGCCCAGTAGAAGTTCTTGATCGACTGCGAGAAGGCCTGGAGCGTCAGCAGCGCGAAGCCGACGATGATGACCGACTTGAGCAGAAAACGAAGCGGGATGCCGCCCGGGTCGGGCGAGCCCTCGAGCGCCACGTAGGAGTTCCTGACGAAGGGCCAGGTCGTGATCATGATCATCGCGGCCGACGGGTAGTAGAAGATGAGGTAGCAGACGAAGTCGAACCACGCCTTCTTCCGTGGCGACCAGCGCGAGTACAGGATGTCCACCCGCACGTGCTCGTTGTAGAGCATCGTGTAGCCGGCCCCCAGCAGGTAGACGAGCCCGAACAGGTGCCACTCGAGCTCTTGCGTGAACACGCTGCTCTTGTTGAAGGCGTACCGCATGATGACGTCGAAGAAGACCACCAGGACCATCAGGAGCATGATCCACGACACGCCCTGGCCGAACCGTTCCTGAAACGCGTCGATCTTCCGGGCGAGCTCTCGGAGCATCGGGCTCCTGGACGAGGAGATGAAACGGCGCTCACCTAATAGCACGAGGCGCTCCAGCGGGTCAACGCGCGGCGTGGACACGCGGGCGCTCGTCTGCTAGAAACGCAGCATGCTCACCACGACGATCGCCGGCAGCCTGCCCAAGCCCGCCTGGCTCGCGAAGCCCAACGTGCTGTGGGCGCCGTGGAATCTGACCGGCGCGGCCCTCGCCGAGGGCAAGCGCGACGCGGTGCGGCTGGCGCTCGCCGACCAGGAAGCGGCCGGCATCGACATCGTGACCGACGGCGAGCAGTCGCGTCAGCACTTCGTCCACGGATTCCTCGAAGCGATCGACGGTGTCGACTTCGCGAAGCGGGTCACCATCGGCATCCGGGCCGACCGCTACAAGGCCGAGGTGCCGACGGTGACGGGGCCGCTGGTCCGCCGCCGATCCGTCCACGCCGATGAGGTCAGGTTCGCGCGGGCCCACACCGCGCGGAGGCTCAAATTCACGATCCCCGGCCCGATGACGATCGTCGACACGCTGGCCGACGAGCACTATCGCGACCGGCGGCGGCTGGCGATGGAGTTCGCCCGGGTCATCAACGCGGAGGCCCGCGAGCTGGTCGCGCTCGGCCTCGACGTGCTCCAGCTCGACGAGCCCGCCTTCAACGTCTACATGGACGACGTCCGCACGTGGGGGATCGACGCGCTCCACCGCGCCATCGAGGGGCTCACCTGCAAGACGGCGGTGCACATCTGCTACGGCTACGGGATCAAGGCCAACGTCGACTGGAAGGCCACCCTCGGTGGCGAGTGGCGCCAGTACGAGCAGACGTTCCCGGCGCTCGCCGCCAGCCGGATCGACCAGGTCTCCGTCGAGTGCGCCAACTCGCACGTGCCGGTCTCGCTGCTGGGGCTGCTTCGGGGCAAGGACGTCCTGGTGGGCGTCATCGACGTCGCGACCGATGCGATCGAGACACCGGCTCAGGTCGCCGCGACCATCCGGAGCGTCCTGCCGTTCGTGCCGCCCGAGCGCCTCTACCCGTGCACGAACTGCGGGATGGTGCCGCTCGAACGCAACGTCGCCCGCGGCAAGCTCCGGGCGCTCGCCGCCGGCGCGGCGCTGGTCCGCGCGGAGCTCGGCGTACGCGCGTGATATCCTCTGCCTTCAGATGACCGAGCAGCGACGATTCTTCGACGAGATCGCTCTGGGCGAAGAGTATGAATCACCGGGGCGCACCGTGACCGAATCCGACATCGTGATGTTCGCCGGACTCTCCGGCGACTACAACGTGCTCCACACCGACGCCGAGTTCATGAAGCAGTCGATCTTCGGCGAGCGCATCGCGCACGGCCTGCTCGGTCTCGCAATCCAGTCCGGCCTCTTCAGCCGCGCCACCCAGGCCTACGCCACGCTGGCGTTCGTGGGACTCCGCTGGAAGTTCAAGGCGCCGGTCAAGATCGGCGACACCATCCGGCTTCGGGCAAAGGTGATCGCGCGGAAGGACCTCTCCGAGCCCGGCCGCGGGCTCGTGACGCTCGAGCGCACGCTGCTCAACCAGCGCGACGAGATCGTCCAGCAGGGCGAGACCGACCTGATCGTGGAGAAGCGCGCGTGAGCCGCACGTTCTTCGAAGACGTCGTGGTCGAGCGGATCCAGGACACGCCGGCCATCACCGTCACCGAGGCCCACGTCGCCATGTACCACGGGGTGACGCGCGAGGCGGCGCTCGCGCCCGGCGCGGTGCCGGACATCCTGCCCCTGTGCCTTTCGGTGGGGCTGGGCTGGCGCACCAAGGAGCCGCCGATGGTGGTGCTCGCGTTCGTCGGGCTCGAGTGGCAGATCGTGCGCGAGCTCCACGTGGGCGACACGGTGCACATCCGCTCGCGCATCAGCTCCAAGCGGCCCATGCGCGACGGCGGCCTCGTGGTCGAGGACCGCGCGCTGGTCGATCAGCGCGGCGAGGTCGTGCAGCAGGGTAAGTTCACGTTTCTCGTGGCCAAGCGACCCAAGGAGGCAGTGTCATGACCTTCGACCCGAGGCACCAGAGCAAGATCCTCCTCGACGGCGCCGACCGCGCCGCCGCACGCTCGTACTTCAAGGCCATCGGCTTCACCGACGAGGACCTCAAGCGCCCACTGGTCGGCGTCGCCCACTGCTGGATCGAGGTCACGCCCTGTAACTGGAACCACCGGAAGATGGCCGAGAAGGTGAAGGAAGGAATCCGCGCCGCTGGCGGTACCCCGATCGAGTTCAACTCGATCAGCGTCACCGACGGGATCTCGATGGGCACCGAGGGGATGAAGGCCTCGCTCATCAGTCGCGAGACGATCGCTGACTCCGTCGAGCTGGTGGTCCGCGGCCACCTCTTCGACGGCTTCGTCGGCATCTCCGGCTGCGACAAGACGATTCCCGCGATGGTCATGGCGATGGCGCGGCTCAACCTCCCGAGCGTGATGCTCTACGGAGGCTCGATTGCCTTCGGCGAGTACAAGGGCCGCCGACTCACGATCCAGGAAGTCTTCGAGGCGATCGGCGCGTTCAACGCCGGCAAGATCGACGCCCGCGAGCTCAACGAGATCGAGGGCCGCGCCTGTCCCGGCGCCGGCGCCTGCGGCGGACAGTTCACCGCCAACACGATGTCGACCGCGTTCGAGATGCTCGGCGTGTCGCCCATGGGCTTCAACGGCGTGACGGCGGTCGACCCGCGCAAGGAAGAGGTCGCCTTCGAGACCGGCCGCCTGGTCATGGATCTCCTGAGGAAGGGCGTCCTACCACGCCGGATCATCACGAAGAAGGCGCTCCACAACTCGATCGCCGGCGTGATGGCGACCGGCGGCTCCACCAACGCCGTCCTGCACCTGCTCGCGATCGCCAAGGAGGCCGGCGTCAAGCTCGCCATCGACGAGTTCGACAAGATCTCCCGCAAGACGCCGCTGCTGGCGGACATGCGGCCGTGGGGCAACTACACCGCGCCCGAGATGCACGAGGCCGGCGGCATGGGGGTCGTCGCCAAGCGACTGCTCGAGGCCGGCCTGCTCTACGCCGACGAGCTGACCGTCACCGGCCGGACGATCGGCGAGGAAGCTCGCGCGGCCCGCGAAGCGCCCGGTCAGAAGGTGATCCGGCCGCTCTCCGACCCGATCAAGCCCGAAGGCGGCCTCGTGATCCTCAAAGGTAATCTGGCGCCTGAGGGATGCGTCGCCAAGATCTCGGGACAGAAGCGTGATTTCCACCGCGGGCCGGCCCGCGTCTTCGACCGGGAAGAGGACTCGTTCCAGGCCGTCAAGGCCGGGAAGATCAAGCCTAACGACGTGATCGTGATCCGCTGGGAGGGCCCGAAGGGAGGGCCGGGGATGCGCGAGATGCTCCACGTGACGGGCGCGCTCCAGGGCGCCGGCCTTGGCGACACGGTTGCGCTCATGACCGATGGACGATTCTCCGGGGCGACTCACGGGTTCATGATCGGCCACATCGCGCCCGAGGCCGCCGAAGGCGGCGCGATCGCCGCGCTCCGCAACGGCGACACGATCGTGATCGACATCAAGAAGCGCAAGCTCGACGTCGAGCTTTCCGCGGCCGAGCTGAAGAAACGCCTCAAGGCCGTGAAGCGGCCCAAGCCGCGCTACACCTGGGGTGTCCTGGCCAAGTACGCCCGCCTCGTCTCGTCCGCATCCAATGGCGCCGTCACGGGTTGAAGCCCGGCCCGAGGATCCCACTGACGGGCTGAGCCCGGTCTTCCTGGAGCTGCTGAAGGCCGAGCCGCTCGCCACGCTCACCGTGCTCGACGCCGGGACGGGCGCGGGCCGGCTCGCGCTGACGCTGGCCCCGCATTGTCGAGCCGTGGTCGGCGTCGACCGCGAGGCCAGGTCGATCGAGGAGGCGCGCCGGCGCGCCGCGGCGGCCGGGCTCTCGAACGTCCGCTTCGTCGTCGGCGACATCGAGGTCGAGGAATACACGCCGTTCAAGCCCGAGCTGGTCACGGCCTACCTCTGCATGTCCGAGGCGATCGCCGAGCGGGCTGGGCGTGCGCTGCGGCCGGGCCAGATCTTCGCGTTCGTCGCGCTGCACCCCGACCAGTGGAAGGAGACGGGCCGCCCGTCGCGCTTCGCGTACGCGGAGACCGCCGCCCGTCGGGTTCTGAAGAAGAACGGATTCAGCGTCGAGCACCTGGCGGTCGAGCGTGACGTCAAGTCCTTCGCCTCCGTGGAAGAGGGGCTGGCCGCCGCGATCGGGCTGCAGGAGAAGTGGCGCGCGGACGGCCGCTGGTTCCGCTACGTGAAGTTCCTGGAGGACGGGGGGCGCACGCTCACCTACGCCCACCTCGTCGTGAAGGCGCGCAAGGCGTGACGCTGGTCGCCCGCGCGCTGGGCGAGGCGGTGAGAGCCCGCGCGCTCGAGCTGGGATTCGACCGCATCGCGATCGGCCCGGCGGAGCGCCCCGAGCACGGCGCGGCGTTCGAGCGCTGGCTCGACGCAGGCTACGCCGGCGAGATGGGCTATCTCGGGCGCACCCGCGCCGAGCGTCTCGATCCGGCCCGACTCCTGCCGGGCTGCCGCTCTGTCGTGGCCGCCGCCGTGAGCTATAACCACGAGGCTTCGGCCACAAGCGCTTCGGCCACCAGCGCTGAGGGGCCGACCGTCGGGCGCGAATGCGCCCCGACGGCCAAACAAAACATTGCGCGCTACGCACGCGGGCGCGACTACCACGACGTGCTCAAGCCGCGCCTCGTCGCCCTCGGCGAATACATCCGAGAAGCCGCGGGCGGCGACGTCACGAGCCGCGCGGCCGTCGACACGAGCGCGGTCCTCGAGCGCGACCTCGCGGCGCGCGCGGGCCTGGGCTGGATCGGCAAGAACACCAACCTCCTCACCCCGTCGCTCGGCTCTTACTTCTTCATCGGCATCGTCCTCACGACCGCCGAGCTGACCTTCGACGAGCACCAGCCCGATCGGTGCGGCACCTGCACCGCGTGCCTCGACGCCTGCCCGACCGGCGCGTTCGTGGAGCCGTACATCCTCGACGCCCGGCGATGCATCTCGTACCTGACCATCGAGCACCGCGGCGACGTGCCCGGTGAGCTTCGCGCCGGAATCGGCGAGTGGCTGTTCGGCTGCGACGTGTGCCAGGACGTGTGTCCCTGGAACCGCAAGGCGGAGCCCGGACACGAGCCCGCGCTCGAACCGTCGGCCGCGCTCGGCCCGCTCGAGGCGCTGCTCGACCTCGACGACCAGGCGTTCCGCGCGCGGTTCCGCGGCACCGCGCTGGCGCGCACGAAGCGCGCCGGGCTCCTGCGCAACGCGGCGCTCGTCCTCGGCAACCGCGGCGATCGGCGCGCCGTCGGCGCCCTGACCCGGGCGCTCGACGACCACGACGACGTCGTGCGCCGCGCCGCCGCGTGGGCGCTCGATCGGCTCGCCGCGCCGTGAGAGTGAAGCGGCTCGATCACTTCGGCGTGGACGTCGCCGACCTCGCGCGCGCGGAGCGCTTCTACACCGAGGTGCTCGGGATGACGGTCGAGATGCGCATGGCCGACCAGGTGCTCCTGCGCCACGGGGACGGCGCGTGCGCCCTGTTCCTCCGGCCGGGCCGCGCGCCGGCCGATCCGGAGCAGGTGAGGCATCCGCTCGGCAAGAGCCATCACGCCTTCGAGGTCGCCTGGGAAGATCTGAAAACCGCCGAGGCGCTCTTCTCGAATCGCGGCGTCCCGCATCACGCGCCGATCGACTGGGGCGACCACGATTGCATCTACTTCCAGGACCCTGACGGTAACCTGCTCGAGCTCGTGGGCTACCGTCCATAGTAGTGCGCGACGCAGGCCGTCGCGGGGCGGGGGCCCCGCCGGCCGAGGTGCGCTCATACACGGAGAGGACGTGATGGACGCCGAGACCAAGTCCGGCAGCTGGGTCGGAAAGCCGATGCGTCGTCGCGAGGACCGGACGCTCATCACCGGGCGCGGCAGGTTCGTCGACGACCTCGGCGTCGCCGGCGTGCGCCACCTGGTACTCGTGCGCAGCCCGCACGCCCACGCGCGGATCCGCTCCCTCGACACCAGCGCGGCGCGAGCGCTGCCGGGCGTGGTCGCCGTGATCACCGCCGCGGACCTGGGCCCGATCGGGCCGATCCCGCTCATGCGGCTGGTCCCGGGCACGGTGGTCCCGGACTATCCCGTACTCGCGGCCGGCGTCGTCCGCGCGCAGGGCATTCCGGTTGCCGCGGTCGTCGCCGATTCCCCCTACGCGGCGCTCGACGCCGTCGAGCGAATCGTCGTCGACTACGAGCCACTGGACGGCGTCGCCGATCCCGACACGGCGCTCTCGGCCGGCGCGCCCCAGGCGGTCGAGGTCAGCCGCGACAACCGCGCCATGGCCATCGCGTGGCGCCACGGCGACGCCGAGCGCGCGTTCCGCGACGCGGCCCACCGCGTAACGGTGACCGTGCAGCAGCAGCGGCTGGCCGGCGTCCCGATGGAGCCGCGCGGCGTGCTCGCCCGCTGGGACCCGAGCACGGACGAGCTCACGGTGTGGACCTCGACGCAGGCGCCGTTCAGGATCCGCTCGTCGCTTGCGCGCATGCTCGGGCTCGACGAGGCGCGCATCCGGGTCATCGCACCTGACGTCGGCGGCGGCTTCGGCGTGAAGGGCGGACCCTATCGCGAAGAGGTGCTCGTGGCCGTGCTGGCGCGGCGTCTGGGCCAGCCCGTGAAGTGGATCTCGACCCGCGCCGAGGATCTCCTGACGACGAATCACGGCCGCGGCGGCCGCGCCACCGGCGAGCTGGCCCTCGACGCGGACGGGAGGATCAGGGGTCTTCGCGCCCGGATCCGCCAGCCGCTGGGTCCGACGCTCGCCGTCACGGTCGGCGGAACGCCGCTGAACTACGGGCGGTGCCTGCCCGGTCCCTATCTCGTCGAGCACGTCGACATCGAGTCGGTGGGCGTCTTCACCACCACGCCGCCGGTCGGCGCCTACCGTGGTGCCGGGCGACCGGAAGCGGCCTATCTGATCGAGCGCCTCGTCGACGAAGCCGCACGCACCCTCAAGCTCGATCCGGCCGAGCTCAGAAGACGCAACCTGATTCCGCCGGAGCGGTTTCCGTTCAAGACCGCGACC
>Ga0209375_1003245_pt1 | contig 11388 bp, 9 predicted proteins | sample GraSoiAngelo_131_FD_185888 | JGI IMG/M metagenome (GOLD analysis project Ga0209375, IMG submission 185888) | Grasslands soil microbial communities from the Angelo Coastal Reserve, California, USA - 14_0929_02_30cm (SPAdes) (version 2) | ecosystem: Environmental > Terrestrial > Soil > Grasslands ...
GCGTTTGGAATCACGTGGAATCCCTGATCCGCTCGAAACTGCCTGCACCAACTCGAACTGCATCTGCCAAATGAGCAATCTTGTTTTGAACTGATGGCCCCTTAAAGTCGCCAAGCTAGGAAGCGCCCGCGTCGCCGGCTTAGCTGGTATTAGGTGTTCATCCCACCAAAGGCATCAGCCCAAACGATTCAAATACTTGAAGCGATCCTGTAGAAATCTATAATCACTTCAGTCGTCGTTGCCTGCGGAAGCATCCCCGCGAAGGTTACCTTCGTCTGTCATGCGACCTCTTGCGAGTATCATTGCGTTCTCCATACGCGCCTGCTGCAGAAGCTCCCAATGCTCCTCAAATTCTGGCATCGTCTCGCGGCCGTGTTTCGGGCTTTTCAAAACGCCATTCGTGCGCCAGAGAAGCAGCGAATACGCCAATTGCGTATCCGAACCCTGCCCAAGAATATTGTTCGCGCTCAATCCCACGTGTAAGGGTTGACCCTTGCCCGGAATCTCCATCCACAACGCGCCGTCGATGTCCATGCGTGGCGTGCCCACCTTGTTCACATATTTGAAGAAGCGCTTGAGGTCCACTTGCTCCCCGGTATTTTCCGCTGTATCTCGTTCTTCCAGGAGGGAGTTCAGTTCCTGCCGGTATCTTTTCCATTCCGCGGAACTGCCAACAACCGCTGCCTGCTCCTTCTGAGCCTTCACGGGTCCCCTCTTTTCGCGACCATTCTCGTCTTCGGCGGGATGCTTTTCGAACTCGCGCTGAGGGCTGAATCGGCCTGTTAAAAGGTACGACGCGGCTACCGCCGGCACTCCGTAATCTGCAAAAATCAGCATGGGAATCAGCAGTTTCTTGGAACGGTACAACTGCTCGGTTCCGGATCGAACGTCCCTGCTTCGTTTGATCGTGCCCGGCACCTGTGCGAAGTGCAGCACTCGAAAATTGGATTCCGGGTTCCGGACTCCATAGCGAGCGAACGACCGCGCAATCGCTTTCGGACTGGTCATCCCAAAGTCGTTAATGTAATCAGTATTGGCCGCGTGCGGGAAATAGGTGTTAATCACGCGCTTCGTGAAATCGGCGCAATTCCGTGTAATTCCATTAAAATGATTCTCATTCGGCGACCAGTTAAACTGAGTGATCAGTTCCCTGTCCTGCTCCACGGTCGTATCGATCACAAAAATGTAAATGCTGCGAACCAGCGTGGCCGCAACCATTTCCCGCCATTCCGCTTTGTTACTTGTCGAGCAGGGCGGGCCATCACAATATCCGGACAGATAGTTCGTCCTGTATCTCTCCTCCAATAGACTCTTGATCTTGAAAGACCCAAAGAGTGGGCGAAACCGTGGATCCTCCACCCCATAAAGATAAATATTGAGCGGCACAATGTTCCACTCGAAGCGCAGCTCCTCTCCGATGTTGATGTAATTGCTCATCACTGAGCCATTTTCGTCCTCACGGCACAGCCGCAGCCGTACCGGCGACTCCGGGCAGATCCCTGAAAAATACACAGCGCTATGCCCCGTGCCCGAAATCCTGTCCAAACTCGTATCCATCGACTCGTTGAGCACAATGCCCACATCGCCCCAGGCGCGCGGACACGTCAGGCAGGCAAGCACCAACGTAAGTGCAAGCGAGAACAGGCCCTTAGCGAGTGCCCGTTGCAGCAAGTCGCTTCCGTTCGCAAATTTGCGAGCTACGGCGCCAGCTCCTGGTCCCCTGAATTCCATATGGTCATAAACACATTTGGGCTCTTTTTGTTGTTGCCAAATACGATCGCGGAGAAATGAGGCGCAGGAAGGTTTCCAAATGACAGATCAACGTAAGTCGTTGACAATTCAAGAGATACGTTCCCGTGTCTCCAATAAAAAAGGCAAAAAAAATCACATGTAGTAGAGACTTTGGGCCGTACTAGCTGTTGCAGGGGTTCACGTCAGCGCAAGTCAGAAGCCACCTATTTTTTCTCTGTAAGCGACGGAATCTTTGCTTCCCGCAGAAATCTCGCCGACTCTTCCGGCGGCGTGGGGTTGATATAAAACCCTGTTCCCCATTCGAATCCCGCTACTTTCGTCAGCTTCGGAATAATCTCGATGTGCCAGTGATAGTGATCGTTAATCTCTTCTCCAATCGGCGACGTGTGGATCATGAAGTTATACGCCGGACGGTCCAGCACTTCATCCAGCCGCATCAGCGTGTCCTTCAACATCCGCCCCAGGCTGGCGTAAATCGAGCTCTGGTTGTTTTCGTAGGACGAGCTGTGCACCTTCGGTAGCAGCCACATTTCAAACGGAAACCGCGACGCATACGGCGCAATCGTGATGAATTGCTCGTTTTCGCCGATCGCTCGCTCGCCGGTGTCACGCTCCTGCCGGATGATGTCGCAGAAAATGCACCGCTCTTTCTCGTCGTAATAATGCCAGCAATTGTCCACTTCCTCACGCGCCGCGGCACGATGGGCAGGGCAATCAATTGCGAATGCGGATGCTCCACCGTCGCTCCCGCCGCTTCCCCATGATTCTTGAAAATCAGAATGTACCGGAAACGCTTGTCGTTTTTCAGGTCCAGCATGCGGTCCCGGTATCCCCACAACACGTCTTCCACCGCGCGCTCCGGGAGCGTGGCCAGTGTTGCCGTGTGATCCGGCGATTCGATCACCACCTCGTGGGCGCCGATTCCGTTCATCTTGTCGAACAGCCCTTCGCCTTCGCGGTCAAGATCCCCTTCGATTCCCAGCGCAGGAAATTTGTTCGGCACCACGCGCAGCTTCCAACCCGACGTGTTCGCGCCGCCGCCGTTCCTCCCGTACACCAGCACTTCCGGCGGCGTCTTGGACTCATTCCCTGCGCAGAAAGGACAATTCTTCGGCTCCCTCGCGATCACACTTTCGCGCAGAAAATCATTCGGCCGCTTTCCGCGTTCCGTCGAAATAATCACCCATCGACCCGTAATCGGGTCTTTGCGCAACTCCGGCAACTAGTCCTCCTCGACTCGGCCCTACTGTGAATCAATCGTACGTTGGAAAGGCTCCCCAACTCCTTGGAATTGTACAGCTTCTCGTTCTTCGGCGAAAAATTTAGAATCGGCCGATCTTCAGGCATATCCGGAAACGACTCGATCTCACTGTCGGGTAAAGGAGTATTCGCCGGATGGCGTCCGCTCCTTCAGGCTCTTGACCTGCCCGTTCTCCAGCACGAATTCATAAATGTCATCGGCGAACAGCGGGGTGCGGAACTGCATTCCCTTGACGTGGATCAGCTTTTGCGGCGGCGCCCCCGGAAACGCAATCATGAGTCCCGTCCCTGGCTGATAACGCACTTCAAACTTCACTTTGCTCGGCGTCAGGTACACCCCCGCGAGCTTCTCCAAAACGCTCGCCTCGAGACTCTCAGGCTTCCGCGTAAACACCACTTCCGCCTGGTCCAGGGAAATCACGGCGTTATCTATATCTCCTTGCGGGTTCGTCCGGAAGTTGACCGAAAACTTCCCGTACTGTTCGTCATCCGGCGTATCGAACCGGTCGTAATGAAAATGGTTCAGCGGAAAGTGGAATTCGTGAAAACTAAACTGTAGTTGGTCGCCTTGAAGGCCGATCTTGAGAATCCCGTAGGCAGGATTTTCATACTCCGCTAGGTAGTCTCCCAACGCATGCGAAGGCTTGGTGTTTGGAACACGGTCCCCACCCGCCTTCGACCTTGCTTCGGTTCCCGCTTTCTTGTTCGCAAGGCGTTGCGCCAGCTGGCGCTGGCTCCACGGCGTCTGGTCTAGTCCCAGCAGCCTTTCATATATGTTATAACTAATGATGTTATATAATGGGGCGCTGTGATCGCTGATCACCAGCACGATCACGCCAATCTTGTCGTTGGGCATAAACGAAACTTGCGAGTGGAATCCCGGCAGGTCGCCGCCGTGGAACGTCAGCAGTTTCCCTCGATAGGAAGCGGTTTGCCGTCCCATTCCATACGCGGGATTCAATATCTCCCAGTATCCCAGGGCCTCGCCTGCGGTATTTGGCAATCCAATCGCTGGTTGCAGCGTGGCTTTCACCACGCTTGCCGGTAATACCTGTTTCCCGTTGTATTTCCCCTCATTCATCAGCGCGCCCAGCCAGTGCGACAGTTCATCAATATTGGAAATGACCGCGCCCGCCGGTGCCACGCCTTCCGTGTCTTCATAGTACGGAATCTTATACAGCTCGAAAGAATCGCGCTTCTCGCGAAAAGGCACGCCGTAATCCGGCTGCTTCAGCATGTCGGCGATCGTGTAATTCGTCGCGCTCATGTCCAGAGGCGTGAAAATTCTCTCGCGCACGAAATCTTCCCACTTCTTCCCCGACTTGAGTTCGATGATCTGTCCCACGGCCGCGAACATCAGGTTGTTGTACAGAAAGGTGGTGCGCAACGGTTCCTGCGGTTCCAGGTACTTCAGCCTTTCGAACAGCTCCTTGCGCGTGAATGGTGACTTGAACCAAATCAAATCGTGGCGCGTCACGCCCGTCCGGTGCGACAGCATATCGCGCAGCGTCACGTTGCTGTTGAGCTGATCGTTGTAAAACTGGATGTTCGGCACGGACTCGCGTATCGGCTTGTCCCAAGTCAGCTTCCCTTCTTCCACAAGCATCCCCGCCGCCACCGCCGTGAAGAGTTTCGAATTGGATGCAATTGGCTGCATCGTTTTCGGCGTGAACGGCAGCTTCTTCTCATAATCTCGATACCCGTAGCCCTTGGCAAAAACCAGCTTGTCGTTGACGACAATTCCCACGCCCACGCCCGGCGTATTCCAATCCTTCAGCGTCTGCTCCATGTACGCGTCAAAACCCTGCAGCTTCTTCGCAACATCCACCTCTTGCCCCCGCGCCGCAACCCCGCACGCCATCAGCGCAAAGACACCCAGCGTGGTACACAAATAATTAGCGACGGACTTAAAACGAGACTTGCTGTCAAAATCCATGAGGACACAACCTCCTCTTCAAACTTTGGAAGGGATTTCGCTCCTGCATTCTATAGCCTCGTCCCAAATTGGCAAGGAAATCTAATAGCGACGGCGTCATAAGGGCTCGCGCGACGACCGCTTTGCCTGGTCGAAAGCTATCGCCGGCGCAACAACTCCAATACCGCTTTTTGCGCCACTGCCGAAGAGCTCGACGGCGCTCTTAGTGCCATCTGGGCGACGGTAGCTTGCATAAAGTAGGAATCGTTTTCATATCGCGCCAGTGCCTGCACTCTAGGGGGACTTTCTTGCCAAACGACGCGGTCTTCCTTGTCCATCTCGACAACCCAGGAACGCCAGCCGTCGCTGTCAAAATCATCCCGCGAAGCAATCGCCGCGGCCACATTAGCGAACCGGTCTTGTTCTCCGTAGCTAAAGATTTCACTCGCGCTTGCCAGCCGCTGCGTGATCGCTTTCAGAACTCGCTCTTGATCCTGCTTCGTAAAGAATTTGTTTTCCGCAAGTGCCGCAAGCAAATCTGCCGTGTGCGCCGTCGCGTGGATCCAGCCCTTCTTTGCGTCAAAACCGCGCAAATCATGCTCGTCTCCCAGATACGTCAGAGCCCCGTTCAGCAGCGTGCGGAAACGATTCTCTCCCAGAAATGTTTCCTTCAAGTCCCGTTCCGCCAGCGCCGCCAGGCAAAGCGCGGAGAACGCACGCTTAAAAATGCTGTCGGTTCCGGTCTCCCCAATTCCAATCCGGAGGTTTGCTTGCCACTCATCGAGCAGCGTCACAAGCTGTTCCACTGAAAGCTTTTTCTGCCTGACAATCCATGTCGCCAGCATCGAATACGCCAGGTCATCCCGCAGCTCCGGATCGGGCGAACCTAAATAGCCGCTCAGTTCTCGCGCCAAAGAAAATGCGTCTTGCCCGGGCGGGACTGCGTAATGGTTTTTTGCGATCTGCCTCCAGTATTCGCGATCGTGCCCACTTTGCCCTGTGGTTGTTCCCTGCCCTCTGGCCTCGGATACGCATACTATTCCGACGCAGCACAAAATAGCCAGGAGTCTTCCCGAACCGGTTCTTCCCATCTGAGGCTCTCCTTCGTGCGCCGATCTTTCTTGTGGACACGCCTGCTATGACGCTATTAGACGTTCCAGCTTTAGTTTCGAATCGGTTCCGAACCGAACGACAGCGGATAAAGAGGAACGGGACTCAGTCTCGCCTTCCAAGGTCTGGGCTGAAGGCGTCTTTGTGGAGGCGGACGACGGGGGGCTGGCCGGGGCGGTTATCAATCGCCAGGACGTCGAAGCGGAGGGGACATTCATCCACGTGACGTTCCGCAAGGAAGCGCTGCGCGGTGCGCACCACCACGCGCTGCTTTTCCCTAGTCACGCTGAGTTCCGGCAATGCGGCCGCGTCTTCTTTCACTGTACGCATTCGAACCTCGACAAACGCCAGCGTCTTGCCGTCGTAGCCGACCAGATCCAGTTCGCCTTTGATTCCGCGCGGCATGTAGTTCTTGGCGACGAACACGTACCCTTGGCGCCGCAGATACCAATACGCGTAAGTCTCTCCGCGAACGCCGGTGCTGCGCGCTTCCAGCTTCTTCGCTTCACTCGAAAAATTCGCTTGTTCGCGCAGGCGTCCCCAACTGGGGACGCAGGATCCAATTATTCTTTCTCTGTGTGCTCTGCGATCTCTGCGTTAAACGGCTTTTTCTACTTCGCGAAGGCACTCTTCAAACGTGCGAATGGCGAAGTCCGCTTGCTCATCGTCAATCAGTAGCGGGGGCGACATGCGAATCGCATTTTCGCCGGCGCTGAGCGTCAACAGTCCTCTGTGAAACGCTTTGCTGATGACCGCGTCCCGCAAGTCCGCCGCTTTTTCCTTGGTTTTTTGATCGCGGACGATTTCGATGCCGATCATCAATCCTTTGCCGCGCACATCGCCGACAATCTTGAAGCGCCGCGGCCAGTCGTGGATGCGCCCGAAAATGAATTCGCCCATCTTGCGCGCGTTTTCCATGTAGCCGTTTTCAATTAAGTCGAGCGTAGCCAGCGCGGATGCGATGCACACGGGGTTGCCGCCGTATGTCGTGCCGTGGGACCCCTTTTTCCAGGTCATCACGCTTTCCTTGGCGACAAACGCGCTCAGCGGCATTCCGCTGGCAATGCCTTTCGCGAGGCAGACGATGTCCGGCTCGATTCCGGCATGTTCGTAGGCCCACCACTTCCCGGTGCGGCCGACTCCGGATTGCACTTCATCCACAATCAGCATGATGCCGTGCCGGTTGCAGATGCGCTGCAATTCCTGGAGGAAAAATGCCGGTGCGGGAATGAAACCGCCTTCTCCCTGAATCGGCTCGATGATGATGGCGGCGATTTCCTCTGGCGCGAACAGGCGCTTGAACATTTGCTGTTCGAGCAGTTCCAAGATTTCCGTGCCACAGGTTTCCGCGGTGTGGCCGTGGGCGCAGCGATACGCGTACGGAAACGGAATATGCTCGACGCCAGCAAGCAACGCTCCAAAATTCTTCCGTTGTGTATTTTTCGAAGCGGTCAGCGAAAGCGAACCAAGCGTTCGCCCGTGAAAGCAGCCATAAAACGCAATCAGCTTGTCGCGCTTGGTCGCGTAGCGCGCCAGCTTGATCGCGCCTTCGACGGCTTCCGTGCCGGAATTTCCGAAGAATACTTTCTTGGCTTCTTTTCCGGGCAACGTGCCCACTAGGCGCTCCGCGAGTTGCGGCATGTGGTGGTGATAAAAGTCCGTGCCGGAAATGTGAATCAGTTCCGCTGCTTGTTTCTGGATGGCCTCCACTACTTTCGGATGGCAGTGCCCGGTCGAGCAAACCGCGATGCCTGCGGCAAAATCCAGAAAGGAGTTTCCGTCCACGTCTTCGACGATTGCACCGTGGCCTTTCTTGGCCACCAGCGCGTATTCACGGGTGAGCGACGGCGACATGTACTTGGCGTCGGCGGCAATGACTTGCTGCGCTTTCGGACCAGGCAGCGCCGTGATGAGGCGGGGTGTTTTCATTTCTAAAGTCGTTGGCATTTCTTCCTCCAAGAAGAAAATCAGGTTGGAGTGAATCAAAACTGCGAGAGAAAAAAGCAGGCGCGAAAAAAAACTGTTTCGTTTCGGAGGATTCCGAAACCAGCCTGCGAAAAACTTTATGCTAAGTCAACACCGAAGAGGTTTGGCCGCAGGGCGGCCGGCGGGAAATAACTCGGGAGGTACGGGGCGCGAGTTTTGAAATTCAAGGTCACTTGCGTTTCCAGCGGACGCTGCCATCTTTCGCGTCTTCTAGGATTATACCACGATCCGCGAGTTCTTTGCGGATGCGATCGGCCGTAGCGAAGTCGCGCCTTTTCTTGGCAGCATTGCGTTCGGCGACGAGTTTTTCGATTTCCGCATCGCTCAGGCCGGCTTGCGCGCTGGCGTAACCGAGTGCTTGGAGTTTCTGCGCATCGTTATCTTCGAGCACGGCAAAAACTTTGTCGAATGTGGCGAGAAAGCTGTGCACGGCGGCGACGTCGCCCTGGCGAAATTCGCCTTTATCCATGGCGATATTCGCATCACGGACGAGGTCGAACACGGCGGCGAGGGCGCGCGCCGCGTTGAGATCATCGGAAAGGCCGGCGTCGAATTCTTCGGCGGCTTTGGCAATGCGCGCGGCCATGCCTTCCTGCTTCCCTGCTGCGAATTTTCCCTTCCGCAAGCGGTCGGCGAAATTGCGCAGACGCTCGACGGAATTGGTCGCCTGCGTCAAGCCATCGAAGGTGAAATTGAGCTGCTTGCGATAGGGCACGCTGGCGAGCGCAAAACGCAGCGCCGAAGGCTTGTAGCCTTTGGCGAAGAGGTCGCGCAGCGTAAAGAAGTTGCCGAGCGATTTGGACATCTTCTCGCCTTCGACCAGCAAATGCTCGGCGTGCATCCAATAGCGCGCGAAAGGCTTTCCGGTGGCAGCTTCGCTCTGGGCAATTTCGTTTTCGTGATGCGGAAACGCAAGGTCGATGCCGCCGGTGTGAATATCGAGCGTTTCGCCGAGATATTTCATGGCCATGGCGGAGCATTCGATATGCCAGCCGGGGCGGCCGGGGCCGATGGCGGTTTCCCAGAAATGCTCGCCGGGCTTCGGCGCTTTCCAAAGGGCGAAATCGCGCGCGCTTTCTTTTTCGTAGCGGTCGTTGTCCACGCGCGCGCCTGCCTGGATGCCGGTGAGATCGATTTTGGAGAGCTTGCCGTAATCGGGAAATTTGGTAATGCGGTAGTAGATGGAGCCTTCGCTCGGATAGGTGAAAGTTTTCTGCTGGAGGCGCTGGATGAGCTGGACCATATCGTCGATATGGTCGGTGGCGCGAATCCAGTGCTCGGGGGCTTCGATGCTCAGAGTTTTGCAATCGTCGAAGAAGGCTTGGACGAACTTCTCCGTGTAGTCGCGAATGTTTTTGCTCGCGGCGGCGGCGTTGGCGATGATGCGGTCGTCCACGTCGGTCAGATTCATGACGTGCTGGAGCTTGAAGCCGCGGAGGTTGAGGAAACGGCGCAAAATGTCTTGAAAGACGAAAGTGCGGTAGTTGCCGATGTGCGCGTAGTCGTAGACCGTGGGGCCGCAGGTGTACATGCGCACTTCGCCGGGGGTTTGCGGGACAAAGGGTTCGGTTTTTCCGGTGAGGGTGTTGTGGAGGTGGATATTGGGCATCGGCGCTGGGTCGTCTCTTTCGAGGATTGGAGAAACACAGGATTGTATCCGAGGGGTTCGAGAAGGAGCAATGTCCAAGGAGCTTGAAGAAGTGGCGAGTTCGGAAGGAGCGAAATGACCTACACCTCCCCGCACTTTTTTGGAACTGCACATTCTAAAGGACTTACGCCACAAATTTGCGTAACTGCGCATGGCTCTGTTGACATCCTTGGCACAACACCGGTTTAGGGGATCGACAAGGGGAGTATGTCGGTGTTTTCTGATGAGGCAGGAGGGACGATGGCCGAAGTCGGACTCTTGCCTTTTGCGCGCGTGGCGCTGCAAGTGGCCACGCAGGTTCTGCCGCCCTACCGCACGCGTCTCAGCAAACATCAGTTTCACCCAGCCGCAGTTTCTGGCAGTGCTTTGTTTGATGCGCTACGAAGATTGGACCTTTCGCGAAGCCGAGACCCGCTTGCGCGAGCACCAAGAGTTGCGCGCCGCATTGCGACTGCCAGCCGTGCCCGATTACACCACGTTGTATCGTTTTCTGCACCGGCTGGAGGACGACACCGTGGACCGCGGGCTGAGCGAAACGGTGCGCTGGTTGCGACGACGTCGGCGCCGCGCCGTTTCCGTAGCCGATGATTGTCAAGAAATTTTACCTCGTGAACTCGCACTTTGAAGCTCTCACTTATGTCGCCGGCTAAAGTGTTCACCTCCGGCGTCGAAGCCAGATCATCCCGCCTGCTTCTAAGAGTCTGGGCCAGTTCAAGGGTGGCCCAAACACCATCGATTCGCTGATCGTCCTTCAACTCGGGGGCAATCTTCCCGTCTTGTGAACGATATGATTGCGCCAGTTGACCGCCCGTACGCGGGGCATGTCCACAAAGGCGGCTGGGAACTTTGTCTTTGGGATAAGCGTATTGATTCCAAGGGGGCGTATTGACTCCCAGGCCCAAATCCGCCCTGGCGATATGATTTAGAGCGAGTGAGGGGACAAATCATGGATGCATTTTTCCTGGACCTGAAATACGCGGTACGTTCCTTATGGCGAGACAAAGGCTTTGCGCTCACAGTGCTGCTTACGTTTGCGGTTTGCATCGCCGCCAACGCCGCCCTTTTTGCCATCGTGAACTCCGTGATTTTGCGTCCGCTACCGGTAGCGGACGCCAATGCCATCCTCATTACGTCGAATGATTACCCCAACGCGGGCGTTCAAGGATCCAACAACAGCGCCTCCGGCGATTATTTCGACCGGCTCCGGGAAATGACCGCTTTTGAAAGCCAAGCCATGTTCCGCCAGCGCAATCAAACCGTGGAGCTGAATGGCTCGCCTCAACAGATTCGCGGGATGCTGGTGACGCCTTCGTGGTTCCATCTGTTGCGGGTCTCTCCCCTGCTGGGACGCCCTTTCACGGAAGAGGAAGGAGAAGTCGGGCGCGATCAAGAAGTGATCCTCAGCCACGGGCTTTGGGAGCAGCTGTACGGCGGAGACAAGTCGGCACTCGGCCGCACGCTGCGCATCAGCGGGCGGCCCTTCACCATCGTCGGCGTGATGTCTGCCAATTTTGATTTTATTGATCCTGACGTTCGCCTGTGGATGCCGCTCGCATTCGCGGCCGAAGAGAAGACCGTGCATCACAACAATAATTGGTATCACATCGGACGCCTGAAGCCCGGCGCTACGCAGCAGCAGGCACAGGCGCAGGTGGACGCTTTAAACAAGGAAAACCTCGAGCGCTTTCCGGAGTTTAAAGAGCTGCTGATCAACGCA
>Ga0209375_1003248_pt1 | contig 11382 bp, 10 predicted proteins | sample GraSoiAngelo_131_FD_185888 | JGI IMG/M metagenome (GOLD analysis project Ga0209375, IMG submission 185888) | Grasslands soil microbial communities from the Angelo Coastal Reserve, California, USA - 14_0929_02_30cm (SPAdes) (version 2) | ecosystem: Environmental > Terrestrial > Soil > Grasslands ...
TCCTTTACCGATGTCCCTACCGATTCCAGGTACAGAAGAGTTGCGCCCGGTCTCACCGGCATCACTCCCCGCGTACCGGTGAAGCATCTTGACAGGACCATTGCGCGCCATTCGCTGCGGCATCAGCTTCACCCTGCCCTGCTGGCCGCCATCATTAAAGCGGAGTCCGATTTCGACCCGACGGCGGTCTCGAAGGCCGGCGCGGTCGGGCTCATGCAGCTCATGCCGCAGACCGCGAGGAAGCTGAATGTTCGCAACATTTACGATCCGGACGAAAACATCGGCGGCGGGGCCAGGCTGATGCGATCCCTGCTCGATCGGTTCAACGGCAACCTTCCGCTGGCGCTGGCTGCCTATAACGCCGGCGCCGATCGCGTGGAACGGTACCGGACGCTTCCGCCCATTCAAGAGACGCGTCGCTTCGTGACCAAGGTACTCCGCTTCTACCGGGCCTTTTTGTTCCAGGAGTTCTCCCCCCAATCCCGCCTGTCCAACCAGGCCTATTCGGCCAGGCCCTTCAGCCTGCGTGACCCGGCCTGGGATCGAGGGATCGTGTCGCGTTCCGAAGCCATGAGCAAGTCCTCGCGCTCGAGCCTGCTGTGCTGTCTCCAGCCCGGCCGCTTCGCCTCAGGAAAATCCGCACGATAGTGCGCGCCCACGCTGTTTTCTCTCCACAGCGCCGCTGTGGTAATGCACCGGGCCACCCCGATCATGTTCTTGACTTCCAGGTCGCGGCGCGTGCTGAACGGCCGCGCGACGATTCGTTCCCACCGCGACAGTTGCGCCGTGGCAGCGGCCAGCGAGTCGCCGGTTCGCACCAACCCCACCTTTCCCCACATCAGCCGACGTAACGAGCTGCGGAGCTTCTCGGCGTCGTTCAAGACGCACAGTGGTCCGGCGTCCAGGTCGCGAGCAGACAGGAGGGGAGGAGCCGGCCGCCGACTCTGCGAGGCGAAGGAGATGGCCGCCAGCGCCGAGCGCGCGCCGAACACGAGCCCTTCGAGAAGAGAGTTACTGGCCAGCCGGTTGGCCCCATGCACTCCGCTGCACGCCACCTCGCCGGCGGCGAACAGGCCCGGGAGGCTGGTCGCGCCGGACGTGTCGGTCCACACGCCGCCCATCAGATAATGAGCGCTCGGTGAGACCGGGATCCATTCTTCGGTGATGTCGATATCGTACCGGAGGCAGGTGGAATAAATCGTCGGGAACCGCCGCTTGATAAAGGTCGCGCTGAGATGCGTGACATCCAAATACACATGCCGCGAGCGGGTGGAGGCCATTTCGGACCAGATGGCCCGGGCCACGATATCCCGTGGAGCCAGCGGGCCGCCCGCATGATAGCGGTGCATGAACAATTCGCCTTTGATATTCCGCAGTCGTCCTCCTTCCCCCCGGATCGCCTCGGACAGGAGAAACGGCGGACTGGAGGGAAGGTACAGCGCCGTCGGGTGAAACTGCACGAACTCCATATCCTCGAGGACGGCGCCGGCCCGCAACGCCATCGCGATCCCGTCACCAGTGGCGCTCGGGGGGTTGGTCGTCCGCGCATAGACCTGCCCGGCTCCCCCCGTCGTCAGAAGAACCGCCGAGGCCGGGATCACCGTTCGAGTCCGGGAGGCCTCGTCGAGCACCAGCGCCCCGGTGCACGTTCCGTCGGTGATCACCAAGTCCACCGTAAAGTGATGGTCGAGCCGCTGGATCTCCTTGTGTCGGCGCGCCTCGGCCATCAGCACCCGGACCATCTCGTTCCCGGTGGCATCGCCGCGGGCGCGCAGGATACGGCTGCGGCTGTGGGCCGCTTCTTTCGCGAAGGCGAACTTCCCGCCGATCTTGTCGAACTGGGCGCCCCAGCCGATCAGCTCCTGGATACGATCCGGTCCCTCCTCCACCAAGACTCGCACCGCTTCCGGCCGGCACAATCCGTGCCCCGCCGTCAGGGTGTCGGTCAGATGCACAGCGACGTCGTCCTCCTCGCTCATCGCCACCGCGACGCCGCCCTGCGCGTAGCTCGAACTGCTCTCGAGCGGGTGACCCTTGGTGAGCATCAGCACTCGGCCCTGTCGGCTCAGTTCGATCGCGGCCCGAAGACCCGCCACCCCGCTTCCGATCACCAGGAAATCGGCCTGCGGCGTGCGAGTTTTCCTGTGAAGAGCCAACCCGCCACCCATCAGGGCGCTCCACTTCTCCGTGGCTCGGGCGTGCCCCGCCGCGACGCCATCCCGAACGGCAGATCTCCGTCAACACTGTTCAAGAGAATGGATTGCACGCCCACCCATCGAAGCTTGCCGTGTCCCCGCTCCCGCAGACCAGGATCCGCCGACGTCCGTTTCCACTGACCGTGCCAATGCACGAACACATCGATGGTATCGCCTTCGATCACGATCCGCTCGATCGAGAAATCGAGGGAGATTTCCTGGAAGTGCTGAAAGTCCTTCGATATCTCACGCTCCAACCGGTCCAGCGGATCGGACGGAAGCATCAACGACCGGACGCCGGACAGATCTTTCTCAACATACGCCTTCTTCAGGGAGTCGACGGCCGCGTCGATCCGCCGGTACCGCGCGTGGTCGAGAGGATACCGGACTTCTTTGGAGGAACAGCCCAGAGCCTGAACGAGGCTCCAGGCCAGACAGAGGAAGACCGCCCACCACACCCGCCCGAGACGAGTCGACATGCCGCAGTATAGGAAGAGGGAGATCGAAGCGTCAAGCCGTGCGGTCAGCAAGCCGACACCGCCTTGACGGCGTCGCGTGGTGGCATCGTCGACGTCTGGATGCGGACGGAAGGGGATGTGATCAATTTCTTGACACGCTCCGCGCGTCTGTGCTAGGAAACGCTTGGTTTTTCAGTTGATTCAGCGCAGTACGGTTGCCACGTGCTGCTTGCTTTCGACAGGGAGAATCGATACACTCCGGCTGCGTTGGAGATCGCGTATGGCCAGCGTCCTTAAGAAGCGACGGAAAAAGATGCGGAAGCACAAGCACAAGAAGCTTCGCAGGCGGCAGAAATTTCTGCGCAGGCGGAATTAATCGCAACCCCGAAGGCGACTGGAGGTCACCGTGGCCGAGGGAAAGAAAGCCCGGATTCGAGTCCGAACGGTTAACGGCTCTTACGTGGGGGACTTTCTGATTCCGCCCATGCGCAACCGGGTGTCGGATGTGCTCAATGAGGAGCAACGGCTGTTTATTAACCTCACCGATGTCGTGATTAACGACAAAGAACGGGCCGAATTCGTCTCGCTCAACAAGAACCTGATCGAGTCCATCACCCAGCTCTAGTTCCGCGGCCACTGTTCTTTGCTCCCCTTCCAGAGCGAGTACCCTGTCGCCAGTCGCGAACCCTCCGAGCAACTCGCCGCTAGTTAGCATGCGATGGCCTACTACTCCCGCTTCTCTCCATTCCTGAAACCATACCTGCCGCAGATGGTGGGGGCCGCCGTGCTGGTCATGGCTGTCGCCCTCGTCAACCTCCTGCTCGTGCGGTTGGCGGGTTTTCTGTGGGACATCATCACCGTCCAGCACGACCTCAGGAGCATGACGAACGCAATCGGGCTGTTCCTGGGACTGGTCATCGCCCAAGGCATGCTGGCGATGGGACACAGCTACCTGACCGCCTGGGTGTCCCAGCACATCCTGGCGGACTTTCGGATTCACGTGTTCGCTCATCTTCAGAGACTCTCGCTCGGCTTTTTCGCCAAACGCCGGACGGGAGAGATCCTGTCACGTCTCATGAACGACGTGAGTGTCATTCAATCGACGGTGACCGAAACGCCCATCGACTCGGCGAAACAGCTCGTGACCTTGGTCGGCGGCGTCGCATTCTTGCTGGTCATGAACTGGCGTCTCTGCCTGTTGATCCTGATGCTCCTCCCCCTCTTGGTGCTGGTGGCCAGGATGTTCGGACAGCGGCTGAGATCACTGTCGACAGCGATCCAGGACCAGACCGCCTCCACCACCACCCTCGTCGAAGAAGTGCTCGCCGGCATCCGGGTCGTCAAGTCGTTCGTGCAGACCCATCGCGAGGAGGCGCGTTTCGCGTCGCAGCTTCGCACCGCCCTCGAGATGACCCTCCGGAGGGCGGCCGTGCTCGCCGTGTTCATCCCGACGATCACGCTGCTGACCTTCGCCGCGGCCGCCGCCGTTCTGTGGTACGGGGGCAGACAGGTGATCGAAGGCGCCGTCTCGCCGGGTGATCTGTTTGCCTTCGTGCTCTTCGCCGGCATTCTCATCGGCCCCTTCGGTTCAGCCGCCAGAGTGTTTGCGCAGATCAAGGAAGCCCAGGGTGCCATGCAGCGGGTGTTTGAAATTCTCGACACCCAACCGGAGATCAGGGATCGACCGGACGCGATAGATATGCCCCCGATCCGCGGCCATGTGCGCGTCGATCGGGTGGGCTTCGCGTACGACCCCAGACAGCCTGTTCTGTGTGAGGTGTCGTTCGAGGTCAGGCCCGGAGAGATGGTGGCGTTCGTCGGTCCCACCGGTGCCGGCAAGACCACCTTGGTGAACCTCCTGCACCGCTTCTATGACCCGACCGAGGGCTCCGTGACCATTGACGGTCACGACCTCCGCATGGTTCGTCTCGACAGTCTGTATCGACAGATTGCCCTGGTCCCCCAGGAAACCATGCTGTTCGGGGGCACCATTCTGGACAATATCCGGTATGGCCGTCAGGAGTCGACGGAGGAGGAGGTGATCACCGCCAGCCGTGCCGCCAACGCGCACGACTTTATCCTCGCGACTCCGGACGGATACCGGACGCTCGTGGGCGAAAAAGGGGTAAATCTGTCGGGCGGCCAGCGGCAGCGGCTGGCGATCGCCCGGGCGGTGCTGAAGAACCCCCGAATCCTGATGTTGGACGAGGCGACGTCAGCCTTGGATTCCGAATCCGAGATGCTGGTTCAGGACGCACTCGACCGGTTGATGTCAGGCCGGACCACCTTCGTGATCGCCCACCGGCTGACCACCGTGCAACGGGCCGATCGCATCTTCGTTCTGAACAAGGGACGCATCGTGGAGGAGGGAACCCACACGTCGCTGATGGAACGGAAGGGACTCTATCACTATCTGTATACGCTCAGGCTGGAAGAGCTGATGGCTGATAGCTAATGGCTGCTCACTTCACCTTCGAGAAATCCGCCTCAAATTCTTCCGTCTTCCCGTCGGGGAAAAAGATGACCACCTTGGTCTTGGCGCTCGGATCGAAGCCGTCATACGCAAACCGCGCCGTAAAGCGGGAACGATAGGCCGGACCCTGGCCCTCGTTCTTGCGCCCCCGTTCCGCCGGCCCCATATCAATCGGATGGATCGTCTTGGAGCCCTGCTGGAACGCGACCTTGACACCGTCGGCAAAATATTCGTCGCCGCAGAGTTGGATCTCGACCTCCATGTTCGGCATGTCGACGACCTTTTGGATGAACCCGTCGGGCATGCGCACTTCTTTTTTCTGTTTCTTCGATTCCGTCGCTTCCTGCCGGCCAAAGGCCTCCAATCGATACCGCTTGGTCCGTAGAATGGCGCTGGCGCCGCAGGGGTCTTTCTCCGGATCGGCGCCGACGCGTGTCGTGAGCGAGACCTGCTTCATGAGCTTCTTGATTTCTTCATCCGGCTTGGACGATTCGGCCGCCTTCTCCATCGGCGCGCGTCCGGCTTCAAGCGCCTTCTTGGCCTCCTCCATCGTAAGTTTGACATCGATGGCATAGGCCATCTCTGCTGATCCCATCCATGCCGCAACCGACCAGGCCATGACGAGCGCCCCGAGTGCGGCGCGACCTTCAATCGGCCGACCTCCCGCCATGGGTGCGGAACGCATACGTCTCCTCCTTCGATCACCGCGGCACCACCGTGCGCGGCAGCCGGCCATCATGCCATGAGCAAGCGGGCTCGGCCAATCGGGCGCCATTGTAAGCAAATCGCCGGACCTTTTCAATCGGGAGTACCGCCTCGGCCGCGGGTTGGCCGACCGCGCCAGTTTTGACCCACTTCGGTGACGATTTGTCTGGACCCCTCCCCGCACCGATCTGGTATACTCGGGCTACGTCACCTCTCCTGAGCTCAGCACAACCGAACCCTCAGCACACGGAGACGGTCTTCCATCATGAGTTGGCCAGGCGACAAGCCCCGCGATGGGCGCGGCGAGCATCCTTCTTCGTTGGTGGCTCACGTAATGAGCCCGGGCGTCGTCCAGATTCCCGGAGACGTGTCGGTTCGTGACGCCGCGGTGATCATGCAGAAAGAGCATGCCCCCTGCGTCATCGTCAGAGACTCGGATGACAAGATTGGCATCATGACCCATTCGGACATCGTTCACAACGTGGTCGCGCGGGGCCTCGATCCCGACGAGGTGGAAGCGAGCACGATTATGTCCAGCCCGGTGTATGGCGTTGAATTCAACCAAACCGTCGAGAGCGCCGCGACCGTGATGGCGACCCACGGTGTCCCTCTGCTCCTCGTCACGAGGCAGAACCAGCCCATAGGAATCCTGGCGGCCCGAAACATAGTGTGTTCGCCCGCACGGAGCGGGTCCCGCATCGCCGTCTCATTGAAAGTGCATGATGGGAAGCCAGCACTGACCACGCAGGTCGCGGCCATCTCGCAATTGAGTCACCTCGGCGCGTTTGTCGAGATGCCGACCCCCTTCTCTCCCGGCACCAGTGTGAGTCTGAATTTTTACCTCCCCGGATCCGGCCGTCAGATCCAGGCTCATGCGACGGTCCTGAAGAGTCGTGGCCGGATGGGAACGCCGAGCGGAGCTCTGGAAACCCAGCCGGCGGGCATGGAGGTTGAATTCACGCGGCTGGCAGGCTCCGACCAGTCTCAGATCACAGCCTGGGTCATCCGCTCGCTCTACAAATAGTCAGGAGCGCCCCAACCCGCCACTCCGCGTCGCGTTCATGCTGTTGTTTTGACCATCCGCCAGTCACCTGATAAGATCTGAGACACGTCGAACGCCCAGGAGAGCGGAGCATGGCCAGCCGACCGTCGCTGACGAACGAGGAACTCCTCAAGCAGATCCAAGCCATGCTGGGCGGATCCGATGACGATCCGCAAAAGGTGTTCCTGAAGGAGATGCTGCTGGGAGTCCTCAAGCTGCATCACCGCCAGCTGGATACGCTCGACATTAAGATCCTGAATCGGACGCTGAAAGAACTTCGCTACGCATTCAAAGTCTTCCACCCATACCGCCACCGGCCCAAAGTCAGCCTGTTCGGTTCAGCCAGGACGCAGTCCGACGATCCCAACTATCGATTGGCGTACCGGTTCGCTCGGCTCCTGGCCCGGCGAGGGTACATGGTGATCACCGGCGGGGCCGACGGGATCATGCGGGCCGGCCAGGAGGGGGCCGGGAGGGAGAGCAGCTTCGGCGTCAACATCATGTTGCCGTTCGAGCAGGGCCCGAATGCGATCATCGCGGATGATCCCAAGCTGATCACCTTTAAATATTTCTTCACAAGGAAGCTGTTGTTCGTGAAGGAATCCGACGCCATCGCGCTGTTTCCCGGCGGCTTCGGCACGCACGACGAAGGCTTCGAAGTGTTGACACTCGCGCAGACCGGCAAGAATAAACCCCAACCGATCGTCTGCCTGCAAGCCCCGGGCTGCGACTACTGGGACCACTGGCATGCGTTTATCACCGATCAGCTCTTGTCCCGCCGGCTCATCAACGAGGAGGACCTCGGCCTGTTTAAAATCTTCGACTCTGAGAAAGCCGCGGTGGAGGAGATTGAGACCTTCTACCGAAACTATCATTCGATTCGGTTCGTGGACCAGCATCTCGTCATGCGAATCAAGCATCCCCTGTCGCCCGAACAACTCGCGACCCTTACCCGGGAGTTCACCGATTTGCTGGACGAGGGCTCTTTCGAGCAACGGGGGCCACTTCTAGAGGAACTCGACGAACCGTCCTTGAAAGACCTCCCTCGCCTGGTCTTCCTCTTTAACCGTCGGAGCGCCGCCCGCCTCCGGCAGCTGATTGATCGGATCAACACCTTCTCGGCCCCGACCCCCGTTCCCTCGCCCAGCCAGCCCACAGCAGCCTGATCGACGGCCACCACAGTTTTTTGCCGGAGAGGGGTTCAATCGAGCAACAATCGTGGTATGCTTGCCGCGCAGGCTATGAGTCGTCCTCACCCCAAGCACAACCCCACGCCGGCTCCCGACGTCGTCCTGTACCACGCGGAGTGTCTGGACGGCTTCGGCGCCGCGTGGGCCATCTGGAAGCGATTTCCCTCTGCCCGATTCGTCCCGGTCAAGCACGGGTTCCCTCCGCCTCCTGATCTGGCCGGCCGGCACGTGGTCATCGTTGACTTCAGCTATGCGAGAGCGACGCTGGAAGCGATGGCAAGTGAGGCCGCCAGCTTGCTGGTGCTGGACCATCACATCACCGCCCAACAGGCGCTGACCGATCTCCCGTTCGCCCGCTTCGAGGAGAAGAAGTGCGGGGCGGTCATGGCCTGGGAGTGGGCGCACGCGACTCCCGTTCCCTGGTTGCTGGAATACGTGCAGGACAAAGACCTGTGGCACTGGGATCTCCCGGCCAGTCGGGAGATCAACGCCGCGCTGGCATCCTATCCGTTTGACTTTCCCCTCTGGGAAGGGTTCCGCCAGGAGACACTGGAGGCCGAAGGGCGGGCGATCCTGCGCTACGAGAACGAGCTGGCCGGGAAGATCGCGGCGGAAGCGGTGCTGGTCTCGTTCCACGGCGAGACGGTCCCCGCTGTCCACAGCGCCGTGCTCACCAGCGAACTCGGCGAACGGCTGTCCCGCTCCCACCCCTTCTGCATCATCTGGCACGAACGGGACGGCCGCCGGTACTACAGCCTCCGGTCACGCGCGGATGGGGTCGATGTCGCGGCCATCGCCACTGCGTACGGAGGCGGCGGCCACACGCATGCCGCCGGCTTCTCCGTCCCCCTTGGCCCGGGTGACCCGTTCCCGGTGCCTCCGATCACGCAGCTCAAGGCGAAGGCTCGATGAACAGGCCGACGCCCGCGGGCAGAGGCGGCGGGGAACACCCAGGAGGCCATGGCCGACGTAACCGACTGCCGTGATCCCTCTCCACGACGACAACCCGACTCAGCACACCCCGGTCCTGACCATCGCCGTCATCGCGGCCTGCGTGCTGGTCTTTCTGTACCAGGTCTCGCTCCCCGAGGTGTCGGGACGACTGTTCATCCAGCGCTACGGGGCCATTCCGGCAGCGGTGTTTGGACAGACCGCCGCCTTACCGCCTGAAGTCGCAGCGCTCCCCGCGTTCGCCAGCCTGATCACCAGCATGTTCCTCCACGGGGGCTGGATGCATCTGATCGGCAACATGCTGTACTTATGGATCTTCGGAAACAATATCGAGGACGTGATGGGGCACGCCAGGTTCGCCGTCTTCTATCTGGTCTCCGGGATCGTCGCCGCCCTCGGCCACGCGCTGACCGACCCTGCCTCCGCCGTGCCGATGGTGGGCGCGAGCGGAGCCATCTCGGGGGTCCTCGGCGCCTATCTCCTGCTCTTTCCGCGGGCGCAGGTCCTCGTGCTGGTCCCTCTCGGCATGTTCACCAGAATGATGTACGTGCCGGCCGGCCTCGTGCTGGGATTCTGGTTCGTGCTGCAGCTCATCGTCGGAAGCATGAGCCTGGGGAGTGGAGGCGGGGGGGTGGCGTGGTTCGCGCACGTGGGAGGGTTTCTCGCCGGCATGGCACTGATCGGCCTCTTTAAGCGCCCCAAGGTGCCCTTCTTCGCTCCACAGCGACATCGGCCCTGGAGGCCATCAGACTGGTAAGCAGACTGGCGCCGGCTTTCATCCTGCCTGGCCCGGCTATCCCGACTTCGTTGCCTGCTTCTTTAATTCAGACGACGCTTCAAGGACCGCCCGGGTTTGTTCAGCCCGAAACTGTATGACCCTGGCACGGATTGCCGGAGAGCGAACGGCCAGGATTTGGGCGGCCAGCAGTCCGGCATTCTCCGCCCCGCCGATGGCCACCGTGGCGACTGGCACGCCGCGCGGCATTTGCACCATCGACAGCAGGGAATCGAGGCCCCTGAGATGTTCGGTCGGGATCGGCACGCCGATCACCGGTAAATGCGTCTTCGCCGCCACCACACCCGGCAGGGCTGCTGCGCCTCCCGCGCCGGCCACGATGACCTCGATGCCGCGGTCGGCTGCCTGCTCCGCATACTGAAACAGGCGATCCGGAGTCCGGTGGGCTGACAGCACCAACAGCTCGCTCGGCACCCCGAGGTGCGTCAGGACCTCTGCGGTCTTCTCCAGCACCGGCAGGTCGGTTTTGCTTCCGCCGAGGATACCGACCAGCGGTGACGCATTTCCAGGCTTTCTCTCACGCGAACCTGGCATTGAAACCTCCTTGTCAGGAATGACTCGTGAACACCCAGCGGCTCGGAAACGCTCGCTGCTGGCGGTTCCCTGTGCGTGGCGCGCTACCTTAGCCTTTGTCCGACGGAAGCGTCAAGGTCAAAGGGCCGTGACGGCTCCGGCGGGCAAGCCGTTTGACCAGAAGCTAACGAATCCATTATAGTTATAAGCAAGGTTGTGTCCCTGGGAGGCTTCCTGTGCCGGAGACCCTGAAAGGGAGGATGCTGGGGCTCGTCGACCAGCCGACGGGGTTGGACGATATTCAAGTTGATCACTTGGCCGCATCCACGCGCTTGCAATCCTGGCAAGCCGTGCAGATCCCGGATCGGCTGCGCTTCTCGGCCTGGCTGGCGGTCACGCTCCTGCTGGTCGTCGCCCTCATCATCGCCTTCGTCCCCTGGACACAGACCATTACCACCACCGGTCAGCTCTCGGCCTATTCCCCGTATGAACGCCCTCAGGATATCGAAGCTCAGATCACCGGTCGCATCAGAAAATGGCACGTCTACGAAGGGGTGCGGGTGAAACAGGGGGACCTGCTCCTCGAGCTGGACGACTGGGATCCTCTTTTCATGGCACCCGACCTGCTTCCGCTGCTCGAACAATCCAAGAGTGCGCTGGAGCTGAACCGTAAGGCGGCGTTAGACCGTGCCGATCAGCTGGAAAAGCGAATCAAGGAAATGCAAAACCTCGTCAAAGCGGCGGTCCCGTCCGCCGAAGCCCGGGTGGTCGAGGCCGAAAACAAGGTGCGGGAAGCCGAACAACGCGTGGCGGCTGCCAAGATTGCCGTGGACACGGCTGAGTTGAACGTCGGCCGACACAAACAACTGGCTGAACGGGGCCTCGTCTCCCAGCGAGAGCTGGAATTGACTATCCTGGCCGCGATCGGGAGCAAGGCGGAGCTACAAGGTGCCGAAGCGGGGCAGCAAGCCGCCCAGCAAGGAATGCGGGCCCTGAGCTTCGGCCGTGATCAGATCAGCGCGGACGTGTTGCAGCGCCTTCTTGATGCCGAGGCCAGCC
>Ga0209375_1003254_pt1 | contig 11373 bp, 8 predicted proteins | sample GraSoiAngelo_131_FD_185888 | JGI IMG/M metagenome (GOLD analysis project Ga0209375, IMG submission 185888) | Grasslands soil microbial communities from the Angelo Coastal Reserve, California, USA - 14_0929_02_30cm (SPAdes) (version 2) | ecosystem: Environmental > Terrestrial > Soil > Grasslands ...
CGAATTTTAGCGAGGGACGGAACGCGGACACGGTTCGCGCGCTCGTGTCGGTGATCCGGGCCGTCAAGGGCGTCTTTCTGTTGGATGAGGAGATGGATCAGGATCACCACCGAGCGGTGCTCACGTTTGTGGGGGCGCCGGAGGCGGTGGAGGAAGCGGCGTTCCAGGCCGCGCACGCCGCGGCCGGCCTGATCGATCTCGGGCGACATCAGGGCGGGCATCCCCGCGTGGGCGCGACGGATGTCGTGCCGTTTGTGCCGATCCGGGGCGTGACGATGGAGGACTGCGTCGCGCTCGCCAGACGGGTGGGAGAGCGGATCGGGAGGGAGTTGAACATTCCGGTCTTCCTGTATGCGCAGGCCGCCTCGCACCCGGACCGGGCGAATCTGGAGGCCTTGCGGCGGGGAGGACTGGAGGGATTGGCCGGCCGGATGGCAACCGATCCTGCGTGGGCCCCCGATTTCGGCCCTCGGACGTTGCATCCGACGGCCGGGGCGACGGCCGTGGGAGCACGGCCGCCACTCATCGCGTACAACGTCAATTTGCAGTCGGGGGATCTCGACGTCGCGAAGGCCATCGCGAAAACGGTTCGTTTCTCCAGCGGCGGACTCCCTTGCGTGAAAGCAATGGGGGTGGCGCTCACGAGCCGCCGGCTCGTCCAGGTTTCGATGAACCTGACGAACTTCGAGAGAACACCGATCCACGTGGCGTTCGAGGCGGTGCGGCGCGAGGCCGAACGGCGCGGTGTGGCGGTCGCCGGGAGCGAGATCATCGGCTTGGTCCCACAGCGGGCTCTGGTGCAGGCCTCGGAGTTTTTCCTGAAGGTGGAACGCTTCGATCCAACCCAGGTTCTGGAAACCCGCCTTGAGCTGGTCCTGGCGCGTGAAGCTCCGCTCCGCGAGGCCGGGCCTCTGGGCCAGGTTGCTTCCGCCGCAGGCCCCGGCGAGTTAACCTCTTCCGTCTCGGGTTTCCTGGACGCAGTGTCGGCCGGCACCCCGACGCCGGGAGGCGGCAGTGTCGCGGCGCTGGCGGGCGCGCTGGCGGCCGCGTTGGGGGTGATGACCTGTCGGATCGGCGAACCGGCGAGTCAGTCTCCAAGCGCCTTCGATCATAGGTCCGCGGAACGGCGCCTCACAGCCCTCCGCGAAAAACTGCAAGGCCTCATTCAAGCCGACGCGGACGCCTATGCGAGTGTGGTGAGAGTCTACCGCCTGCCGAAGACCGATCCCGCCAGGCCGGAGGCGATCTCGACCAGTCTGCGGATCGCGACGGAGGTGCCGCTTGAGACGGCCGCGCTCGCTACTGAAGTCGCCTCCTTGTTGCGGGCGCTGCTCCCGCAGACCAGGCCCGCCGTGGCCTCCGATCTTAAGGTCGGGTTGCTGCTGGCGCTGGCTGCGATCGAGGGCGCGCTGGAGAACGTCAAAACAAACTTAAAAACTCAGAAAAATCAGTCGCTTAACAAGGACCTCGCCATTCGCATCCAGGCCATCACACAGAGTCTTGTAGAACTAAAAAGGCTGTGATACACTCGCTCTGTTTTTCCGAGTACGCGTAGTTCTCGCTAGCCTGAGGAAGTAAAACCGTCAGAGGACGGGAAGCGGTTCAGGATGGAAATCAAGGTTTTCAACAATAACGTGGAAAAGGCCCTGAAGGTGGCCAAGAAAAAGCTGGCCGGGGAAGGTCTCTTTCGTGAATTGAAACGGCGCCGATTCTACGAGAAACCCAGCGTCAGGAAAAAGGCCAAACAGCGCGAGGCCCAGCGCCGACGCCTGAAGTGGCTCGCGAAGCATCGGATGGAATGACTGGTCCTCGCTACTCGTTCCGTTCCCGCCCGTCCCTCTGATCAGGTCTCTCCGTTCGACCCTTCAATGCGGGACTCCGAGATCCATGCCGCTCTGCGTATCCTCGGACAGGAGGTGCGCCAGTGGCAAGAGCCTGTGCTTGGGGTGGTCGCCAGGGAGTCGCGGGACCCGTTCCAGATCCTGATCGCGTGTGTGCTCAGCCTTCGCACCAAGGATCAGACGACGACCGACGCGAGCCGGCGTCTGTTCGCCTTGGCGTCCACCCCTTCCACGATGAGACGGCTGTCCCGCCGCCGCATCGAAGCGGCCATCTACCCGGTCGGCTTCTATCGCACCAAAGCCAAGCACATTCGGGAGATCTGCCGGCGCCTGTTAGAACGGTATGGCGGCTCCGTCCCGGACTCGATCGAGGAACTCCTGACCCTTCCAGGCGTGGGACGGAAGACGGCCAACCTCGTGGTCACGGTGGGGTACGGGAAGCCGGGGATCTGCGTGGACACCCATGTGCACCGCATCAGCAATCGGTGGGGGTACGTCAAGACGAAGACCCCCGAGGAAACCGAGCAGGCCTTGCGCCGGAAGCTGCCGCGCCGGTACTGGATCACGTTCAATGATCTGCTGGTCCCGTTCGGGCAGAATCTTTGTCAGCCGGTGTCGCCGTTCTGCAGCCGATGTCAGCTGGCGAAGTATTGCGATCGTGCGGGAGTGATGAAGTCGCGGTGATTTTCAGTGCTGAGTAACGAGTGCTGAGTTCCGAGTAAAAAGAGTCCTCAATAGCCCTGAGGCTCAGGACTCAGCACTTTGCACTCACCACTGAGACTTAGATGAAGAGCGTCGTTTCGGCGCCGGCCGTCAACGAAATGATAGCCGGAAGCCCCATCACCTCGTCCACGTTCTTGGCCACCGCCGCAGAGTCTACGCCCATGTATTCGAGGCCGGCGCTGCAGGCGATCAGCCGGAATTGACCGACCGTCCTGGCTTCCTTGAACATCTCGGAGATCCGAGGCACCTTCTTCTCTTTCAACAAGCGACCGATCTCCTCCGCCGATTTCTTGTACTCCGGCGGGAAGTCCACAGCATCAATCCGCCCTTCAGCCAGTTTCTTGATGGTCCAGAAGAGCAGGACGACGATCACGTCCTTGCCCATGGCGGCGGCGGTCAGGCCGATCGTCGCCACTTGGTGGAGTTTGTCGTAGGTGCCGTTGTGGGCGAAGATCACGAATCGAGGTTTTGTCTTCACGGCGACACCTGGAACGTGAGGCGTCTTCTCGGCGTGCGGATTATAGACTCTGTGTCCGAGGCGTGGCAAGGGTCAGCTTTTGGGCTCCAGGGGAACTTTCAGGCCGTGCCGGCGTGCCGCCTGGATCGCCTCGGGATAGCCGGCGTCGGCATGCCGCAGGATGCCGATGGCCGGGTCGTTCGTGAGCACCCGGTCGAGCCGGGTCGCAGCCTCCCGCGTTCCGTCGGCGACAATGGCCTGCCCCGCATGCAAGGAATACCCGATGCCGACCCCGCCGCCGTGATGGAAAGACACCCAACTGGCGCCGGAGGCGGTATTCAGCAACGCGTTGAGGATCGGCCAGTCAGCGATCGCATCGCTGCCGTCGCGCATGCCCTCGGTCTCCCGGTAAGGAGAAGCGGCCGAGCCGGCATCCAGGTGATCCCGCCCGATGACCACCGGCGCTTTGACCGTTCCCTTGCGCACCAGCTCGTTGAGCCGCCGGCCCATGGCGGCCCGTTCCCCGCATCCTAACCAGCAGATCCGGGCCGGCAGGCCTTGAAATTCGACCCGCTCGCGCGCCAGCCGCAGCCAGCGCTGCAGCGATTGGTTCTCCGGAAACAGGTTGAGCGCGGCCTCATCAGTCGCGGCGATGTCGGCGCGATCACCGGAAAGGGCCACCCAGCGGAAGGGCCCCCGTCCTTCGCAGAAGAGCGGCCTGATGTAGGCCGGCACGAAGCCGGGGAACGCAAAGGCCTCCTGCACCCCTCGCTGGGAAGCCATGGCCCGGATGTTATTCCCGTAGTCGAACACGACCGAGCCGGCTTTCTGGAAGGCGACCATCGCCTTCACATGGACAGCGATGGAATCCAGCGCGCGATCCACATATTCCGATGGACTTTTCTGGCGAAGCCGAGCCGCGTCCTCCAGCGTGAGGCCGGCTGGCACATAGCCGTTGAGGGGATCGTGCGCGGACGTCTGATCCGTCACGAGGTCGGGGACGACCCCGCGGCGAAGCAGTTCCGGGAGCACCTGAGCGCAATTCCCGACCAGCCCGACCGACAGGGCGAGCCGGTTGGTCTTGGCCTCTTGGACCCAGTGCAAGGCCTCCTCCAACGACGCGGTCATCCGGTCGCAGTAGCGAGTCTTGATCCGTCGTTCGATCCTGGCCGCGTCCACCTCGACGCAGAGCAGGACCGCCCCGTTCATCGTGGCGGCCAGCGGCTGGGCCCCGCCCATGCCGCCCATGCCCCCCGTGAGGACGAGCCGCCCGGCCAGGTCGCCTCCGAAGTGCCGCGCCGCGGCGGCCGCAAAAGTTTCGAAGGTGCCCTGGACGATCCCCTGCGTGCCGATGTACATCCAAGACCCCGCGGTCATCTGCCCGTACATGATCAGTCCGAGCGCTTCCAGCCGGCGGAACTCCTCCCACGTGGCCCAGTGCCCGACCAGGTTCGAGTTGGCGATGAGGACGCGCGGCGCGAATTCATGGGTCGTGAGGACCCCCACCGGTTTGCCCGACTGGACGAGCAGCGTCTGGTCTCCTTCCAGGGCGGTCAGCTCCCGGACGATGGCGGCGTACGCCTCCCAATTGCGCGCGGCCTTTCCGGCCCCCCCGTACACGATCAGCTCGCGAGGGTTCTCGGCCACCTCCTCATCCAGGTTGTTCATCAACATCCGGAGGGCGGCTTCCTGGGCCCAGCCTTTGCAGGTCAGGGTCGTGCCGCGTGGAGCTCGGATGGGGAAGGTCACTTGCGTTTCGCCCGCGTCTTGACGCTGTTGATGAAGGCCTCGATCGCGGCGTCCACTTCGCCCGGGGTCATGGCGCGGTCGTGGGTTTCGCCCTCATCGACGAGGAAGGTCTCGTGGTCTTTCTCTTGCCGGACGACCACCGTATTATCGGCGGTGACCTCGATCATCATGAACCATTCCTTGTCGCCCTTTTTGATGGAGACCTCCTTGCCCAGTCCCTTGTTCTTGATCTCGACCTCCAAGTCTCCGCTGGCGGGGCCCGATTCGGTCGGTGGAGGTGGAGGCTCGGCGGCCTGGGTGACCATCGGGAGGCCGACCAGCACAGCGGCGGTGAGGACCGGGGCCAGACTGACGAGAATTCCGCCGGTGCGACGGCGAGAGAGAGAGGTCATGACTCACTCCTCTGTGCTTGTCGGGAGGTGGACAGGACTTCGGTCAAGGCGCCGCTGGCCACGATCGCGCGAACCAGCTCGATATCCGGCGCCAGCGTGCGGTCCTGCTCCAGTCGGGGAACTTGCTGGCGGATCAGCCGCAGGGTCCGGCGGCTGCCGGCCCCTGCTTGCAACGGACGGTGAAAGTCCACCCCCTGGGCGCCGCAGAGCAGCTCGATCGCCAGAATATGCTCGGCATTGGACAGGATCTGCTTGAGTTTGAGGGCCGATCCCATCCCCATGCTGACATGGTCTTCCTGGTTGCCTGAGGTTGGGATGGAATCCACCGATGCCGGGTGAGAGAGCACCTTATTTTCGGAGGCAAGCGCCGCCGCCGTGACCTGGGCCAGCATGAAGCCAGAGTTCAGTCCGGGCTGCGGGCTCAGAAACGGCGGGAGTTCCCCGTATACAGGATTGGTCAACCGCTCGATCCGGCGTTCCGCGATGCTGGCCAACTCCGTGATCGCGATGGCCAGATGGTCCAACACCAGGCCGAGCGGCTGCCCGTGGAAGTTGCCGCCTGGGAGCACCTCATCCCGATCCGGGAAGACGATCGGGTTGTCGGTGACGCTGTTCATCTCGACGCTCAGCGTGGTCCGGACGTAATCCAGCGCGTCGCGGACCGCCCCGTGCACCTGCGGCATGCACCGCAGGCTGTAAGCGTCCTGCACGCGCGGACAGTCCACGTGCGAGGTCCGAATCTCGCTGCCCGCGAGCAGGGCGCGCAGATTAGCCGCCACTGTCACCTGGCCCAGATAGGGGCGAAGACGGTGAATCCGGGGGTCGAAGGCGACCGGGGTACCCTTGAGCGCTTCCAGCGACAGCGCCCCGGCGACATCGGCCGCGTCCACCAGCAGCCGGCATCGGCGGAGCGCCAACAGCCCCAGCGCGAGCATGGCCTGGGTCCCGTTGACCAGCGACAACCCCTCTTTGGCTTCCAAGTGTAGGGGCTTCAAGCCCGCCTTCGCAAGCGCGGCCCGCCCCGACTGCCTACGCTCGCCCACAAAGGCCTCGCCTTCGCCGATCAGGACCAGCGCCAGGTGCGCCAGCGGTGCCAGATCGCCGCTGGCGCCGACCGATCCTCTGGAGGGAATCACCGGCAGCACGTTGCGATTGAGCAGCGTGAGCAGGTATTCGGCGATCAACGGGCGGACCCCGCTGTGCCCGCGAGCCAGCACGTTGGCTCGCAACAGCAAGATTCCCCGGGTTTCTTCGCGCAAGAGCGGGTCCCCCACGCCGGCCGCATGACTGCGGACCAGATTGAGTTGCAGTTGCTTGATGTCGGACGAGGAGATGCGTTGATCGGCCAGCTTCCCGAACCCCGTCGTCACCCCGTAGACCGGCTTGGTCCCGGCCGTGACCCGCCGGATCACCTCGCAGGCCGCGGCCATCCGTGTTTCGGCCTTGGGCGCGAGCTTGACCGGCCGTCCGTCGAGCACGACGTCGTAGAACGCGGGAAGGGTCAGATCCTCTCCGGTCAGGAGCAAGGGCTTCATCGGCTGAGGGACCTCATGCGCCGGATTATAGCCTCCCGCCGTCGTCGCGTAAACCGAATGTAGGGCTCACACCCTCCTTGTTTGCCCCCGGTTCGCATGCTAGGATGCCGGCGCGATGGAGGTCTTGCTCTCCAAGGACCTGCTGCTCAGCCTGTTCGTGCTCTCGGTCGTCACCTTCGTCGTGAGCTTGGTCGGCATCCCGTTTCTTCTGGTCAGACTTCCTCCTCATTACTTCGACGAGCGCCATCCCCGGACCTGGATGGAAGATCACCATCCGGTACTCCGGTTGATCGGGCTGGTCTTCAAGAATGCGGTGGGAATCCTCTTGTTCATGGCCGGGGTCGCCATGATCGTCCTCCCCGGCCAAGGAGTCCTGACGATGTTGATCGGCGTATCATTGTTGGACTTTCCCGGCAAGCGTCAGTTGGAGCGCAGGCTCATCGGCCAGCGCGCCCTGCTGAGGACGATTAACAAGCTGCGAGCGAAGTTCGGCCGGCCTCCGCTCGTCGTCGCGTAAGTACAACATACCCTTTCTCCATGCCGACCCTCTACCTGATTGACGGCAGCGCCTACATTTACCGAGCCTATTTCGCCCTGCCCGCCCTGTCGAATTCCAAGGGGCTGCAGACAAATGCGGTCTACGGCTTTACCACGATGCTCATGAAGGTCCTGCGCGAACACCGGCCGGACTCCCTGGCTGTGGCGTTCGATGAAAAAGGGCCAACCCTCCGTCATGAGGAGTTCAAGGAGTATAAGGCACACCGGCCGCCCATGCCGGAGGGAATGCAGGCGCAGGTCCCTTACATCCATCGCGTGGTCGAGGCCTTCGGGCTGGCGGTGATCCGGTTCGCCGGGTACGAAGCCGATGATCTCATCGGCACGCTGGCCCGCAAGGCGGAGGCAAGGGGGTTCGGGGTAGTGATCGTCACCGGCGACAAGGACATGTTCCAACTGCTGACGCCGGCGGTGCGCATCTACGACCCGGTGAAAGACAAGTGGTTCGGGGAGGACGACTGCCGTGCGCGGTTCGGCGTGGAACCGGCGCGAGTGGTCGAGGTGATGGGGCTCATGGGCGACGCCACGGACAATATCCCCGGCGTGAAAGGTATCGGGGAGAAGACCGCGATCAAGCTGATCGCGGAGTTCGGGACGATCGAAGAGCTCCTGCGCCGCGTTGAGGAAGTGACGGCCCCCAAGATCAGAGCGTTGCTGGTCCAGCAGGCCGACAATGCCCGACTGAGCCGGCAACTGGCCACCATTCATGTGGACTGCCCGGTGGAGTTCGATCCCGAGCGGTTCCAGGTCAGGCCGCCACCGACGGAGTCCCTCGTGACCGTGCTGCGGGAGCTAGAATTTCCCACGCTGCTCAAGGCCATTCATCCAACATCGCCGGCCGCGCCGGATCAGATGCTCGGAGCCAAAGCAGACATCATCCGGGATGAGGCGGGAGCCCGGCGGTTTCGCGACGGCCTGGCGCGGGACGAAGCGCTGGGCCTCCACTGCGTGCTGGGGGGCGCCGAAACGGCAGCAATCACCGCTGAACTTCATGGGCTTGCCCTGAGCGCCCCTGGTGGGACGACGGTCTTCGCGACGGGACCAAGGCCGGGGTCGCGGCAGCCGCTCCCGCAGCCTCTGCGTGATCTGCTCGAAAGCCGGACGCGGATCAAGGCGGTGCATGATCTCAAGCCGGTGTTGCTGGCGTTCCAGAGAGCGGGCATGGGCTTAACTCCGCCCTGGTTCGACACGATGATCGCGGCCTATCTCCTCAACCCCAACCGGCGGACCCACACGCTGGAGGCGGTGGCGCTGGACGCGCTGGGGTATCACCAGGGAGCTGGGCAGGCTGAGCCGGTCACTGAGGCTCCGACTGATCTCTTCGAAAAGGCTGATACGGCTGCTGTGCAAAAGGCCGCTGACGCAGCTGTGGTGGCGAAAACTGCTGAAGCAGCCGCGGTGACAATCCGGCTGATGCCGCTGTTGAAAGCGCGGCTGGAGGAGCAGGGCAGCCTCCGCCTGTTCGACGAGGTGGAGATGCCGCTGGTGCCGGTGCTGGCCGAGATCGAACGCAACGGGTTCGGTCTGGATGTGAGGGTGCTGGAGGGGCTCAGCAAGGAGTTGGAGCGGGAGCTGGACCGCATGATGGAGGCGATCGCTGGCCTGGCGGGAGGGGAGTTCAATATCAATTCCCCCAAGCAACTGGCCGCCGTGCTGTTCGACAAGATGGGCCTCAAACCCATTCGGAAGACCAAGACCGGCTTTTCGACCGATGAAGACACGCTGACGCAGTTGGCGACGCAGCACGAGCTGCCCGCCCAGATCCTGAATTACCGGAGCCTCAGCAAGCTCAAGTCCACCTATGTGGACGCGTTACCCACGCTGGTGAACCCGGAGACCCGCCGGCTGCACACCTCCTTGAACCAGACCGTGGCCGCCACCGGCCGGCTGTCGTCCGCCGATCCCAACTTGCAGAATATTCCGGTCAAGGGCGAGTACGGGCTTCGGATTCGGGAGGCCTTCGTGGCGGCCCCCGGTCACACGCTGCTGTGCGCCGACTACAGCCAGATTGAGCCGCGCATTCTGGCACATCTCTCACGGGACGAGCGGCTGGTGAAAGTGTTCGAGCGCGGCGAGGACATCCACACGGCCACCGCGGTCGAGATTTTCAAGTTGTCGCCGGAGCTGGTCACGAAAGAAATGCGGCGCGCGGCCAAGACCGTGGTGTTTGGAATCGTGTACGGGATCAGCCCGTTCGGGCTCTCCCAGAACATCGGCGTCTCGCAGACGGAGGCCAAGAAGTACATTGACGCCTACTTCGAGCGATACGCGGGAGTCAAAGCCTTTCTGGACAAAACGATCGAGGGAGCCAAAGAGAAAGGCTACACGACGACGATCCTCGGCCGCCGGCGACCGATCCCTGAGCTGCAAAGCCCCGATCCCACGCAGCGCAGCTTCGGGGAGCGGATGGCGGTGAACAGCCCGATTCAGGGCTCAGCGGCGGATTTGATCAAGGTGGCCATGATCGCCGTCAGCAAGCGGCTCCATGCCGAGCTGCCGAGCACCAAGATGATCCTCCAAGTCCACGACGAGCTGATCTTCGAAACGCCGGAGAAGGATGTGGAGAAGGCGAAGCAGCTGGTGAAGTCCGAGATGGAAGCGACCGGCCCGCGCCTTGGGCTGTCAGTTCCGCTGAAGGTGGATCTGGGCGTGGGTCGCAACTGGCGCGCAGCGCACCCGTAGGATGCTGAAAAAGGAGAACGGGGCGGCCGGGACGATCCCCGTGCTCCCAGAGCGCGCACGATCAGAATGTGCTCGCTCGATGGGCGCAGTAGGGATCATCCCAGCCACCCCTTAGATGAAGCTCGCTCCCTGCGGCCGCGCCTGGGACAGGGCGCGTCTCGGCTAGCCGGAGACGGGTGGGTGAGAACATCGGCCTTTTTGAGCATCCTGCAGAAGAATACAGGTACCGGGAATCTTTTCTGAAGCGTCTCTAGTTACGGCGCGTAGAAGCGGCTGACAGTCTCTGTTGTGTTGAACAGCATCGCGTTCAGGCGCGTATACGCGGCGTGGCCGTAGACGTGGTCGCGGGCATTGGTCGAGCCGGTGGAGTCCTTATAATCCACCAGCAGGCAGGTGCCGTCGTTCGCGCATCGGACGCTCTTGCGCGCGCACTCCAGCCAGCGTTCGAACCCGTCGTACGGCTCCAGCAGTTCCCAGAGCGCCTTGTTGGCCGCCTGGGCCGCCGGTGACGCTGGCACGGCATCGCTGCCCGCTACCGCCAGTTGCTGGACGTAGTCCCCGCCCCAGGCGATCGGCATCTCCATCGTGATCTGCGGCAGCTCCATCTTGGCGAGCCACTGTTTCCCATCGCTCCGCATCGGACGATGATTGACGATGTGGAGCAGCTTGCCGATGCCCGATGGATCCCATCCGTACCGGACCGGTGTGCCGAAGGTGACGACATCCAGCACCGCGCCGTTCAGGACCTGGCCGGTCGACAGCAGACCATCCAGTTCCTCGAGGTCGCCGGCTGGCAGGTGGCCTTTTAGGGTTTGAACCATGGTCTCGCGGCCGGATAACTGGCCCGGGGCCAGCAGGTTGGAGACAAGAGCAAGGACCAGCCCCGCCTGCCCGTGCGCCTGTACCAGGATGCGGTCGCCAGCGCCCAACTGCAGCTCTGCGCGGAGCGATCGGAGGCGGGTGAGCAGGCGAATGGCCGCTTGTGCGCGACCGAGGTGATGATGCTCACAGGACCAGAGAAGGCGCGTACAGACGATGGGCCGTGAACCGTTCCGATTCAGCGCTTTTTGAAAGAGTTCCACATAGGCTCGCGTGAAATTGGCTGCATCGCCGGCTTGCTCGTCGATCAGGGCGGTGGTCGCCTCATTTTCCACCAGCGGCGGCTTCTTGCCTCCCGGCAGGGCTGGCAATCCGTTGGACCCTTCCCGCATGAGCGCGAGCAAGGCTTCCATGCCAGGGATGCCGCGCGAGTAGCCTCGCTTCAGGCCCCCGGCTTCGTCCAGACGCTGCACGCCGAAGAGGTCCGAGCTGAGAAACGTGCCGTGTAGGAACAAGACGGCGCGGACGCCAGCTTGGGACACGCGGGCCCCCAGGCGCGCCATCGCATCTTGCCAGGCCAGCGAGTCGGGAGGCGCGCCGGGCTGGAATTCACGATAGCT
>Ga0209375_1003261_pt1 | contig 11367 bp, 7 predicted proteins | sample GraSoiAngelo_131_FD_185888 | JGI IMG/M metagenome (GOLD analysis project Ga0209375, IMG submission 185888) | Grasslands soil microbial communities from the Angelo Coastal Reserve, California, USA - 14_0929_02_30cm (SPAdes) (version 2) | ecosystem: Environmental > Terrestrial > Soil > Grasslands ...
GACTTTGGTAGATTTACCTTTACCCTTAATGGCACCTATTTGTCGCGCTTCGAATTTCAGGCCACCCCCTTTAGCAAACGCGTTGGGCTTTCGGGTGAATTTGTAACGAGCGCCACGTTTACTGGCTCGTTGCCGCACAATCGGGTTTATGTCAGCGCGTTTTACGATGGACCGGCTGACACGTGGCTCGCGGGTTTCGATATCGGCGCAACCGTGCACTACACCGGCCAGTATGAGGATGACAATATTGATCTGACAGGCTCTTCGAAACCGCAAGAACCAAGAACTGGCCCTTTTCCTCAACGCGCACGGAAAGTGAGCGACTGGGTTACACTCGACCTGACCACGTCGTACACATTTAACTTGCCGGCCCCAGCATTAGCCCAGGTGCCAGGCTTAGCTAAGGATGGCGCCAAGAACATCAAGCTGCGCGATAGTAAGGAAAAGAATGTTCTGCCGGTTTCGACAGCCGAGTACAATCCTTGTGGATGGCGCGCCTGGCTTGACGGCACGACGCTCACCGTCGGAATGCAAAACGTGTTTGATTCTGATCCGCCGTTCGTGGCCGGCACTTTCGAGAACAACTACGACGAATCGCTCGCCACCATCAAAGGCCGGTTCTGGTACGCGCAGTTAAAGAAGAAATTCTAGCGCGGTTTCAGCTCAGCCAAAAGCTTTGCAGCGTCACGGCTGCTTTTCTTCGCAGAGCTTTTGGAAAGCGGGATCGGTGCGTAAAGGGTCCCAATAGGGATCGAGTCGTAACAGTGCTGGCGTAACAGGCGCTGCGTTTATCCCAAAACCTGGCGTTTGTAACAACCGCGCCAGAGTAGAGATCGGGCGGCTAGTCTCGCCTAAACGTGTCTGAATTAGTGCTGCGTATGCTTCGATGGCAGGTCCGACAACCGGATCCTTAGCACTCGGCAAAAGGATCATTGAGCGTGTTTGCTTTAGGGCTAAGTCCCTTTCTCCGATCAAAGCATTGGCATCAGCCAGCGACGCCCAAGCAAATGCGTTATCTGGTTGATTTTTGCAGACCGATTCAAGCGCGTTGCGCACCTGTTCAGCGGTGGCCTTAGCGCCAGCCGTATCGCCAGCAAAGCGCTGCATGGTAGCAATCCCCACCTGTTCACTCCTCTTCTCGAACTCAGAAGCAAAATGGAATTGAGCCTGTCGGGCTTGCAACAATCGAACGGCCTCACCGTAATTTCGTTCAAGTCTCAACTGAGCGATCTTGATTGAGAAGGTATCCTCATTAGGAGCCTGCCAGTTTATCTCTGATAGGAACCTGGCGGCCTCTTGCAGGTTACCCTGGGCCTGATAAATCCTGGCCTTTGCCGCCATCACCTCCGGATCGTTTGGCATAATATCCAGCGCTCGATCATAAAGCTTTAGCGCGGCCGGAAATTGTCGAAGTAGGAAGTAAGTCAATGCCGCGTCGATGAGTAACTCCACATTACGTGGGTCCAGGGCGAGGGCTTGCTCGAAGTAGGCGATGCTTTGATCCCAGTGTCCCTGGCGTCGGGCAACTTCGGCGAGGGCATATGGCACTTCGGTGCTACCGGGTAACATTTTGCTCACGCGGCCGAACGTGGTTTTAGCAGCCCCGTAATCACCCAGCACGCGATATTGATAATAACCCAAGGCGAGCAGGGTCTCGGGAGAGTTAGGCTGCAGTTTTTGCGCATTCTCCAAAGCACGTTTCGTTGCGTCGCGCCGACCGGGAGTAGTGTCCCTCTGGTCGAAGTAGATATCCGCGTCCGCGCGAGAAAGCCGCGCCCAGGCAAGCGCAAAATTGGGGTCAAGCTGCACCGCCCGCTCATAAAAACCGGCGGCTTTCCAGGCTGAGGTAGAGCGTGCTTCAAAAGACAGGCCGCGTAGATAGAGGTCGTAAGCCTCTGGATTGTTTGTCGGTTTAACTGCTAACGCTTGCTCCTCACGGCCGGTCAGCTTCGCTTGCAACGACTCCGCTACTCGTTTGGCGATCTCGCTCTCGACGCCAAAGATATCAGTCAACTTCCGGTCGTAGGTGTCTGCCCAAAGGTGCGAATCGGTTTGGGCGTTAACCAATTGAACATTGACCCGCACCTGGTTGGCCGCTTTTTGCACGCTGCCCTCAAGAATGTTCGCTACCCCCAGCTGCTCCGCGATCTTGCCGAGGTTCCTAGGTTTGCTCTGATATTGTTGCGTGGAAGTGCGCGAGATTACTTTTAAATCCGCAATCTTAGCCAGCCGCGTCAGGATCTCCTCCTGGATGCCCTCAGCGAAGTAGGCGTTATCTGGATCCGCGCTTAGATTCTCGAACGGAACCACGGCAATGCTTTTCTCATGTGGTAGGCTCGTCGGCAGGTTTCGATGCCTGTAGAATGGAAGCGCCAGCGCCAAAGCAGCTATTGTCAATACGAGCACCAGAGCGGCTGGCGATCGCGCCCAGCGGAGCCATAAAGGAGCAGCGGCGCGTTCAAATTCGGCTTCCAGTTTCCGACGAAGATCTTTCAGCGCCTGCAGTAACTCGTGTGCGCTGTGATACCGTTCTTCGCGATCTTTGCGTAGCGTTTTGCTGATAATCTGCTGAAGCTCAGCGGGAGGATGCGTGATGTAATTCGTGAGCGGCGGTGGCTCCCTCTCAAGAATCGAAGACATCACCTCTTGTGGTGTGCCTGCCGCGCCGTAGCTCTGCGAAGGCGGGTCGCCGGTGAATGGCACATGGCCGGTTACCATTTCGTAAAGCACCACGCCGAGACTCCAGATATCAGTGGTTTTATCAATCCCGCCGACTGCGGGACACGCCTGTTCCGGCGACATATAACGAACAGTTCCCAATATCGAACCCAGATTGGTCTCAGCGAGTGTCATCGATCCTGCCCCGTCCGCCGTAGCCTCGGCGAAGGCGGATTCGGCGAGTTTTGCAATCCCAAAGTCGAGCACTTTCACGTACCCGTCCGGCCGGAGCATGATGTTTTCCGGTTTGATGTCGCGATGAACAATCCCCGCGTTGTGAGCGGCGGCGAGCGCACTCGCCACTTGGATCGCGACGTCAATAGCTTCATTCAACTGCATTCGCGCGCGCATCAGACGTTGACGCAGCGTCTCGCCTTCGATCAGTTCACTGGCAATGTAGTGGGTTGAGTGATCCTCGCCGATCTCGTAAATCGTCAGGATATTTGGATGATTGAGCCCAACTAGGGCATGCGCTTCTTGTTGAAATCGCTTCAGACGCTCCGCATCCCCGGTAAAGCGCATGGGCAAAAGTTTGAGCGCGGCCTTGCGGCCCGCCGTCATGTCGGTGGCCAGATAGACGTCGCCCATCCCGCCGGTTCCGATCCGTTCAGAAAGTTTGTAGTGGCCGATCGTGCGACCGACGAGCAAATCAGCTTGCCCATTTTCAATAATTCTCGTCGCGAGACCAACAGCTGAGGTTTCAATGAAGCTGCCTGGTCGTTGATGGAAAGCCACGAGCGCTTCAACTTTACGGCGCAAAAGCTCATCGCCTTCGCACGCCGTGTCCAGGAATGCGCCTATCTGGTCCGGCTCTTGATCCAGCGCAGCACGATAGATTTCCTCAATCGTTTGGAACCGCGCCGGCGTCATAGACACGAATTACACGAACTGGAAAACGAGACACGAATTACACGAATCCGAGAGCGGGACACAAATTACACCAATTATCACGAACTCATACGACTTGGGAAAATTAGTGTGAATTCGTGGAATTCGTGTCTCATGTTTCATGTTTCATGTTTCATAGAACAACTCTCTTCCACTCCAGCGAATCGCCACCGAAATTAACCAACAGACCAAGCCGAAGCTTCGAAGCGGCGAGATAATTCAGTACTTGCTTGAAGTGCGAGTCTGTTAGTTTTTCGACGGCTTTGCCTTCAAAGAGAATCTTGTCCCAGGCAATGAAGTCCGCGTAATAATAGTAAGGCAGGATGACTCCCTTGTAGGTGATTTCGTAATTTTTCTCGCGCAAAAACGGAATCGCAGCGCGACTTAGTTCAACGACGAGCGCATCCTTGTAGATGACTTCGTCGTGGCCGTTTCCCAACTCGCGGTGAATCTCCATGCAAACGCCTACGAGTTGGAAAACCTCCTTCTTGTAAAGCAGCTCTTCCATTCGTGTGAATTAGTGAACCGAGCAGATGGCGTCAGCGAGATAGAAGGCAAAGCCGCGAGGGTAGCGGCGAGCGAGCAGGGTAGCGAGCGAGTTCAAATTCGTGTCAAGCCGTGTCGTGCAATTCCGTATACAGCCATGCCCTGGCAAATTCCCAGTCACGCCTCACCGTTACACGTGAAATCTTGAGCACTTCCGCCATCTCGTCATAGTTGAGGCCGCCAAAATATTTTAGCTCGACTACTTGAGCTTTTCTTGAGTCGAGTGTGGTCAGTCTTTCCAGTGCCTCGTGCAGATCAACAATTTCCTTTGATTCCTCCGGTGAAACAACTGCTACTTCGTCCAATTCCACCTTGAGCGCGCCGCCACCGCGCTTTTGGGATCGTTGACCCCTGGCGTAGCTAACCAGGATTTGGCGCATCGCTCGGGCGGCCACGGCGAAGAAGTGGGTGCGGTTCTGCCAGCGTGGATTGGTTTGGTCGGCCAGGCGCAGATACGCCTCGTTGACCAGCGCTGTCGTTTGCAGTGTGTGATCGGGACGCTGTCCCTCCATAAAATGATGCGCGAGGTGTCGGAGTTCCTCATAGACCAGCGGAGTCAATTCCGCGAGGGCGGCATCATCCCCGTCACTCCAATGTGCCAGGAGCTCGGTCACTCTTTGCTGCGAGACCGAAGGCGTATCCATAACCTCTTTTCATACCCTACCACCCCCGAAAGTTTCTGCATGCGGAAGCGTCGCCGAAAAAATCTCAATTCAGATGATCACTTTGATCGATCTTTCGCGTTTGTGGCAATGGAAGGCAAAAACGAAATCAAAAAAAATCACAACTTCACAGTTAACAAATCCGGCTAATCGCCGGGGAAAAGGAACAACAATGAATCCACTCACTCAGTTTAAAAGAATACTCATTCTGCCACTTCTCATCGCACCTATGCTCGTCGCGCTCGCGTCGCCCGCGTCGGCTACGCTGCCGCCGGGGAACACCGTTCAGCAGTGGAACAAGATCGCCGAGGACACGGTCGTGGGCTCGGGCACTTTCCAGCCGGAGGGCTTCATTTACATGGCCTACCCCTCGGCTGCGGTGTACGACGCCGTGGTCGCGATCGAGGGCGGTTTCGAGCCATACGGTCCTCCGATCACGGCACCGCCGGGAGCGTCGGTCGATTGCGCAGTAGTCGAAGCTGCCTACCGCACGCTTCGCTATTACTTCTCGTCGTTCCCAGGTCTCGTGGCGAACCTCGACGCCTACTACGCCGAGGCGCTCTTTAATTTCGGCGGTTGCACCGCCGATGGCGGCGCGGGCACCGCTGTCGGGCTACAGGCTGCGAACGACATCATCGCCCTTCGCACCGGCGACGGACGGATGACTCCGATCAATGTGACGTCATCGTTCCCGACGCTACCGCCCGGTCCGGGCGTGTGGCGATTGACGCCGCCGTTCGCGACGCCGCAGACGCCGTGGGTGGGGGACGTGCGCCCATTTGTCTTGCAGAGCCTGGACCAGTTCCTGCCGGACCCGCCGCCCTCGCTTCAGAGCCGCGAGTGGGTCGAGGCCTTCAACCAGATTAAGGCCTACGGTGCCTTGATCGGCAGCGCGCGGACCGATGAGCAGACTGCTATCGCGAAGTTCTACTCGGCGAACGTGATCCGCCAGTTCAACCGCGTCGGGCGCGAGATTGCCGGCGCGCGCGGCGTCGGCCTGCTCGAGATGGCACGGCTGGCGGCGATGGTCAACCTCATCGGCGCCGATGCCCTGATGTCCACCTTTCATGCCAAGTACCACTACTTGTTCTGGCGGCCGGTCAGCGCGATCGACCCCACCGCCGTGATCGCAGACGGCTTCGGCCCTGTACCTGGCTACGACGACGGCAACCCGGCGACGGTCGAGCAAACCGGCTGGCGGCCGCTCCTCACCACGCCCAACCACCCGGAATACCCTGGCGCGCACCCCACGATTACGTCGGCGATGGCCGAGGTGTTCAGTACCTTCCTCGGCACGAACCAGATCAATCTCGATCTCCACGGCTTCGACCCCGCCGGGCCGCCTGGGAACTTCGACGCCGTGCGGCACTTCGACATGCCTAACGACCTCCGCCAAGATATCATCGACGCCCGACTCTGGGCAGGGTTGCACTACCACTTCTCCGGTGTCGCCGGTGTTGTCATCGGCCGGCAGGTCGCGAACTTCGACCTCAGCCATGCCTTCCAACCTCTCAACGACTAGCGTTGGTCAGCGTAACGAGTCGAATCCACTCTGATCGCAGTTGTAAATCGTCCCAGCGGGTACTCTTCGTAAGAGGCCGCTGGGACGAACTGTCGAAAAATTGCGACGAACTATTTGCTGGCAGCCTTGGCTGCGGCAACGATCTTGTCGAAGCGCTTATCACCGCGCAAAGAATCCCAGCATGGATTGAAGCGGAGATCGCCGCATGTGACTGCATCATGTTCATGTCCCGGAATGGTCGCGACTTTTTCGAGTTGCTCGAGCGCGCGGTCGGGCTCGCCGGTCCACGCGTAAACCAACGCGAGGGTGGTAACCCAGGTTGGACCGTTGAGCGAGTCATTAGCAATCGACTGAATCTCAACCGACTGCCGTGCCTCGCGGATCGCTTCTTCTTTTCGGCCAAGCCCAGCGTCAAGTTTTGCAACGCCCGCGAAGTAGTCCGCATCCTTGGGTTTGTTGCCCTGTTGGGCTTCCATTTTCTCGCGCGCGGCTGCAAACTCATCCATTGCCTTCTGTTTATCGCCGCGCGCGCGCGCAACCTGCGCATACGCCCACTCCGAAGGTCCATCGAAAGCTGAATCCCTCCACTTTTCGGGAGTAGCAGCAATCACCCGATTTGCCGCGCGCTTCAGCACTCCTCGCTCCGCTCCGCCCGAGTGCCGCCGACACACAAGCCCTGGAAGCACAAGTTTACCAAGCCATTCTGGAGCGTCGCCCTGCACAAATGATCCCTCGGTTAGAGGAGATATTGGCCAAGCCTGATCCAGCGTTGGGTTACATCAACGGCCGGCTGCGCTTTTGGTTAGGCTGGGCGCAAGAAGTTGGTGGCGACCATGTCGCCGCCGAGGAAACCTGGCGACAAGCGCGCAGCGAACTAGAATCTTTCCTCAAAGAACAGCCCGAAAATGGTAGGCTCATTGGAGACCTCGCACTCACCAATGCGGGTCTCGGTAACAAGGCCGCCGCATTAGCTCTGGCCGAACGGGCCATAGCCGCAATCCCAATCGAGAAAGACGCTGTGTTTGGTTCCTTTCCAATCGAGATCCTCGTTCGGGTGGCTGCGCAGATGGGAGAGCCCAACCGCGCCATCGCCGCTTTGCAGAAACTATTCTCGATACCAGCCTATGGGGCGCTGGCTGAAAATATATCGCTCACTCCTGCGGTACTTCGGCTCGATCCCATGTTCGACCCGCTACGCGGCGATCCGCGCTTCCAAAAGCTCGCCACCTTGCCTGCGCCGAAGTAAACTTCACCAGTATAAGACAATTAAAATATAGTTCACAGTGGCAACGCGCGCCGCAGTGAATCTTAAGACAACTCCTGTACCACGCGGAGCTTCGACCGCTTCTCAGACGCGCTCAAGGAGGTCATCGATGCCCGCGTGTGGGCAGGCATCCATTTCCGCATCACCGACACGCAGGGAGCGGTGCTCGGCAATAAGGTCGCCGACTACCTCAAGCAGCACTACTTCCAGCCGGTTCAGTGACATCGAGCGGCGAAGGGCCGCAACCCGCGGCCTCTCGCCGCGCCGACTCGCGATTGCACGATTTGTCGGCAGGATGTCCCGCGGACTGCGCGACAAGCCGCGTCCGCTCAGCCGCTGAGCCGCACGAGTATTGCTATCTTCATAACAGGGTGAATAGTGTTATCTTCGCAACAGCGGTGAACGCTCAAGACAGGCCCGCGGAACCGACCCCCGATCTTCCGCTCGAGATCGCGCACCTCCTGTTAATCGACGTAGTGGGTTATTCCAAGCTGGTGGTCGATGACCAGATCGAGTTGCTGCAGGAATTGAATCAAATCGTGCGAAGCACCGAATGTTTTCGGACGGCTGAAAAGACTGGGAAACTGATTCGAGTGCCGACCGGAGACGGGATGGCGCTCCTGTTTTTCCACAGTCCGGAAGAGCCAGTGCGATGTGCGCTCGAGATTAGCGAGATGTTGCGATCCCGCGACTGCGGGACGCAGATCCAGCTGCGGATGGGAGTTCACAGCGGCCCAGTCAATCGAGTCCCCGATGTTAATGACAAAACGAACATAGCGGGATCCGGAATGAATGTAGCGCAACGGGTATTGGATTGCGGCGATGCCGGCCACATTCTTTTGTCGGCGCATGTGGCCGAGGATTTAGCACAATACCGGCACTGGCAGCCGTACCTACACGATCTGGGCGAGTGCGAGGTGAAGCACGGTCTGCGCCTACACTTGTTTAACCTTTATAAAGATAATCTTGGCAATCCACACCTTCCGGACAAACTCAAGCGAAGAAGATGGAAGCAGGACTCCGTTCCGGTTCGCGCAGTTAGCCAGCCTAGGTTCCCAAAGTTCCTGCTGTCAGTTGCTTTAGCCGGATCGGCTCTTGCTCTAGTAATTAGTTCTTTGATCTTTTTTCATAAGACCTCATCGCGGGCGGTTACGTCGACCGTTCCCCCAGCGCCAACCAACAGTGTAACTATTCCCGAGAAGAGTGTCGCCGTTCTTCCCTTCGAAAACCTGAGCGAAGACAAAACCAATGCGTATTTTGCAGAGGGCATTCAGGCTGAGATTCTGACGCGCTTATCGAAGATCGCCGATCTGAAGGTGATCTCGCGTACATCCACCGAGAATTACAAGAGCGCGCCGGAAAACCTGCCGGAGATCGCCAGGCAACTTGGCGTCGCCTACATCCTGGAAGGAAGAGTTCAGAAAAGCGGTGACGCCGTGCGCGTGACCGTCCAGCTGATCAAAGCGGCCAATGATTCCCATCTTTGGGCCGATACGTTTGATCGCAAACTGACCGACATCTTTTCGGTTGAGAGTGAGGTAGCCAAAGCCATCGCCGACCAGTTACGAGCGAAACTCACCGGTCAGGAAGAGCAACTCATCGCCGCGAAATCGACAGACAGCCCCGAGGCTTACGACGCCTACCTGCGTGGCCTGGCTTTTTCACTCAAAGCCGGAACCTCAGCCGCCAACTCTCTTGGCGCGCAGAAACATTTCAGAGAGGCTGTGCGGTTGGACCCGAATTTCGCCCTTGCCTGGGCGCTGCTGTCATATACGGATGCGGTCGGCTACCTCTTAACCACTCTTCAACCAACGATTGCCCTTCGGGAAGAGGCCCGGCAGGCAGCCGAAACTGCGCTCACTCTTCAGCCCAATCTCGGCGAGGCCGTGTTGGCCAAGGGCTATTATCACTACTCTTGTCTAAAGGACTACGACACCGCGGTGGGCTACTTTGAGCAAGCACAACCGCTTCTGCCCAATAGCAGCCAGATTTCTGAGTCACTGGCCTATGTCACCCGCAGGCAAGGCCAGTGGGACCGGAGCGAAGCCTACTTCAACGAAGCCGAGCGGCTCGACCCGCGCAATGTTAACCTACTCTTCCAGCACGCGCTTTCCTACATCAACCTTCGTCGTTTCCCCGAGGCGCTGCGAAAGCTCGATCAGGTTCTCAATATTACACCGGACGATGTGGATACGCTCACTACGAAGGCGGGTATTGCACAAGCCGGGGGCGATCTTCCGGAGGCCGCTGCAGAGCTCGCTCCGCTCCACCCGACTGCCGACAACGCCTACGCGTTGGAAACCCAAGCTTACCAAGGGATCCTGGAGCGCCGCCCTGCACCAGTCATCCGTAGGCTCAAGGAAATACTGGCCAAGCCTGATCCAGCGCTGGGTTATATCAACGGCGAACTGCGCGTTTGGTTAGGCTGGGCGCAAGAAGTCGCCGGCGACCATGCCGCAGCCCAGGTAAGTTGGCGACAGGCGCGTAGCGAACTGGAATCTTTCTTTAAAGAACAACCAGAGAACTATGTCCTCATTGGGGATCTCGCGCTGACCAGTATGGGCCTTGGTGACAAAGCCGCGGCGTTCGCGCTCATCGAGAAGGCCATGGCCGCGGTCCCGATTGAGAAAGACGCTCTAGATGGTCCCATTCCGCTCGATATCCTTGCGCGCGTGGCCGCGAAAATGGGCGAACCCGACCGTGCTGTAGACGCGTTGCAGAAACTGCTCTCGATACCGTACGCAAGCACGTTTGCGGCAAACGTGCCGCTTACTCCTGCCCTGCTTCGGCTCGATCCGATGTTCGATCCCCTGCGCAATGATCCGCGCTTCCGGAAACTCGTCGGCTCGCCCACACCGAAGTAGGAGACGACTTACCAACGAAACGAGTGTTGCTCTCGGCAGGGGCATAATCCTGCTTTGTGCCCTTGCAGGCGAGATCGTTGCTCCAATGTGCGCAGTGACGAACACAGCAGCCAAGGCAAAAATTGCTCAGCATAGCATAAGAGCGCTGCGGACGGTTTTGTCCCTCGGATCTGGGCTGTTCGCTCTCGACCGTGAGCAACAGCATTGGTAAGTTTCACAAAAGGGTGAACGCCCAAGACACATCCGCGGAGATAGGGCCCGATCTCCCGCTCGAGATCGCACACCTCTTGTTAATCGACGTGACGGGTTATTCCAAACTGGTGGTCGATGACCAGATCGAGCTGCTGCAGGAACTGAATCAAATCGTGCGAAGCACCGAATGTTTTCGGACGGCTGAAAAGACTGGGAAACTGATTCGAGTGCCGACCGGAGACGGGATGGCGCTCCTGTTTTTCCAGAGTCCGGAAGAGCCAGTGCGATGTGCGCTCGAGATCAGCAAGACGTTGCAGGAGCATCCGCAGATCCAGTTGCGGATGGGAGTTCACAGCGGCCCGGTCAATCGAGTTCGCGATGTTAACGACAAAACAAACTTCGCCGGATCAGGAATGAATGTAGCGCAGCGGGTACTCGATTGCGGCGATGCCGGCCACATTCTTTTATCCAAGCATGTGGCCGAGGATTTAGCACAATACCGGCACTGGCAGCCGTACCTACACGATCTGGGCGAGTGCGAGGTGAAACACGGTCTCCGCCTGCACTTGTTTAACCTTTACAAAGATAACCTTGGCAATCCACACCTTCCGGACAAACTCAAGCGAAGAAGATGGAAGCGGGACGCCGTTCCAGTTCGCCCAGTTAGCCAGCCTCGGTTCCCAAAGTTGCTGCTGTCAGTTGCTTTAGCCG
>Ga0209375_1003263_pt1 | contig 11366 bp, 8 predicted proteins | sample GraSoiAngelo_131_FD_185888 | JGI IMG/M metagenome (GOLD analysis project Ga0209375, IMG submission 185888) | Grasslands soil microbial communities from the Angelo Coastal Reserve, California, USA - 14_0929_02_30cm (SPAdes) (version 2) | ecosystem: Environmental > Terrestrial > Soil > Grasslands ...
GCCGTACAACGGCTCGTTCCCCGTTTCCCCGAATGCGGCCCGGACCTTCAGCTCTTCGAACGGCCCCAGGGTCGGCCAGCGATACGACGCGGCGACCTTGGGGTAGTAGAGCAGCTTGTTGACGTCGGCGTTGTTGGTGCTCTTCTGCGCCAGAATGCCGCCCGACACGAACAGGCGCTCGTTGAGCAGCAGCAGCTCTTCCTGTGCGAACATCGCCAGGGTGCGCGCCTGCTGCCGGTTCTCGATCACGTTCACCGCGGTGCCGAGGTTCACGTTCTGCTGGCCGGCGAGGAGATTCTGCGTCACGACGTTGGTGGTGCGCAGGTTGTCGTAGCCGCTGCGCAGACCGGCCGAGGTGGTCGCCGTGAACGCGTTCGAGGCCGGCGTGTAGCTGTGCGCGACTGTGACCGCCACCGGCGCTTGCGTCTCCGTTCCGGTCAGATCACTCGCCAGGCCGGGGAGACCGCTCCCCGCCTGCCAGTACAGCGCGGCCGGCGCATAGATGTTCGCCTTGTCCACGTAGCTGTCCAGCCCCGCGTTGAGAGTCGCCCGCAGGCTGTGCGTCGCGCTCGTGAAGAAGGTGTACGTCGCGTCCACGGACCCGATGAACCGGAACACGTCCTCCGGCAATGAAAACAGCGCCAGCGTTTGTAGCGGGTTGGTGGGGGGAGACGAGAACGGGGATTGGGGGTACACGCCGTTCACAGGTTGGAAACTGAAGAAGCTGGGGGTCACCGAGAACACGAAATACGGCGAGACGCCGACGTTGTCGTTACCGCTGAAGCCGCGCTTTGTCAGCGTGTGGATGAAGTTCGCGTTCGCCCTAACCTGCAGCTTCGAGCCGACCAGCTGCGTGAGATTGACCCGCAGCCCCTGCTTATCGTAGCCGGTGCCGTACATGACGCCGTTGTCGTGTTGGTTCAAGCCGGAGACGAAGAACTGAGTCCTCTCACTCCCACCGTGGATGGTCACGTCGGTCTCGTACGACAGGCTCTTGTCACCGAACACCTGCTGCTCGAAATCCTGGAACCCGCCGCTGGCCTGGTACATCTGCTTGGTGAACGCGTACCCCGCCGCCGCCGAGTCGATGCCGAAGGCACTGTCGTAGCTCTCGGCCTGGGCCAGCGTGAACCGGCGTGCCCCAAGAGTGTTCGAAATCTCGTGCGTCCCGACGCGCTGGGTCACCGAGAAGCGCGTCTCCCCCGGGGCGCCGCGCCTGGTGGTGACGATGATCACGCCGTTCGCGGCCTGCGAGCCGTAGATAGCGGCCGCCGACGGTCCTTTGAGAATCTCGATGCGCTCGATATCGGCCGGATTCAAATCGGCAATGCGGTTCACGCCGTTGTCCTGGGTCTGCAACGCGCTCGTGCCGAGCCGGCCGGCGTTCGCGGCAGTGACCGCATTAATGCCGTTCTGGATCACCGTGTTCGAGACGGGGACGCCGTCCACGACATAAAGGGGCTGCGCATTGCCGAAGACCGACGTCACACCGCGCATGCGGACCTGGAGACCGCCCCCCGGCGCACCGGAGTTCGCCGTGATGATCGCGCCGGCTACCTTCCCCTGGAGCGCATTCTCGAGGGTCTGGCTGTGCACCCGACTGATGTCCTGGGCCCCGACCGAGACCACGTCGTTCGCCAGGTTGCGTCGCGCGATCGTGGTCGCCTGACCCGTTACTACTTGCTCACTGAGCTGCAGCGCCGTCGCCTTGAGCTTGATCGCCACCTCGCTCTGATCCGCCGCCACGGCAACTGTCGCCGACTGGTAGCCGATGCGACGTACGTCGAGGGTCAGTGCGCCGTCGGGCACGTTCAACGTGAACGTGCCATCCGTCCTGGTCACCGCTCCGAGGCCGGTACCTTTCACTGTGACGCGGGCCGAGCTGATGGGCGAGCCGGTGTCGAGGTCGGTCACCGTCCCACGGAGCGGCCGCTGCGCGAGCGCCTGGGCGGTCCAGATGGTGCTCACGAACACCGCCCCGATGAACGGACGTAGATTGGTCACTGCACCTCCCGCGTGAAGCCGCGCGGAGCGGCACCGACAAGCCCACCGACGGGCGTCGAGGTCATGTCACGATAAGGGCCCGATGGAAGGGAGGGATGCATACGCGACAGCGCCGACAGTGGTACTCACCGCGTCTCAAGTCCTGCGTCGCGAGGTTGGAAACTCAGGGTCCGGCGGGCGCGAACTGTCGGCTGCGCTCGCGGTGTTTCTCCTTATATCGCACGATCGTGCTGTCCGCTAGCCCCGACCAGCCGTCACGAACTGAAACCCTCGGCCCGAGCAACCCGGCAGGTGCGCGCGGCGCGGGACCGTCGCGGCGGTGGCGATGCTCGTGGACGTGCGGGTGGTGAGGGTGGAAGCGTGGTTCGGGGCTCAACTTCGTGCGAAGGGTGAAAGACCGATCACCACACTGTTAGGCGATAGCTCCGCATCATGTCGTCGAGGTGCAGAGCGACAATCTGACCGGGTTTGACCGCGACCATATCGGTGATCGTGCGCCGCCACCCCCCGATCGGGTCAGCGTAGAAGCGGACGTCATGGTCGATCAGGTCGGGCTTGAGCTCGAAGGTCGCCGTCGCCATGCCCGTCACCGTCCCGAGCCGCATGGGCATCCCGGCTCGGAGCAAGAAGATGCGCACGTCCAGCGAGGTGTTGTTCTCCACTTCGAGGATGGCGCCATGCTGCCCCTCTGGGCTCTCCTGCTCCCCGGGGGAGCCTGCCTGCACTCCGCCGTGGGCGCACGCCGAGATCAAGACGGCGAGCGTCGCAAGCGTGAGTGACAGCCTATGCTACCGCGTCGGGAGCCTCCTCCCGAGCAGCTCGATCCCGCGGACCCACCATTGACACCGCGCGCAGGCAGCGATATGTCAGGGCCACGGTCTCGCGGACAATATGCACGCAACCTCGCAGCACCGCATCCCGGCCGGCGTCCCGCCATAGCGGGATCGCGTAGCCCACTCACAAGCCACAGCGTAGGCCGTCCCACGGTTCCTGCCCGTCCTGGAGGTGTTATGTCCAGAGGTTCGTGGTATGCTGCGATGTTGCTGTCCCTGTGTGCCGCGCCCCTTGCGCAGGCGCAGAATCGAGAGGTCACAGGGAAGGTGGTGAACGCCACCACGAAAGAAGCCGTGCCGTACGCCACTGTTTCGGTCGTGGGCGGCATTCAAGCCGCGCAGGCCAACGAGCGCGGTGAGTTTCGCATCGTCGTACCCCCCTCCGCCTTGACGCTCGGTGCGCGCGCGATCGGGTACAAGGGCGGCCAGGCCCGCGTCGCGCCCGAGCAGCCGAGCGTCGAGATCGCCCTCGAGCGCGACATCCTCCGGCTCGAGGCGGTCCTCGTGACCGGTGAGGCCACGGGCGTCGAAAGCAAGAACGCCGCGGTCGCGGTCCGCAACCTCACCGCTGAGCGGCTCAGCACCGTCCCCGCGCAGTCGGCCGAGCAGGCACTCCAGGGCAAAGTACCCGGCGCCCTCATCAACATGAACAGCGGGGCTCCAGGTGGCGGCGGCCAGATCCAGATCCGCGGCGTGACGACCATCCTCGGCAACGGCCAGCCGCTGTTCGTCGTGGACGGGGTGGTGATCAGCAACGACCAGATCGCATCGGGCGCCAACACGATCACGAACGCCGCCTTCTCCTCCACCCGCGCGAACATCTCCAGCAATCAGGACAATGCCACGAACCGCCTGGCCGACCTCGTCATGGGCGACATCGAGTCGGTTCAGGTGCTGGAGGGCGCCGCCGCGTCCGCGTCGATCTACGGCTCCCGCGCGACCAACGGCGTAGTGATCATCAAGACCAAGCGCGGCCGCGTGGGGGAGGCGCAGTTCCACGTGACACAGCGTCTTGGCACTTACGATGCCATCCGGCTCCCGGGCTCGCGGCCGTTCCGCAGCCAGGCGGATGCGTACGACGCTGCGCGGGCGAACATCGGTGACACGGCGCGAGCGCGGACGATCGTGGACTCCGTCTATGCGCTCAATCCGAATCCCTTCTTCGACTACCAGGGAAGGCTCTACGGGCAGCACGACCTCTCGTACGAAACTGGCCTGACCGCGAGCGGGGGCACGCAGAGCGCCCGGTATTTCCTGTCCGGGGTGGTGAAGAAGGACTACGGCACCATGATCAACACGAGCGCTCCGGTTGAACGCGGATTTCGACATCGGGAGCCGGGTGACCCTCGGCGTCGGCGCGAGCGTGGTCCGTTCCCGCAACGACCGTGGGATCTCGAACAACGACAACACGTTCACGAGCCCGATCTACGCCCTCGCGTACACGCCGGCGATCCTCAACCTGGCCCAGCCCGACGCGCAAGGCAATTACCCCGAGAACCCATTCCCGGGCGGCGGGGGCACGAGCGCGTCGAACCCCTTCCAGACGATGGCCTACATCACGAACCGAGAGGACATCTGGCGCCAGATCGGCTCGGCCAACCTGCGATGGAACGCGTTCACGACGGAGCAACACCGCCTGGAGCTCAGCCTCATCGGCGGCGTCGACCGGTTCAACCAGGACAACCAGGTCTACTCGCCGAATTTCCTCCAGTACGAGGGGAGCGACGGCTTCTTGGGCCACGCGGTCCAGGGGAACTCGAACAGCCGGTTTGCGAACGGGTCCATGAACGCGGTGTGGACCTTCACTCCCGGCGCGGGCTCGACTAAGGCGACCACGTCCTTCGGGCTGCAGGCGTCGGACCAGGCTACAAACACGTTCCGCGTGCAGGCGCGCGGCATCCTCCCGAGCGTCACCCTCATCAATCAGGGAACGATCACGACCTTCCAACAGAAGACGCAGATCCGTGACCAGGCGCTGTACGGCCAGGAAGAGCTGCTTGCCCTGAACGAGCGCCTGTACGTGTCGGTTGGAGCTAGGGCCGACCGCAGCAGCGCCAACGGCGATCAACACAAGTTCTTCTTCTTCCCGAAGGCCGCGGCCTCGTACCGCTTCCTCTCGCCCATCGCCCACATCGACGAGCTGAAGCTGCGGGCCGCGGTGGGCCAGTCGGGGAACCGCCCGAACTACGGCAGCCGCGACTTGGTCCTCAGATTCTTTGGGCGCATCGGCGGCCTGAACGGCATCGGCGTGCCGGGACAGGGGGGCGACACGCTCGGCAATCCGAACATCGAGCCGGAGCGGATGACCGAGCAGGAGTATGGCCTGGACGCGAAGCTGTTCGACGAGCGGATCGCCCTCGAGGGCACGTATTTCAATCGCCGTATCACCAAGCTCCTGCTCGCTGCTCCACTCCCTCCAAGCGAGGGCCTCAACCTGCAAATCATCAACGGCGGCAAGCTCGAGAGCAAAGGGTGGGAGTTCGGCCTCACGGCCAACCCGATCCGCGGTTCCGAGGGGCTGAACGACCTCTTCCGCGCCACCTTCTACGCCGTCCGCCAGAAGGTCCTGGAGCTGCCCGTGCCACGCTTCGTCGTCGGGAGCTCGGGTTTCGGAACGGCGTTCGGCCGGAGCCGCATCGCCCAGGGTGCTTCCACGACCGCCATCTGGGGGAACGCGCTCATCGGCCCAGGTGGCGCCAGGGTCGACACGATCATCGGAGACGCCACCCCTGACTTCGAGATGCAGTTCTCGAACGACTTAACCTGGAAGTCGTTCTCGCTCGGGGTGCTGGTAGACTGGCGCAAGGGCGGGGAGGTCTCGGACATGACCCAAGACCTATTTGATGAGGGGCGTACGTCTCGAGACTACGACCAGCCCTCACCCGACCCGGCGATTGGCGGCACGCTCGGCTCGTACCGCTACAACAAGTGGGGCAACGGAGCGGACGCCCGCGTGTACGTGCAGGATGGCTCCTTCGTGAAGTTGCGCGAGGTGTCACTGACCTACACGCTGCCGCAGCAATGGATCGGCCGCGTGTTCGGGAACGGCGTCCGGAGCGCGCGCTTGACCCTCAGCGGGCGTAATCTGGCGATCTGGTCGCACTATTGGGGCATGGACCCCGAGGTCAACAACTTCGGCAACCAGAACGTCAGTCGCTTCGTCGACCTCGCCCCGTATCCGCCCAACCGCAGTTTCTTTTTCGGCGTGGACGTGGGGTTCTGAGCCATGTTATGGCAACCACCACACTCAGACCGCACGACCTCGAGGAGACCGCCCATGGCCAGAACCTTCTGTGGCGCGCTCGTCGCCGCCCTCCTCTCGCTGGGCTGCCACGACTGGCTCGTCGTGCCGCCCCTGAACAACCCGGTGGCGGGCGGTGACCCGGTCGCCGCGATACAGACCGGCGCGACAGGGATCCTGTTTCAAAACCGCGCGACCTATGCGGGGTACATCAGCGACGTCGGCATCTTCGGCCGGGAGAGCTTCAATTATTTCCCGACCGACGGCCGCACACACTCACATTACGTTCGGCAGAACCCGCTCGATGCTGCCGGGTTCACGAACGGCGGATGGGCGCCACGTTCCGTCAATCGACGCAACATCAAAGCGTTCCTGGACGTCGTAGACGCCGCCCCGCTGATCCCGGGGAAGGTGGATCCCGACCGCAAAGAGGCCGCGCGTGGGTTCGCCAAGACCGTGGACGCGCTCGAGCTGTCCTACATCACGGCGCAGCGCCACGACTACGGCGCGGTGCTCGACATTCTGGACGACCAGACCGCCCTGGCGCCTTTCGTCTCGCGCGACTCGGCGCAAAACTACATTATCGCGCGGCTCGACGAGGCACGCACGCACTTGCTGGCGGCCGTGGCCGCCTCGGTGCCCTTCCCGTTTACGCTGTCGCCAGGATTCGCAACCAACGGCAGCTTCAACACGCCAGCCACGTTCCTACAGTTCAACCGGGCAATCTACGCGCGCGTTCAAGCATGGCGGGCCGCGCTCGGAAACCCGGCGTGCGGCGCGCCCCCGGGAGCAACGTGCTATGCGGCAGCGCTCACTGCTCTCACCGAGGCCGCCGTGGATACGACCGCCTCACTCGGTCGGGGCGTGTACCACGTCTACTCGAGCGAATCGGGCGACGTGCTCGACGGGCTCAACGCATCAGTGAACAAGGATTTCCTCGCGCATCCGTCCATCCAGCCGGACGCGCCGCTCGACACCCTGGGGCAACCAGATGCCCGCTACCGGGCCAAAATCCGGACCCTCTCCTCTCCACGCTGCCCCGTCGGCGGCGCTGGTGTCCCCGGTATCTGCACCCCGCTGGGGTTCCAGATATATCCGACAACGACCTCACCCGCGCCGATCTTCCGAAACGAGGAGCTGATCCTGCTGCAGGCGGAAGCGCTCTACTTCACGGGCGACGCAGCCGGGGCGCTCGCCGACATCAATTTCATCCGTCGGCATTCAGGCGGGCTCGCGGTACGCGGCGCGTTTGTTGACGCGAACGACTTCGTCACGGAATTGCTGCTGCAGCGGCGTTACTCGTTGCTGTGGGAAGGTCACCGTTGGGTGGACGTGCGGCGCTTCGGCCGTATCAGCATGCTGGCACTCGACGATCCCTCACACTGGCGGCAGGTGGAGCAACCGGTTCCTCAAGCCGAGTGTCTGCAGCGCGAGGGAACCGCGGTGGCGTGCCCCGCGACGTGGCCGATACCAGTGCTCGTGCACTGAGGGCGGAGTAAGATCCATGCGGACAGGGAGTAGCGGGCAAGCGGCCTGCTACTCCCTCGTGCTTCACATCTTCGCGCGCTCCCCGCAGCGCCGCTAAATTGGGCGCTGATGTCCGACCTCACGACCACAGCCCCCCTCACCAAGCTCTCCGAAGAAGAGGAGCTGTTCCGCGATACCGTGCGCGACTTCGCGGAGCGCGACGTCCGGCCGCGCGTGGCCGCGATGGAACGGGCCTCCACGGTCGACCCGACGCTGCTTGCCCGCTGCTTCGAGCTCGGGCTGATGGGCATCGACATCCCGGAGTCCCACGGCGGCGCGGGCGGCAGCCTCCTGATGACGGTGCTCGCGGTGGAGGAGTTGTCGGCAGTGGACGCCTCGGTGGCGATCTTCGTCGACGTCCAGAACACACTCGTGAACACGCTGCTGCGCAAGTGGGCGAGCGACGACGTCAAGCGACGCTATCTCCCACGCCTTGCCACCGACTTGCTCGGCGCCTACGCCCTCTCCGAGCCCGAGTCGGGGTCGGACGCCTTCGGGCTGCAGACGCGCGCCACGCGACAAGGAAACTCCTGGATCCTCGAAGGCCGGAAGCTCTGGATCACGAACGGCGCCGAAGCCGGTGTGTTCGTGATCTTCGCAAACACCGATTTCACCAAGGGTTATAAGGGGATCACCGCGTTCGCGGTGGAGCGCGGGTTCAAGGGGTTCTCGGTCGGCAAGAAGGAGGACAAGCTGGGCATCCGAGCGTCGAGCACGTGCGAGCTCATCCTCGACGGCTGCGAGGTGCCCGCAGCGAACGTGGTCGGCGACGTGGGGGTCGGATACAAGGTGGCGATCGAGACGCTGAACACCGGGCGGATCGGGATCGGGGCCCAGATGATCGGCGTGGCGCGCGGCGCCCTCACGGCGGCGCTCAAGTACGCGAAGGAGCGGAAGCAGTTCGGCAAGGCGATCGGAGAGTTTCAGGCAGTCCAGTTTCAGCTGGCGCAGGCGGCCACCGAGCTCGAGGCGGCCCGGCTCATGGTGTACAACGCGGCGCGGCTGGAAGCCGCGGGCGAGCCGTATACCACGCAGGCGGCGATGGCCAAGCTGTTCGCCTCGCAGGTGGCGGAGCGGGTGACGTCGCTCGCGGTGGAGCTGTTCGGCGGCTACGGCTACACCAAGGAGTATCCGGTGGAGAAGTTCTACCGCGATGCCAAGATCGGTGCGATCTACGAAGGGACGAGCAACATGCAGTTGAACACGATCGCGAAGCAGATCCTCAAGTAAGGAGGAAGCCATGGTCAAGCGGCTGGGCGTCCTGCTGGTTGCGGCGCTGCTCCTCGCAGCCCCGGCGGCGGCGCAGGGGAAGGGGCCAAAGAAGTACGCGGTCACGAACGACCGGGCCCTCGTCGTCACGCGGGAAGTGCTGGTGAAGCAGGGCTATGAGGTCGTGCGCGTGGAGAACAGCGGCCGGGATTACATCGTCTGGTATCGTCGGGGTAACCGGGGACGTGGCAAGGGAAAAGGCCCGCCGGCGAAGATGGTGATTCACCGGACCGAGGACCGCGTGGTGTTTCTCAGCGCCCCGAGTGCGGTGCTGGTGGACATCGACGTCCGGTTGAAGCTGTAGGGGGCAATTAGGCCGGCATAGGCACCATTACGACACTATGGCGTCGCTGATGACGCACATAGCATGTCAAGCTGTGCTAGTTTATGCATTAAAACTGGCGTTCTGCAATACAAAGCAAACCGACGATGCCGGCCAAGTGACGTGCTCTAATCGCACGTGCCATGGGGCACCGTTCTTGCTTCATGCCGACTCCAAGACTAGTAAGTGCCATGTGCACTTGCGCTTAGGTGACTGGGTGATATGCCGCACGGCCCGCCGGCATCGCGTGAGCGACATTGGGCGGGTCGGTTCATGGTGCAACACTGGACAGGTTCCGCTGAGGCCGCAGCGCCCCTCCTCAGCCCTAAACGAGCTAGGAGTGACACGAATGCGAGCCCTCATAGTCCTGTTTGCCTTAGTAGCCACGCCCTTCGTCGCGGGCGTGTCCCAGGTCAGCGCCAAATGCGACAACGGCCAGAGTGGCCTGCATCGCTCGACCCAGGGAACGGCGAGCGCCCATAAGGGGTTGTGCCAGCCCCAGACCCAGACCCAGGTGCTGGATGCCGATCACGACGGGGTGCTAGACAGCCTCGACTCATGCCCCAACACGGCCGTCGGCACCACCGTTGACCCCTCGGGCTGCGCGGTCCAGACCACACCCCAGCCCCCACCGCTCTGCGTGAACTCCGGCTCGGCCGGCGGGACCGCCTCGATCGACGGCCAGGTGTTCGTTGATGCATCGCCGTGGCCCGGTCTCCAGGACTGGTGCGTTCAGCTCAGCGGTCCGGTCAGTGCCACCGCAGTGACCGACGCCTCGGGCAACTACTTGTTCTCGGGTCTGCCGGCAGGCACGTACACGGTCTGCGAGACGGTGCAGGCTGGTTGGCACGAGACGTTCCCGACGGGCGGGCCGACATGCGCGACCGGTCTCGGCTGGACGATCACCGTCACGGACGGTAGCGGCGCCAGCTTCATCTGGTTCGGGAATCTCACCCCGTAGCCTACGGGCGCAGGACGAGAAGGGCTCCTAGAGGCCCCGGGCTGTCTTCGCCGGGGCCTTCCTCGTGTAGCTTCCGCCGAGTGTAGCTTCCGCTGACGTTTTCATGCCGCGACAGTGCTGCTAGTCGCGTGCTCACCGTGTGTTGCGCGCTCGCGACACCGTGTATTTGCTTGTAAGTCGCTGCAGCAATTGATATTACAGAACAGCGTGATGAGCCGCACAGTTTTCCCCCGCCGCGTGGAGCGACTTTCAATGTGCCCAGTAACAGGGGGGTAGTGCGGGTCGTGCGTCCGCCCGGCTCCCCAATGCTGAGGCAGACCCGCTGAGGTCGCAGCGCCCCTCCCTCAGCCCTACGAGCTAGGGGTGATACCATGCGAGCCCTCATAGTCGTGCTTGCGTTGGTGGCGGCACCGTTCTTGGCAGGCATGTCCCAAAGTCCGCAAGGCTCCAATTGCGACAACGGTCTGGGTGACGAGCATCGCTCGGACTCAGGGCAGGTGCATGCCCACAGGGGGCTATGCGCACCTCAGCCCCCACTCCTCGACGCCGATCAAGATGGGGTGCCGGACAATCTCGACCAATGCCCCGACACGCCGCTTGGCACTACTGTGGACGCCTCTGGCTGCCCGGTCGCGCCACCGCCCGGGTGCGTGAATTCCGTGGGCACAGGGACTGGGACGGTCCTGGGCCAGGTGTTCGTAGATGACCCGGCCCAGAATTTCCCCTATCTCGCGGGCTGGTGCGTAGAGCTGCGGGACGGGAGCGGCGCGGTGATCGCGACGGCAGTAACGAGTGGCGTAGCCCTTGACATTGAGGGCAACAACTACGTGATGACCGGTGTCCCGGGCGGCACCTATACCGTCTGCGAGGTGCTGCCGCCCAGCACCACCTGGCATGAGACTACCCCGACGAGTGGGCCGGACTGCGGAGGCGGCGTCTTTGGTGTGACAGTCACCTTCATGGACGGGGGCAGCGCCGACCTCATCTGGTTCGGGAATCTCCCGTAGGTGAGGACGGCGCACGGGTAGGTAGATCGAAGGCCCCGGGCTATTTCGCCGGGGCCTTTGCCTTGTAACTTCCGCCTTCATGCACACGGCCCGACGCACCCACTCGTTCACGGAGTCGGTGATCCGCGGAATGACCCGGCTCGCGAGCGAGCACGGCGCCATCAACCTCGCTCAGGGGTTCCCGAACTTTCCCGCCCCCGAC
>Ga0209375_1003267_pt1 | contig 11354 bp, 12 predicted proteins | sample GraSoiAngelo_131_FD_185888 | JGI IMG/M metagenome (GOLD analysis project Ga0209375, IMG submission 185888) | Grasslands soil microbial communities from the Angelo Coastal Reserve, California, USA - 14_0929_02_30cm (SPAdes) (version 2) | ecosystem: Environmental > Terrestrial > Soil > Grasslands ...
TTGGCCCACCGCGAGCGGCTCCTCCGCGTCGATCCGACACACGGTGGTGGAGTTGTGAAGCGGCTCGACATCGGACACCGGTTTGGTCAGAGCCGCGGCGAACGAGAGGGTCCCAGCGTCGTCATGTACGGTCACGGCGACGTCCGGAGGAAACACGCGCTGACGGAACCCCCCGAGGACCCGGGCTCTTCCGGTCTTCCCCGATGCTTCGATGACCTCGAACGCCGGGTGGTCAGTGTGCGCGGCGAACACGAGGGCGCGCTTCGCCGCGCCCGCAGAGACGCGCGCGTGCAGCTGCCCGAACTGGTCGGTCTTCGTCGCGATACCGCCGCTCTCGAGCTCCCCGCGGATCGCGTCGAGCGCGGCCCACTCGTGGTAGGGGGCGGTCGGGGCCAGCGCGATGCGCCGAAGGATGGCGAGGACCTCGTCGGGATCGATTGAGCGCGGCACCGCGCGCGAGGATATCGTCCACCAGAGGTGCTATGGCTCTACGACACGCGGCGGCGCGGCACCTTCGCCTTCCAGCCTCGAGCACGTACCGCGACGATGTACGTCTGCGGCGTGACGCCCTACGACACCACGCACCTCGGTCATGCGCGCACGTTCGTCGTCTTCGACGTCTTGGCACGCCTACTCGAGACCCGCGGCCAGCGCGTGCGTTATGCCCAGAACGTCACGGACATCGATGAGTCGATCCTGCAGCGCGCCGCGAGGGACAAGATCAGCTGGCGCGAGCTGGGACGGCGCGAGGAGCGCGCGTTTCTCGGCGACATGCGGCGTCTTGGCTGGCGCAAGCCGGATGCGATGCCGCATGCCACCCGTGAGATCCGCGCGATGGTCACGCTCGCCGAGCGTCTAAAACGCCGCAGGCACGCTTATGAGCTCCCCGGCGGCCTGTACTTCGACGTCTCGACGTTTCCGCGCTTCGGCCAGCTCTCGCGATTTTCCAAGCCGAAGATGCGACGCATTCTCGCCTCACAGGACGACGCGCGGCTCGACGATCCGAGCCGGCGGTCGCCCCTCGACTTCGCCCTCTGGCGCCGGGTGACCGACGGACCGACCTGGCCAAGTCCCTTTGGCCGTGGACGTCCCGGGTGGCACCTCGAATGTTCCGCGATGTCCGCCCGCCACCTCGGTTTTCCCATCGACATTCACGGCGGTGGAAGCGATCTCGTTTATCCGCATCACGAGTGCGAGACCGCGCAGAGCGAGGCCGCGCACGGTATGAAGACGCGATTCGTCGGTCACTGGGTGCACGTGGCGCCGATGCGTCTTGGTGGCGCGAAGATGTCGAAGTCCGACGGCAACATGGTGTTCGTTCGTGATGCGCTGAAGAAGACCTCGCCGCAGGCCCTCCGGCTCTACCTGCTCGATGTCCATTACCGGCGCGCGTTCGACCACGACGAGGACCGGCTCGCGCGCGCAGGCCGACGCGCGGACGCGCTCGCCAAATCGTTGGGTCGTGGCAGGCTCGGACCGATCGAGAACGACGCCTCGACACAAAATGTCCTCGCGGCCCTCGACGATGACCTTCATGCCGAACGTGCCATCCGCGCGCTCGAGCGCCACGCCCATCGTCACCTCGCACCCGATAGCCGGGCATCGCTCCGCACGATCGCGCGGAAGGTACTCGGGATTCTCTAGCGGTTTTCCGATTTGGGTTCCGCCTCGGCCACCCAATGTTCCGTGGTCCGCTGGAGCACACGCACATCTCGGGCGAGCCCGTCGAGCGCACTCATCGCACGGGCGCTCTCTCCGCGCTCGACCGCCGAACGCGCCGAGATGAGGCTGTCGACCATCCCCATCAGCGGCCCCTGGAGTTTCGTGGAGAGGAAGCTGAGCAACTCCTCGCGCATGCGGAGCCCGAACGCCGCCTCTCGACGGGCGAGCTCCGCCGATGCTGCCTCGTGGCGCGCGAGCTCTCGCGCCGTGCGGAGGCGGACGGTTAGCTCGACGATGAGGATCGCCTCGGCGAGGAGCGCGACGAGCGCGAACAGGTCGTCGCTCAGGACGCCGATCCCGGCCGGTGGCAGGAACAAGATGTCCGCCCCGATCGCGGCGAGCATCGCCGCCAGGAGGCCCGGCCCGCGGCCTCCGTACCATGCCGACACGATGACCGCGGCGGGGAGGAGTACGAACGGATGATCGGCGCCGAGGCCGCTGAAGAGGACCTTGATTGCGAGCGCCAGCGCCACCGCTCCGACGGCGACGCCGTAGCCGATCAGCTCGCGCGAGTGACGATCCATCGGCAGACGAAGAATATCGCCGTCGGGTTCGTCTAATGTCCGAGGAGCTCGTCCTCTGGCACGATTTCAACGTCGCCCTGGTGACGGCGGCAGCGGGGCTGCTCGGCCTCCTCTTCGTCGCGCTGTCAATCCACATCCGCGCCTTGAACGATCAGCGCAACGCCGAGCTTCGTTCTGTCGCGCGGACAGTATTCCTCGGATATGTCGTCGCGCTCGCGTTCGGGTTCTTCGCGTTGCTGCCGCAGAGCCTCACGACGTTTGGCCTGGAATTGATCGCACTGAACGTGGCGGCGCTCGTTCCGTTCGCTGGCGCGGCTCGTAGCGGCCTGCGTGCGACCGGGGTTGGGTACGACCGGCGGGTGACCATGGGGCAGTTCGCTGCGGGTTTCGTGCTCATCGCGATCTCGCTAACCGGCGCGATCGGCGTGACCGTCGGCGAGTTGTGGGCTATCTACTTGAGCGCGGGGATCGCGATCCTGAGCCTGCTCTGGGGCGTGTTCAACACCTGGGAGCTCATCTTCCGGATGCAGCGCGTCGGCGGTCCGGCGGACTAGGATTCCGCTCGCCGCCGATCGACGATTTGGGAGGGATCCGCGTATGGCTGTCAACTTCGGCGTGAATTACCTCGCGGTCGTCGTGGCCGCGGTCGTCGCACTCGTCATCGGATTCATCTGGTACTCGCCGCGCGTCTTCGGTAATCGCTGGATGGCGTATCTCGGCACGACGCAAGCGCAGCTCGGCAATCCTGGCCCGACCGGGATGCTCGTCGGCGTCGTCGCGTCGCTGATCAACGCGTGGGCGCTCGCGGTGCTTGCGCTGAATCTCGGCGGGAAGTCGGTGACCGACGGCGTCCTGCTCGGCGTGCTCGCCTGGCTCGGGTTCATGGCGACGATCACCGCCGCGCAGATCTCATTCGAGAAGAAGTCGTGGGGACTCTGGGTCCTGAACAACGCGCACAACCTGCTGGTGCAGGTGATCATGGCCGCGATCGTCACCGCTTGGCGCTGATCTGGGGCCGATAGACTTCATCTAGAGCCCGGCCCGGTCGCCTAGTGGTCCAGGGCGCTTCCCTTTCAAGGAAGAGGTCAGGGGTTCGAATCCCCTCCGGGCTACAGACCGCATCGTTATTGGTCGCTACGCGATCCGTTTTCCGTACGGGCCGCTTCTCTGCTGTGAGAGCCCCTTCTCTGAGGGCCTCTTCTCTGCGACAGCCGCTCGCGATGCGGTGAAAGGCGAAGGCGCCTTGCGGCGTTCCTCGAAGGGTCTCGCTTTGCAGTAGCGCAGATAGCTGGACCGATCGTCACGCTCGATCACCTGCGCGGTAAGACGCGCGGCTTCCAATTCGCACCCGAGATGGACGTGTACGAGAACGATCAGTTGGTCGCGGAGATCGACCTCTGTGCGATCGTCCGCGGGCAGATCGTCACCGGTGAAGCCAAGACGACGGATTGCTCGACGAGAAGGGCAAGGATGCAGATGTAGCCGCGCGCCTACTTCGCGTCGCTGACGCTGTAACTGCCGACGAGCTGATCTTCGCGACGACCCGAGCGGCGTGGCGTCAGAAGGCGAAGGACGCGATCGCGACTGAAAGTGCGAAGCGCCCGTCGATCGCCGTGCGCGTTCTAGAGGGCGTGAAATAGCTCGGGCCCGTTGAAGATCACCACAGAAGGTAGTGCTGATCACAGGGCGCACACACGAAACTGACCTCCGACGCTGCACTCCGTTGGACAATTGATGCCATGGGTATCGAACAGGACCGTCGCCTGCTAGGCGGCGAGCTCGCACGGGTCGCCGGCGTTTCCATAGACGAGGTCGACCATGCAATCTTGGCCTGCCACGCGGCAGGGCGAGCCGACAAGAGGAACATGGTCTCTACTCTGTCGTCGGTCGCCTGGGTGACCGCCTTGCTTCAGTCGCTACGTCAGAGTGAGCGCGACGCTTGGCTCCAGGAACAGGGACAAGACGGTGAGACCCGCATCGCCCGCCTCCTCAAGGGCAGCATTCCAATGCTCTGTGGTGACCTGGCCGAGGCGAAGGCCGGTCGCTTTGACGTGACATGGGATGGCAATTGGCCACGAAGCGTTGCACGAGTGCGCCTGCGGGGGCATATCCCTGTTGGCGCTCGGCCTGGCGAGATACTCGTCGGAAGTGACGGCGCCGGCGCACGGATCGACGTACGCGTCGTGAAGGATGAAGACGGCGTTTTGACTGGCGATGTGCTTTCCGAAACTTGGAAGGATCCTCCCTTCGAGGATGTGTGGACAGAAACGTATCGACGTCTAGAGGAGCTGTATCCAGAGGAAGTTCCGGAGATTCGCTGTCGCTGATGCGGTCCGGCCCAACCGTTGAGCGCGTACGACGCGGGACTCAAATTGTCGAGCGGGTGCACCAGCTGGGAAGGCCTGCCGCCCTCATCTCGCTAGGCCGCTTCTCTCGACGCCATCGCTTCCAAGTTTCAGCGGAACCCTCCCGCTGGTGCTGCTCGTTGATCTGAGGAGGAAACCTCGTTCGTTCTTGCTGTCCCTACCCTCCACTAATGGGCAGCAAGAGTTGGTCGCTCGACCTTGATGGCCAAACCAAGCGGGTCCAGGTCGAGCACGGGTACTGGTCCGGGACGACGGTCTTACGCGTCGATGGCGTCGTCGCCCTCAAGATCGTGCCGGGGTTCGGCGGTTTCGCCGACCACTACGCCCATCCGTCCGAGTACGCAATTCACCTCGGCGCGCATGAGCTACGGGTTCGGATCACACCAGCCCGAACCTATGACCTCGACCTGATTGTCGATGGTCGTTCCGTTTCCAACGGCGCTGTTATACCGCCCCTGCCGCAGCCACTGGACGACGCTTTTTATCGTCTGGGAAAGCTCGGCGCGAGCCTCGCCATGATCGCCGTTCCGTACCTCATCGTGATCCTGTTCATTTTCGGTCGCTACGCCCCGGAGTGGGGGCCCCGATGGTTCGCAGCGAACGACTTGGTTCTTGCGACTGGCGTCCTCCCGCTGACCGCGGGGCTCGGCCTGTGGATGGTCAATATGGCGCGGCTCGGTTCATTGGCGGGTCGCCTATTTGCTGGCGGATTCGGCGTTGCTTCTCTCTGGGTAGCCGCCGTCTCGGTCGTCGACCTTCCGGGGCAGCTCGCCGACGTGTTCGGTCAACCTGAGACGAGGACTGTCACGGTGCTTGCATCGGATGACAACGGAGGTAAGAACGCACCAACCATCCGGACCGCGGGTGGTGCGACGTATCAGTGGTCATCTTCATTCGGCCTCTGGATATATCCGAAAATGACGTCGGGCACCTATGAGATCGTCGTGACAGCGAACCGGCACCGTCTTGTCGCGTCACGGCCTGTCGACTGACCGCTGAGGTCTGCGTTTCGTTGCCGTGAGACGCATTGAGCCGACATGGCAAGGCGCGAAGATCCCGCGGGACGCTCCCGTGATCGAGCTTCGCGCCCTGCTTGAACAGGACCCGCCTTCTTGCTGGATAGCATTCCGCGCTCTCGGGGAAAGCCGCGATGCGGCTGCCATCGATCTGCTCATGGTTGAGGCAGAGAGTCCGGACGAGTTCCGCCGCCGTGCCGCCGTCGAAGCGATCGGCCAAAGTCCTCTCGGCGGAACAGCTGTTGCCGAGGTTCGCCGTCTGCTGGCCGACCGATCACCGTTTGTCGTCCGCTCAGCAATCGAGGCTGCCGCCAGGCTCCGTGACGCGCAGTCGCATGGCGCAGTTCTCGCCTTTCTGAAGGACCGAGACGCCCTCACCCGCCACGAAGCGGTTCGCGCTCTGGATGCACTGTGGCGCGAAGACGACTTTGATGCTCTGCTCGAGGTCATGTCCAAGGACCCAGATGACGACACACGAAAAGAGGCCGCTTGGATCCTCCGCCGACATGCACCAGCTGACTCGCGGGTCCTTATCGAGCGGTGGCGATCTGGCGCCTTGCCCCGAGAACGAGTGTGGGCATGCGAACTTATCGCGCAGTCTGGCGAACCAAACGATCGGCCAATCCTCGAAGCTCTACTTGGCGATGGCGATGGACACGTGCGCGATGCCGCGCGCCGAGCTCTCGCCGGGCTGGACAAACGAACGTCGGGTGCCTGATCGGATCGAGCCGCACCGATAACGAGGGAGGCCTGCTGCCCGCCTCGTTGTTCTTGGCCGCTTCTCTGACATGCGTTTTGGCTCGAAGCCGGTTTCAATCCGTGCGTGAAGAATTCGCTAGGCCGCTTCTCTCGACCTCATCGCTTTCAAGGAAGAGGTCAGGGGTTCGAATCCCCTCCGGGCTACTGATCGCGAGTTGTCGGGCAAATCCGCAGAGGATTTGCGCGCTGCGCTCACCGAAGGTCGCCTACCCGCCCGCGATGGCACCAATCACGAGGAAGGGTTCCTTCCCCGAGGCGACGTCGTCCGGCAAGGCTGCATCCGGCGACTCGTGCGACAGATCCTGCTGGCACGCGAAGAACCTGATGAACGCGCGGCGCTCCCGAGTCGTGCGGTCACGAATGGTGCCCCGCAGCATCGGATAGGCCGTCTCCACTGCGTCGAGGACGGCGCGCTGCGTCACCGTGCCCTTCACGTCGACCGCGACCTCGTTGCCGACGTGCGCGAGCGTCCGCAGATGATGCGGAAGCACGACGCGGATCATCGCAGCGTCTGCACCTCCACCGAGAGCACCGGCGGCAGATCGCGAACGATCGGTGCCCAGGTGTCTCCGGCGTCCGCGGACGCGTACACCTGGCCGCCGGTCGTGCCGAAATACACGCCGCACTTGTCGAGTGCATCGACCGCCATCGCATCGCGCAGGACGTTCACGTAGCAGTCGCGCTGCGGCAGGCCGGTCGTCAGCGCCTCCCATTCGTTCCCGCCGCTACGGCTCCGGTACACCTGCAGCTTCCCATCGAGCGGGAAATGCTCAGAGTCACTCTTGATAGGCACGACGTAGATCGTTTCCGGCTCGTTCGCGTTCACGTCGATCGCGAAGCCGAAGTCGCTCGGCAGATTCCCGCTCACTTCCTTCCAGGAGTCGCCCGCATCGTCACTTCGCAAGACATCCCAGTGCTTCTGCATGAACAACACGTTCGGTCGGGAGGGGTGCATCGCGATCCGATGAACGCAGTGGCCGATCTCAGCGTCCGGGTCGGGGATGTAGTCCGACCTGAGTCCTCGGTTGATCGGCTTCCACGTCGTCCCGCCGTCGTCCGTCCGGAATGCGCCGGCCGACGAGATCGCCACGTAGATTCGCTTGGGATTCTTGGGGTCTTCGATGATCGTGTGCAGACACAGGCCGCCTCCGCCGGGCTGCCACAGTGGACCGGTGCCGTGCCCGCGCAGCCCCGAGAGCTCCTTCCAGTTCTCACCTCCGTCGGTGGTGCGGAAGAGCGCGGCGTCCTCGACGCCGGCGTACACCATGTCGGGGTCTGTCAGTGACGGCTCGAGATGCCAGACCCGTTTGAACTCCCACGGTCGCTGCGATCCGTCGTACCACTGGTGCGTCGTGAGTGGCTTGCCGGTCTGGGGTGATGCGTCGTACGCGAATTTGTTGCTCTCGCCTTTGGCTGTCCCGCTCGGTGGCTTCTGCGGTTCGCCGGGTGGCGTCCCGGGCTGATGCCACGTCTTGCCGCCGTCGTCCGACCTCTGGATGACCTGGCCGAACCAACCGTTGTTCTGTGACGCGAAGAGCCGTTCGGGATCCGCCGGAGAGCCCTTCACGTGGTAGATCTCCCAGCCGCCGAAATGTGGACCGCTGACGTTCCATTTCTTGCGCTGTCCGTCCGCCTCTAGGACGAACGCGCCCTTCCGTGTGCCGACGAGTACACGCACCCTGCTCATTCCCCTGGTCCTCCCGCTGTCGTTCTCCCGGTGACGCCTACGGTCTCTCGCCCCCTCGTCGCGCGATGCTCCCATCACGACGGCGTGCCCGTCACCCGAGACTAAGGGAATCCGCGTTCCGGGCGCGGTTCGCTTTCGCCGCTCATCTCAACCTTGTCCCGCTTGACAGCGCCGCCGGCGTGTTGTAATAAACCAAATGGTTAAATAGATCCAAGGAGCCACATGACTGTCGACCGCCTCAGCCTCACGTTCGGTGCCCTCGCCGACCCCACGCGGCGTGCGATCCTCGCTCGTCTCGCGAAGGGTGGCGCGTCGGTGACCGAGATCGCGAAGCCTTTCGACATGAGCCTCCCCGCGGTGAGCAAGCACCTCAAGGTGCTCGAACGTGCGGGACTTGTGACGCGTGGCAAGGAGGCGCAGTGGCGGCCGGCGGCGCTCGAGGCGGGCCCGCTCAAAGAGATCGACGAATGGGTCGAGCGCTATCGCGTCATCTGGGAGCAGCGGCTCAATCGTCTGGACGAGTACCTGAAGGAACTGCAAGTGAAGGAGAAGCGACATGGCCGCAAGGGATAACGTCGTGGAAATGCCGATCAAGGAGCTCGTCATAGAACGGGTCTTCGACGCGCCGCGCGAGCGCGTCTTCGATGTGTTCACACAGCCGGAGCACCTGCAGAAATGGTGGGGGCCGATGGGCGTTGGCATCCCCCTCGCCGAGTTCGAGGCGCGTCCCAGCGGGAAGATCTTCATCGGCGAGCGCGCTCTCGACGGCACGATGGTCTACATCGCCGGCGTCGTGCGCGAGATCGAGCGGCCTTCGCGGCTCGTCTTCGCGATCCACTTCGCCGACGCGGACCGCAGGCGCGTCGCGCCGCCGGCCCACAGCGGGCTCGGCGACACCTGGGACGACGAGATCGTCACGCTCGTGACGTTCAGCACCGAAGGTCGGCGCACGCGCATGACCATCCGCACCCTGTCGGGCTTCACGGCCGAGTGGGGCGAGAAGGCGCGCTTTGGCTGGGCCCAGTCGCTCGACAAGCTCGAACACGCGCTGAAGCTCTAAACGTCGGGGTTTAGAACCCGCGCGCCCCGAGCACGGCCCAGGGGCCTAGCGTGTTTCGCGCATCGCTACGCGAAGGAAGAGGAAGGCCACCGGATTGGGCGCCGCGCGCAGCACGGTCTCGGGAGTGCGAGGACGGTCCAGATGGATGCTCGTCGCCGCGCTGGGTGCGACCGCCCTCGTGGCCCTCGCGGTCGGTGCATGGCTCGTCTGGATCGAATCGAAGCAGCTCACGTGGCAGTCCCTACTGAACGCGACCTACGCCACGAGCGTGACACCGCGCGGCGCCGCCCTCCACGACGGAACGTTCGAAGCGGAGGCGGCGCCCGGCTCGGCGTCTAAGGTCATCGTGCGTCTCGCCGACATCGCCGCGTTCGGAGATCTCGACGGGAACCTGGCACCAGATGCCGCCGTTGTCCTCGTGAGCAGCGGCGGCGGCAGTGGGACATTCGTCGAGCTCGCGGCGGTCCGGAACGAGCACGGCACGGCCCATCCGGTGTCGACCGTTCTTCTCGGAGACCGGATCCTCGTGCGCGAAGTACGGATCGAGGGCCGCCGCATCCTGGTGCGCCTGCGAGTGCGCGGTGCGACCGATCCGTTCAGCCTCCGCACGCGCGAGATCTCGCGCCACTACGCGCTCGACGGGAACAGCCTCGTCCTGCTCGACGAGTCGGAAGCCGAGGTCCAATCGGCGCCGGCTGAGAACTACGTCTACCTTCCGGTGCGGCTCGACATCGCGGCCGGCTCCTCGCGCTCGGTCGATGGCTTCCTCGCACCCGGACAGATTGCCTCGTACGTCGTGCATGGGCGCGCGGGCGAGATTCTGGACCTCACCGTGCGGAGCGACTTCGACAACGGGGTCCTTTCGGTCTCCGGCCTCACGGATGGGATGACGCTCGTGAGCCGACGCGAATACGCGACTCAGCGCTCACTCGTCCTTCCAAGCGAGCAGGACTACTCAATCAAGGTCGTCAGTCTTGCGGGCTACCAGCTCGCGTTCATGCTTCAAGTCCAACTCCGCGCGGCCATTCAAACCGCGGCGCCGACGGCACGGCCGACGGACGCGCCGCTCCCATCGCGCACGCCGTCGCCGCTGCCAACGCCGTCGGGCGCGGCGGGCCTGATTGAGCGCCCGCTCGGGCAGGCGTCCGAGTCCGCAGCGGCGTTCGCGCGGTCCCGAGCTCCTATCTGGGGGGTGGCCATCGTCGTCCCTGCGCGCGGCGTCGCGTTTGCCGAGAACGCCGACACGCAGGTCCCCATGGCGAGCATCGTGAAGGTGCTCGTGCTCCTCGTCGCGCTCGAACAGGCGCGTCAGGATCATCGACCCGTCTCGGAAGAGGAACTCGCGCTCCTGTGGCCGATGGTCACCGAGAGCGACAACGACGCGACCTCGCAACTGTGGGAGCGCATCGGGCGAGGCCAGGCGGTGTCCTCTTACCTGCGCAGCGTGGGCGTGTCTGGATTCACGCCAGACCCCGGGACGTCCTGGGGCGCGAGCTTCGCGTCAGCTCGGGCGATGGCGGCGATCCTCGGGAAGCTGCTGAATGGCGAGATCCTTGATGAGCCATCGCGCGCGCTCGCGCTGCGCATGCTGGACGCGGTCGTGCCGGAGCAGCGGTGGGGCGTTTCGGCGGGGACCGACGTGGCAAGCGGTGATCGGGTCGAGCTGAAGAATGGGTGGTATCCGGGCGAGGAGGGTTGGCGTGTGAACAGCGTCGGGATCGTTCGGCCGCGGGCGGCTGATCCCTACGCGATTGCGATCGTCACCGGTTCGCGCGTGAGCTGGCAGGAGGGCATCGACACGATCGAGGGCATTGCGGAACCGCTGAACGCGGCGATGCGGTCAGTGCAGTGAGGACGCGCGGTCCGCAGGGCGCTGCTGCCCGCCTCTTTAAGACGTTTCCCTGGCCGTCTCGCACTTGAGCTGTTCGCAGTCAGGCCGCTTCTCTGACACCGGTTTTCGCCCGGAGCCGTTAGTTCCTGCTTGGATAATTCGTTGGGCGCTTCTCCCAACCTCATCCATTTTAAGAGAAGGTATGCCTTCCAGGCTATAGTTTGTGGTATAGTCTGAAGGCTATAGCCAAGCCAAAGTGCACCGCTTGTATGTGAGGCTGGACGGCGAGCGACGCCGCTTTGTGCTTCTCGACGGAGAAACCAAGAGTGCGGATGCGGCGTTGCCCGCGACGGTCTATCGCCGAGTGGGCCGATTCGGCAATGACTACA
>Ga0209375_1003270_pt1 | contig 11351 bp, 8 predicted proteins | sample GraSoiAngelo_131_FD_185888 | JGI IMG/M metagenome (GOLD analysis project Ga0209375, IMG submission 185888) | Grasslands soil microbial communities from the Angelo Coastal Reserve, California, USA - 14_0929_02_30cm (SPAdes) (version 2) | ecosystem: Environmental > Terrestrial > Soil > Grasslands ...
CTCGATCCCAAAGCCTCTGGCCTACGTGCCTAGCTTGCGTTTGCTGCTCCAGGAGAAGGTCCAGGGGCCGCGAGCCAAGCACGTTTTCCTCGTCGGCAACGAGTCTGAGCGCACCCGGGCGTCACTACGTTGCGCACGTTGGCTTGCCAAATTTCACGCCGCCGGTCCACGTTCAGGGGAAATCCTGGACGCCAAGGCCCAGGCGGAGGAGATCGCGAGGTGGCCCCGCAGGGTAGCAAAAGTAAGCGAACCGCTGGCGGAGATGGCGACACGGTTGTCCCGTCGCCTCCAAGAGAAAGCGCCTGAGGCAGGCCGCAGCGGATGGTGCGCAGGCCACGGCAGTTATAACTGCAACCAGATCATCGTGGCCGAGAACAGGACAACCGTGTTCGATTGGGACAGCGCTGACGTGACGGATCCCTGCCGCGACGTAGCGAGATTCGTGGTTGTCCTCCAGCGGCTTGCGTTCAAGTACATGGGGTCGATTCGCGCGCTTGATGGCATCGCAGAAGTATTCCTGAAAACGTACCAGACTCTGAGCCCGTTCGACGTCCGAGCGAACCTGCCATGGTACCGGGCTTTGACCTGCCTACGGCTTTCAAAATACGAGGCGAATCGCCCCGTCTGTACCTTCCGCGACGGGATTCAGGCCTTGCTTTCTGAGGGGCTTCGTGTCTTGTAAGGAGGAGGAGATAGTCCGTGGGGAAATTGGTTGACGAGGCCGGCGATCCGGCGATTTCGACCCTCAAAGCGGTTCTTGATACGGCTGAGTTGTTAAGACAGCTGAGTAACGTACTGCCGCACGGGAACTGGGACGCCTCGCGAGAAGTCCGGCTTCGCGTGCTCAAGTGGCACAAGGCGAGCCGCTGCACGTTCGCGATCGCGTTGCCGACTGCGAGCGGGTGGCAAGAGTTGATCGGGAAGGTCTACGCCGAGGACCGTTCCGACATTTATCGCGTCATGGAAGAGATCCGGCAGGCCGGTTTTGGGGATGAGGAGGAGTTCTCGATTCCGAGACCCCTTGCCTACCTGCCTTCCTTGCGCCTCCTGTTGTGTGAGAAAGTCGTCGGCACTCGCGCCCGGTCAATCATTGCAGATCCGATTGCGCCCGCTCGCATCGCAGCCGTTGAGCGGTGCGCGACATGGCTCGCTCGATTTCAGGAGCGAGCACCCCGCACGGGACCGACCTTTCACATCGAGAGCTCCCTGGAAGCATGGAACAGATGGCTCGAGGGCGTTGCCGACCTTGACCTTTTCTTTGCCGGCAAGGCCAGGCGCCTTATTGCGCAGCTGACGGCCATGGTCCCCGCTTCGAACGGCGTCGAAATGCGTGCCGGCCACGGCATGTACACGTGCGGGCAGGTGCTCCTGCTCGACGGCCGCGCGGTCGTCATCGACTGGGACACGTTCAACTTGGCCGACCCCAGCCACGATGTCGCACGATTCCTCGTCGATCTCAGGCGGATGGCGCTGAAATATTTCGGCTTCATGCGCGCGCTCGATTGGGCGGAAGAAGTGTTCATTGCGACGTACGCCGACGCAGTTGGCTCGTCCCTTCCGACCCTCGCCTTTCAGCAGGCGGCGGTATGCCTGGAGCGTGCCAAGAGTGACGTGAACAAGCGGGTCCGCGGATGGGCCGAGAGGGCGGAGATGATGCTGGACGAAGGTATCCGGATCCTGGAGGGCGCGCCCGCGCGTGCCGTGTCAGGATGACCTCAGATTCTCGGTGAATGCGCCTTGTATCCTAAAACGGTGCTTACCAACACGACTGCTGTACCTCTGGAAGCATTCGAGCTTCCTGTCGATCCGGATTTGCCCGGATATGCATCCTTGTGCCAACCATCTTGGTTGACGTCGACGCTGTCGCCCGTGGTGCCACAGTGGCTCGGCCCCGATGCGTGCCTGTTGGAGAGTCGTGCTTACCTCCGCCGCCTGTTTCCGGGCAAACGGTGCAGTCTTGAGCTTGAGTTAGCCATCGACCGCAAGGATGGTGTGCCGGAACGCCGGCGACTGCTCGGCAAGCTCTACCGCGACGACCGGGCGGCTTCCGTTTACTCGACACTCAAAGAACTCCGGAACCATGGCTTGGGAGCCGGCCGCTTCCTCGTTCCTGAGCCCGTTGCCTGCGTCCTTGAACATCGCCTCTTGCTATCTGCTTGGACGGAAGGTGAGTTGCTCAGCGCTGTTTTGGTCTCTGACGCCAATGCCGCCCGCAAAATCTCGGCAGCAGCGGAATGGCTACTAGCTCTGCATGGTTGTGGGGTCGCGACCGGGCGCCGTTATTCCCTAGCAGACCATCTGCGGACGTTGGCCGGCTGGGGAAAACTCCTGAGCGGGGTATACCCAGAAGGTAGCCACAGTGTGGGTACTCTGCTGGCTCGCTTCGAGGAGCGCGGACAGGAGCTATCAGGATGGACTCCAGGTCCGACCCACCGGGACTTCACTGCCGAGCATCTGGTGGTGCACGGCGACCGGTTCACCTGCCTGGACTTCGATGAGTTCTGCCAGTACGACCCCTTGTTCGACGTGGCGCACTTTACCGCTCATCTTGGGCTTCACGGCTTGACGCAGTTTGGCGCGCTCGATCACTTCGACTCGCTGGCCAGCCAATTCCAGCGCGTTTATGAGGCCGGAGCCCGAGATTACTCTCCGGAGCGCGTGAATCTTTACAGAGCCATCGCGTATTTCAAGTTGGTCCGGTTTGTGGCGCTGGTCGAGCGCCCGCCTGAGTGGGTGGAAATGCTGGCAGAACTATTGAGTGAAGCCCAGCGGCTTGCGCGGAGATGAGGAAATGAAAGGAACGCTCGGTTGAATCTTGCGGATTCACTGTCGGGATGTGCCGGACTGGAGGGCATCCAGTGGCTGCTGCTTGCCCCGGCGCCGCGCCGGATCCTGCGGGATCAACTCAAGTCCTTGCTGTCGGGACGGAGCATGCTGGGGCCGTGTCGGCTGCGGCGCGCCAGGTTCAAGCCGGGTCGCAAGCTAACGGCCCACTACGATGCGCTCGTACGAAATGAACGAAACACGGCATACTGCGTCCGTCCCGTTGCAGTCACCTGGGGAGCGGACGACAAACCAAATCGGGGGCCAGCAGAGCATGCCGTAGCGGAGATGCAGGCGGAGGCACGCCGACATGGGGTAGCGGCGCCCTTTGAACGACTGTCCGCGGATTTGGCCCACTGGAGCATGCACATCAGTGTGTCGCCGCTGGACTCGCATTTCCCGCAACTCGTTCGCCTGATGGATCCGCGGTACGTAGCCGAAATGCTGGCAACCGTTTATTCAGCGAGTGCGCCAGCCTCGACTCCAGCGCTCGCCGATAGGTATGCCGTCATTTCGATCCGCTATCGGCCGGGCCAGCGCCACGTCCTTCGCTACGATCGCTTGGATGGGGCGAAAACGAGGGTCTTCGCAAAGCTCTATAGGGACGAGGACGGGGCACGCACCTTCCGGGTGGCAACGCAGGCAGCAGAGTGGCTGGAACAACAGGCCGAAGGTAGCACTGCCGTACGGCCACTTGTTTATGTTGCCGAGCACGGAGCGGTCCTCTATCCGGCCTTATCGGGAGAGCCGCTCACCGAAACTTTCTGGCGCCATGCCTGTGGCTTAGGGCGGTGGTTGGGGCGGGCTGGCACGGCTCTCCGGGCCTTGCACCTCCTCTCGCCGTCAGTCGCAGGGCCACTGCCAGCCCATGATTTCGCCGCGGAGCTTGGTCAGACTGCGCGGGCCAGCGACTTCATCCGGGCGCTGCTGCCATCGGTGGGGGCAGCGATCGACGCGCTCTTCGACCGCGCGCGAGAACTCTACCAGCGGCTTCCACAAGAACCGCCAACCTTTACCCATGGTGACTTCAAATCGGAGCACGTGTGGTGCGGGCCCTACGGGCTCATCCTGCTGGACTTCGATTCCTGTCACCTAGGCGACCCGGCGCTGGATATCGGGAAGTTTTTGGCGCACCTGCAACTGTGGCACGTCTTGAACGAGCAGCCGGGTCTGGAGCCGGCGCGGCAGGCGTTCCTCGCCGGGTACGCCGTCGGCAAGTCCAAGGAGCGCCTGCTGCGCGCCCGTCTTTATGAGGTGGTCGAACTGGTCAAGATAACCACGCGTCGCGTGCCATTGTTCGATCCCGACTGGACATCCCGTACCGAACGGATGATCGAGCGCGCGCATAGCGTGATGTGTCGCCTTGAACTCATGATGGGCGTACCCGCGGCGCAGGCCAGGCCATCCGTTTCGGGAAAGGAGCACACCGCCCATGCGCGATAGGAAGGGCGGCAAGGAATGGATCCGGCACTTTCTGCCGTTGCTTCGTCCGTTTCGCAAGCAGCTCTTCTTGGCAGTGTCGGCGATGGTGCTGGATGCAGCTATCAGTGTGTTTCGTCCCTGGCCGCTGAAGGTGGTGATCGACGGCGTGCTCTCGCACAAGCCGAGCCGCGTACCCCTCCTGCGTGCTTGGCTCGACACTGCTCCCCTCAGCCGGACGGAGCTGCTTTACGGCGCGTGCGCCGCCACGTTGCTGATCGCTATCATCACAGGTTCCCTGACCTACTACATCACGTGGGCCATGGGTGATCTGGCGCAGCACTTTGTCTTTGCCATGCGCCGGGACCTTTTCGCGCACCTACAGCGTCTTTCCTTGCGATTTCACGATCACCAGCGGACCGGCGACCTGACCACGCGGCTTACATCGGACACCCAGGCGATCCAGGAGATGATTGCCAACGGGATCACCGTGCTCGGTACCAATGGCTGTCTGCTGGCGGGAATGCTGGTGGTGATGTTCTGGCTCAACTGGCGGTTCGCCCTGGTCTCTCTCTCTGTAGCTCCGTTGTTGTTTTGGACGGTCTTCCGCTACAAGCGCCGTATTAAGGCAGCTTCGCGCAGGGCGCGGGCCAGCACCGGACAGCTGGCCTCCTTGGCCCAGGAGACGCTTGCTTCCATCCGCATCGTGCAGGGGCTGTCGCAAGAAGAGCAGCAGGACGAGCGTTTCCAGGAACGCAGTGAGAGTCATCATCAGGCGAACCTTGACGTCGTGCGGTACCAAGCACGCGTAGTGCCGCTGGTGGACGTCTTTGCTGCCATCGGAATCACCATCGTGATGTGGTATGGGGCCACGCGCGTGCTGGCCGGCGAACTCACTACCGGTGACGTCGTTTTGTTCTTTGCCTACATCACGAGCCTGTACAACCCCATGAAAGGTCTGGCGCGATCCTCGTATTTGTTCAGCAAGGCCAGTGTGGGCGCCGAGCGAATCTCCGAGGTCATGAGTGTACGGAGCGAGGTGACGGACCGGGAAGGGGCACTGGCGGTCTCCCGGTTGAAGGGCGATATCGAATTCCGCAACGTCGCGTTTGGCTACGAAACAGGTCAGATCGTGCTGTCGCACATCAACCTGACAATCGCGGCGGGCGAAAAGGTGGCCATCGTGGGAGCAACCGGCGCAGGCAAGAGCACACTGGCGAGCCTGATCCCTCGTTTCTACGACCCGAGCGAGGGTCAAGTGTGTATCGACGGGCAGGACATCCGGAACTATTCGCTGCAATCCTTGCGGGAACAAATAAGCTTGGTTCTGCAGGAGTCCCTGCTATTCAGCGGCACCATCCGCGACAATATCGCCTTTGCGCGTCCTGGAGCCAGTGACAAGGAGATCGCCGCCGTGGCCGCGACCGCCAATGCCAACGAGTTCATCCAATGGCTTCCTGAGGGCTACGAGACTCTAGTGGCGGAACGCGGCACAACTCTCTCTGGGGGGCAAAAACAGCGAATCGCTATCGCGCGGGCGATCCTGCGCGATGCGCCCATCTTGATCCTGGATGAGCCAACCTCGGGCCTTGATGCGGTCTCAGAGCGGACCGTCATGGAAGCCCTGGAACGGGCGGTTGTCGGCCGCACGACGTTGATCATCGCGCACCGCTTGACCACGGTCCGCCTCGCGGACCGCATCGTGGTTCTTGAGCGCGGACGGATCGTAGAAGAGGGTACCCACACAGAACTGGTGGCCCACAACGGCAGGTACGCCCGTCTCTATCGTCTCCAAATGACGGCGGAGACGGAACCGGTATGAATACCTTGCCCCCGCTGGGAGCTGCAAAGGATGGACTCGAGATGAAAAAAAGAGCAGTTTGCATGCTGATCCTTGTACCTTGGTCTGTCTTCCTGCCAGCGCTCTTGGCTCAACAGCCCGGACTCGTCCGGGGGACTGTTGAAGATCCAAGCGGAACTCCTGTGGCTGAGGCGGCGGTAAAGCTCGTTTCCCAGGCCAACGGCGAAACACTGAAAACGATCACGAGCGAGGCGGGTTACTTTCTATTCAAGGAAGTTCCACCTGGTGAATATCTGTTGCGGGTAAAAATGCAGGGTTTTGAGAACTTGGAACTGGAGGTCAAGGTTGGCGCCAACTCCACGCCTCCCCAGAACGTACGGCTCGAGCTGGCCAGTGCGAAGGAGGAGATCACGGTGTCGGCGCGACCGAGTTCGGACCCGCTTTCTGTCGATCAAACCGCCACTGCTGTCGTGTTAGATCACGACCTGCTGAAAAGCCTACCAACGAAGAAAGATGATCCTTTGGCGATTGCCAACCTCTTTGTGGATCCCGTGGCAAACGATGCCCAAGGGACGAAAATCGTTGTTGACGGAGTGGAGGCCGACACGCTGGACGTACCGAGAGGGAGCATCAAGAGTATTTCTGTAGATAAAAGTCCTTATTCCAGCGAGTTTGGCCGCCCGGGAAAGGGACGCATCGAAGTCGCCACGCGTGCTGGCTCCCTTCTTCGTTTCCACAAGCGTTTCGAGTTCGCCATCCGGGATGCCAGCCTGGATGCTCACAACCACTTCACTCTGCTTGCCCCGCCTAGACGTCGCGAGTGGCTCGAAGGAGAGCTTGACGGGCCCCTGGTTGGCGGCAAAGCGACTTTCTTCCTTGGGGGGGATCTACTGAGGGACAACGACAATGAGTTCGTCACCGCCATAACACCGAGCGGTCCCGTGTCGGACACGGCTCCAGTCCCTCGGCGCACAGGACATTTGCTGGGGAGGACGGACATCCGGTTGACGCCGCTCAACCTCCTATCGGTGAGATACAACTGGAGCGTTGATCGCTGGGCCAATCAGGGCGTGGGAGGCTTCGATCTCACTGGCCGCGGGTGGACCTCGAACAAACGGACGCAGGAACTGCGTGTCTCCGATATCTTCACGCCTTCATCCGCGTTCTTGAACGAATTTGTCTTCGACTTCAGGCGTCGGCCGAAGCTGTTTTTCAGCTTGAGCGATGCCCCCGCGATCCTGGTGAACGGCGCGTTCAACAGTGGAGGCGCTCAGGTTTCGCGCCAGGACATGGAGAAGGACGTGGAGTTCCAAAACGTAGTCTCCTATTTCCACGGGAAACACTCCCTTCGGTTCGGTGGTGTGGTGAAGTCCAGATTCATTGACTACACCGACCGTTCCAATTTCGGCGGGACGTTCACGTTTTCTGATCTAACGCATTTTGCAAATAACCTCCCGTTTCAGTACACGGTGAATCGCGGTGATCCGCGGGTGATGTTCACCCAGAACGAGATTGCATTTTTTTCCCAGGGTGAGATCAGGCTCTGGCCCCGGCTGAGCTTGCTGCTTGGGTTGCGTTATGAACTCCAGTCCAATCTTTCCGAATACAACAACCTAGCGCCACGCATCGCGGTGTCTACCTCCACGGCGGACGGTCGGACGATCCTGCGAGCGGGCGGCGGTATTTTTTACCAGCGACAGCCGGTCAGCCTGCTGGAGCAGGCCCTGCTTCTCGACGGCTCTCACTTGCAGCAGTTCGTCGTGAGCAATCCAGGCTTTCCTTTGCCAGGGATTGTTCCGGATTCACCCCCCAGTATCCTTCGGATCGACCCACACATCCGTACGCCGTACGTTATTCAGTCCAGCCTGGGCCTGGAGCGCAGGCTGGGCAATAGGACTTGGCTCACGGCGGATTACACGATGCTCCGCAGTATCAGGTTGTATCGCATGCGCGACGTCAATGCGCCCTTGCCGACGACGGAAGTGCGCCCGGATCCGAATTTCGTGAATGTCGATCAATTCGAGACTACCGGTGCGTCGCATAGTAACAATTTGACCTTGGGGTTCCGGACCACGGTAGCTCGGCTGCAAATATTCTCCCGCTATACGCTTTCCCACTCAGTGGACGACACTTCCAGCATGACCTTCCTGCCGGCCGACAATTTTGATCTGCGCGCTGAGCGCGGGCGCTCCGATTTCGATCAACGCCATCGGCTGGTCATCGGCAGCGTCCTCAAGTTGCCTCACGGATTCAACTTCGGACTCCTGTCGACACTACGTTCAGGGATGCCCTACAACATCACGACAGGATTTGACGACAACCATGACAGCGTGTCTAACGATCGCCCTAGCTTGGGCAATCCCGGTGCGCCCTTCAATTCTTTCGGCATCGATGGAAGCTTGGTTGGGGGGACTCCCGGTGTGCTCTATAACGGCTCCCAGGCCGTGGGAAGCGGCGGCTTGGTGCCTGTCAGTGCGACGAGCGTCCACTGGTTGGTCCTGCCGGGGCCTGGGAACGTAGGGCGGAATACGGGAAATGGTCCGGGTTGGGCCGACGTGGACCTGCGTTTCGTCAAGAAGTTCATCCTTCACAAGGCGCCGGACAAGAGGGAGACTACCCGCGAGATCGAGCTCCGGGCTGATGCGTTTGACCTGCTGAACCAGACCAACTACAAAACTTACGTTGGCACGCTCACTTCACCCGTTTTTGGCTTTGCCAATACCGCCTACCCATCGCGGGAACTCCAGCTAGGCGTCAGGTTTAGTTTCTGAAAATGCGAGGCCGGCCTGGGCTTGCTCACACCGGCGATGGTGCACTACGGCCAAGCAGGAAGCGTGTTGCAGCAACGTCAAGCCGTGCTCGATGTTGCTTATCAGCTTCATCCGGAGCGCTTTGTACGAAGCGCTCCCAAATCACCCCAGCTTCCCAGTGAAGTCTGGATCAACAAACCGGTCCCAGTCACATGAAGAAAGTCACTAAATTTCGTGAGCACCTGTCTAAAAGTGTCTAAAAGTACTTGAGACGCGCCGGGCACGTTGCGCCACGTTAGGCGTAGGAGCAACACCGTTACCACGAGCTTGGCTACCAGAAGCAGCGGTAATGGCAGTTCCGTTTCGGTGAAGCGAAGCGGATTCCGCGTCCACCTTGATGCTGGCTTTACTTCTCCGGCCACCGCCACTCCTCCATCGGACCCCCTATTTCGGTGATACATGAGCAAAACCTCGGCGTGATTGAGCGGTCCCCTTTTTCTGCATCATCCTGAGAGTGATTCTCCGGCAGTTTGGGTGCTTGTGAATTCGCGGGGCGTCCTCTCCCCGTGCGCCCTGTGAGGACGACTCTCGTTGTATTCCCGCCGCCAAGCCTCGATGATCTCTTTCGCTTCTGTGAGGGAACTGAACCAGTGCGCATCTGCGCATGCAAACACTCTGCCCGCTGCGTACCGTTGAACGATTCCACATAAGCGTTGTCGGTCGGTTTTCCTGGCCGTGAAAAATCGATCCGCACTCCTGCATGATACGCCCACAAGTCCATCGCCTGGGAGGTGAACTCCGTTCCGTTGTCACAGAAGAGCGTTTTCGGCATCGCTCGCTGCGACGCGATCCTGCTCAGCACACGCATCACATCTTCTCCCTTCAAGCTCTGCCCGACTTCGATGGCCAGACTTTCTCGCGTGAACACATCCACCACGGTCAAGGCTCGAAACCTTCGCCAGTCCGCCAGCTGATCGGCAACAAAGTCCAAACTCCAAACTTCATTCGGCGCTGTCGGGTTGGTGCGCTGCCGCCCATTCGTGGCTGCGCATCGCCGCCGTCGCGGCTTCCAGCGCAGGGTCAAGCCCTTTTCGCAATACAGCCGATAAACCAGCTTCTTGCCTACTTTCCAGCCCTCACGCTTCTGCAGCACCAGGATCTTGCGATATCCGTACCGGACGCGAACCTGGGCGATCTCCCGAATCCGCAACCGGAGTGCGGTGCGCGGCTCCCGCACGCTCTGGCATCGAAGAGTCGACTCAGCGATCTCCGCCGTGCGGCAGGCCCGTCGCTGACTCACTCGATACACGCCGCACAGATACTGCACGACTGGGCGGCGGCGCGAGGGCTTCAGAATTTTTTTGATAGCACATCCTGCAGCATGACCTTGTCTAAACTCAGCTCGGCCACCAGCTTCTTCAGCTTGCCATTCTCCTCTTGCAGGCGCTTGATCTGCCGCACCTGGTCGATTTCCAGCCCCATGTACTTGGCCTTCCAACGGTAGAAGGTCTGCTCGATTATCCCCACCTGCCGGCACACCTCTACCACCGGCACGCCCACCTCGGCCTGCTTCAAAACCGCAACGATTTGCTCCACGGAAAAACGCTTTCTCTTCACGGCAAAACCTCCCTAAACCTCCCTCCCTTGCGGGACAGATTCTGCCGGAAACTAACTCTCAATATGCATCAGAAGATGGGGGCCGCTCAACTGGAGGGGCCCCTCAGGTTCAGCCTAGGTCGCCAAAGACGCACCGAAGTTGTCTCGCGGTCGGGTTTGCAAATGCCAATCCGATTGACCCAGCCATGAACTCTTGGCGGCCTTTGCTTCCGTTTAGAAAAGCCGTCGGGAAGTGGCCCGGTTTGGAGTCTTTAGATGTCAAATCTTGTTTCTTACATTTTCCGTTTTTGAGGCCTCTGAGTAGAAGAGGGCCCAACACCGTTCACTCACTTCGATGCTCGCCCGGCATACGTGAGACGAACCGTGAAGAGGCACTCTACGTTTTCTCATGATCTTTGCACTCATGATCACCTAAATGTCCTCAGGATAGGAACTTACGAGAAACATGACGCGGTGATTTGGCCGCGCTTCTCTATTCAGGTGGAGTTTCCAAGGAAATGCTGTTGACCTTTTGTCAGAATTAGGCCTCTGCATAGATAGGGGCTTTCCCCTTGGAGGTCCCAGCTTTCGCGAATATTCCGGTCGTCAGTTGATAGCGAGTTCCAAAAACCTACGTTCGAAGGAGTGATTCACGTGTCGCGAGGCTATGATGGACCGGAAATTGATGATTTTCGCGATTCAGGCTGGGAACGCGAACCTTACAGCTCTTATCGGGTTTCGAACCGAGGAAGAGGCAACGATTCGCAAACTCGGGCAAACATCAAGCTAAAACTGGAGAAGCTCCGTGAAGCCGAATCCCGATCCGATCAGCCTATTGCCCAGAGCCGCGACGGCCTAGAGAGCAACCGCCCAACCCTCTCCCGAGACGACCGGCAAATTGCAATTCTTAAGGAGCGAGACCGCGAGAAATACGCGGAACGCGGCAGAAGCTATTCGCTCCG